>ERZ747221.667-NODE-667-length-39567-cov-4.113776_pt1 | contig 39567 bp, 28 predicted proteins | sample MGYA00374949_ERZ747221 | MGnify/ENA primary metagenome ERZ747221 (study PRJEB28779, sample SAMN05720172) | bioreactor metagenome | isolation source: Anaerobic biogas reactor | place: USA:Washington, USA | collected 2015-08-08 ... | reverse complement strand
TTTCCCCTACACCTTTTTCGGCTTTGTGCCCGGCACCACCCGGGAGCAGGTCCGCGAGTGCCTCATCAACTTTTCCAAGGGCGACAACAAGATCACCAACATCTCGCAGGCCTACCGGCTCGAGCCAGGGACCGGCTGGAACGTGCCGCCAGGGCTGCTGCACGCCCCCGGCAGCCTCTGCACCTACGAGCCGCAAAAGGCCTCCGACGTCTTTAGCATGTACCAGTCCCTCACCGGCGACGCCATCGTGCCGGAGGAGCTGCTCTGGAAAGACACGCCTCAGGATCGCCTCAAGAGCGTGGACTGGCTCATGGAGATCATCGACTGGGAGCTCAACGTGGACCCGGATTTCCACCGGAAGCACTTTATGCGGCCTCTGCCGGCCAGCGCCGTGGACGAGATGGAAGCCGAGGGGTACCTGGACCACTGGATCGCCTACCGCTCCGACGCCTTTAGCGCCAAGCAACTGACCGTCCTCCCCGGCCGCACGGTGGTCATCCGCGATGCCGCCGCCTATGGGTTGATCATGATGCAGAGCTATGGCCGCCTGGGCGTCTGGGATATCGAGACGCCGGCGATGATTCGCTTCGGGCAGTTGACCAGCGACGAATTCTACGTCAGCGAGGGCGCGGCGAGGGAGGGCGTGACCATCACCAACCGCTCCGGCACGGAGCCCCTGGTGATGCTCAAGCACTTTGGCCCAGGGAACCCCGAGCTGCCGATCGTGGAGTAACCCGTCGCGACTCGCCAGGGCTTGTGCAGAGTCGCGCTCGGCGATGGATCGCCGAGCTGAGCGGCAGCGCCTGATCGAATCAGGCTTCGGCACTCCATGCCACGGAGGCTCCAGAAGCCCGATTTCATCGGGCGCCGCCGACGCCATTCCATGGCGCGTAGCACGGCGTCGGCATTCCATGGCGCCCGGCATTCCATGCCGCCCGGCATTCTATGCCGCCCGGCATTCCATGCCGCCCGGCATTCCATGCCGCCCGGCATTCCATGCCGCATTGATCGCCGTGCGGGCCGGCTCGCCAGGCGCTGAGAGGAGAGTGACCATGGCCGCGCAAGCGAGCGTAATCGCCTTGCGTGCAATGCCCGCGCCTCGAGTCGCTGTGACGCCCGGAGGACGTCGATGAGCCATCCCGCGCCCGTGTTGGAGAGAGGACGCCTAGTAGGAGCGCTGGCCGCCATGTTGAGGCTCAGCATGCCTGCCTGCGCTGCGGTGGAATACCGGCTGGTGGGCACCGCCGCCGCGCTGCTGCACGGTGTCGATCTCCCCGCTGCCGACGCGGATATCCTGGTCAGGGAGCGCGCCGGCGTCGATGCTTTCGCCGCGGCGCTGTCTGCATGCCAGTGCTTGGCGCCGCCCACCTGGCTGCCGGAGGCCAGGCAGTACTATGCCAGCTATCTCGTGGAGGGCGTGGAGGTCGAGTTCAGCACCGTGGAGGTCGCCTCGGAGGCGGATCACGTGGAGACCTACGGCCGCGGGCCTTGGGAGCACTATGCGGAGCTCCCGTGCGGGCCGTACCTGGTGCCCACGGTGGCCCTGGAGCTGCGCCTGATCACCGAGCTAGGGCGGGGCCGGGCCGACAGGTCCGCGCCCATCATCCGCTGCCTGCGCCAGCGCGGCTGCGACGCGGCCCTGGTGCGCCGAGGGCTGGACGGGATGGGGCTGCCCGCGGATCGCCAGGCGGAGGTGTTGGCCCAACTGGGCCTGGCGTGAGGGCGCGGCCATCGAGGCCCTACCTTGGCTCGTTGCCGTGCTTGAAGTGACCGGTGGACTTGGCCATGACCAGTTGCGCCTCCTGGCCCTCCAGCGGCTCGATCCTGGCCAGGAACCTGAGCGCCGCTTGGCCCTTCAGCACCGTCACCTGCTTGCCGCGCCAGCAGATGAAAACCTTGCCGTCCTCGCCCGCGCGGTAGGTAAAGACCTCGTCCTCCAGCACGTGACGCCTATCGACTTGGCTCATCGCTGGCACTCTCCGCTTTCCGCTTGACAGGCGCCCTCTGCGCGTGCTACAATAGGCGAGGTAAAGTGCCATCCTGGACCGGGCGCAGCTATCGCGCTTGCCTCGGGGCAGCCAATGGCCTCATCCATGACGCTTCCCACCTACTTGCTGTGGCCCCCACGATAGCTCGCTGTGGCCCGCCAGGCCCTCTGGGTAAAGCGAGGTGTCGATCATGGCTACGTATCCCTTCGTCCGCCATGCGCTTCGACTGGCTGGCGTCATCCTGGCCGCCAGCGCGCTGGCCGTCGGCCTTGTCCTTCCACCCGCTGTCCCGCTCCAAGCATCCACCCCCGGCTCGCCTCCGTCGCCCGCTGCCGGCGATCAAGGGGTCATCGCCTACGTCCGCCGCTCGACGCACGACATCCACGTCATCTCGCCCGAAGGCGCCGGCGATCGCATCCTCTGGGCTGCTCCCCGCCCGCTCGCCCTCTGGGCCGCCCAGGACCTTGCCTGGCGACCCGACGGCCGCGAGCTGGCCTTCTCCAGCGAGCACGAGGAGACCTGCTCGTGGTACCAGAGCGACGTTTACGCCATCGGCTACAATGGGTCCGGCTACCGGCGCATCACCAACTCGCCGGCCTGTGCTGCGCTCGCCGCGCTGCCCAAGGGCTCGGTGACGGTGAACGTCGACAATTGGACGAGCTCCCTGGTGCAGGTCTACGTGCAGGGCGCGCCGGGGCCCAAGTCCGCTTTCAATGACGGCACGATCACATTCGATCACGTCGCCGATCTCGGGCCGGGCGTCGTGCAGCCCGCGGTTGGCATCTATGGGGGGCTCCGCATCCTGGCCTCCCCGCCCCTCGCGGACGTTCAGCCCAATGCCACCGTGCCCGGGGGCAACCTCATCATCAGCGTGTTCTCTGGCATCGACGCCCTCGGCACCGGCAAGGTCTCCTGGAAGGCCGACGGCTCGGCGCTCGCCTATGGCATGCGGACCTACTCCGCCATCAGGCAGATCCCCGCCACTCCGTCTCTCGGCTCCATCGGCCAATCGCTCCCGGTGGTTCAGCACGCCGCGCCGAATCTGGTGGCCTGGGGCCCGACCGCCGCGACCAGGGACCAGTATCTCTACTCGTCAAAGGATGACCCGATCTGGGAGAATGTCGAGGGGATCTACCTGAACACGGCGGGCAACGCCTCCGGCGGGGTCAGGGTCGTCCCCATCAGCGCCTATTATGGCGCCGAGCTCGTCCATGACATCGAGTGGCTGCCGGACGGGTCCGGCTTTCTCTTCTGCAAGCGGTACGTTCAGTTGGAGATCTATGCCAACATTTTTGAGTACAATCTGGCGACGCAAGAGGTCACCCAGTTGACCCATCTCACCGACGACAGCGCCCGCGGCCTCAGCATCTCGCCGGACGGCCAGTACATCGTCTTTGAGCGGGTGGCTGACGTGCATGACTCGACCAGCAGCCTGTGGATCGTCCGCCGTGACGGCTCGGGCCTGCGCAAGCTGGCCGACGACGCCGGTCGTCCGGCCTGGGGCCGGGTCCCGCCGTCTCCCGCGCCCCGCGCCTACCTGCCCAGGCTGGGGCGGTGAAGGGGATGCCTAGCTCCACAACCGATCGTGCGCCCGAGCCTGGTCCCACTCCGGCGTCGGCTCGAACCAGCCGGGCCGCTGGGGGTCCAGGTGACGGCGCACGACCTCCTCGTTCAGCTCCACCCCCAGCCCGGGCGCGTCGGGGACCTGGATGAACCCCTCTTGCACGATGGGGTTGGGCAGGCCGGTGACCAGGTTGCTCCAATCGGGGATGTCGGCAGCGTGCCATTCCAGCGCGAGGAAATTCTCCGTCGCCGCCGCGCAATGGACGCTGGCCATGGTCGCCACTGGCGTCGCCGCCATGTGCATCGCCATGGCCACGCCGTGCTCCTGCGCCAGATCGCCGATCTTTTTCGTTTCCAGGATTCCGCCCGAGGTGGCCAGGTCGGGATGGATCACCGCCACCGCCCGCCGCTCCAGCAGCGGCCGGAACCCCTCCTTGAGATAGATGTCCTCGCCGGTGCAGATCGGCGTCGCGCACGATTGGGCGAGCCGCTCGTACTGGTCGGTGAACTGCCAGGGGACCATGTCCTCCAGCCAGGCCAGGTTGTAGCGGTCCAGCGCCCGGGCCAGCCGGATGCACGACTCGATATTCAGGTGCCCAAAGTGGTCGGCGGCCAGGGGGACGTCGTACCCCACCGCGGCGCGCACCTGCCCGACGTACTCGCCCAGCGCGGCGATGCCCACGTCGGTGAGCTGGATGCCGGTGAAGGGGTGCATCACGTCCCGCGTCTCCAGCATCCCCGCGGGGGCGCAGACCGCGCCGGGCACATCCTTCAGCAGATTGATCCCCACGTCCATCTTGAGGAAGGTCAGCCCGCGGGCCAGCCGCTCCTTGAGGTGCTCCGCCTGGATCGCCGGGTCGGGGCTGCTGGGCGTGTCGGCATAGATGCGCACGCGGTCGCGGAACTTGCCGCCGGCGAGCTGGTAGCAGGGCACGCCGTAGGCTTTGCCCGCCAGGTCCATCAGCGCCATCTCGATGGCGCAGACGCCGCCCCCCTGCCGCCCGTGGCCGCCGAACTGCTTCACCCGGCGAAAGAGCCGGTCCACGTCGCAGGGGTTTTCTCCCAGCAGCCGGCTCTTGAGCATCAGCCCATAGACCTCGCTGGCGCCGTCGCGGATTTCCCCCAGGCCGTAGATGCCCTGGTTGGTGTCCAGCCGCAGCAGCGTGGAGCGGAAGGGCACCCCCACCAGGGAGGCCACCCGCAAGTCGGTGATGCGGAGCTGAGAGGGGCGAGAGTTGGTGTTGACGTGTTCGAGCATGACGACCTCCACACGAAAAGCCCAAGGTCCCGGAGCGGATGAGGCGCCGGGAGATCGCAAAGGGCCACGGCTCATCCCTAGTTGGCCTGGCTCCACGCCTGATAGTCGGTCTCGATTGCGTCCGACCACTTGCGGTCGATCTCGCCAGGGGTGTATTTCCCCTCGCGGAGCATCATCTTGCCCCAGTAATCGCGCCGCCGAATCTCTTCCGAGCGCTCCACCACCTCCAGCGCCAGCTCGGGCGGGATGAAGATGATGCCGGTAGGCGTGCCCAGCACGATGTCGCCGGGGAGGCAGGTGGCCTGCCCGATGCGGACGGGGCCGTTGATCTCCGTTAGCGTGACGTCGCCGATGCCGGTGGGGTCCAGCCCCTTGATAAAGGCGTTAAAGGTCGGCAGCTCCATCACCCGCTGGTAGTCGCGCATCCCGCCATCCACCACCATCCCCGTGCCGCCCGTGCGCGCCACGATGGAGGTGGAGAGGTTATCGCCGGTGAAGGTCCCGCGCACCACCTTGCCAAAGAGCTCGATCACGATCACGTCATCCTTGACCAGGGTGTCGATGATCCAGGAGTTCTGGCCGCCGATGCGCCCGTGGGCGGCGCCCTCCGCCTCGATCACCTCGTGCAAATCGGGGCGCTTGGGGACGTAGCGGCCCGTGACGGCGCGCCCCACCAGGATCCGCTCTGGGTGGATATTGAGCCAATTGCCCTCGAACTGGAAATCATAGCCGTGGTTGCGCAGCACGCCCCAGGCCTCCTCGGTGGTCACCAGGCGCATCCGCTCCAGGATCTCGTCCGGCACCCGGGGCCGGCCATCGGCGAAGCGGTCGAATGGGTTCTTGGGCGTCAGGTCGACGATTCTCTCGCGCGAGATCAATTCCACGGCAATACCTCCTTGGATCGGTGCTATCGCATATCGCATATGGCGTATCTGTAGGGGCAGGCCCCCGTGCCTGCCCCGTGCCTGCCCCGTGCCTTCCCTCTGCCTGCCCCGTGCCTGCCGCGTGCCTGCCGCGTGCCTGCCCTCTGCCTGCCCCCTGCCTGAGGGCAACCACGGGGGGTTGCCCCTACCCCTTCTCTACTCCAACCGTCGCAGCCGGGGCATCGCCGCCGCAGCCACCACAAAGAGCGCCGCCGAGACCGCCGCAAAGGTGGTGACCGCCAAACCAGCGCCCACCCGGTCGGCCAGCGCGCCGATGGCGATGGTGCCGATGGGACCCAGGCTCCAGATGAACATGTTGACGCCCACCACCCGCGCGCGCATCTCGGGCGCGGCGTAGGTCTGCAGGAGCGTGTTATCTAGCGGGATAAAGAACCCTTGCCCGATCCCGGCGATCACCAGCAACAGGGCCGAGAGCGCAAAGACCTCCGACCGCCCAAAGACCGCGGCGCCCACCGCGGCGAACAGCGCCGCCGCAAGGAGCGCCTTCCCCCGCCGCTTGATCTCCCCGGCCAGCGAGAGCGCCACGCTGCCCAGGAGCGCCCCGGCGTTCATCGCGCCGCTGAGCACGCCCAGCCCCGAGGCGCCGGTCTTGAGCACGTCCGCCGCCACCGCCGCCAGGATGTCACGATACGGCATCAGCAGCACCACATAGATGAGCAGGGTGAGCTGCACCACCGCCAGCGCGCGGTTCTGCGTCACATGCCGCAGCCCGGCCAGGGCATCGCGCAGGAACGACGCCCGCACCGGCGTCGTCGGCGCCTGGGCCACGCCGCGCCCCACAGGCAGGATCAGCAGCGCCCCCAGCAGGTTGATCAGGCCGGTGATCAGCAGCGCCCACTCGGCGCCCGCCCGCTCGGTGACCACGCCCATGCTCATGGGGCCAATGATGTAGGCGAGGTTCATGGCCGAGTAGGTGAGCGCGAAACCGCCGGTCAGCTCTTGCCGCGGGACGATGCCCGAGACCAGCGCCGTCCGCGCCGGGTACTCGAAGGCGCTCACCACGCCGTTGACGAAACTGAGCACCAGCAGGTGCCAAAAAGCCAACTGGTCCGTGGCGGCGAGCAGGGCCACCGCCAGCAGCCCCGCCGCCGAGAGGACGCGGAAGGCGATGACCACCCGCCGCGCGCCGTAGCGATCGCTAAAGACCCCGCCGACCAGGGAAAAGAGCACCCCCGCCAGGCCCCACGTCGCCAGCGACCAGCCCAGCGACAGCGCCGAGCCCGTCAGCTCGTAGACCAGCCAACTAACGATCACCGTGCGCGCCTGCATGGCGAAGGAGTAACAAAAGAGCCCTCCCCAATACCAGCGGAAATCCACATGGGCGAGGGCCGGGAAACGCTTGCTGAGCCGAGCCATGGACATGACGATCAACTACCGGCTTTCAACGAGATGCCGCAAGATAGCACAGATGCGGCTACGCGTCAAGACGGATGGAAGGGGAGCGAACATCGGAGGGTAGACACGAGAGGGCGAACACAAGGTTCGCCCCTACGGCACGCCTTGTTGGGGCGAACCTTGTGTTCGCCCTCCGGTATTCGCCCCCACTTGGGCAGCGCCTACTCCTCCTCGTCCGCCGCCTCCGCCGGTTGGAGCACCAGCGCCGCGCCGGCCGGGATAGGCCGCCCGTCCGCGCCGGGATCCTCGATGTGATAGATGCTCGGGACGAGGCGCCGGATGACCGCCAGGAGCAGCCCCGCGGCAGGCATAAGAAACCAAAAGATCCGAACCCCCACCACGTCGGCCAGAGGGCCAAAGAGGCTGAGCGAGATGGGCGTGAGGCCGGTAAAGATGGCGTGGCTGACGGCGAAAAAGCGTCCCTGCATCTCGGGAGCCACCGCCACCTGCTCCGCCGCGCGCATCCCGGAGGTGTGCGCCGCAAAGCCCAGACCCGCCACGAACTGGCCGCCCATGGCCAGCCAGAAGGCGGTGGCCGGCGAGAGCCCCACCACCAGCCGCCCGAGCGACGAAACCGCCGTCCCCGTGATGCTGGTCGCCAAGCTCCGCTTGAACCCTCCCCAGACGCTCAACAGCGCGCCGCCGCCCAGCATCCCAATGCCGAAGGCCGAGGTGAGCCAACCGAGCTCCAGCGCGCCGCCCTTAAAGTGGTCGACCACCAACAGCGACTGGAACGAGCGCATCGGCGTCATGAACACGCCCCAAAAGAGGGTCGTGAGCATAAAGTAGCGCATGCCTTTCCAGTCCCAGATGTAGCGCAGCCCTTCGCCCAGGTCGTGCAACACCGCATGGGCCCCTTTGCCCTGCACCTTGGCCTCGGGCTGGGGGATGCGCAGGAACAAGAGGACCGAGATCGCCATGGCCGCCGTGATCACGTCGATGGGCAGCACGCCGCGCACGCCCAGCACGGTCAGCAACACCGCGCCGATGGGCGGCACCACGAAATCGAGCGTCCCCCAAAGCGTCGCGTTCATTCCCGCCACCCGCGAGAGCTGCTCCTTGGGGACCATCAGCGTCGTGGTGGACATCATCGTGGGGCGGTGGAACGAGTCGCCGATCGCGCGCAGGAACATGATGGCAAAGACGTGCCAGGGCTGGGCCTTGTCCAGCCAAAAGAGGGCCGCCAGCACGATCGTAAAGACGGCGATGCTGCCATCGGAGACGATCAACACCCATTTGCGGGAAAGCCGGTCCACCAGCACCCCCGCGAAGGGGCCCAAAAAGATGGCGGGAAGGGAGGTCATGATGGTGGCGGTCGCCAGCACGGTGGCCGAGCCGGTGGTCTCGGTGAGCCACCAGATCAGCGCGAACCGCACCAGGTGGCTGCCCACCATGGAAAAGGCCTGGCCGATCCACATGGAAAAGAAAGGAGCCTTCCAGTCGCGCGAGTTGGTCATGGCATACGCTCAGAGGACGGGTGGCCGGGGGTGCTGGGCGCTCCCAGCGGAAAACGGAACAGCGTCATCATAGCGCCAACGCCCTAACGGTGTCAAATCCCGCGGGGCGTCCTCTCACTGGGCTGGGGGGCCCGCGGCGGGCCATAGACGCGAATGGCATAGGCGTCGATCCGCGCCAGCCCGACCCGCTCGGCGGTGGCGAGGGAACCCCAGTTGTCCGCCCAGGCGTCCCAATACGGCGCGATCCCCTCGCGCTGGCACCGCTCCAGGAAGGCGCTGGCCATCAGCGTCGCCAGCCCCAGCCGCCGATAGCGCTCCATCGTCTCGATGGTGATCGAGGTCTTGCCCGGGCTGGCCAGCCCCCCATCGCACCAGCCGGCCACCTCGTCGCCGCGCAGCGCGCAATAGCCAAGGCCCCGCGCCAGGTACCGCTCCACCGAGGGCCAGTGCGCCGCCACCTCCGCGCGCAGCCGCCCGATGTTCGCCAGCCCGTCGGCGGCCAGGAGCGCCTCGTCCACCGCCCGGATGGCGAACCCCTCGGGGACCCGGCTGCGCCAATCGGGCAACGCCACCCGCCCAAAGGAGTAGAGGACGCGCGCCCCCACCGAGAGCGTCGCGCCGGGAAAGAGCGCCGCCATCGCGCCCTCCCAGCCCGGATGGCCGTAGCGGATCTTGAGCGAGTGGTGGCGCGCCAGCATCCGCTCCGCGATCACCGAGGCAGCCTCCCGGAGGAAAGCGGCGTTGTTCGCGTCGCCCGCCAGCGCCACCGAGCCATCGCCATCCCACATCAGCGCCGACCGCGGCGCCGCCGGATCATCGACCCAGAGCGTCCCCGGCGAGTTGCCGGCGATCAGCGCATCGAGGCTCAGGCGCAGCCGCGGCGCCGCAAACAGGTCGCGCGCGCGGGCGCAGCCGGCAGGTGCCAGGATTTCCACCGTGTGGTCCTCCCTCCCGGATCAGATGTCGTCGTCCGCCAGGGCCGCCAGGGCCGACCGCGGCTTGCCCTCAGCGGCCACGGGCCGCCCATCGGCCCCGGCGTCCTCCATGTGATAGATGGCCGGGACAAAGCGCCGAACCAGGGCATTGACGAGCCCGGCGGCGGGCATGAGGATCCAAAAGATCCGCACGCCTATCGCGTCGGCCACGGGGCCAAAGATACTCAGCGAGATGGGGCTGAGCGCGGTAAAGGCCGCCTGGCGCACGGCGAAAAAGCGCCCCTGCATCTCGGGAGCCACCGCCACTTGCTCGGCGGCGCGCTCGCCACTGTTATGTGCCGACAGCCCCAGCCCCGCGATGAACTGGCCCGCGATGGCCAGCCACATGGCGTGGGCAGGCGACAGGCCCACGATCAGCCGCCCCAGCGACGAGACCAGCGTCCCGAAAATGCTGGTGGCCAGGTGCCGCTTGAACCCTTTCCAGACGCTTAGGACCATGCCGCCGGCCACCAGCCCGATGCCAAAGGCCGAGCTGAGCCAGCCCAGCTCCAGCGCGCCCCCCTTGAAGTGCTCGGTCACCAGCAGCGGCTGGAAGGACATGAGCGGCGTGATAAAGATCCCCCAGACCAGCACCGTCATGATGAAATAGCGCATGCCTTTCCAGTCCCAGACGTAGCGCAGCCCCGCGCCCAGGTCGCGCAGCACCGCACCGGCCCCTTTCCCCTGCACCCGCTGCCCCTCCGGTTGGGGGATGCGGATAAAGGCCAGGATCGTCACGGCGATGGCTGCGGTGATCACGTCGATCGGCAGGACGCCGCGCACGCCCATCAAGCTCAACAGCACCGCGCCCAGCGGCGGCACGGCGAACGAGAGGACGCCCCACAGCGTCGCGTTCATCCCCGCCACCCGCGAGAGATGCTCCTTGGGGACCATCAGTGGCGTGGTGGACATCATGGTGGGGGTCTGGAAGCTGTCGCCGACGGCGCGCACGAACATGATGGCGAAAACATGCCAGGGCTGCGCCTTATCCAGCCAGAAAAGCACGCTCAGCACCACGGTGAACAGGGCAATGGTGCCATCCGAGATGATCAGCACCCACTTGCGAGGGAGCCGATCCACCAGCGCCCCGGCGAAGGGGCCGATCAAGATGGCGGGGAGGGTGAACATGATGGTGGCGGTGGCCAGGGCCGTCGCTGAGCCCGTCACCTCGGTGAGCCACCAGGTGAGGGCGAAACGCACCAGGTGGCTGCCCGTCAGCGACACGGCCTGACCGATCCACATCGTGAAGAACGGCACTCTCCAGTTGCGCGATACGGTCATGCAGGTCACCTTCCGTGTACGGTGCCGGGCAGCGGCGCTCCGCGTCCCGGCAGAGGAGATAGGGCGCATCATAGCGCGATGGGGGACCATGTCAAATGGCGCCCCGCTCGTCTTCGAGCGCCCGCTCGTCTTCGAGCGCCCGCTCGTCTTCGAGCGCCCGCTCGTCTTCGAGCGCCCGCTCGTCTTCGAGCGGCTCTTGCTTGACAAGCCGCCGCATCCGCGCATAATCAGGCGCATCACATCCGCACGGAGCGCCCATGAACACCTTCAAACGCCTGCTTAGCCTCATCAAGCCCTATGCCTGGTGGGTTGCCGCCAACATCGCCCTTTCGGTGGCCACCACCGCGTTGGGCCTGTTGCCCCCGCTTTACCAGAAGCGCCTCGTGGACGATGTGGTGGTGCCCAAGAACGCGCAGCTTCTCCTGGGGCTCGTCCTCGGGCTCGTGGTCATCTATGCCGCCAACCAGGTGCTGCAGGTCGCCTCCAACCTGGTGCGCCACATCCTGGGCGCGCGCTTCATCCGCGACCTGCGCATCCGCCTGTACGAGCACCTGCAGAGCCTCTCGCTGGATTACTTTAACCGCCGCCAGACCGGCGAGATCATGACGCGCATCACCGGCGACGTGGAGGTATTGGAGGGCTTTGTCACCCACGCCGTGCCCTTTCTGCTGATCGACACCCTGCGCGGCCTCGGCGCCGCCATCATCCTCGGCAGCATGGATTGGCGGCTGATGCTCATCGCCTGCATCCCGGTGCCTTTCATCGCCGTGGCCCTGCGCTACTTCAACCAGCACATCCGCCCGATCTACCGCCAGGCGCGCGACCGCATGGGTGACATCAACGCCGAGCTGGCCGATAGCATCAGCGGCATCCGCGTGATCCAGGCCTTCGTCCAGGAGATCCGCGAGGCCGGGCATTTCACCCGGCAGAGCGAGGCCTATTACCGGATGAACATCAAGGCGATCCAGTACTTTTCCATCTTTTTGCCGGCGGTGGGCTTTCTCTCCTCGGTGGGCATGGCGCTCATCCTCTATTTCGGCGCCAATCGGGCCATCGGCGGCGCCCTGACGTTGGGCGGGCTGCTGGCCTTCGTCGCCTACCTCCCCAACTTTTACCAGCCGCTCAACCGCCTCACCGAGGTGGACAACACGGTGCAGCACGCCCTGGCCGCCGGGTCGCGCATCCTGGAGCTCCTGGATACCCAGCCCACCATCCAGAACGAGCCGGAGGCCCAGCCCCTGCCCCGCCTGAAGGGCGCGGTCCGCTTCGAGGGCGTCACCTTTGCCTACGAGGACGAGACGGTGCTGCACGACGTCAACCTGGAGATCGCCCCCGGCGAGGTGGTGGCCCTGGTGGGGCGCAGCGGCGCGGGCAAGACCAGCCTTGCCAACTTGCTGCTGCGCTTCTGGGATCCGCAGCAGGGCCGCATCACCATCGACGGGCAGGATATCCGCGGCGTGACGCTGCAATCGCTGCGCAGCCAGATCGGCCTGGTGCTGCAAGACACCTTTCTCTTCAACGGCACGATCCGCGACAACCTGCTTTACGGCCGCCCCGACGCCACCGAGGACGAGATGCTCGCCGCCGCCAAGGCCGCCTTTGCCCACGATTTCATCTCGGCGCTGCCGCTGGGCTATGGCACCGAGGTCGGCGAGCGGGGCGTCAAGCTCTCCGGAGGCGAAAAGCAGCGCATCGCCCTGGCTCGGGCCATCCTGGTGGACCCGCGCATCCTCATCCTGGACGAGGCCACCTCCTCGGTGGACGCCGAGGCCGAGTACCTCATCCAGCAGGCGCTGGATAACGTGATGCGCGGCCGGACGGCGCTGGTGATCGCCCACCGTCTTTCCACCATCCGCAACGCCGACAAGATCGTCGCCGTGGAGCGGGGCAAGATCGCCGAGGTCGGCCAGCACGAGGAGCTGATGCAGCGCGGCGGCCTGTATAGCCAGCTCTACCGCCGCCAGGCCGAACTCCTCCGCGCTGACGACCAGTAGGGACGGGGCGCCCTTCCGCCGCCACAAGCCCTGGTCAGCGGATCGTTCCGCGGAGGCAGACGACTGGCCGGCGCACCAGTTGCGCCCATCTTGTTTCGACGGGAGCGTGCCATGGATCCGGAACGCACCAATAGCCAGGTCGAGGCCGCCAGCGCAGAGCCCGAACCGCTCCGCACGCTGGACACGGCCACCGTCAAAGAGCTCTGGTCCAGGACGTACAACGCCCAGGGCAAGCCGGACTGGTCCCACATCCTGCCCTATTACCACCCGGACATTGTCTTCCAGGACTCGATCCAGCGCATCGAGGGGATCGCCGAGTTCACGGCGCTCTGCGCGCGGCTGACCCAGCGCTGTAAATCGCTGCAGATGGACATCCACGCCATCGCCCAGAGCGGGGATACCATCCTGATGGAGTGGACCATGACCATGGCCTTCGACAAGTTCCCCAGCACCCCGGTCTATGGCGCCACCAAGCTCGTGTTGCACCCGGACGGCCGGATCCTCGAGCAGCGCGACTATTACGACCTGTGGGGCGACATCTTTAACGGCATCCCCTACTTTAAGGGGCCGTATCGCCGCTTCATGCGCAAACGCTTCGGGTAGAGGGAGAAAACCAGATGAAGCTCGCGCTACCAGACGAACTGGTGTTTCTGCAGAACAGCCGGGCGGCGCAAAAGACCACCGGCGCCTCCCTGGCGGGCCAGGTGTGCGTCGTCTCGGGCGCCACGTCGGGCGTGGGGCTGGCGGCCGTCCAGCGGCTGGCCCGCGGCGGCGCGCATCTCGTCTTGCTCGCCCGCAATCTGGACAAGGCCCAGGCTGTCCGCGAGCAGCTTCTGGCCCAATACCCGGTCCCGGTGGACATCGTCCAGGCGGACTTTGCCGACCTCCGCCAGGTGCGGGAGGCAGCCGACACGCTGCTGCGCAACTATGCTCGTCTCGACGTGCTGATCAACTCCGCCGGGCTCTTTTGCACCGGCCGCACGGCCACCCGCGAAGGGTTCGAGACGGTTTTCTGCGTCAACCACCTCGCGCCGTTCCTGCTGACCCATCTGCTGCTTGAGCGCCTCCAGGCCAGCGCGCCGGCGCGGATCATCCAGGTCAACTCGGAGGGCCACCGTTTTCATGGCGTGCACCTGGATGACCTGAACTGGGAGCGCCGCCGCTACAACGGCTATGCCGGCTATGGCGCCTCCAAGACGGCCCAGCTCCTGACCACCTGGGAGTTCGCCGATCGCCTGCGGGGCTCCGGCGTCACCATCAACGCCATGCACCCCGGAGACGTCAAAACGAACATCGGCAACAACAACGGCCCCCTGTACCGCTGGTACTCGCGCCACGTGATCGGCCCGACCCTCAAGGACCCCGCCATCTCGGGCGAGGCGCTCTATTACCTCGCCGCCGCCCCCGAGATGGCCGAGATCAGCGGCCGCTTCTTCTACCTCACCATCGGCGAAAAGCCGGCGGCCCACGCCCTGGATCGCCAGACGGGCCGCCAGGTCTGGGAGGCAAGCCTGCGGATGACCGGCCTCGCATCAGAAATGGCGCGCTAGACCGCGAGTGTAAGCCCGGCCCGCCCCTCTCCCGATTGCTCCATCTGGCGCGATGCGGTATAATACCCCCGTTGAGCACGAGAACGCCTGCACGGCAGGTGAGGAGGCCAAGATGAGGCTATCAGAGGTCCGCTGGCTCAAGACCAGCGACGCAGCCACCGACAAGACGCTCGATTTTGCGGCGCGCGAGCTGGCGCGCTATGGCGCCAAGATCACCGGCACCGATTGGAGAGCCCAAGGGGCCTACGCCGTGGAGCCCGCGCCGGGCACGATCTGGCTGGGCCTGTGCGACTGGCTGCCCCAGCCGCCGGGCGCCGAGCTGACCCCCTCGCTGCTGGATGACGGCTATGCGATCTGGGGCGCCGAGGGCGGGGTCGCTATCGCCGGGCGCAACGCCCGCAGCGTCCTCTTTGGCGTCTATGCCTACCTGGAGAGCCAGGGCGTCCGCTACGTCCGCCCCGGCCCCGATGGCGAAGTGATCCCCCGCTTCAAGGAGCTGGACGCGCCCGAGTCGCCCATCCGCGAACTAGCCGCCTATCGCCACCGCGGCCTCTGCATCGAGGGCGCCCCCTCGCTGGATCACGCGCTGGGGATGGTGGACTGGTGCGCCAAGCGGCGGATGAACACCCTCTTCCTGCAGTTCTTCAACAGCCAGTATTTCTATCAGCTCTGGTACGGCAAGCGCTACAACCCCGAGCGCAAGGACCACGACGTCAGCGAGGCCGAGGCCCGCGCCCTGGACCTGGAGGTGATCGCCTCGCTCAAGACCCGCGGCCTGGTGCTGCACCAGGTGGGCCACGGCTGGACGGCGCTGACGCTGGGGCTGCCTCGCTCTGGCTGGGTCACCACCGACGAGCCGGTCCCCGCCGACCGCCAGCGCTGGGTGGCCGAGACCGGCGGCGCCCGCAAGCTCTTCCGCGATATGCCCATCAATACCGAGCTCTGCTACTCCTTCCAGCCGGCCTTTGACGCGTTCGTGGAAGAGATCGCGCGCTATTCCAGCGCCCACCCCGAGGTGGACGTGGTGCACGTCTGGCTCTCCGACGCCATGAACAACAAGTGCGAATGCGACGACTGCCGCACGCTCTCCATCGCCGACTGGTACGCCAAGCTCGTCAACGCCCTCTCCGTCGCGCTCCAGCAGCGCGCCCCGGGCAAGCGTTTCGTCTTTCTCTGCTATTTCGAGCTCTGGTGGCCGCCGGAGCAGGTAATCATGGACGACCGCTACGGCAACGCCATCATGATGTTCGCGCCCATCCGCCGCTGCTACGGCCACGACCTCTTTAGCGACGCCTGCGCCGAGGAGGGGCTGGCGCCGCGCCCGCCGGTGAACCAGACCGTCGCGCCCATCACCAACCGCGCCTATGCCGAGAGCCTGGCCGCCTGGCGCAAGGTCTTCCAGGGCGATAGCTTTGACTTTGACTATCACCTGATGTGGGCCGTCTGGCGGCAGATGACCGACACGGTGGTGGCGCGGGTCTTTTGGGAGGACCTGCAAGGGCTCAAGGCCGCCGGGCTGGATGGCATCGTCAGTTGCCAGCCCTTCCGCAACTTTTACCCCTCGGGCCTGGCCATGGCCGCCCTGGCCGAGGCGCTCTGGAACCCCAGCGTCTCCTGGGAGGCGCTGCGCCGCAGCTACCTGGAGGCCGCCTATGGCGACAGCGCCGCCTGGGTGGATGGCTACCTGGATCGGCTAGAGTCGCTCCTGCAGGTGGCCGAGACGGCCCACGCCCGCGCGCTGCCGCTGCTGGACGCGGACGACGCCCGGCTGGCCGAGCTCGAGCAGTTCATCGCCGACGCCTCGGCGTCCCTGAGCGCCCGGCAAGAGCTGACCCAGAACGAGGTCCACCGCCGCTCGCTCGACATCCTCGCCTACCATGCCCGGCTGCTGGCCTACATGGCCGCCGCCCACCGCGCCCATCGCGCCGGCGATAAGGAGCGGGCGATGAAGGCGCTGGACCAGGCCGCTGATTTCCTGCGCCGCACCGAGGGGCGCTACCACCGCTATATCGACACCTACCTGGTGCTCTCGCAGGTGGTCGAAGCCACCCGCAAAGCGCTAGGGTAGGACCAATCCACCGCAGAGGCGCAGAGAGCGCAGAGATATCATGATCAATTCCTCTCTCTGCGTCCTCTGCGTCTCTGCGGTGTAGCTCCCCGAGGGAGGATAATCGCCCATGGCTACCACCAAGAACGACCTGCTGCCGATCCTGTCTGAGGCCACGGCCAAGCTGGAGGAGGCGCTGCAGGCGCTCGGCCAGCCCAACCTGCTGCGCCAGTGGCGCTTCTGGCACGGCCCCGCGGGGACCGTGGACCCGCAGCGCGCCATCTCTGGCGATGTGAGCGACTGGGAGGAGGTCACCACGCCGCGCGGCTGGTCCACCGCCTCCGGCGAAACCTGGCTCCGTGGGATCGTCCGCTACCCCGAGGCGGTGGAGGGGATCCCCACCGCCGGATCGCCCCTGGAGATGGGCATCAACCTCCCCGTCCATTGCCGCGTTTATGTCAATGGCGAGCTGGCCGCGGGCCACGACTGGTGGCTGGACGCCCGCATTGCCCCCATCCCCCTCGCCGAGGCGCTGCACCCTGGCCAGTCCTTCGAGGTTGCCTGCGTCATCCCCCAGGGCGACGGGCTGGGCGGCTTTGGCGGCGCGCGGCTGCGCTGCCAGCGCGTCCAGGAGACGGTGAACGCGCTGGAGCTCCTGCGCGCCCAACTGGCCTTCTCGCGCTTCCTGGCCGCCCAAAAGGGCGCGCGCGCCCAAAGCGCCTGGCGCAAGGCGGTGGAGGGGCTCCCCTGGGCCGCCCTGGCCGCGCGGGACTGGGGCAAGTGGCAAACGGGCGCGGCGGAGGGCATCGCCAAGCTCGCCGCGCTGGTCCCCGAGGCCAAGGATTATGTCGTCCATGCCGCGGGCCACGCCCACATCGACATGAACTGGCTCTGGCCCTGGGAGGACACGGTGGACGTCATCCGCCGCGACTTTCGCACCATGGACCAGCTCATGGACCGCTACCCCGAGCTGCACTTTACCCAGAGCCAGGCCTCCACCTATTGGGCCATGGAGGTCTATGAGCCCGAGATCCTAGAGCGGGTCAAGGCGCGGGTGGCCGAGGGGCGCTGGGAGGTGGCCGCCAACACCTGGGTGGAGAACGACATGAACATGTCCTCCTCCGAGGCCATCGCCCACCACTTCCTCTACACCCGCCGCTACATGGAGCAGCTCTTCGGCGCCAAGCCGCGGCTGCTCTGGGAGCCGGACACCTTTGGCCACCCCGCCACCCTGCCCCAGATCACGCGCAAGGGCGGGGCCGAATACCACTATTTCTGCCGCGGCGGTAAGGGCGACCCGCTCTTTTGGTGGGAGTCCGAGGACGGCTCGCGAGTGCTGAGCGTCCACGAGCCGCACTGGTACCTGGGCGAGATCAACCCCTGGCAGACGGTGGAGAAGTCCATCCTGCTGGCCGAGCGCTGCGGCCTCCAGCACAGCCTGATGGTCTATGGCGTGGGCGACCACGGCGGCGGCGCCACCATCCGCGACCTGGAGATGGCCCGCGCCATCGACGCCGCGCCCTGCCTGCCCACGCTGCGCCTCGATACCGTCACGGCCTTTTTCGACGCGGTCAAGGCCGCCAACCCCGAGCTGCCCGTCCGGCGCGGCGAGCTGAACCCCGTCTTTGCCGGGTGCTACACTAGCCACGCCGACGTCAAGCGGCTCAACCGCGCCGGCGAGCGCACCCTGACCGATGCGGAGGCGGTGGCCACGGCGGCGGCGCTGCTAACCGGCCACCCCTACCCTCACGCCGCGCTGGAGGATAGCTGGCGAGCCGTGCTCTTCCAGCAGTTCCACGATATCCTCTGCGGCTGCGGCATCGGCATCACCTCCCGCACTGCCCACGCCTGGGCCGAGCCAGCCATCGCCCGTGGCAAGGCGCTCGCCGACGCCGCGCTGGCGGCGCTGGCCAAGCAGCTCGATACCGGCGATGGGCCCGCTGCCTGCGTCTTTAATTCGCTCCCCTGGTCCCGCACCGACCCCGTGGCGCTGCCCGTGGACTGGGAGTGCGCCTGGGTGACCGACGACCGCGGCCAGCGGCTGCCCGCGCAGCGCTCCGCCGAGGGGCTGCTCATCGTCGCCGAGGAGGTCCCCGCGCTGGGCTTCCGCGTCTATCGCCCCGGCGACGCGACGCCGCTCCCCGGCGCCGGCGACGTGGCGCTGGCCGCCCCGCTGACCCTGGAGAACGCGCACCTCCGCGTGCAAGTCGACGCCCGCTCCGGCGCCATCACCCACCTGTGGGACAAGGAGGCCAAGCGCGACCTGGCCGCCAACGCCCACAACGAGCGCAACGCCGGGCTGGACACCACCGGCCCGCTCAACCGGCTGGAGGTCTGGTGGGAGCAGCCGCACGGCATGTCGGCCTGGCAACTGGGCAACATCAGCCGCATCGATCGGTTGGTGAGCGGCGCGGAGGCGCGCCTGGTCGAGTCGGGCCCGGTGCGCGGGACCATCGAGGTCCGGCGGAGCCTGCTCCATTCCACGCTGGTGCAGCGCCTCCACCTCTACCGCGGCTCGCGCGCCGTCGTCTTTGACACCGAGATCGACTGGCACGAGCGCGGCTCGGACCAGACCGACGCGCCCATGCTGCGCGCTCGCTTTGACGCGACGCTGGGCCCCACCGCGGCCACCTTCCAGGTCCCCTTTGGGACCATCCAGCGCCCCGCCGACGGTCAAGAGTCCGCCGCGCAGATGTGGGGCGACCTGACCGAGACGACCGGCGAATACGGCGTGGCGCTCCTGAACGACTGCAAGTACGGCTACCAGGCCCACGGCAACACCCTGGGCCTGACCCTGGTGCGCGCCTCCTACGAGCCCGACCGCAACCCCGACGAGGGACTGCACCGCTTCCGTTACGCCTATTATCCCCACCTGGGAACCTGGCAAGCGGCGGGGGTGGAGGAACAGGCGCAAGGGTTCAACCGGCCCTTGCTGGCCCGGGCCATGCAGTCCGCGGGCGCGGGCACGCTGCAACCCGGCGCGCCCGCCATCAGCATCGCCGGCGAGGGCGTGGTCGCCACCACGGTCAAGCTGGCCGAGGCGGGCGGCGGCGACGTCATCGTCCGCCTGTTGGAGCTGCGCGGCGAGGCCGCCGTGGCCGATCTGCGGCTGGCCCGGCCCATCCTCTCCGCCAGCGAGGTTTCGCTGGACGAGGAGCCGCTGGTTGGGGCAGCCCCTTGCGCCGTGGCCGATGGCGCCGCCCGCGTGACGCTGGGCCCGCACGAGTTCAAGACCATCCGGCTTCGGATCAGCTAACAGGAGTTCCATATGACCCTACAATTCGGCACGGCCACGCGGGACATCACCCCCGCCTATCCCGTCTGGATGCACGGCTATTCCGGGCGCGACCACCCCTCCGACGGCGTGCTGGAGCCGCTGCAGCTCGGCTGCCTCGCCATCTCGGACGGCCAGACCACCCTGTTGATCGTGACCTGCGACATGATCGGCATCCACGCCGATATCGCCCAGCGGCTGGCCGCGCACCTGGAGGATCTGACCGGCGTCCCCGCCGACCACGTGCTGATCTCTTGCTCGCACACCCACTTTGCCCCGGCGCTGCACATCCAGCAGTACACCTCGCCGCGGGTCGGTTTGGTCGGCCCCGATCCTCGCTTTGTCGCCGATCTCCAGCTCAAGATGGTGGAGGCGGCCCAGGAGAGCCTGCGCAACCTGCAGCCAGCGTCTCTCGAGACGGCCCGACTCGCCGCGCCGCAGGTGGCCTTCAACCGGCGCACCGTGCGGCCTGATGGCTCCGTGCAGACCAACTTTCGCTACCCGCTGGACGCGGACCGCTACACCATCGGCCCCATCGACACCGAGCTCTTTGCCCTGCGCGTCCGCGACGAGCTGGGCGTCCGCGCGGTGCTGGCCAACTTTGGCTGCCACCCCGTCACCGGCGGGCCGCTGGGCGACGCCGACCACTACCGCCTTTCCGCCGATTACCCCTATTACCTGCGCCAGGCGCTGACCGCCGCGTATGGCTGTCCCGCCTTTTTCACCTTGGGCGGCGCGGGCGACGCCGTGCCGCAGGACCGCTTCGGCCGCTCCCGCCAGCGCATCGGCGGCATCCTCGGCGAATCCATCGTCCTGGCCGAGCGCCGCTTCGCCGCTGACGAGCGCGCCACGTTGCGCGCCGAGGTGGTGGCGCTGGAGGCGGAGACGATCCTCCGCACCGGCCCCGCCGCCGAGGCCGAGTACGAGGCGGCGCGAGAAGCGTTCCTGGCCCTCTTGGACGCCGAAGCCAATCCGCGCGAAGAGAGTTATGTCAAGGCTAATGAGCGGTATCAGCTCGCCTCCAACGCCCTCTTTCGCCACCAGCTCTATCCCGACAACCGCTTCGCCATCCCCGTCCAGTTCCTGCAGATCGGGGAGACGATGCTGGTGGGCTTGCCGTTCGAGGTCCTCTCCGAGTTCGCCCGCAAGATGAAGGCGGCGCACCCCCACAGCGTCCTCTGCTCCTGCGCCGGCGGCTATCAGGGTTACCTGCCCTTCGCGTACGAGTATGCCCGCGGCGGGTATGAGGCCTCCTCGGCCTCCACGCACTTTGCCCCGGGCGCCGCCGACGGCCTGCTGGAGCTGGTGCTGGCCAAGCTGGACGAATGGGAGGCGTTGTGAACGACTGGCCCAAGCTCGATTTCCACCTCCACGCCACCCGCTACCGGCTGAGCGGCGGGCGGCCCGACGCCACCGTGGCCAACATCGCCGCCCGCTGCGCCGAGCTGGGCTATCAGGCCATCGGCGTCGTCGAGCACCTGGACGCCGACCCCAAGCACCCCGCCGCCTGCCTGGCGGAGCTGGTGGCCGAGTTCCGCACCGTCTCGGCGCCGCCCCGCCTCTACGTGGGCGCGGAGCTCGACGTCAACGTCGCGGGCGACGGCCTCTCCGTCCCCGCGGCGCCGCGCCTCAAGCGCGAGCTGGGGCTGGACTATTGCCTCGGCTCGGTGCATGGGCTGGGCGAGGGCGCCTTGGATCGGGACGCCTATATCGCCGAGGAGCACCGCCGCCTGCTGGTGTTGACCCGCTGCCCCGCCGTGGACGTCATCGCTCACGCCTGGAGCATGGGCCACGCCTTGGTCCGCAAGGGGATCCTTCCCGAATGGCGCTTCAGCTTGATCCCCGACGTCCACCTAAAGGAGCTCCTGGACGCGCTGCGCGTCAGCGGCCAGGCGCTGGAGGTGAACCCCAAGGCCAGGGCCGATTTCCCCGACCCGGCTTACCGGGTCTTTATACAGCAGGCCATCGCCGCGGGCATCCGCATCGCCATCGGCTCCGACGCCCACAGCCTGGAGCGCATCGGCGGCGCCGACGCCCAGGCGGCCTTTGTGCGCGAGGTGGGCCTCCCCGCCGCCCAGCTTTGGACCCCGGAGGCCCGCTAGCCCATGGCTGTAGAGATCGGCGCCATCCGCGAGCCCCGTTGGACCCGCCCCGCCCTGCTGCGGCGGGAGGCGCCGTTGCGGCCCGACCTGGCCCCCTGGACCGGCGACCCCCTGCGGGTGGTGCTGGAGGGCGAGGTGCCGGTGGAGGGCGTCAGCCTGGAAGGCGCTGCGGGTGTCTACCCGCTGATCGTCGTCTCCCGCCAGTTTCGCGACGGGTTCACCCACGTCGGCTGCGCCACGCGCCCGCTGCCGGAGGGGCTTTATGACCTCTTCGTCTTTCGTCGCGGCGCGGCGCGGCTTGTCTCGCCACACGCCGTCGCCAGCGTGGCCGAGCGCGACGCCTTCACCCTCGCCCACATCAGCGACCTGCACCTGCTCAAGGACGTCGCCGGGGCCCTGGTGGACCAGACCGATCGCGTCGCTGCCCTGGTGGATCGCCTGAACCGGCTCGCCCCCGCGCTGGTCGTCTGCACCGGCGACGTGGTCAGCCGCCACGGCGCGGAGAAGGAACCGCTCTCCGCCGAGGCGGTCGAGTGGCAGGCCCGCCGCGCGCAGGAGCTCCTCCTGGGTCTGCGGATGCCGCTCTTTATGGTGGTCGGCAACCACGACCAGGCCTTTGGCTACTCCCGGACCGCCTGGCACCGCTACATGGGCCGGCCCTGGGACCGCCCCACCGACGACTATGGCCTGGATTTCAGCGGGTGCCACCTCGCCTTCGTGGATGGCTATGCCCGCTATGACGGCGCCAATCGCCTGGTGGAGCGCAGCATGACCATGGAGCAGCTCCTCTGGCTGCACCAGGACATGCGGCAGGCGCGGGAAGCACGCTGGCGCCTGCTCTTCATCCACTATGACTATGGCGGCGAGCTGACCCCGCTGCTCCCCGAGCTGCGCGCCGACATGCTCTTCTACGGCCATTCCGACAAGCCCATCCCCGCCGACCTGGAGGCGCTGGGCATCCGGAACGGCCACCTGCTGGACCGGGAGGCTTATCGCCTCGTGCGCGTATCCCCCAAGGCGCTGCGGGACAAGGCGGTGCCGTGGGACAAACTGATGGAAGGAGCCTCGCGCCGCAAGAAATGATCATCTATATCACGCGCCACGGACAGCCGTGGCTTTCGAGCATGGAGAACAACCCGGACTATCCGGCCGGCGACCCGATCCTCACCGAACTGGGCCAGACCCAAGCCCGGCTCCTGGGCGAGCGGCTGCGCCGGATCGGCTTTGCCGGCAGGATTTTCGCCTCGCCCTATTTGCGCACTATGGAGACCGGCGCTATTATAGCCACAGCAACGGGGCGGCCGTTGTATCCGGAGCCAGCCATCCGCGAGATCGCCGCCTGGCCGGACAACCTGGCCGTCTTTCAGGGGCAGACTGTGGAGGAGCTGCGGGAGCGCTTTCCGGTGGTGCCCGCCGATGCGGCGCTCCCCTACCCTTGGTGGGGGTCGGAGCTGGAGGACGCGGCGGCGGTGCTGGGCCGGATCGGCCCTTTCATCGACGCGCTCATCGCGCGCGGCGGCGAGGATGCCCTGCTGGTCGGCCACGGCGCCTCGGTGAGCGCCCTGCACCGCTACCTGCTGGCGAACCATCCCGAGGTGCTGGCGCGCGTGGGCAACAACTGGAACTGCGGCCTGAGCGCCCTGCGGGTGCACCCGCGACTTGAGGCGCTCTGGCTCTCGGACACGTCCCACCTGCCCGCCGAGCTGACCACCTCCAACGCCAAGACCTTGGCCGAATGGCAGCGAGAGCGGGCCGTCGGCGTCTCCGCCCCGGCCAACCCGCCCCCGCACAAGGCCTGGGACTGGACCGCCTGACCGCCGCGCATCGTAGGGGCGAACCTCGTGTTCGCCCTCCGAACCCGGCCATCGTAGGGGCAGCCCCCCGTGGCTGCCCTCCTATCATAGGGTACAAGGAGCGATTCATGCCGAAATTCGCAGGTGTCTGGCCCGCGCTGGTGACGCCGCTCACCGCCGATGACCGCATCCACGTCGAGGTGGCCCGCCGCCTGGTGGATGACCTCATCGCCGCCGGGGTGCACGGCTTTTACGTCTGCGGCGGCACTGGGGAGGGCATCCTCCTCCCCAACGACGCGCGCAAACGGATGGCCGAGACGGTGCTGGTGCAGGCCAAGGGCCGCGTCCCCGTGATCGTCCACGTCGGCGCGGCGGCCACCGCCGACGCCATGGAACTGGCCGCCCACGCCCAGCGCCTCGGCGCCGATGCCGTCGCCGCCATCCCGCCCTTTTATTACGGTGTCGGCTTCCAGGCCATCAAGGAGCACTACCAGCTCATCGCCAGCGCCTCCGACTTGCCGCTCTATCTCTATTACATCCCTGGCTCCACCGGCGTGACCCTCACCGCGGCGCAGATGTGGGAGCTCTGCCAGATCCCCAAGGTGGCGGGGTTCAAGTACTCGGCCTACGACCTCTACACCCTGGAGCGGATACTCGACCTGGGGAAGGGGCGGCTCAACGTCTTTTCGGGGCCGGACGAGATCTTGGCCTCCTGCCTGGAGGTCGGCGTGGATGGCGCCATCGGCAGCACCTACAATTTCCTGCCGCGCCACTTTATCCGGCTCTACGAAGCCGCCCGCGCGGGCGATTGGGGCCGCGCCCGCGAGCTGCAGACCCAGGGCAACCGGGTCATCGAGGTCTACCTCAAGCATGGCGGGCTGGCCACCATCAAGGAGATCATGGCCATGCAAGGCTACGACTGCGGCCACTGCCGCCGTCCCATCGGCCAACTGAGCCCGACGCAGGTCGCCGCCCTCCGCGCCGACCTGGAAGCCGTCGGCTTCTGGAACCTGGTCTAGGAACTCACCGCCGAGACGCGGAGGCCGCAGAGGCTCCTATTGGTTCTGTCTCTGCGGTGGATTACGTCCTGTGTAGATAACCCCTATCAAAAGAGGAGAGCGAGTCATGACAAGCAAACTGGCACTTCGCGGCGGGCCCAAGGCGGTTCAGAAGGACCCTGCCGGCATCTTTGATTGGCCGCTGGTGACCCCCGAGGTCGAGGCGGCGGTGCTCGAGGTCCTGCGCGCCGGCAAAATGTCCGGCACGGACGTGACCAAGATGTTCGAGCGCGAGTTCGCCGATTTCCACGGCGTCAAGTACGCCCTGGGCCACAACACCGGCACCGCCTCGCTGCAATCGGCCATGTTCGGCCTGGGCATCGGCAAGGGCGACGAGGTGATCTGCCCCAGCATCACCTATTGGGCCTCCTGCCTCCCCGTCTATTCCCTGGGCGGCACGGTGGTCTTTGCCGATATCGACCCGGTGACCCTGTGCATCGACCCGGCGGACATCGAGCACCGCATCACCTCGCGCACCAAGGCCATCATCGTCGTCCACTATATGGGCCACCCCGCCGAGATGGACACCATCATGGCCATCGCCAACAAGCACGGCATCCCCGTGATCGAGGACCCCTCCCACGCCCACGGTGGGCTCTACAAGGGCAAGCTGGTGGGGACCATCGGCGCCGCCGCGGGCTTTTCGCTGATGACCGGCAAGTCGCTGGCCACCGGCGAGGGCGGCATCATGATCACCAACGACCAGCGCGTCTATGAGCGCGCCATCGCCTTTGGCCACTATGAGCGCCACGGCGACCTGACCCTTCCCGACCTGGTGGCTGGCGCCGGGCTGCCCTGGGGCGGCTACAAGGACCGCATGCACCAGCTCTCCTCGGCCATGGCTCGGGTCCAGCTCCTCAAGTACCCCGCCGAAATGGCCGAGATCGACAAGGCCATGAACTACTTCTGGGATCTCCTGGAGGGCGTGCCGGGCATCCGCACCCACCGCCCGCCCAAGGGCTCCGGCCTCACCATGGGCGGCTGGTACGCCGCGGCGGGGCTCTATGTCCCCGAGGAGCTCGGCGGCCTCTCGGTGACCCGCTTTTGCGAGGCCGTGGCGGCGGAGGGCGTGCCCACCGGGCCCGGCTGCAACAAGGCGCTGCACCTGCACCCGCTCTTTAACACCCTGGACGTGTACAGGGACGGCCTGCCCACCCGCATCGCCAACTCGCCGGCGGGCGTCGACGTCCGCCAGCCCGTCGGCAGCCTGCCCGTGGCCGAGGGCATCCAGGCGCGCGTCTACCGCATCCCCTGGTTCAAGCACTACTGGCCGGAGATCATCGCCGAGTATGCCCAGGGCTATCGCAAGGTGGCCGAAAACTATAAAGAGCTGCTCGCCGACGATCCCGGCAACCCGCCCGGCGGCGGCAACTGGTTCCTGAGCCAGCGTCGCGGCGCGTAATCACGAATGCCCGGCGCCTGCGCGGCGCCGGGCATTTTCTTGCCCAAAAGGCTTGACATATCCGGCTTTTTGGCTATAATGAGTTGTGTCGTTTCACCAGTGTAAGCAAGGCAGGGATAATGCGTAATCTGAAAGAAAGCCAAGAAAAAATCGAGGTCGACGGCGTCATCACCGAGGCGCTGCCGGCCACCATGTTCCGGGTGCGGCTGGACAACGGCCACGAGCTGTTGGCCTACCTCAGCGGCAAGATGCGCAAGAACTATATCCGCGTGTTGTTGGGCGATCGGGTGCGGCTCGAGCTGTCCCCCTACGACCTGAACCGCGGGCGCATCGTTTTCCGCTACAAGAGCCCGGTGCCAGCGGGAGCCATGTCCCAGTCCTGACGCCGGTCGCCGAGCCAGACCAAGCAGCCGCCCAAGTCTCCTTGGGCGGCTTTTTGTGCTTCCCGCGTCCCCTTACCCCTTGAGCGCGCGCAGCGCCGCGCCATCCTCCGGGTCCACGGCCTGGCTCGTCACCGTCCAGACCTCGCGCTGGGCGACCACTTGCCCCGGCGCCAGCACCATCACCGGCCCCAGCGTCTCCATCTCGATAAAGCTGGCGCAGGTATAGACCTCCACGGAGCAGCCGCCGTCAGGATAGGCGGCGTGCATGTCCGGCGCGAACGACTTGATAAAGGTGGCGTCCTTCCGGCAGAGCGCCAGCCACCCCTCCGGCGTGTGCGTGCCGATCTTGCCCTCCTCGCCGGTGGGCCGAATCTGGAAGAGGTCGGGCCCCGGCAGGTATTGCTTGCTCCGCACGTCCGAGCTGTGCCCCGCCCAGCCTTGCCACCACTGGATTCGCTTCACGTCCCAGGTGCCGCCGCTGCCCCAGGGCAGCGCGATGGTCCCCTGCGGCACGACGCAGGTCAGCGCCCAGATCGTCCCGCCAAAGACGAACGGCGAGGCGTTGATCAGCGCGCTCTCCACCACGAAGCGCTCCCCCTCGGCGCTGATGGTCAGGCGCTTGCGCAGCTTGGTCTGCGCGTTGACGGGCGTCTCCAGCGTCAGCTTGCCGCCGGCGACCTTGGCCTCGCAGGGAGCGTTATCCGGCGCGTAGGCCGCTTCCCCCTCCGGCGACGACCAGATGCGGTGCCCGCCATAGATGTGCCAGTCGGCGTCGCCCTGGCCCTTCCCCGCCGTGGCGGCATCCACGTAGAGCAGGTTGGGCCCGCCCCCCGCGCTCAGCGAGAGGATGCGCGGCCCCACCTCGGCCACCACCACCATCTCGGCCTCTCCGAGGGTCACCCGGTAAGCGTCTTTCCAGCCCATGAATGCGGTCTTGGCGATCTTGATCATCTTGCCTCCTTTGGAATTGACCCGCAGATTGGCGAGATCGAGCGGACCGGAGGAATCGCTCCGGAATCCGCGTGAATCTGCGGAAATCTGCGTCCCGTTCTCCTAACCACCTAGCGCCACGCGCCAGATCATCCCATGCACGATCTGCTCCACCGGCGCGCGGTCATCGCGGAGCGCCTCGCCCGTCGCGACGTGGGCCGCCAGCCGGCCTTCCATGCGTTGGGCCACGTTGGCCAGCAGCGGCTCGGCCGCCGATTGCGCTCCGGCGATCCTTGCCGCAGCCAGCCTGGCCGCGACCTCTTCCAGCGTCATCGGCGCCGACGCCCCCACGACCATGCTGTTATAGCTCTCCCGCGCCTCCACCACGAACACCGCCGGATAGGCCGCGGCCATGGTGTTGGCGATGGCCTCCACCAGCGCGCGATCCGTCGCCGTGCGGCCCACGTTCACCGCCACCACGCCGCCCTCGCTCAGCCGCCCCGCGGCCTCGGCGAAAAACTCGGCGGTGGCCAAGTGAAAGGGGATGTAGGGCGGCACGTAGGCATCCACCACGATCACGTCGTAGCGCCGCTCCGTGAGCTGCAGAAACTGCCGCCCGTCCAGCGCATGGACCGCCAGGTTGGGCTGGGTCATGTCGAAATACCGCCGCCCCACCTCCGCGATCTCGGGGTCGATCTCCACCCCGTCGATGGGCAGCGGGCCATAGGCGGCGGTGTATTGCCGGGCGATGGTCCCCCCGGCCAGCCCGATGATGCAGATACGCTCCAGCGGGGCATCAGAGGTCCGGAAAAGCGGCGCGGCCAGGAAATAGTCGAACACCCGGTTCACCAGCACCTGCCCGGGGATATACACGGACTGGTTCCCCTCGCCCTCGTTCAGCTTGAGGAAATAGGTCTCCCCCTCGCGGGTCACCTGGATATAGTTATACATGGACTCGGCCTCGTAGACCAGCCCTGCGCCCGGCTTGATCCGCCCCGGCGCCGCCGCCCACCACAAGGCCAGCGCCGCCAGCGGCACCAGGAGGTACGGCCAGGCGCGCCGCCCCAGCGCGCTCCACAGCCCCAGGCAAGAGAGCGCCGCCAGCAGGGTCGCCAGCAGCCCAAAGGTGCTGCGCGTGCCGATGGCGGGGATGAGAAAAAAGACCGGCAGGAAGGTCCCTACGATGCTCCCCAGGGTGGAGAGGCCATAGATGCCCCCGGCCACCCGCCCCGCGGCGTGCATCCCTCGCACGTCCAGCCGGATGGCAAAGGGCGAGACGCACCCCAGTAGCACCATCGGCGCGGCAAAGAGCGCCACCACGCCAATGAACGAGCTGGCCACCAGCCCCCAGCGCAGCGAGGTGAACCCGGCGGCGGCAAAGCCCAGCACCGGCCGGGCCGCCAGGGGGATCAGCGCGATGCACAGCGCCGCCGCCGAGGTGAGGCGCAAGATCACGATGGGCGTGGGGTGGCGGTCGGCCAGCCAGCCGCCCAGGTAATAGCCGACGGTCAGGTAGACCATGATCAGGCCGATGAGGTTGGCCCAGACGATGAGCGAGTTGCCGAAATAGGGCGCCAGCAGGCGCGACCCGGCCATCTCCACCGCCATGCCGGTCATGCCGCAGGCGAACACCAGCGCCAGGAGCATCCCGCGCCGCAGCCGCACCCCGCCCGACTCTCTCAACCCGCCCCCCTAACCCGGCGCCCAGAAGCGCTCGGCGTACCGGCTCCGCGCGGCCCTAGCGGCGGCGCCTCCGCCGGCGGCGAGGCCCTCACAGTACGCCCGCACCTGCCGATCCATCGCCTCCAGGTCGCCAAAGAGGGTGCGGATCTGCGAGCGGTAGGCGGCGATGGCCGCGACCCGGACCCGCATGGCCGCCTCGCCATAGCGCGCCAGCCGGGGGCGCAGCGGCCCCTCGCCCGGCCAGGCGGCCAGCGCCCGCTCTAGCTCGCCGGGCTTTTGGCAATAGGGATAGTCCTCGTAGAGGAGGACGCGGTACCCTTCGCGCCGCAGCGCGCAGGCCGCCCGGCAGGCCAGTTGGTGATCCACATGGTGCCCCGCCGTGGCCGGGGCATAGATGGTCAGCCCCGGCTCGGGCGGCCCCGCCAGCGCGGCGATCCGCCGCGCCAGAGCCAGGTGATATTCGGCCTCGGCGGGGTCGATCTCGCCAAAGATCCCCTCCTCGGAGGCGTACATCGGCGCTCCCGTTTGCGGGTGCAGCCGATAGATGCAGTCCAGGTCATCCAGGTAGGCCGCCTCCGCGCCCAGCACCCGCAGCGCGGCCGCGTCCTCCTGGCGGCGCAACGCCATCGCCGCGTCCTCCTCCAGCTCCCACTTGTCATGCTGGCCTTGGGCGAACTCGGAGAAGGCCATCCGGGGCGGGTTGCCGCCGAACATGGTCAGCGCCAGCGGGCGCTCGCCACGACGCGCCTGCCCATGGATCGCCCCCCCGCAAGAGAGCGCCGCGTCATCCGAATGCGGCGAAAGATAGATGTGGCGCTTCATCTAGGGCGCGTCCCCGCGACGGCCATAGTTTTGCCGCAGCAGCGAGAAATCGGCGATATCCACCATCCCGTCGTCGTTCAGGTCGCCCCGCCGGTCCGCCGAGCCGTAGAGGGTGCGCCACAGGGAAAAGTCCACGATGTTGATGACATTGTCCTCGTGCACGTCCCCCTCCAGGAGCGTCCCCGCCGTCACCGTGTTGATGCCGGGCGCGAACTCGACCACGCCATGCCGCAGCGAAAGCGTGTGCGGGTTCTTGAGCAGCATCGTGTATACGCCGGGCCAGACCTCGGGCAAAGCGAACTGCCCGGAGGCGTCGGTATAGATGCGGAAATGGTAGGCCAGCGTCTGTCCCTGGTAGAGATAGACGCTCAGCGCCACCGACCAGGAGGGGTCCGGCGGCGCCGGCCGCCCTTGCAGCCGGACGCTCCCCAGCACGATGGCCGGGTTCGTCGGGGTTCCCGTGACCGGCGGGCGCGGCGTGTTGGTCGGCGTCGCGGAGGGGACCACCGTCAGCGTCGCTGTGGGCGGCTGCGTCACTGTAGACGTCGCCGTTGCCGTGGACGTATGCGTGGCCGTCGGCGAAGGGCCCACCGTCGGCGTATCGACGGCCGTGGCTGTATTGGTCGGTGTGGAGGTGCTGGTCGCGGTGGCCGTGGCCGTCCAAGTCGGCGTAGCCGACGGCGTCGGCGTGGCCGACGGCGTCCGTGTGGCCGTGGGCGTCACGGTGGGAATGAGCCACAGCCCCACGTCCAGGTGGACGACCTGCACGTTGCCGGGCAGGTAGGCGGCCAGGTGGCCGATGCTATAGCCGGTGACATAGCCCGGCGCGGCGGCGATGGCGTGCACCGAGATCCCCGGCAGGTGCCCCATCACGCGGTACTCGACGCGATAGTGCCCGTCGCCGTTGGTGGCCAGCACGTCGTGCAGCCCCAGCGCCGGCACCCACACATCCACCTGCGCGCCCGAGATCGGCGCCTCCAGCCCGACAGCGCCGCGATAGATGATCCCCTCCACCACGATCGCCTCGAACGGGGTAGCGGTGGGGGTGGCCGTCGGCGGCTTCGTGGCGGTGGGCGTCGACGTCGCCGCCAGCGTCAGCGTCGGGGTGGCCGTGTCGCCGATGGTGGCGGTGGGCGTCGCCGTGGGCAGCTGCGCCGTGAAGGTGACCCGCCCCAGCTCTAGCCCGTCGCTGGCCCGGCGAGCCGAGACCACGTGGTCCCCCGCCGCGGCGTCCGCCGGGACGGTGAACGGGCCGTGATAGTTGCCCAGCCCGTCGGACATGGTCTGGAACATCAGGGCCTCGTCGAAATAGATCGAGACCAGGCTGCTGACCACCTGCGGGCAGTACCCGCTCACCTGCACCGAGGTCTCCGGGGGCCCTTGCAGCGGATAGATGTAGAGCATGCACCCCGGTATCCCCGTGGGGGTCGCCGTGCGCGTCGGGGTGGACGTCGGCGCCTGCGTCGCCGTCTCGGTGGCGGTGGGCGTCGCCGAGGGGGTCGCCGTGATGCTGCCGTCCGTCGTCTCGGTGGCCGTCGGGGTGATCGTCGGCGTGCTGGTGGGCGTGCCGGTCGCGGTCGGCGTGCGCGTCACGGTCACGGTCGGCGTGTCGTGGGCGGCGCATTCGATGTCCAGGCGATAGGCCCCGGCAAAGCCCACATAGCCATCCACCACGATGTAATACGTTCCGGGCGGGGCGTCATCGAGGTTGGCCTCGGTGGTGCCATAGGCCAAGCACTGGTGCTCCGACGGCCCGCCCAGCAAAAAGACGTCCAGGTCCACGATCAGGTCATAGGGCGTCAGGACCACCGAGATGTCGGAGGAAACGCCCAGCTCCAGGGCATAGACCTCCTCCGGGCCGCTCTCCTGCCAATCGACGCAGCTGTAATAGACCACGTTGTTGGCCTTGCCCATGGTATCGCCATAGTAGGTCTGCATGCACGCCGCCGGGATCGCCGCGCTCACGTCCAGGCTGGGGACCGGCGTCGGGCTGCCGCTGGCCGTGGTGGCCGTGTGCGTCGGCGCCCAGGTGGCGGTGGAGGTCGCCGTCACCGGGGAGGTCTCGGTGGGGGTCCAGGTGGCCGTCCCCGTGGCGGTGGGCGGCGGCGTGTGCGAGGGCGTCGGCGTGTCGCCCACCACCGTCGTAAAGGTGGGCGTCGCCGTGGGGGTCCAGGTCGCCGTGGGGGTCTCGCTGGGCGTCGCGCTCGCGGTGGCCGTCGCCGAGGGCGTGCGCGTGAGCGTCGCCGTCGGGGCCGCCGTCTGCAAGCAAGCGATGTCCAGCCGATAGGGCGACTCCACGCTCGGCCCCTCGTAGCACTCCACGGCCACATAGTAACGCCCCGCCTGCGTCGCGTTGTAGACGATCCGCTCCGGACTGTCGCCCGCGTTCACCGAGTAGGCCAGCTCCACGCTGCCCGCGTTGTAGAGATAGAGGTCCCAATCGGACCCGGCGGGGATGTCGCCCAGGTCGAGGGTGATCACCGTGGAGGCGGCCAGGTCGATGTAAAAGTAGTCCAGATCCCAGTCCTCGTCCATCAGGCAATAAGTCGTCCCGCCGCAGGCGAGCGGCCCCTGCGCCTGGGCAGCGGTGTCGTTGGGCTCGGCGCAGACGAGGGTCGAGGTGGGGCTGGCCTGGGGCTGCGCGCCCTCCGCCAGGGCCACCGGCTGCGCAAAGGCGCCAGCGACGATCAGCGCCAGGAGCGCCAACGCCAGCCAGGCCCAGGCCGCCCGTCGCGTCCAGCCGCGGGATTCGCTGTCACGTTGTGCGTGAGGCATCGAGAACCCTCCTTACCCACCACCCATCTTGGCCCGGCGCCGCTGGGGCCCGGACGAGCGCGGGTCAAGCCCTTGTTTCGGCACATTATAGCGCAAATGACCTCGGCGGCAAGCCAACCAGACCCCGAGCCCATCCCCGCAGGATTGACACCCCTCGCGTTTTATGCTACCCTCAGGATACCTCCAGCCTGGCGCGCGCCGCCCGCTGGATAGCCCAAAGGAGGCAGCCATGTCTGCCACGGTCAAACGAACGGCCTTGCTCCGCCTCGCCGCCGCGGGCGCGGTTCTGCTCGCGCTCCTGGCCGCGCTGGCGGCTTGGGGACCCGCCAGCGCCCTCTCCCCGGCCGCGCCCGGGCTCGCCGCTAGGTACGACGCGGACGCCCCAGCTTTCGATACGCTGGACGGCCCCCAGATCGCGCTGAGCATCGCGCCGCTGGCCGCCACCGCCTGCGTCAGCGACACGCTCCCCTTCGAGATCGTCATCGCCAACACCGGCTCCACCGCCATCGCCGAGCTGAGCGCCTCCGCGGTCTATCCGCGCGCCTGTCTCGACTATCGCGCCGCCGACCCCTCGCCTGATTATGTCACCTACAACCTCGGCGACCCCAACGGCTATGTGGTCTGGCTGAACCTGGCGGACTCCCTGGGCGCCCTGGAACCGGGCGCCGCCATCACCCTCACCACCTGGCTGCATGGCGCCGAGCCCTGCGCCGCCGCGCCCGAGGCCCGGGCCGAGGGCCGCGACCTCCTGGGGCAGACCGTGGAAGGGCAGGCTGCGGTCGCCCAGCCGGTGGTCGTCACGCAGCCCGACCTCTGCCTGGACGATCTGATCATCAACGGCGACTTTGAGGGCGGGCATACGCGGAGCTGGCAGACCGGCAGCAGCGTCGCCTTCCCCGCCGCCCACATCGACACCATCGCCCCCGGCCATGAGAGCTCGCGCGCCCTCTTTATCGGCAACGTCCAGGGCGAGGCCACCGCCATCGGCGCCGCCTGGGCCTATCAGGACGTCTTTATCCCCGCCAATGCCGGCGGCGCCTTGCTCAGCTTTTGGTACAAGACCGACACCGCCGGCGGCGCCTCGCTCAACGACGCGCTGCAGGTGGACCTGATCGCCGCCGGGACGCCCCAGACGACGCTCTATATCGGCGGCGGCGCGGGCTGGAACTATCACGAGGCCGACCTCTCGGGCTTGGTCGGGCAGATCGTTCGCCTCGTCTTTTCCGTGCGGCAGGACGGGCAGCCCGCCCCCTTTGGCGCCTGGCTGGACGACATCCACCTCTGCCTGCTGACCTGCGCGCCCAAGGCCTGGGAGCCGCCGGCGCCCCCGCCGGGCCTCTGCCCGCCCTTCGAGGAGCAGCGCTTCGCCGACTATGCCCCCGAGGGCCTGCCCGACTGGGACCAGCGTCAGGCGGCTTGGCAGGCCGAGGGCCGCTGGAGCCACGATGGCCCCGTTGCCGCCGCCAACGCCCTCTGGTGGCTGGATAGCCGCTTCGAGCCCAGCCAGACCCCGCCTCCGGGGCGCGTGGACCACTTTGCCCTGGTCAAGCCCTTCTCGCAGCTCTGGGACGACCACGACCCGCGCAATGTGGCCCCGCTGGTGGAGCGGCTCGCGGATATCATGGACACCGCCGCGGACGGCACCTATCCGCAAGCTCTGCAGCAGGGCCTCCTGCAGTATATCAGCGGCCAGGGGCTGGGCAACCGGTTCAACGTCTTGGCCCAGGAGCGCCCCAGCGCCGACCAGCTCCGCGACCTGGCGAATCGGGGCGCCGCCGTCATCCTCCAGGTGGGCTTTTGGGAGCAGCAAGCCGAGGGGCTGCGGCTCCTGGGCAGCCATTATGTCACACTGGCCCAGATCGGCTGCCGCGATAACCAGGTGCTCATCTCGGACCCCTATCACAACCACGCCGAGGTGGGCTACCCCGGCTATGTGCGCCCGTGGGGGACCCACATGCACCCCGCCGCGCCCCCCGATCCCATGCACAACGACGCCGCGGTGGTCTCGCACGACCTCTACGACCTGACGCGCCTGGACCCCTGGTGGCACCTGGAGGGCTACCCAGTGGACAGCGCCACGCTGACCCAGTTCGTGGGGATGAACCCCTCGCCGACCTATGGAACGTCCCTGGCCGTCGAGTATCGCGGCGGGACCGTCTTTGCCGTCGCCCAGACCGCCATCGCCGTCGTCCCCGTGGCCGACCGCCCGATCATCCGCGTCGCCCCGGCGCTCCAACAGGTCGATGTCGGCGAGGTCATCTCGCTCACCTTGACGGTGGATGCCGGGATCGCCACGCTGGACGCCGCCGCCGCCCATCTGAACTTTGACCCCGCCTGGCTGCGCGTGGTGGACGCCAGCGGCGCCCTCGCGACCCAGGTCATCCCCGGGGCCGACCTCCCCGAGATCGTCCAGAACGCCGTGGACAACGCCGCCGGGACCATCGACCTGGTGGCCCGCCGCGCCCAGACCATCGGCGGCCGCGTGACCCTGGCGACGGTCTATCTCAAGGCCATCGGCCGGCCCGATTCGGGCGAGGCCTGGCTGCGCTTTTCCTCCACGTACCCGCGCGCCACCGACGTGCTGCGCGCCGGGCAGTCCATCGCCCCGCGCAGCGAAAACGGCCTGCTTCTGATCCGGCCCACCGCCATCCTGACCGGGCGGGTGGCCTGGCAGGGGCGCCCGCCCGCGCCCGACCCTTCCCACGCCGCGCCGGTGACGGTCCGCTTCTACCAGCCCGGGACCGAGACCCTGCTCTCCACCTACAGCACCGCCACCGACCCGCTGGGGCGCCTGGCGCTGGTGTCGCTGCCGCCGGGGCTCTATGACATCTCGCTCAAGGGTTTGCATACCCTGGGCCAGCGCCAGCTCGGCGTGTCGATCGAGCTGGGCGAGACGGTGGTGGACTGGGGCCCGCTCCCCGAGGGCGACGTCAACAACGACAACGCCGCCAACGTCCTGGACGCCTCGCTGCTGAGCCTTTCCTTCGGCCAATCCCAGGGCGCGCCCGGTTACGATCCCCAAGCCGACCTGAACCAGGATGGGCTGGTGGGCGCCGCCGACGCCGCGCTCCTGGCCGCCAGCTTTGGCCTGCACGGCGATATCACCGGCGCCCTGGAGCTTGGCCAGGCCCCGGCCCAGCCGCCGCGCCCCACCGGGGCCGCGCCTGTCGCCGACCTCGTCTCGCTCTCCCTGCTCCCCGCCGAGCTCGCCTACTCGCCCGGCGAAACCTTCGAGTTGGCCGTCGCCGCCCAGACGGGCGGCCGCCCCGTGGATGGCATCGCCGCCCATATCCAGTATAACCCCGCGCTGCTGGCCGTCGTGGACGAGTCCGGCCAGCCCGCGACGCAGATCGAGCCCGCCGGCGCCCTCCCCTACGTCTACCAGAACCGGGTGGACGCGGCGGCAGGGATCATCTATTTCGCGGCGGGCGCGCTGGACGGCCCCTGCCCGCAGGGCGCCGTCACCATCGCCACCGTCCGCTTTCGGGTGTTGCCGGACGCCGCCGGCAGCGACTGGCTGCGCTTCACCTTTCCCACCTGGAACCCCTCGCAGATCGCCCAGGCGGGCCAGCCCCTGTTGGAGGAGGTCTATCCCGCGCGGCTGGTGGTCTTGGGCCCGCCCACGCCCACCATCACCCCCACCAACACGCCGCGGCCCACCCACACGCCCACCAAAAAGCCCAGCTCCACCGTCACGGCGACGCGCTCGGTGACGCCGCCGCCCACCGGCACCCCCACGGCGACGCCCACCGCCGTCGTCTGCGCGCCGCTCTTTCAGTCCAAGTTCGACGGGAGCGGCCTCCCCGGCTGGACCGCCCAAAAGGGCGCGTGGGCCAACGTGGGAGGCGCCATGCGCGGCGAGAGCGCTCTGGATAGCGCCTGGAACATGCGCCGCGAGTGGGCAGGCGATTTCGTCTACGAGGGGATGGTGATCTTGCGCAGCGGGAGCGCGGCGGGGCTGGTCTTTCGCGCCACCGCCGACGGCGCGCAGGGGTATGACCTGCTGCTGGACGCCGACACCCAGGCCATCCGCCTCAGCCAGCAGCCGTCGGGGATGGTGCTGGCGGCGGCCTCCGTGGCCGTCGCCCCCGACCAGCCCTACCGGCTGCGGGTCATCGCCCAGGGCGGCCATCTGGAGGCCACGGTGGACGGCGTGGTCAAGCTGGTGGTGCCCGCCAGCCCCACCTACCGCGCGGGCTGGTTCGGGGTGACCGTCTCCCGCGCCGTCGCCGAGTTCGACGAGCTGTGGGCCTGCTCGCTGGGGCCGGGCCGGCTGCAGTTGCCGATGATCTTGCGCCAATAAGCCAAAGCGCCGCCGCGGGAAGATGCCCGTGGCGGCGGTCCGTTTTGCGCCGGGGCTAACGCAGCCCCATGGCGTTCAGATTCTCATAGCTGATCTTCAGGCTCTCGAAGGGATCCCGCTGGCAGACGTCCTGCTCGACGGCGCACCACTCCACCCCAGCCGCCTCGCACGCCGCCAGGACCGCCGGCCAGTTAAGGTTGCCCTCGCCGATCTCGGCCATGGTCTGCTTCCCGCGCCACAGCGAGGCCTCATCGTTCGGATCGAAGAGGATGCACATGTCCTTAAAGTGCACCACCGGCATCCGGCCCGCCATTTTGGTGATCCAGGCTGCCGGATCGCCGCCGCCGAATTGGACCCAGAAGGTGTCCAGCTCGGCCTTCAGATAGCGCGGGTCGGTCTCCTGGTAGATCAGGTCCATCCCCAAGCGCTGGCCAAAGCGGACGAACTCGAAGCTGTGGTTGTGGTAGCTGAGCGTCAGCCCCGCCTCGTGCAGCCTCTTGCCGATGGCGTTGGCCTCCTTCACCAACCGCCAATAGCCCGCCTCGCTGGCCCGATAGTCCATCGGCATCCCGCCGAGCGCGGCATGGGGGCAGCCCCACAGCTTGTGCCGCGCGATCACCGCGTCGAGGTCCTGCCAGGGCCACGGCTCGGGGTCGTGCGTGATGCAACAGGTCAGGCCGTTGTCGTCCAGCATCGCCTTCACCTCGGCATCCGGGATGGGCCCGATGGACGAGATCTGCACGGCCCGGTAGCCGATGGCCGCCACCTTTTTGAGCGACGCCGCCAGCCCCGCGGCGGTCTGGGTATGCTCGCGCACGGTATAGAGCTGCGCTGCAATGGTTGGAAGGGTCATTCTTGCCTCCTCTAGAGCTAGATTCTCCACTCAAGCCCGATAGACCACCCGGCCGCCCACCATGGTCAGCGCCACGCGCAGGTCGGCGTCCAAAAGCACGATGTCGGCGTCATAGCCCGGCGCGAGCTGGCCCTTGCGGCCGCCCAGCCCAATGGAGGCGGCGGGGTTGCGCGTCGCCAGCCGCAGCGCCTGCGGCAGGGTCAGCTCCGCCGCGCCCATCACGTTGCGCACCGCTCGCTCCATGGTCAGCGTGCTCCCCGCCAGGTTGCCCGCGGGCAGCCGCGCCTCGCCGCCCTTGACGATGGTCTCCTGGCCGCCCAAGTCATAGCGCCCGTCGGGCATCCCCGCCGCGCGCATGGCGTCGGTCACCAGCACCGCGCGGTCCGGCCCCTTGGCCCGCACCAGCAGCTTGACCATCGCGGGGTGCACGTGGACCAGGTCCACGATCACCTGGGCATAGATCGCGTCGCAGGTGAGCACGGCGCCGGTGGCGCCCGGCTCGCGATGATGCATCTCGCGCATGGCATTGTAGGTGTGCGTGGCCTGGCTCAGCCCCCACCCCACCGCTGCCAGCACCTGGTCGTAGGTGGCGGAGGAGTGGCCGACCGCCACCGCCGCGCCGCGGGCCACGTCGAACCGCACCAGCCGTTCGATCCCCGGCATCTCGGGCGCCAGCGAGATCAGGCGGATATTGCCCAGCTCAAAGAGCCGCACATATTCGGACGGCTCCGCGCCGCGAACATGGGCGGGGTTCTGCGCCCCCATCCGCTCGCCGCTGATATAGGGGCCCTCCAGGTGCACGCCCAGCGCCGCCGCCCCCGGCGCCCCCGCGCGCTGCAGCTCGTCCACCGCCCCGATGGCGGCCCAGGTCGCCTCCAGCCCGGCCGTCACGGTGGTCGGCAAAAAGCCCGTCACGCCGTGCTGGGCGGCGAAACCCGAGATGGCCGCCAGCGCCTCCGGCGTCGCGTCCATGATATCGTGTCCCGCCGCGCCGTGGATGTGCACGTCGATGAACCCCGGCGAGACCACCCGCCCCCGGGCGTCGATGACCTCCGCCTCGGGGGGACAGCCCCCCTCCGGGTTGATGGTCGCGATGGTCGAGCCGCGCACCACCACCGTGCCCCGCCGCAGCTCGCCGCTCGGGGTCGCCACCTCGCCGCCCACCAACGCTATCGTCGCCATCGCCTCGCCTCCCCGGCCCGTTTGCGCCATGATAACACAGCTCGCCCCCCGCGGGAAATGGCGGCACGCGCCATTTGCCCGATTCCCCCGAATCCGGTATAATGGCCATTTGGTTGAGGCCACCACCATGAGGAGAGTCGCCCGTGTTCGGTAGAGGAAAGAACATCCAGCAGAGCTTGACCAAGACGCGCACGTCGTTCTTTGGCAAGATCGCCAGCCTCTTTGTCGCGCGCACCATCGATGAGGGCACCTGGGAAGAGCTGGAAGAGCTGCTGATCCAGGCGGACATGGGCGTGGCCACCACGGTGGAGCTGGTGGAATGGCTGCGCGCCGAGTCGGAGCGGCGCCATGCTCGCACGCCGGACGACCTCAACAACCTGCTCAAAGAGCGGCTGGTGGCGCTGCTCACGGAAAAGAAGCGGACCTATCTGGAGGGCGAGCGCCGCCTGAACGTGGTGCTGGTCGTCGGCGTCAATGGCTCCGGCAAGACCACCAGCATCGCCAAGCTGGCCCGCTATCACCGCAACCGCGGCGACCGCGTCCTGCTCGCCGCCGG
>ERZ747221.654-NODE-654-length-40035-cov-4.751039_pt1 | contig 40035 bp, 35 predicted proteins | sample MGYA00374949_ERZ747221 | MGnify/ENA primary metagenome ERZ747221 (study PRJEB28779, sample SAMN05720172) | bioreactor metagenome | isolation source: Anaerobic biogas reactor | place: USA:Washington, USA | collected 2015-08-08 ... | reverse complement strand
GGCATCGAGCTCGACGAGCTGCCGGTGCTCACCGGCAGCAGGCTCGCGCTCGAGCCCGGCATGGTGTTCGCGCTCGAGCCCAAGTTCGTCCTTCCGGGGATCGGGGCGGTCGGCGTGGAGAACACGTGGGTCGTCACCGGCGACGGCGTGGAGAGACTCACGCTGGCCCCGGACGTGGTCACGATCGTGCGCTGACCGCCGCCCGGCCCGGGGCCCGCGCGGGCGCCCATGGCGCAGCCGCGGGACAGGCGACGAGGGAGCAGGGATGCTGAAGGGACTGGCGCCGGGTGTCTGGGCGCACGTGGTCGACGTCGAGGGATTCCCGACGGCGTCGGTCGTGGTGCTCATCTCCCGCCTCGCCTTGGTGGTGGACACACTGAGCGGTCCGGCAGAGGCGGCGCCCGTGGCGGACTTCGCGGCGAGCGAGGCCAGCGACGGTCGCGTCGTCGTCAACACCCACCATCACTGGGACCACGTGTTCGGCAACAGCGCGTTCGCCGGGGCCGACATCGTCCCGCAGCGGGCCTGTCCGGGGCTGATCGAGGCGCAACTGCGGGACGGGGACGAATCTTCGCGCAGGCCGCCGCCCGGGGGCGTCCCCCTGCCTCGCGTGGTCTTCGGCGACCGGCTGACGTACGAGGACGCCTGCGGCGATGTGCACCTCCTCCACGCGCCCGGCCACAGCGAGGACTCGCTGGCGGTGTTCCTGCCCGAGAGCCGTCTCCTGCTCGGCGGCGACGCCGTGGAGTGGCCGCTGCCCGACTTCTGCCAGCGCGGCGGCGCCGGAGTGGATCCGGACGCTGCAGTACCTGAGACGACTCCCCGTCGACCTGGTCGTCCCCGCGCACGGACCGGTGATGGACAGGGGCGTCATCGACGCCGACGAGCGCTACATCGCCGGCGTCTACGGGGCGGTGGCGGCCGCCAAATCCTCGGGCGTCGGTCGCGATGAGCTCGACCTGCCCGTCGAGCGGTTCCTGGCCGAGGGCGTCGTCGTGGACGACGTGTACGCCGCCGTCCACCGCGAGAACCTCCTCTGGGCCTGGGACGAGGTCTGAGGGACGGCGAGGCCGGAGCCGGCGCCAGGATCGCCACGGTCGCTTGACGATGGTCAAAGATGACTAATCGGATATTGTCTGTCAATTAGGGTAAAATGACGTCATGAGACTCTCAGCCCAGGCCGACTACGCGGTCCGCGCCGTCTTCGAGCTGGCGCGTCACGAACCCGGCGCGGTGCTCCACACCGGCGACATCGCGGCGGCCCAGCGCATCCCGGGGGCCCGGCTGGCGAAGGTCATCCACGACCTCGCCCGGGCCGACCTGGTGCGCACGCAGCGCGGGTCGCAGGGAGGCGTCACGCTGGCGCGTCCCGCCGGCGAGATCAGTGTGCGCGACGTGTACGAGGCCGTGGAGGGTCCCATTCTGCTGTGCCGCTGTCGCCAGCGGGTCGAACCGTGCACCGACGACGGCTGCGACACCCACGACTTCTGGTACGGTGTCGAGACGCTCCTCACCGAGGAGCTCCAGACCACGACGTTCGCGGCCCTGGCGCGTGCGCGGTGACGCGCGTGCGCCCCGGAGGTCGCCCGCAGGCGACGGGGAGGTGACAACACACATGGCAGAGATCAAGGAGCAGGTCGAGAAGGCTTTGAGCGACATCCGTCCGGCGTTGCAGGCCGACGGCGGCGACATCGAGCTGATCGACGTGCTGGACGACGGCGTCGTCCAGGTGCGTCTTCAGGGCGCCTGCGCGGGATGTCCGATGTCCCAGCTCACGTTGACCAACGGCGTGGAGCGCCACCTCAAGAACGTGGTGCCCGGCGTGGAGCGGGTCGAGAACCTCGGTTACTGAGGGCCGACGAAGCGCGGCGGCGGCCGGCCGTGACGCCCGCGGGGCGTCGTCGCCGGCCGCCGCCGCGCGGTATACTGTCCTGCCAGGCTCCGCAGGGCCGGAGTCGACCACGCAGGCCGCGGCGCGGACGTCCGCGCTCCGGCGGGTGAGGAGGTACACCGCTCATGGGGCCAGACGGCAGCACTCGTGCGGACGAATACCGGGGGCGGGAGGCGGTCAAGGCGGTCACCCGGGCCGCGCAGGAGGAGTTCACCGGAGAGCTGGCGGCCGCGGCTGACCTCACCGACGCCGATCTCCGCGACCCGGAGCTCTACATCAACCGCGAGCTCAGTCTGCTGGACTTCTTCGACCGGGTGCTCGACGAGGCGCGCGATCCCGCCAACCCGCTGCTGGAGCGGGTCAAGTTCGTCGGTATCGTCGGGTCGATCCTCGGCGAGTTCTTCATGGTGCGCATCGCGGGCCTGCGCCAGCAGGTCGAGGCCGGGGTGACCCTGGCGGCCGCCGACGGTTACACGCCGCAGCGCCTGCTGCCGCTCGTCCAGGAGCGGGCCCGGAGCCTGATGCAGCATGTGCGCGAGTGCTTCAGCGAGCTCCTGCCCGAGCTCGAGGCCGAGGGTGTCCACATCGTCAACTACGCGGATCTCGACGCGGGGCAGAGGGGGCACCTGCGCCACTACTACGAGGAGCAGGTCTTCCCGGTGCTCACCCCGCTCGCTTTCGACCCCGGGCGCCCGTTCCCGCACATCTCCAACATGAGCCACAACCTCGGGGTGCTGCTGCGGGACGCGGAGGGGGACGAGCGCTTCGCGCGCGTCAAGGTGCCTGACTCGCTGCCGCGCCTCGTCCCCGTACCCGCCCCCAGCTCCGCGCCGGGGTTGGACGATGGTGCGGAGCACCTGTGGTTCACCTGGCTCGAGCAGGTCATCGCGGCCAACCTGGCGACGCTGTTCCCGGGGCTCGACGTCGTGGAGTCACACGCCTTCCGGGTCACCCGTGACGCGGAGCTGGCCATCCAGGAGCTGGAGGCCGACGACCTCCTCGAGACCATCGAGCAGTTCGTCCGTCGGCGGCGCTTCGGCTCGGTCATCCGCGTCACCATCGACGAGCGGATGTCGCCGCGCGTGAGGGAGATCCTCACCGACAACCTCGAGCTCGACGACTCCGACGTCTACGAGGTGCGTCCGCCGCTCGGCCTCAGCAGCCTCTGGGGCGCGGGCTCCATCGACAGGCCGGACCTCAAGTACGGTCCGCTCGTGCAGTCCGTACCGCCGTCGCTGGCCGGACTGGAAGGCCCGGAGATCTTCGCCGCCATCCGCCACCGCGACGTGCTCCTCCATCATCCGTACGACTCCTTCGACCCCGTGGTCGAGTTCCTGCGCGCCGCGGCCGACGACCCCGACGTGCTCGGCATCAAGCAGACCCTGTACCGGGTCGGCCGCAACGCGCCCGCCGTGGAGCAGCTCATGGAGGCGGCGGCGAACGGTAAGCAGGTGGCCGTGCTCGTCGAGCTCAAGGCGCGTTTCGACGAGGAGAGCAACATCGGCTGGGCCAAAGCGCTGGAGCGTGAGGGTGCGCACGTCGTCTACGGCCTCATCGGCCTCAAGACGCACTGCAAGGCGCTCCAGGTGATCCGCCGCGAGGGCGACCGTATCCGCCGCTACACCCATCTCGGCACGGGCAACTACAACAGCGTGACGACCAGGCAGTACACGGACCTGGGCTACATCACGGCGGACGACGACATCGGTGCGGACGCCGGGCTCGTGTTCAACCACCTCACCGGCGGCGGGCAGGCGACCGAGTACCGCAAGCTGCTGGTGGCTCCGGTGAACCTGCGCCAGGGCATCGCGGCGCGGATCGACCGCGAGATCGCCCATGCGGAGGCGGGGCGTGAGGCCCACCTCATCTTCAAGATGAACTCGCTGGTCGACAAGCCGATGATCCGCAAGCTGTACCGTGCCTCCCAGGCGGGCGTGAAGGTCGAGCTCAACGTGCGTGGCATGTGCTGCCTGCGACCCGGCGTGCCCGGCGTGAGCGAGAACATCAGCGAGCACAGCGTCGTGGGCCGCTTCCTGGAGCACAGCCGCATCTACTGGTTCCGCAACGGCGGCGACGAGGAGGTCATCCTGGGCAGCGCCGACCTCATGCCGCGCAACCTCAACCGGCGCGTGGAGATCCTCTTCCCGGTCCAGGACGAGGGCATCAGGCGACGCCTGCGCGACGAGATCCTGCCGACGTACCTGGACGACACGGCGAAGACGCGTGTCCTGGGCGCCGACGGCTCGTGGACGCGCGTCCCGCCGGCAGACGGCGCGGAGCCGTTGAACGCCCAGGAGTGGTTCGTGAGCCAGGCGCGCGAGCAGGCGCTGGCCAACGACGAGCGTGTCTGATGAGGCTCTATCTGCTGCGGCACGGCAAGGCCGAGGAGCGCGCCGCCTGGCACGGCGACGACGCGGCGCGCCCGCTGACCGCGGCGGGCGAGGAGGAAGTGCGGCGTGAGGCCGAGGCGCTTCACGCGCTGGGCCTCGCGCCCGACGTGATCGTGACCAGTCCGCTCGCGCGGGCGCGCCGCACGGCGGAGATCGTGAGCGCGGGGCTCGGGCTGGAGGGGCGTCTCGTCGAAGACGCCCGTCTCGCGCCGGGTTTCGACGTGGCCCGCCTGGAGCAGATCGCGGCTGCGCACGGGGCGCCGGAGTCGCTCATGGTGGTCGGCCACGAACCCGACTTCAGTGAGACCATCGGAGCCCTGATCGGCGGCGGCGACGTGGCGATGCGCAAGGGCGGGTTGGCCCGCGTCGACGTGACCGGGTTCGTGGCCGGCGGCGGGCGCCTGGTATGGCTGCTGCCCCCCTCGCTGCTGCAGGGGCGGTGACGATGGAGGTCGAGGCCAAGCTGCTGGTGCCGGACGAGGCGACCTTCGCGGAGCTCGCGGCGATGGAGACGTTGGCCGGTTGCGCCGTCGAGCCCGGGCAGACACGCCGCGACGCCGATGTCTTCCTCGACACCGACGACCGTCGCCTCCTGCACGCCGGGTACTACCTGCGCCGGCGCCTGAGTGACCGGGGCGTGCGCCTGACACTGAAGCAACTGACGGTGCCGGAGGACGGCGTGCTGAGACGCGAGGAGATCGAGGCGTCGGTGGCCGCCGACGCGCCCGTCGCCGACCTGCCGGCCGGGGAGCTGCGCCGGCGCGTCGAGGCCCACACCGGCGGTGACCCGCTCGAGACCATGCTCACGTTGTCGCAGGTGCGAGTGGCCCGGGTCGTGCGCCGGGGGAGCAGGGAGATCGCCGAGCTCAGTCTCGACCGGGTCACGGCGCAGGCGGCCGGCGGGGAGCACGGCTGGCTCGAGGTCGAGGTTGAGGCGCGCGGCGAGGGTGACGAGGACGATGTCGCCGCGCTCGCGGCCGCGCTGCGCGAGGGACGGGGCCTCGTCCCCGAGGGGCGCGCCAAGTTCACGCGTGCACTCGAGCTGGACGGAGGCGACGACGACGGCGTGCTCATGAGCGCCGCCGAACGCGCCGTGCACGAGGCCCAGGCCTCGGCGGACGGCCCCCGCTCGCGGCGCGCCCGGGCGCTGCTCGCGCTCGACCGCGGCCTCTCGCAGGTCGAGGCGGGCCGCGTCGCCGGCCTCTCCGACCGGCGCGTCCGCTACTGGCTCGCCCGCTACCGCGTCGAGGGGGCCGGCATCTACGGCGACGAGGCCGTCGATCCGGGATCCGCTGCCACGGCCGAGCGCAGGAAGCGCCCTGACATCCTCTCGTCCGACACCATGACGGAGGCCGCGGTCAAGACGCTCGCGTTCCATCTCGCCAGGATGCTCGAACACGAGGACGGCACCCGGCTCGGTGAGGACCCGGAGGAGCTGCACGACATGCGCGTCTCCACGAGACGCATGCGCATGGCTCTCCGCGTGTTCGCCGACTACCTCGACCCGGCGGTGATGCGGCCCGTGCTCAGGGGACTGCGCCGCACCGGTCGCACCCTCGGCGCCGTCCGCGATCTGGACGTCTTCAGCGAGAAGACCCAGGCGTACCTGGACGCGTTGCCCGACGATCGCGCCCGCGACCTCGACGGGCTCATGGAGGCCTGGCAGGCCGAGCGTGACAAACAGCGTGCGCGGCTGGTCACGTATCTGGACGGCGACCGGTACCGCCGGTTCGTCGACTCCACCCTGGAGCTGCTCCACGGCCCCACGGAGGCCCTGGCTCCGCAGGGTCCCGTCACGCCACGCCCCCAGCGCGTGGCCCAGGTGCTGCCGGGCGTGCTGTACCAGGACATGGGCATGGTATGGGCGTTCGAGGGCCGGCTCGGCGGGCTGGAGACGCCGCTGCCGCGCTTCCACGCCCTGCGCAAGGCGTGCAAGGGACTGCGCTACTCGCTCGAGTTCTTCGAGGACGTGCTCGGCCCAGGCGCCCGCCCGCTCATCAAGCGCGTCAAGGGTCTGCAGGACCACCTCGGCGACCTGCAGGACGCGGTCGTCACCAGCGGCATCCTGCGCGACTACCTCACCTGGGGCACGTGGCGCCACGAGGGGCACGACCTGCCCGGGCCGATCGAGGTCGTGGTAGCGCCCGGCGTGGCCCGGTACATGGTCGCCCGCCAGGAGGAGATGGAGCGGCTCGTGCTCACCTTCCCCGAGGTCTGGCCGACGGTGGCCGGCAGCGAGTTCAGCCGCGACCTCGCCACGGTCATCGCCGGGATCTGACCGGAGCGCCGGGGCGCGGCGCTCGCGTCGGGCGACGGCCGCGTCAGGCCCTGGCCTTCTTGCCGCCTTTCTTGCCGCCCTTCTTGACCGCCTTGCGGTCGGCGTTCAGCCGCTCCAGCCCGTCTTTGCGGCCGTACTCCTCCTGGTAGGCCTGGGCGATGGCGCACTTCTTGCAGCCCTTGCCGCAGCAGTCCTTCCACTTCTTGCGGCTGAACTGGTCTCTCAGCTTGGTCACCTCAGGTCCCCTCCGCGACGACGTGATGGCGCATGCATACCGCAACCGGCGGTCGCGAAAACCCGTCCCCGGCGTCGGCGAGGTGGCCGGGGCGGGTCCGGCCACGTCCGTTGATATAACCTTGCGGCTGTGGGTGGGAACGGACCTCGCCGCCCCTGTCCCCGAGGGCGGACGGAAGTTGGAGGAAGGCGTATGAGAGTGCTGGACGAAGGCAAGGGCCCGCTGTTCATGGACCCCGATCCGGACAAGGCCCGGGAGTTCTTCCGTTCGAAGTCACGCGCCATGGTCGACAAGCGCATGAGCGTCAAGGAGGCGGTGGAGCGCTTCGTCACCGACGGCTGCTACTTCGCTACGGGAGGGTTCGGCGCCAACCGCATCCCGACCGCCGTCTGTCATGAGTTGCTGCGGCAGGGGCGCCGGGGACTGGGCTTCTCCGGGCATACCACCACGCACGACTTCCAGATCCTCTGCGCCGGCAAGGTGTTCGACCGCCTCGATGCTGCGTACATCGTCGGTCTCGAGGCACGTGGTCTGTCGCCCAACGCCCGGCGCTACATGCAGTCCGGCGAGGTCCAGGTGGCCGACTGGAGCAACTACGCCCTCGCGGCGCGTCTGCGGGCGGCCGGCGAGGGGGTCTCCTACGGGCTCACGCGCAGCATGCTCGGCACCGACACGTTCACGCGCTCGGCCGCCAAGGCGGTGGAGTGCCCGTTCACGGGCAAGACGCTCTGCGCCGTGCCCGCCCTGTGGCCGGACGTGGCCGCCATCCACGTGCACTACGCCGACAAGTTCGGCAACGCCGTGTACAAGGGCATCTCGGTCGCCGACCACGAGCTCTCGCGGGCGGCCAAGCACCTCATCATCACCACGGAGCGGATCGTCGACGAGGCGGTGATCCGCGACGACCCGAGTCTCACGTCCATCCCCTTCTACATGGTGGACGCGGTCGTCGAGGTCCCCCACGGCAGCTACCCGGGCAACATGCCCTACCTCTACTTCTCCGACGAGGAGCACCTCGCGGAGTGGATGAGGGTCGAGAGGGATCCCGACGAGCTCGAGCGGTTCCTGGACAAGTACATCTACGGCGTCTCGACGTTCGAGGAGTACGTGGAGCTGTGCGGGGGTGCGGAGAGGATCGAGCAGCTACGGAAGATCGAGCTGGTGGAGCAGCCCGCGACGCCGGCCGGCCAAGGAGCCTGAGGACATGGCAGCCGACTTCAACACGATGGAACTGATGATCTGCGTCGCGGCGCGCTACCTCGAGGACGGCAAGACGGTGGCCGTCGGCACGGGTGCCCCGTGTGCCGCGGCCATGCTGGCCCAGAAGACGGGCGCCCCGAGCCTCGTCGTCATCTTCGAGGCGGGCGGGCTGGCGCCGCAGCTCCCCGAGATGCCCATCTCGGTCGGCGACTCGCGGACGTTCTACCGGGCCGTCATGGCGGCCGGCATGGTCGACGCGATGAGCACCTGCGAGCGCGGTCAGGTGGACTACGCTTTCCTCGGTGGCGCGCAGATCGACCGTTTCGGCAACATCAACTCGACCTGTATCGGCGAGTACGAGAAGCCCAAGGTCCGCTTCCCGGGCAGCGGCGGCGCCAACGACTTCGCCTCGTTCTGCTGGAACACGATGATCATGACGGTGCACAGCAAGACACGGTTCGTCGAGAAGTGCGACTTCATCACCACCCCTGGCTACCTGACGGGCGCGGGTGCGCGCGAGGCCGCCGGCCTGCCCGAGGGCGGCCCCTACAAGATCGTCACCGACCTGGCGGTGATGGGTTTCGACGAGAAGACGAAGGCGATGACGATCGAGTCGCTGCACCCCCATGTGGACGTCGACAAGGTGCAGAGCGAGACCGGCTTCGAGCTCCTGGTGTCGGACGAGCTCGGGTGCACCGAACTGCCGACCGAGGAGGAGCTCAGGATCCTGCGCGACGAGGTCGACCCGCTCAGGCTCGTCATCGGGCGCTCCTGACGGAGGGCGGCAACGGGGTCGTCGTGCGGTGTCGCGCGGAGTGGTGTGTATACTCCGCGCGGGGCAACGTCCGAAGGGAGGCAGCGTGGCAGCAGTCACGGAGTCGGCAAGCATCGGGGTGATCGGCGGCTCCGGGTTCTACGAGCTTCTGGAGAACGCGCGCGAGGTCGTCCTCGAGACCCCGTTCGGTGCGCCCTCCGACTCGTACTTCCTGGGGGAGGTGGACGGCGTCGATGTGGCGTTCCTGCCCCGTCACGCGCGTGGCCACCGGATCCTGCCGGGCGAGGTCAACTACCGGGCCAACATCTGGGGCATGAAGGCGCTGGGGGTGCACTACGTGCTCTCCGCCAGCGCCGTGGGCAGCCTGCGCGAGGAGCTCAAGCCCCTCGACGTCGTGGTGCCGGACCAGCTCTTCGACCGCACCAAGGCCCGCCCCAGCACGTTCTTCGGTGAGGGGGTCGTGGTGCACATGGGGTTCGCCGACCCGTTTTGCCCGTACACGAGCGGGGTCGTCGCGGAGGCCGGGCGTGCCGCCGGGGCCACGGTGCACGAGGGCGGCACCTACGTGTGCATCGAGGGGCCGCAGTTCAGCACGCGCGCGGAGAGCAGGGTCTACCGCAGCCTGGGCTTCGACATCATCGGCATGACCAACCTGCAGGAGGCCAAGCTGGCGCGCGAGGCCGAGCTCTGTTACGCCACCATGGCCATGGTCACCGACTACGACGTCTGGTATGAGGGGGAGGAGGACGTCACTCTTGAGACGGTCCTCGAGAACGTCCGCCGCAACGTCGCCACGGCCCAGGCGATCGTGCGCCGCGCCGTGGTCGCCCTTGACCGGCAGCGCGACTGCGCCTGCCGCCACGCGGTGGAGCATGCCATCAACACGCCGGCGGAGCTGATCCCGCCCGCGACCAGGAAGAAGCTCGACCTGCTCATCGGCAAGTACCTGGGATAGGGGCCGGCGACGGCGGGCGCGACCGCCCGGCGCCCGCATCGGAGGGGTTCGGAAAGGAGCCAGCAAGTGTCCGAGTTCGTATCTGACAACGCCATCCTCGTGGCCGTCATCTGCGGGCTGATCGCCGTCGTGTACGGCGTGCTGCTCATCAGGTGGCTGCTGGCCCTGCCGGCCGGCGACGCCCGCATGCAGGAGGTCGCGGGCGCCGTACAGGAGGGCGCCAAGGCGTATCTCAACCGCCAGTACCGCACCATCGCCGTGGTCGGCGTCGTCGTGTTCGTCATCCTCCTGGTGGCCCTCGGCCTGATGAAGGACTGGACGTACGGCTGGCACGCCGCCGTCGGCTTCGTGGTCGGCGCCGTGCTCTCCGCGGCCGCCGGGTACATCGGCATGATGGTCAGCGTGCGCGTCAACGTGCGGACCGCCGAGGCGGCGCGCAAGGGTCTCGGGCCGGCGCTCAAGGTGGCCTTCCGCGGCGGCTCGGTCACCGGGCTGCTCGTCGTCGGCCTGGCGCTGCTCGGGGTCGCGGTGTACTACTGGATCACCGGCGACGTGGCCGCCCTGGTCGGCCTCGGCTTCGGCGGCAGTCTCATCAGCGTGTTCGCGCGCGTCGGGGGCGGGATCTTCACCAAGGCCGCCGACGTGGGCGCCGACCTCGTCGGCAAGGTCGAGGCCGGCATCCCCGAGGACGACCCGCGCAACCCGGCCGTGATCGCCGACAACGTGGGCGACAACGTCGGCGACTGCGCCGGCATGGCGGCCGACCTCTTCGAGACCTACGCCGTCACCGCCGTCGCCGCCATGCTGCTCGCCTTCCTCAGCTTCCGTGTCGAGTGGGGCGTCACCGGCGTCAAGGAGGGCCTGCTGGTGCACGTCGGCGGGGAGGCGGCCTACAAGCCGGCCGTGCTCTACCCGCTGGTGCTGGGCGGCGTCTCCATCATCGCCAGCGTGATCGGCACGTTCTTCGTGCGCCTCGGCAGCTCGCAGAACATCATGAACGCCCTGTACAAGGGACTCGGCGCGTCGGCGGTCATCGCCATCATCCTCTTCTACCCGGTCACCAGCTGGATGATGGGCGGCGCAGGCGCCGGGGTCTTCGGCATCCCGGGCGTCAACAACCTGTTCTTCGCCGCCGTGACGGGCATCGTCGTGACCGCTCTCATCGTCATCATCACCGAGTACTACACGGCGACGCGCTACGACCCGGTGAAGAGCATCGCGGCGGCCAGCACCACCGGCCACGCCACCAACATCATCCAGGGCCTCGCCGTCTCCATGCAGTCCACGGCTCTGCCGGTGATCGTCATCGGCGCCGGCATCCTCGTCACGTACGAACTCGCCGGCCTCTACGGCATCGCCGTGGCGGTCATGAGCATGCTCTCCATGACCGGCATCATCGTCGCCATCGACGCGTACGGCCCCATCACCGACAACGCCGGCGGCATCGCCGAGATGGCCGAGATGCCCGAGGAGGTGCGCGCCACCACGGACCCGCTCGACGCGGTGGGCAACACGACCAAGGCCATCACGAAGGGCTACGCGATCGGCTCCGCGGGCTTCGCCGCCCTCATCCTGTTCGTGTCGTACACGCTCGACCTGCAGGAGCACTTCCTCCAGAAGTACGACTTCAAGGGCGCCCTGAGCTTCATGATCGACAACCCGTGGGTGCTCGCCGGCCTGTTCCTCGGCGGTCTGCTGCCGTATCTGTTCGCCTCGCTGTGCATGAAGGCCGTGGGCAAGGCCGGCGGCCAGGTCGTGGAGGAGGTCCGCCGCCAGTTCCGTGAGATCCCGGGCATCATGGAGGGCACGGCCAAGCCCGACTACGCCAAGGCCGTGGACATCGTGACCCGTTCGGCCATCGGCAAGATGATGCTCCCGGCCGCCATCCCGGTGCTCACGCCGATCATCGTCGGCATCGTGTTCCGCCAGCACGGCTACCTCATGCTCGGCGGCGTGCTCATGGGCACCATCATCACCGGCATCTTCCTGGCGATCAGCATGACCTCGGGCGGGGGCGCCTGGGACAACGCCAAGAAGCTCATCGAGGACGGCGCCCACGGCGGCAAGGGCTCCGACGCCCACGCCGCCGCCGTCACCGGCGACACCGTGGGCGACCCGTACAAGGACACCGCCGGCCCGGCCATCAACCCGATGATCAAGGTCATCAACATCGTGGCCCTGCTGGTCATCCCGTTCCTGATCAAGTAGGAGCGGGAAACGACGGCGCGGCCCGGCCGCGCCACGAGGGGACGACGGCGGGCGGCCCTCGGGCCGCCCGCCGTCGTCCGGTTGTCCCTTACGGCGCTGCGGGTCAGGCTCCACCGTAGCGTCGGTCGTCGCGGATGAGGGGAGCCCGTCGTACGGCTGATGAGGAAGTGCGTCTTCCGTCTGACCTTGCCGAGTCCGGAGGCCGGTGCTACATTGGATGCACGCAGGCCGGCTCGCCTACGGCGGGCCGGCCTCCTCCTGAGATGCACCGGACGAGACAGATCATCACGGCGGTCATGGGCACGCTGGGCGTGCTGCTGATCGCACGCGGCGTGTGGGGCGGCGTCTGGCCTGTGTCGGTCCAGCTCGTCGCCGGCGTGGCGCTGGTCGTCTACGCCGTCCTGCGCTGGCGTTACACCCTCTGACCGGCGACCGGATCCCGATGGCGCGCCGCAAGAAGAGAGAGGGACAGAGCCTGCACAAGGTCCTGGGCGTGCCGGCGCTGTTCAGCACCGCCTACGGCAACGTGGGGTCGTCGATCTACTACGCGCTCGGGGTCGTCGCGGCGTCCGCGCTCGGGCTCACCCCGGTCGTCTTCATGCTCACCGGCCTGCTGTTCGTGACCACCGCCTTCTCGTACGCGGAGGCCACCGCGATGTTCCCGGAGGCCGGCGGCTCGTCCAGCTTCGCGCGCCACACCTTCAACGAGTTCGTGAGCTTCGGCGCCGGCTGGGCTCTCATGCTGGACTACATCATCACGATGGCCATCTCCGCCTTCTTCGTCCCCACCTACCTCGCCGCGTTCTGGCCGACCCTCAAGATCTGGCCGTACAGCTCCATCGGCGGCATCGCCGTCATCGTGTTCCTGGTCGTCGTCAACGTCATCGGGATCAAGGAGGCGGCACGGATCAACGTCATCCTCGCCGTCCTCGATCTCGGTACGCAGGTGCTTCTGGCGATCGTCGGGGTGCTCGTCTTCGTCTCGCCCAAGATCCTGTTCACGCAGATCCATCTGGGCGTGGCCCCCACGTGGCATCAGCTCATCTACGGCATCTCCATCGGCACGGTCGCGTACACGGGGATCGAGACCATCTCGAACATGGCGGAGGAGGCGTCCGAGCCGGGGCGCGATGTGCCGAGGGCGGTCAAGTACGTACTGGCCGCCGTGCTGGGCGTGTACTTCGCCATCTCGATCGTCAGCTTGTCGGCCATGACCGTGCACTACAACGTGCTGCCCGTGGACCCGGCCACGAAGAAGACCCTCGCCGTGCCCGTCCAGCCGGCGCCCGGCAAGCTCGCGGAGACGGGCCCCTGGGTGCTGAAGAGCGACCCCCGGCAGGACGTCTACGTGGCCGTGGACACCCGGGACACCCGCGCCCTGAAGACCGCGGTGGTGAAGGCGACCGGGCCGATCTACCGGCAGGACGGTCGGTGGGTGACGAAGATCTGGGGCACCCAGCTCGGCAGCGTGTACATGGCGGACCCGCTGCAGGGCATCGTCCAGAACCTGCCCGGGGACCTCGGCTGGATGAGGGCGATCCTGGCGCCGTGGATCGCCGTCCTGGCCGCCACCATCCTGCTGATCGGCACCAACGCCGGCATCATCGGCTCGTCACGCCTGGCGTACTCCATGGCGAGCCACCGGCAGCTTCCGCCCTTCCTCGGTCGCGTGCACCCCAAGCGCTACACGCCGTACGTGGCGATCATCCTCTTCGGGGTGATCGCCGCCGCCCTCGTCGCCCCGGGCAGTATCTCGGCCCTCGCCGACCTGTACGCCTTCGGCGCCATGATCTCGTTCACGGTGGCGCACGTCAGCGTCGTGGCCCTGCGCTTCAAGATGCCCGACGCCGAGCGCCCGTGGCGGACGCCGATCAACATCCCGTTCCGCGGGACGAGCCTCCCGGTCCTCGCCGTCCTCGGGGGGCTTGGGACGACGACGGTGTGGGTCGTGGTCGTCATGACACACGCCACCGGTCGCGCCGTGGGCCTGAGCTGGATGGCCGTCGGGCTCGCGTTGTACGTCGTCTACCGCAAGGTCAAGGGCTACTCCCTCACGAGGACCGTGGAGAGGGTGTACGTCCCGCCCAGCATGCAGGAGGACGTGGACTATGACCAGATCCTCGTGCCCATCACGGGGACGTGGGTGAGCGACGAGATGATGGTGCTCGCCTGCCAGCTCGCGACCGAGAAGGGCTCGTCCATCGACGGGCTCTACGTGATCGAGGTGCCGCTCAACCTGCCGCTGGACGCGCATCTCGTCAACGAGCGGGCCAAGGCCGAGCGTGTCCTGAAGGCGGCAGCCACCATCGCCGACCAGTTCAAGGTGAAGTTCACCCCTCACGTGGTGACGGCGCGTCAGGCCGGTCGGGCGATCGTCGACACCGCCGCCGAGCGGCGCAGCCAGGTGATCGTCCTCGGGACGACGCGCAAGCGTCGTATCGGCAACCTGGTGTTCGGGAGGACCACCGACTTCGTGCTCGACCACGCGCCCTGCGAGGTGCTCCTCAATCTGACGCCGAGGGGCTATCCTATCGAGGGGTCCGGCGCCGTCGAGCAGGCCGGGCGACAGGAGCCGCCGGCTGCGGAGTCCGCGCGGGGCGGCCGAGGAGTGGAACAGTGAGGAGACAGGCATGCATGTGGTGATCGCGGGGTGCGGTCGGGTGGGGTCGGGCCTGGCCCGCGACCTGGTGACGCAGGGGTTCCACGTCTCCATCATCGACGAGAGCCCGGAGGCGTTCCACCTGCTCGGCGACGATTTTCCCGGGGAGTTCGTGGTCGGCCGCGCGCTTGACTGGCACGTGCTGCGCGAGGCCGGCATCCAGGAGGCCGTCGCGTTCGTCGCCTGCACCGACGGCGACAACACCAACATCGTCATCGCGCAGATCGCACAGAAGAAGTACGGCATCGGCTGCGCGGTGGCCCGGGTGTACGATCCGCTGCGTGCCGAGCTGTTCGCGCAGGCCGGCATCCGCACCGTCTGCCCCACGCGCGACGTGCGGGTGGCACTGTTCGACGCCGTCCGTTCCTGCCAGCTTCCCGCGGCGGAGGGCTGAGTCGTGTTCGTACTGATCGTAGGCGGCGGCAAGGTCGGCCTCAACACGGCGCGGCAGCTCATGCGCCTGGGCCACGAGATCGTGCTCGTGGAACAGCGGCCCACGCGTTACGGCATCATCGCCGAGGAGCTGGGCGACGAGGCGCTGGTGTTCGGCGACGGCACCGAGGTGTGGGTGCTCGAGAAAGCCGGGATCGGGCGCTGCGACATGGTGGTGGCGGTCACCGGCGACGACGAGGACAACATCATCATCTCGCAGGTGGCCAAGCTCAAGTTCGGGGTGCCCAAGGTCGTGGCCCGGGTCAACAACCCGTTCAACCAGCCGACCTTCGACCTGCTGGGCGTGGAGGCGACCATCTGCGCCACCACCCAGCTCCTCAACCTCATCATGCACGAGCTGCCGGTGCACAAATTCGTGCACCTGCTCACGCTGCGCAAGCAGAACCTGGAACTGGTGGAGCTCGAGGTGGGCGACAACTCGCCGTTCGCCAACACCTACGTACAGGACATCGACCTCCCCGAGGGTGCGCTGCTCGCCGCCATCGTGCGCGCCGGGCACGCGCTGGTCGCGCGTGGGTCCACGGAGATCCTCCCCGGCGACTACGTACTGTGCCTCCTGCCGCCGGGCAGGGAGCGTGACCTCGTCAAGGTGTTCCTGCCGGACGAGGACATCGACCGTGTGCTGCTGCAATCGGAGCTGGACACGTCCGAGGGCTGAGCACGGGGCCCGGGACGAGGGCGGCCGGGCCTGCGCGGAGGTTGACCCGCCGGGATCCCGTAGGTAGCATGTCCGGGCTCTTCCGGGCCCTCCGTGCTCTTCGGTGGCGAGGTAGCTCAGTCGGTAGAGCACATGACTGAAAATCATGGTGTCGCCAGTTCAATTCTGGCCCTCGCCACCAGCTCTCCTCTGCCGCACGTCCTCCTCGCTCGGACTCTCCCTCCCGACGCGCGCGGGCCCGCCGGTCGGTCCCGCCGCCCAGACCCTGCTCGAGGAGCCGCGGGGCGCCGCGCGGGTCGTGAGCGGACCAGGGGGGTTGAGAAGCGTGCAGGCGCGGCCGATACGGAGAGGAACACGGTCGGGAGGACGGGGCACACGGTGAAGATGCGGCGGCTCATCAGATTGAAGTACGGCCTCGATGAGGTCGGCTTCCTCGGCGCCAGGGTCGAGGAGGACGACCGCGAGCCCTTCTGGACGCTGCGGGTCGAGTCGCCGTCGCTCGTCGACCCGTTCCGGGACCACCTCAACGAGGGCTCGTCGCTGACCCTGCAGATGGTGACCGGGGACGGCGCCCGCCTGCGGGGGGAGGCCTACGTGTCCCGCATCAGCGACGGCGTGGATGCCGCGACGGTGCTCGTGTTCGCCGGCGCCGGTCCGCTGCGGCAGGTCTGAGGCGGGACCGTCCGCCCTCGGTGCGTCTCAGTCCGGGAACACCTCGTCGCCCACCAGTTCGCGCACCCGCAGCATGTCGAACACGCCGCGCACGGCGGGGGAGAGGTTGCGCGCCACCACGGGCGTACCCTGGCTCTTGAGGTCGAGGGCGAGCCGCACGAAGATCCCCGTACCGGACGAATCGATGAACTCCACGCCGCCGAAGTCCAGGGTGACCGTCTCGGCGCCGAGCGCCGCTGCGTTCACCGCCTCGCGCAAGGTGTCGGCGCAGTCGAGGTCCATCTCCCCGGCGAGGTAGACGGTGGGCGCCGGGCCCTGGGCGATCGAGGTGCGCAACATGTGGTCTCCCGGTCAGCTGGTCAGGCGGTCCAATACTAGCGTAGTGCCGCCCGAACCGGTATGCAGCGCGACGGAGTCCAGGTGGTCCAGGATGATCTTGTACCCGTATCCCATCGACGCCTGGCCACCTTCGGCCGGCGGCTCGATCCAGTTGAGGAAGTTGAGGCCCGGCCCCCTGTCGGCGACCACGAAACGCAGTCGGTCGCCCAGGCGCCGCACGGTCATCGCACCGTGCCCCCCGCCGTGCAGGAGCATGTTGGTGATCGCCTCGGAGATGCAGAGGACGGTACGGCGGCGGGTGACGTCGTCGGCGCCTGTCTCGCGCAGGATGTCGTCGACCGCCTCGCGCGCCGCCTGGAGATCGGCGGTGCAGCGGATGTCGCGCTCGAGCAGCGTGAGCCCGTCGGCGGCCGCGCGCTCGACCTCGCCGGCGTCGAGGACGCGCAGCTTGCCGCAGGCCACGGCCGCAGCGAGGTCGTTGAGGATCTCCACGAGGCTGCGGCGATGGTCGCCGTGGTGACGCTGCCAGCCGTCGGTGTGGATGCTGAGGATGTCGCAGTGGTCGCCCTGCGGCACGAAGCAGAGCTCGTCGGCGACGAAGTCGTCGGCCTGGGAGACCGCGTAGCACATGAACGTGTCGCGCTCGAGCGCCTCGTCGGCGTGCGCCACGAGGTCCTCCTGGGGGACCTCCGGGTCAAGCGTCCCGAGGACGGCCTCGACCGTCTCTGCGCCGGCACGGTAGCGGTAGACCCGCAGCGACGCCGGCGCCGAGGTCTTGTCATCGGCCATCGTCACCCGCTCTCGTCGTGTCGTGATCGCCGCCACGCCGCCTCACAGGATCCGGACGAGCAGGAGCGTGGCGTCGTCGGTGGGGCGCCCGCTGCCGCGGAACGCGGCGATGTCTCCCCACACGCCCGCTAGTGTCTCACGAACAGGGCGCCCATGACAGCGCGCCAGGGACTGCTTGAGGCGCGACAGGCCGTACAGATCGCCGTCCGGGTCGCGCGCCTCGGTGAGGCCGTCCGTGTACAGCGCCACGGTGGCGCCCTCGGGGAGGGCGACGGCGTCCTCGGGGAACCGCAGGCCGGTCCGCACGCCGAGCGCCGCCCCCCGCGAGGGCAGCTCGCGGACGCCGTCGTCGCCGACGATGAGGACGGGGTTGTGCCCGCCGCCGGCGACGACGAGGCTGCGGTCAGACGGGTCGTACACCGCCAGCGCGAGCGTGAGGAAGTAGGGCAGGCGCTGGCCCTCCAGGTCGCGCGCCAATCCGTCGTTCACCTCGGCCAGGACGTCCTCGGCGCGTCGGCCGGGGGCGATGGCGCTGTGGAGCAGCGAGCGGGCCATCGCCATGATGAGCGCCGCGGCGAGACCCTTGCCCATCACGTCGCCGCAGACGACACCCAGGCGTCCGTCGCCGAAGGGGATGTAGTCGTAGTAGTCGCCGCCCATCTCACCGAGGAACTCGATCCTCTGGGCCAGCTCGGCGCCCGCCACGGCGGGTGCTGCGGCGGGGAGCAGGTCGGTCTGGATGCGACGGGCGCGCTCGATCTCGGCGGCCACCTTGAGCTGGGCGGTCCGCAGCTGGTCGTGCAGCGCCAGGGACTCGGACAACTCCCTGTGGAAGCTGTCGCGCTCGGCGTCGAAGGTCACCTTCTCCTTCGCCCGCTTCACGTAGATGTCGTAGGAGTAGTAGATCAGGTAGAGCGGCGGGATGCCGAGCAACATGCCGGGCACCCCCAGCCACAGGTAGAGGGCGGCCAGAAGAAGGGCCAGGGTCGACCCAGCCAGGTAACCGGGCAGCGCCCACTGGTAGTTCTGCCGCCAGACCCGGAGCACGCCGTCCTGTGTCGAGAGGGCGATCACGCCGGCCAGGAGCGCGGTGTGCGCGGCGAAGTCGACGACCGTGGCTCCGAAGGTGGGGAGGACCTTGGTCATGATCACGTCGTCCGGGGTCGTGAGCGCCAGGTAGACGACTCCGGCCAGATACGTGGAGAGCACGTAGTTGCCGACGTTGAAGGCGATCTTCACCGGGTCGCGCGTGACCCACGCCGCGGTCAGGCCGCTGACGGCGGCGACGACCATCGCCGGCCAGAGTCCGAGGACGATGAGTCCGGCCAGCACGGGGACGAAGGAGAGCGTCACGTCGCCGACCCAGGGCAGCTTGATCTCACGCAGGTCGGTCAGCGTGGCCAGGATGACGAAGGCCACGATGTCGACGGTGAAGGGCGCCGGGTCGGTCACGCCGGCGGCGACCGACGCTGCCGCGGCTCCCGCGCAGACGAGCGCCACGTAGAGCGGGACGGCCGTGCCCGGTCGCACGGCCGTCCCGCCCCCGTCGCTGGCCGCAAGCGTCTCTTCGGTCACTGCCCTTCGAGCAGGATCGTCCAGCGGAACTTGGCCCATTCGTACTCGGTCCAGCGGAACTTGGCCCATTCGTACTCGGTCCAGCGGAACTTCGTCCAGCGGAACTTCGTCCAGCGGAACTTGCTCCAGGCGACGCTGGTCCAGCGGAACTTCGTCCAGCGGAACTTCGTCCAACGGAACTTGTTCGCCAGGACGCTGCCCCAGCGGGACTTCGCACCGTAAGACCTGGTCCAGCGGAACTTGTTCCAGTGGGGTTTGTTCCAGCGGTATCTCGTCCATCCGTACTTCGCCCAGGTGGCCTGCTCCCAGGCAGCGTAATCTTCGTCACTGAGGATCGTGGTCCCGTCGCCGACGTCCTCCGAAAGTGCGGATCCGGGCGACCGGAGCGTGCTGGCGAGTGCCGCGGCGGCGTCAAGGCGGCCGGCGCCCTGCTTGAAACGCGAGACTCCATCGAGCGGATCGGCGGTGGTCATCATCCGCACCTTGACGTCGTCCGGACTCAGGGTGTCGTCCTCACCGATCATCAGGGCCGCGACCCCGGCACAGACCGGCGCCGACGTGCTGGTGCCGGAGAGCATCAGGTAGTCGGGGTCCTTGTCCGGGTCGTCGGGTGCGTAGTCGTCCACGGAGATGAGGTTCTGCGGGAACCCGACGTCGATGTACGAGCCCCGGACGCGCATCGAGACGAGGCGGTTGCCGGGCGCCACGAGGTCGGGCTTGGCGTACTCGTCCCAGAGGGTGGGGCCGACCGAGCTGTAGTACGTGACGACGTCGTCGCTCGTGGTCCTGGTCTGTCGCGTGTCGGTGGCGCCGACGGTGATCACGTAGGGGCTGGTGCCGGGCGACAGGATCCCGCCGGCGCCGAACTCGCCCTCGTTCCCGGCCGCGCACACGACGGTGATGCCGTTGAGCCAGGCGTACTCGACCACCCGGGTCATCGGGTCGAAGTCCGCGGGGGCCACGGGGTTGCTGCCGATCGAGAGGTTGAGCACGCGGATGTTGTAGCGGTCCTTGTGGGCGATCGCCCACAGCACGCCGGCCATGACGGCCGAGGCGCGGCCCTGGCCGGTCTCGTCGAGGACCTTGATGCCGACGACGTCGGCGGCCGGAGCGACGCCGCGGAACTGCACCTCGGCGTACCCGCCGGCGTCGAGCGGCAGGGATGCCGTCCCATCGCCGGCGATCAGTCCGGTGACGAAGGTGCCGTGGCCGGCGTCGTCATAGGGCGTCGTCCGTCGGTTGACGAAGTCCTTCCAGCCGACGATGCGGCCGGCGCCGAGATCGGACGTCGTGGTCACGCCGCTGTCGAGCACGGCCACGCCGACGCCGGCGCCTGTGGGGCCTCCGGCGGCGGGTGCCGCGACGCGGTCCAGACCGATCGCCAGGTTGGTGATGTCGAGCGAGCTGACGTAGTCGAACCCGAAGACTGGGTTGTCGGCCACGATGAGGTCGACGCAGCCGTACCGGGCCAGCGCGCGGATCTCGCTGCCGGTGAGGTACGCGGCGACGGCGTCGAAGCCGTCGAGGACGGTGGTCTCGACGCCGTCGGGGGTGACCCTGTCCACCACGCCTTCCTCACCGGTCTGGGTGTACACGATGACCGGCACCGGCGACTCACCCGCGGCCTCGAGGACCGTGGTGACGCTGGCGTCCACCTTGTCGCCGTCGTCGGCGGCGAACGCCGTCCCCGGCGCGACCAGGAGGCACAGCAACGCGACCCCGAGGATCAGGTACTTGGCTCGCATCTTCATCGCCTCCACGTCGAGGGTCGTTCGGCGGCCTGTCGGCGTGTCGCGGGTCGAGGGGCCGTTGCACGCAGCGCGGCCCCGGGAAGAGCGTCGTGAGAGACACCCGCCGCCGGGTCCCTGCGGCACGCGGCCGTGTGGGACGGGTTCGGCAACCGAGCCGTCTTGATCACTGCAAGACCTCCGGCTTTGCGTCCCTGCCTCGCGACAGGTTTGCCTTTGTCGTTCCGAGTCTGTATCGGCGGTCGACACGGAGAAGTTGAGCGTTGAGGGCCGTGCCGGCGGAGAAGTGTCTCCACCACGGCGACAGACCCGGTGACGTGAGGAGAACGGCGGCCGACGTCCTTTTCCGGCTGAAACAGTCCGGTTGCCCTGGAGGGGTGATAGACTGGGGCCACGACGTCCGAGGAGCGCCGGGGGGAGTCGGCGCGTCCGGCCGCCGCTGCGACGTTGTCCAGGGCGGCCCGGTATGTGCCCCGGCGCGACGACCCGCCCGTGCGCGTCCCACACGCACGGGACGACGAGAAAGGAGGACTTGGATGAGCCGTACCGGGGGGCTTTACACCGCCGCCCAGAGGCAGGTGATCAACCAGATGCTCAAGCTGGCGGCCAGCGACGACAAGAAGAAGATCGTCAAGGCCTTCAACTTGGCCGAGAAGATCACCCCGGACCAGTACAAGGGCTCAGTGCGTTTCGTCGCCGACAAGATAGAGGACGACCATCCGGCGCTTCTGATCGCCAAGCACGTCACCTCGAAGCTCAGCCCGCGTTGCCGCGACGCCTTCATCGAATGTCTTATCGTGAACACTCTCCTTCGCGGCGTGGACAAGCGGAAGAAGCTCATCGAAGAGACGGGCAACAACGCGCCGACGACGATCCTCATGAGCCCCACGATGCGGTGCAACCTCTCCTGCGAGGGGTGCTACGCGTCTGAGTACGACATCAGGCACGACCTCGACCGTGCCCTCATGCAGAAGATCGTGGACGAGGGCAACGACATGGGCGTCTACCTGTTCACGCTGCTCGGCGGCGAGCCGTTCATGTGGGAGGAGCTGCTCGATTTCGCACGGGAGAACAAGGACGCCTACTTCCAGGTCTTCACCAACGGCACGCTGCTCGATCACGACCTCATCGACGAGCTCGCCGAGATCGGCAACATCGCCCCGATGCTGAGCCTCGAGGGCTCTCCGCGGCTCACCGACGAGCGCCGCGGGGAGGGCGTACACGAGCAGGTCATGGAGATCATGGACCATCTCGGCGAGGCGGGTGTGCTCTTCGGGTACTCGTGCACCGTGATGCGCCACAACTGGCAGGCGCTGGTGAGCGACGAGTTCGTCGATCCGCTCGTCGCCAAGGGAGCCCTCCTGGCCTGGCACTTCCTCTACATGCCGATCGGGCGCGATCCCGACACGAGCCTGATGCTGACGGCGGAGGAGCGCAACCAGTTCCGCGTCGACATCCATCGCATCCGCGACACCAAGCCGATCTTCCCGATCGACTTCTGGGGCGACGCCCCGTGGGTCAACGGGTGTATCGCCGGCAAGCACTACATGCACATCAACAGCAGCGGCTGGGTGGAGCCGTGCATCTTCACGCACTTCGCCACCGACAACATCCGCGACGTGAGCCTCATGGAGGCGTTCAACTCGCCGTTCTTCCGTGAGATCCGTCGCCGCCAGCCGTTCAATCACAACCTGCTCATGCCCTGCATGTGGATCGACAACCCGACGCAGGCGCGTGAGATCATGGCGGCCACGGGCGCCCGGCCCACGCATCCCGGCGGCGACGTCATGTTGACCGACCTGCAGGACGACCTCGACAGGTACGCGAGTGAGGTCGACCATCTGTACAGCCCCATCTGGAGCTGTCTCAGCGTGGAGAAAGAAGACCCGGCCGACCTGCACGCCAGGACGGCGCGGATCGTCGAGGCGGCGCGGCGCTGATCTGATCGGGCCGGCAGGTCGCGAGGAGCGACGAGCGTCACGGCGGGCGGCGGGGCCCTCGGGCCCCGCCGCCCGCGCTCTTGCGCTCTCGCCGACGAGGGGCGGCGGCCGCAGCGGCGGTCGGCGGCGGCCCCTGCCTGCGCGGCCCCGCAGTGCACGCGTCGGTCCGGCGCGGTACGGCGTCGCCGGACATGATCGGCGGCGTCCGTGGTACCCTGACGACGTCCCGGGACACCCGGACCGCTCATGATGAGGACCCCCACGCACAAACGCGCCGCGCGCCTCGCGGCAGTCTGCATCGGCTCTCTTCTCGCCGCGGGCGCGGTCGTGTGGGCGGCTCCCAGGGTGAGCCAGGCGGTGGCGGCCTGGGCGAGTACGCCGCCGGTGCGGGTGCGCAGCATGAGCGTGCCGGCGGCGCTTCCGGTGGGCGCACCGTCGGGCTCCGGGGGCGGCCTCCGCGCGGAGCGGAGCGGCCCGGATGAGGCGGCGCCGGTCATTGGGCTGCCGGCCTCTGTCACCGTCGACGCGGGCATGCGGTTCACCATGGTGGGTGTGACCTGCGCCCCGCCGGCGCGGAGCGGCGGAGTGCTGGTGCGACTGCGCACGAGCGAGGATGGGCGGCACTGGAGCCGCTGGTACGAGGTGGCGCTGGAGCGTGCCGCCGAGAGAGGCGGGGGAGAGCGGGCGTTCACGGAGCCCGTCTGGACCGGCGCCGGCCGCTTCGTGCAGGTGGCGGCCAGAGCGGCCGGGGGCGGCGCGCCGCCGGCGCGCCTGCGTGACGTGCGCGTGGTCGCCGTGAACAGCACCGAGGACGCCGACCTCACGGCCTCCGTCGCCGGCACGTTGCGGCGCGCGGTGGCCTGCGTCGCCGGCGCCGGTCTCCTCACGGACGCCGATGCGATGACCGTGAAGCCGCAGATCGTCTCCCGGCGGGACTGGGGGGCCAATGAGTCGTGGCGGTCGGGCGAGCCCGGCTACGCGCCGGTGCGGACGGCCTTCGTGCATCACACGGCGAGCGGCAACAGCTACAGTCGCCAGCAGGCTCCTGCCGTCGTCCGCGGTGTCTACGCCTATCACACCAGGTCGCTGCGGTGGAGTGACATCGGCTACAACTTCCTGATCGATCGGTACGGGACCATCTACGAGGGCCGCTACGGCGGGGTCGACCGCGGCGTGATCGGCGCTCACGTGCTCGGGTTCAACACGGGCAGCACCGGGATCTCGCTGATCGGCACGTTCTCGGATGCATCGCCACCCGCCGGCATGGTCGGCGCGCTGACGCGGCTGCTCGCGTGGAAGCTCGACGTCCACCACGTCGACCCACAGGGGAGAGGCACGCTCGTGTGCGGCTACGGTCAGAAGTTCCGGACGGGGCAACGCGTCACCTTCCCGGCCATCGCCGGCCACCGTGATGCCAACTTCACCGACTGTCCCGGCAGCCGCATCTACAGGCAGTTGTCCGCCGTGCGGACGACCGTCGCGCGGACGGGGCACCCCAAGATCTACGCGTTCAACGCCGGCCCGGCGGCCATCAGCCCCAACGGGGACGGTGTCCGCGACGACACGAGTATCAGATTCGACGTCTCGCGGGCGGCGGACTGGACGGTGAGGGTCCGTGACGCGGCCGGAGAGGTCGTGAGAGCCAGGAGCGGTGCGGGGAAGAGCGTGGCGATCACATGGGACGGGAGGGGCGACGACGGCGCCGTGCTGCCCGACGGGCAGTACGAGGTGCGCGCCGACGCCACGAACGCGGACGGCGTCGCTCGGGCGGCGTCGGCCGTCGTCCGGATAGACACCACACCGCCGCGCATCAAGAGCGCGTCGGTGGTCCCGGACCCCTTCAGCCCGAACGACGACGGACAGGACGACCGCGCCACGCTGACGTTCGTCCCGGGAGAGGCCGGGACCGCCCGCGTCTCCGTCGTGGACGCCGGCGGCGTCGTCCTGCGGCGGCTGACCGGCTGGGCGTCGGTCGCGGCAGCCGCCGTGAAGGTCGGATGGGACGGCCGCATCCAAGGCGGCGCGGGGCTCACGCCGGCGCCGGAGGGCGTCGCGCATCTGCTCATCGAGCTGCGCGACCGGGCCGGCAATCCCGCCCGACTGACGCGCTCGGTACGGCTGGATCGCACTCTCGCGCTCGCCGGTGTCTCGCGCCGGACGTTCTCGCCGAACGGCGACGGCGTCGGCGACTCCGTCACGCTCTCCTTCACGCTCTCGAAGAAGGTCGCCGTCACGGTCAGCGCGATGCGCGCCGGCGCGACTCTGTGGAGCAGAGGACTCGGTCCGCTCGGCCGTGGCTCCCATTCTGTGGTCTGGGCCGGCGCGACGAGCGATGGTTCAACCGTCACCGGCGGCCCGTGCTCGCTGCGCGTCACGGCCGACGGCCCGCACGGGACCACGACGGTGAACCAGCCGCTGACGGTCGATCTGGCGGCCCCGCGTGTGACGGCCCCGCCGGTCGTCACGGTGAAGCGCCCCGGGAACGCACGGGTGGGTCTCGTGGTCCGCGACGCCGACAGTCAGACGATCAAGGTGACGGCGACGGTGACCGACGCGCTCGGACGGACGGTCACCAGGTCCACGCTCGGCTGGGTCAAGCAAGGGGTGCGCCGTACATGGACCTGGCGGCCGAAGGCACGCGGGGCTTACCGGGTGATCTTCAGCGCACGGGATCGCGGCGGGAACCAAGCCCCGGTGCCGGCCGTCACCAGAGTCGAAGTGCGGTGACGGGCCGGGGCCGCGTGGGTCGTTCTGCGCCGGCTCAGGCCTGAGCTACGAGGGGAACCGGGGTGGGCGAGTGTGGCAGGACACGCTAACGCTCCGGTCCCGCTGCCGGAACCGGAGCGTCGGACAGCCGTCGCTACTTGCGTGCAGGTGCGCCCGCGTGGCGCAGGGACTGCTTGGGGGCGCGCAGGCTGCGCACGATGAGGACTACGAGTGCGACGACACCGACGACGATGGCGACGCGGAAGACGGTGAGCAGTGCCACCGCCAACCAGGCGACGATCTCCCAGAACATCCGGCCTCCTTTCGTTCACGCTCTGGCCGCCGAGGGCGGCTGACGGTACTAGTCTCGCCTGTAGGCCGGGGCAAACCCATAGGGACTTACCCCTAGATACCGCCCGGGATATGGTGTAGACGGGCCGAAGGGGGGATCTAGTCGCCGGCCGCGTCGGCGGGGCCGCCGCGACGCCGGAGCAGCGTGTACGCGATGACGATGACCAGCGCGATGACGCCGACCACGAGCGCGACACGCAGGACGGCGAGCAACGCGACCCCCAGCCAAGCCATGATCTCCCAGAACACGGGGCTCCTTTCGTCTGTGCGGATGGTCGTCCGCAGCCTCTACAGGTACTGTCCCCTGCAGGGCTGCGGTGTCCCATCAGGACTTGGCCTGAGATACCGTCTGGTGAGCGGTGTAGATGCGGCGACGGCGGTTGGGTGCTCGCCGCCGCCGCATCTTCAGCGTGGTCAGACCGCCGCGTGCTCGCGCCGCCAGCGGCAGTGCGGCATGGGACAGGACGCCATACGCGCCGAGTCGCACACCTCACAGCGCTGGTCGGCCATGCTGATGGGAAGGTCGAAGCAGCCGTCGGGCGCCTCGCCGAGCCGGAGCACCGCGTGCAGAGCGCGCGAGACGGCCTTCATGTCGGCGAAGGTGTCGGCCTTCTCGGGCAGGTCCACGAGTCCCATGCGGACGGCGCGTTTGCGCACGCGACCGTCGGGGACGCAGGCGAACCGGTCGAGCGCCTCGTCCTCCCACAGGCCGTATCTGCGCATCTCGCGCACCGCCCAGAAGGCACGCGACTTGAGCGCCCCTCCGGAGGTCGCGTGCAGGACGTCGACGGCGACATCGGGGTCGGGCGGCTGGGGAAGGAGGCGGCCCCAGGTCTCGCGTGTCTCCGAGAGCCGCACGAAATCGATCACCTTGCCTTTGCTGTCGTGGCGCGAGACCGGGGGGTCGAGGGCGTAGCGCCGCAGGTCGAACTCGCCGGCGAAAAGGGAGTCGACGACCCCGGCGTCACGGAAGCGCCGCCAGTCGGCGTCGACGACGGAGTCGGGCGCGGGCTGGGCGGCGAGCGCGCCGTAGCAGAGGAGCGTGTAGAAGAGCCGGCTCTGCTCGGCGCCGCCGGCTGAGAACAGAGCGCGCTGTTCGCCGTCGAGGACCTCGGCCGGGAGCCTCTGGGAGGCGAGGAACGCCTGTCCGAGGAAAGCCACGTTCTCGCGGCGTTCGCGGTTGGTGAGCGTGGTCGATTCGTTCACGGATGCCCCCACGGGTGGAAGGATGATGTGGCTGATGTGGCGTGGGCGGCCGGCCGGCGCGTCGCAGGAGCATGGTAGCGACGGGGCGGACGACCGCACAGGGTCACGAAGGCCGGTCGCGGGTGACCTTGTCGCCGGGAGCGGGTCACGTTCGAGGCGCACGACGCCGCGTCCGGAGGCAGATGCGCGGACCGTGATCAAGTCGCGCCCGCTCTGCCCGCGGCGGCGGCGCCGGTCCGGTCAGTCGCGCGTTGACGGTCAAAGAAGACTGATATAGCCTTCTTTGCGTCCGGGTTGCCCGCGTTCCACCGCGTTGGTAATCTTTGCAGTCGGCGGAGCCCTGCTCCCCAGGAGGAACACGTCTCGTCCCATGACCACGCTCGGTATCGACATCGGCTGCATCAGCCTCAAGGCCGCGCTCGTCGGCCAGGCTGACGACCAGGACCTCTTCCGCGACCTCCTCGCGTCGCACGCGCACCTGTTCCAGGCGCCCAGGGACGGGCTCACGCTGGTGGGCGACGCGCCGCTGCTCGTGGCCCGCTACCGGCGCATCAAGGGCAGCCCGACCGAGGCGGTCGAGGCGCTGCTCGCCGAACTGCTGGCGGTGCTGCCCGACGGTTCCGTGAGCGGTGCCCGCGTCACGGGCTCCGGCGGCCGTCTCGTCGGCGCCGCTCTTGAGGCCTCCTTCGAGAACGAGTTCAAGGCCATCGCCCGCGGCGTGGCCGCGCTGCATCCCGAGACGCAGACGGTCTTCGAGATGGGCGGCGAGACCTCCAAGTTCATCCGTCTGGAGGTGGACGACCGCGGCTGCGCCGGCATCATCGACTACCAGACCAACGGCGACTGCGCCGCCGGCACGGGCTCGTTCATGGACCAGCAGGCCAGCCGGCTCCTCTACGACATCGAAGACGTGGGCGACATCGTGCTCGACGCCGGCAAGGCGGCCAGCATCGCCGGCCGCTGCAGCGTGTTCGCCAAGAGCGACATGATCCATGCGCAGCAGAAGGGCTACCAGCCCCCCGAGGTGCTGCGCGGCCTGTGCGACGCGGTGATGCGCAACTTCAAGGGGACCATCGCCAAGGGCAAGGTCATCCAGGCGCCGGTGGCGTTCATAGGCGGAGTGGCCGCCAACGCCGGCGCCGTGCGTTCGCTGCGCGAGGCCTTCTCCCTCGACGGCGACCGGCTCTTCATCCCCGAATACCACACGAGCATGGGCGCGATCGGCGCGGCGCTGCTCGAAGCCGACCTCAGAGCGGCGCGCGAGCAGGCCGTCACCGGCCTCGACGTCGAGCGTCTGCCGGCCGCCGACTTCCCGGTGGCGGAGCCGCTCTCCATGGACCGCGTGATCCAGCTGAGCGACATGGCGCGTCCCTACGAGTTCGCCGACGACGACTCGGTGGTCGACGTCTACATGGGCATCGACGTGGGCTCGGTCTCCACCAACCTCGTCGTCGTCGACGACGCCGGCGAGGTGCTCAAGGAGATCTACGTGAAGACCGACGCCCGGCCGGTGGAGGTCGTGAACAAGGGCCTGGCCGAGATCCGCGACGAGATCGGGTACCGCATCAACCTGCGCGGCGTGGGCACCACCGGCTCCGGGCGCGAGCTCATCGGCGAGCTCACCGGCGCCGACATCGTCACCGACGAGATCACGGCCCACAAGACGGGCGCCGACTTCATCGGCCGCAAGATCGGCCGCCGCTGCGACACGATCTTCGAGATCGGCGGCCAGGACAGCAAGTACATCAGCGTCCAGGACGGCATCGTGGTGGACTTCGCGATGAACGAGGCCTGCGCCGCGGGCACCGGCTCGTTCCTCGAGGAGCAGGCCGAGAAGCTGGGCATCGACATCATCGGGGAGTTCGCGGAGCTGGCTCTGGGTTCGCGGGCGCCGATCCGTCTCGGCGAGCGCTGTACGGTGTTCATGGAGCGTGACGTGATGGCCTACCAGCAGCGCGGCGCCCGACGCGACGACCTGGTCGCCGGCCTCGCGCTCAGCATCGTCACCAACTACCTCAACCGTCTCGTCCGCGACCGCCATGTGGGCGACGTGATCTTCTTCCAGGGCGGCACCGCCTACAACGACTCGGTGGCGGCGGCGTTCACGCAGGTCCTCGACAAGGAGATCATCGTGCCGCCGCACAACGGCGTCATGGGCGCGCTCGGCATGGCCCTGCTCGCCCGTGAGCGGGTGCAGCGTACCGGCGAGCCGACCACCTTCCGCGGCTGGGACCTGGAGCAGGTCGACTACACCGTCTTGGATTTCGTCTGCAAGGGCTGCTCCAACGAGTGCGACGTGCGCCAGTTCACCATCGAGGGCGAGAAGACCTACTGGGGCGACAAGTGCTCCGACCGCTACCGCAAGCCGGCCAAGGTCGACAAGGAGCCGGTGATCGAGGATCTGATCGCGTTCCGGGAGCAGGCCCTCATGGCGCCTTACGAGGCGGCGCGGGCGCGGGTCCCCGAGTCGGCGCCCACCGTCGGCCTGGCGCGCGCCATGTACAACTACGATCGGCTGCCGTTCTGGTCCGCCTTCTTCGCGGAGCTCGGGCTGCGGCCCGTGCTCTCGCCGGAGAGCGACAAGCAGATCAGGGAGGCCGGCGTGGCGCTCACCGTGGCGGAGCCGTGCTTCCCCATCCGGGTCGCGCACGGTCATGTACAGTGGCTGCTCCGCGAGGGCGTCGACTGGGTCTTCATGCCCAACCAGGTGAACGAGGAGACCGAGTTCGAGCAGTACAACTCGCACGCCTGTCCCTGGGGCCAGACGCTGCCGTTCGTCGTCAAGGCGGCGCCCGGCATCGAGCCGGAGAAGGAGAAGATCCTCTATCCGCGCGTGCGTTTCCGCGACGGGCGCGAGGGGCTGCTGCGCGACTTCGCCGAGACGGCCGCCAGGCTCGGCGTGAGCAGGTCGCGGGTCCGCCGCGCGTTCGACGCGGCCTACGCGGCGCAGGACGCGTTCCGCGCGGAGCTGCGCGAGGCCGGCGCGCGGGCGCTGGAGCGCCTCGAGCTCGCCGGCGAGCTCGGTATCGTCCTCGTGGGGCGCCCCTACAACATGTTCGACAAGGGCGTCAATATGGACATCCCGCGCAAGCTGCGCAAGTTCTACGGGGTGAACGTGATCCCGCTCGACTTCCTGCCCATCCGGGGCATCGACATCGATCCCATCGTCCCCAACATGTTCTGGAACTACGGCCGCAAGATCCTGCAGGCCGCCACCTACGTGCGCGGACACGACCATCTGCACCTGATCTACATGACCAACTTCAAGTGCGGCCCGGACTCGTACATCAAGCACTACGTGCGCGAGGCCTCCGGCAAGCCGTTCCTCTCGCTCCAGTTCGACGAGCACCAGAACGACGCCGGCGCCATGACCCGCTGCGAGGCGTACCTCGACAGCAAGGGGTTCCTGCGCTGGTGGTCGCAGGAGGCGGCCGACGAGGCGCGCGCGTGCAGGGAGGAGCTGGCCGGTGCCGTCTAGACCAGACACCGTCGAAGACCCCGGGATCCTGCAGGCGATCCGCGAGTACGGCCTCGAGGGCCGCACGCTCTACCTGCCGCAGATGCCCTACGGCGGCACGTACCTGCTGGCCGCCGCGATCCGCTCCATCGGTTTCGACGCCTGGCCCACGACCGACTCGGACGAGCGCACCCTCGACCTGGGCGCCCGCATGACGTCGGGCGACGAGTGCTACCCGCAGAAGATCACGCTGGGCGACTTCCTGCGCATCATCGAGGACGAGGGCAAGGAGAACGTCGCCTTCCTCATGCCGTCGGCGAACGGTCCCTGCCGGTTCGGTCAGTACCTGCACCTCGTGCGCGCCAAGTTCGACGAGCTCGGGTACGGCGAAGTGCCGATCATCAGCATCACGTCCAACGACGGATACTCGTCCATCGGCGAGTACTCGATGGATCTGGTGCGCACCGCCTGGAGGGCCGTCCTCGCCCAGGACATCCTCATGAAGCTCCTCCTCAAGACGAGGCCGTACGAGCGGGAGAAGGGGTCCACCGACCGCATCTACCATGAGAGCCTCGTCGACGTCGGTGAGGCGATCAGCCTGATGGGGGTCAAGCACAGGGAGCGCATGGACGCCGTCGAGGCCGCCATGCTGCGCGCCCGCGAGAGGTTCCGCGCCCTGCCGGCCGACTACGACGCCTCACGTCCGCTCATCGGAGTGGTCGGCGAGATCTTCTGTCGGCACAACACGTTCTCCAACTTCGACCTCATCCGCGTCGTCGAGGAGCAGGGCGGGGAGTGCTGGCTCTCGGACATCGGTGAGTGGGTCTGGTACACCGACGACGAGCAGCGGCGACGTCTCACCGAGCAGGGCAAGCGGCTCGGCAAGGACAACACGATCCGCTACATCAAGAGCGTGATCATGCGTCGCGACGAGCACCGGCTTTACGCCCCCTTCGCGGAGGACTTCATCGGCTACGAGGAGCCGCACGACGTGAAGGACGTGCTCGAGATGAGCAAGCCCTACCTGCCGTACACGGGGGCGCTGGGCGAGATGGTGCTGAGCAGCGGCAAGACGATCTACATGTACGAGAAGGGCGCCGACGGGATCATCGACATCAGCCCGTTCACCTGCATGAACGGCATCGTCGTCGAGGCCGTGTATCCGAGCCTCTCCAAAGACCTCGAGGACATGCCCATCCGCGTCTTCTACTTCGACGGCACGCAGGGCGACCTGGAGCGCGACGTCGGCATCTTCATCGAGCTCGCGCGGACCTACCAGCGCCGCAAGACCAAGGTGCGGCGCTACCCCGCCTGCTTCGGCGCCTGACGACCCTGACGACGGCCCTCCTGGCCCGTCGGGGGCGTGCTCCGCACACATCTGCCGGCCTCACCGCGCACACCCGCGCGTCTCGGGCGCACCGTGTGCGCAACGCAAAGGGCTCCTCGCCTTGGATCCCCGGTATTCTGGGCCGGAGCCGGGGAGGCGAGGAGCCCTGGGTCTCGCTCTCCGCGGCGAGGGGGGACGCCGCGGGCGGGACGGAAGAGCTCGGTCAGGAGCCGCTGGTGATCAGCGGCCGTAGAAGCGCTGGCCGGTGCTGGCGTCGAACATCGTGTCGACCGGCACCCTGACGTGGCCCCGGGCGTCGCCGTTGGGTGTACCCAGCACTGAAGCGGTGCCCTCGAAGAAACGGCCGATTGAGCGAAGGATACGATGCTGCATGGTGTTCACCCCTCCCGGGTCACTGTCCGTCGCAGCCTGCGGCGGACATTCTCTGGTCGTCGGACATCGAGCCCCTTCCCGCCCGTGGACCGCGGACGTCGCCTGGGCGGACCGCGGAGGTCGTGGTCACAGTGGCGAACCCGCGTCCGCTGCTGTGTCTGATCTGAGCCACGACCACCCTCCTCGGGGGAAAAGGTCTCACGTTGTGTATTGCGGCACAAATGATATTCCCAAGTGGAGGCCGTGTCAAACGGATTTCACGGCGGGCGTGCCGCGGGGGGCGGATGACCAAGGTCAAGCTCGCACTGCCGCCCGTGCGGGTACGCTTGCGGCAGGCGAACAGAGAAGCGCGCAACGCCGGACACGGGAGGAACGAATGGACGCGCAGAAGCCCCTCGTCGCTGATCTCGTCGCGATGGTCGACGTGGCCGAACAGGGCATCGTCAGCAAGGCGATCGTCGAGAACGAGCACCACAAGATCGTCCACTTCACCTTCGCCGACGGGCAGGAGCTGAGCGAGCACACGGCGAGTGTGCCGGCCGTCATCCACATCCTCCAGGGCGAGGGCACGGTGACGCTGGGCGGGGAGACGCACGAGGCTCGGCCGGGGATGCTCTATTACATGCCGGCCGAGCTCAGACACGCCGTGGTGGCGCGTGGTGAGCTCGTCTTCCTGCTCACGATGTTCAAGACGTGAGACGGACGCGGGCGGGCCGTCCCCGTCGCCGTCAGGCGACGTGAACGCGCCCCTCCGACGTGCGGACAAGGCCGTCGCGGTGGAGAAGGGCGACGAGATCCGTGACCTCCGCGGTGGTCGTCTCCAGAGCGGTGGCGAGCTCGGGCAGCGTCAGGGGTCCGTGCGCGAGGACGCGGCGCAGCAGGCGGGCCCGTCTCTGGCGGCGCGAGCCCTGGAAGGGCCCTTGACGCCGCCGTGAGGCGATCCCGCTGGACCGCGCCGTGAGCACGAGCGCTCCGTAATCCATGAGGCCGTTGTGCCAGTCGCGGCTGCGGCCGCGCGGCAACGCGGCGTCGGCCACAGTCTGCAGATCCTTCGGCCCGAGGTCGTGCGGCAGCCCCAGCTCATGGGTCAGCACGCGACGGACGTTGGCGTCCACCGCGGCCACGTCCGCGTTATGGGCGAAGACGAGCACGGCGCGGGCGGTGTACGGGCCGACGCCGGGCAACGCCTGCAGCCCGTCGAGCGTGCGCGGCAACCGGGCGCGGGCGCCGGCGGCCGTCGCGGACCCGGTCACGGCGACGGCGCACCTGTGCAGGCGCAGCGCCCGGTTGTTGTAGCCGAGGCCCTGCCAGCGGAGCAGGACTTCGCGGAAGGACGCCGCCGCGAGGCTCTCGAGGTCGGGCCAAACGCGCAGCCATTCCTCGTAACGCGGGACCACCCGCGACACCGGCGTCTGCTGCAGCATGACCTCGCTGACCAGGATCGCGTAAGGGTCGGTGGTCCGTCGCCACGGAAGGTCGCGGCCGTTCTCCTCGTACCAGCCGAGCAGCCGAGCGCGCAGCGCGCGGAGGCGGGCGTCCGAAGGCGGGAGAGACGTCGAGGCTCCGGTCAAGCGGGGGATGTCGTCGTGTCCATGGAGGTGAGCCTGCCAGACGCGTCCGCGGCGGACAAGGGCCGCGCCGCGCCGGCCCGCTCGGGAGGCGGCTCCGAAGCGGTAGTCAGGCGTCGCCCTCGTCGACCAGCCGCTCCCAGGCGGCGTACTCGCTTTCCAGTCGTCGCTCCACGACGGTCCGCTCGTCGAGGAGGCGGGCGAGGGCGTCCCGGTCGGCGTAGGTCTCCGGCTCGGAGAGCTCCGCGTCGATCTCGCCGAGCCGTCTCTCCTCCCTGAGGACCGCCGCCTCGGCGGCGCGCAGCCGGGCGCGCCGGCGGCGCGCCTCCTCGGCGGTCTGCCGGTCGCGTACGGCGGCGGCGCCGGCCGGCGCGGCTCTGCCGGCGCCCTCGCCGCTGCGCGCCGTGGGCTGGGACGTCGGCTCCGGCGCCGGGCCCGACCGCTCCGCCCGGGCCTCCCAGTAGCGTGCGACCGAGAGATGATTGAGCAGTCGTCCGTCGCGGATCTCCAGCACTCTCGTCGCGACGCGGTCGATGAGGTGGCGGTCGTGCGTGACCAGCAGGATTGTCCCGGTGTAGTCCTCGAGCGCGTCGGCCAGGGCCTCCACCGAACCTGTGTCGAGATGGTTGGTCGGCTCGTCGAGCAGCAGGAAGTTGGCGTCTCCGACGAGCAGGGTGAGGAGCCGCAGGCGGCTGCGCTCCCCGCCGGAGAGCATCTCGACGCGCTTCTCGACCTCGTCAGGTCCGAACTGGAAGCGGCCGAGCAGACCGCGCGCGGCCTGCTCGTCCTGACCCGCCATCGGCAGCACCGCCTGCAGCACGGTCTCGTCTTCGTGAAGCTCGCGACCCTGTTGCGAGTAGTAGGCCGCCCGTACGTTGTGACCGAGGAACGAGGCGCCGGAGGCGGGGCTGCGCAGGCCCGCCACCATCTCGATCAGCGTCGTCTTGCCGGAGCCGTTCGGCCCGAGCAGGGCGACCTTCTCGCCGCGCTCTATGACGAGGTCCACGTCGCGTACGAGCACGCGCGTGCCGCCGTCGCTCGAGCCGACGCCCACCGCCGGCGTCTTCAGCTCGAGCACGATACGGGCCGACGGCTCGGGTTGAGGGAGCCCGAGTTTGAAGCTCCTCCTCTGTCTCGGCGGCTTGCGCAGACCGGCCTTGATGCGCTCGATCTGGGTGAGCTTGGCCTTCGCCTGCTTCGCCTTGTCCTTCTTGGCGTGGAAGCGGTCGTAGAAGCGCTGCAGCTGCTCGATCTTCTCGAGATCCTGCTCGTACTCGCGGCGCATGAGGTCGTGTCGCGCCTCGCTCTCGCGCAGGTAGGTCGCGAAGTCGCCCGCCTGCGTCTCCACGTGCTCGTGTTCGAGCGCGAGGACCCGCCTGCCCACCTTCTCGAGCAGGCGCCGGTCGTGGGTGACCAGCAGGAAGGCGCGCTCGTAAGCGGCGAGGAACCCCTCGAGCCACTCCACCGAATCGATGTCGAGGTGGTTGGTCGGTTCGTCGAGCAGCAGCAGGTCGGCGTCGGCCAGCAACGCCCGAGCCAGGGTCACGCGTGTCAGCTCGCCGCCGGAGAGCGAGAGAAGACGGCGCTGAAGCATGGTCTCGGGCAGACCGAGACCCTCGACGACGCCGCCGAGACGGTCGCGATACCCGTACCCACCCGCGGCCTCGAAGCGTCGCTGGAGCTGCTGGTACGCGCGCATCGTGTCACGCAGCTCCGGGCTGTGCTCGGCGAGGCCGGAGAGGCGCTCCTCGGTGGCGCGCAGGGCGGCCTCCACCTCCACCGCGTCGCCGAACGCCTCCAGCAGGTAGTCGTTCACCGAGCGGTCCCGTTGGAGTTCGGGAGTCTGCTCGTGCAGCCAGATGCGCCGGCCGCGCGCGCGGGTGATCGAGCCCGCGTCCGCGTGCTCGTGGCCGGCGATCAGGCGCAGCAGCGTGGTCTTGCCGGCGCCGTTGCGTCCGGCGAGGACGGCGTGATCGCGCTCGTGCAGGGAGAACGAGACGGTCGTGAACAGGCGACGTCCGGCGTACGACTTCTCCACGTTGTTGAAGGTGACGATGCTCATGGCGCGGCCGCCGGCAGGGCGGGAGGGCGGGATCGGCAGGATACCACCCGCCGGCAGCGGGCGGCAACGCGCCCGCACCGGACGGCACGCCGGGTCCGGCGGCTCGCGGCGCCGCCGTCTACGTGGCGCGGTCGACCGGCAGGGTGGGTCCGCCGGTCCCGGTGTCGGCCGCGCGGCCCGCCTTGGTGCGCACGGCGCGCGCGATGTCCTCCCGTGTGCGCCCGCCGAGCTGCTCCTCGACCTCGGAGTACCAGCGGACCCGCTTGCCGACCCGCGCCCGGAGCCGCCAGCGCAGCGTCTTGGCCTGCTCGGTCATCATGTCCTGGGCGAGCTCCAGGGTGCGTCGCACGCGGGCCGCGTCGCGCGGAGCGAGGTCGTAGTCGGCGACATGCTCCACCACGGTGTCGATGTTGTTCATGACGTCGATGTAGAGCCCCCAGTCGCCGGCGCACACGCGTGCCACGTGGTGCAGGTCGAGCACGCCCGGATGCGGGTTGAAGTCGACGTAGACGTCTTTGACCAGGGAGAGGACGTCGTGGACGTCCTTCTCGTTGAGGTTCACGATCTGGAGCTTGGTCAGGAGCAGGTCGGCGGGATCGATGGCGTACGTGTTGATCTCGAGCCTCTCACGGAAGCTGATGCGGTGGTCCATGCGCATCGTGTCGAGGAACACGTCTATGTGGTCGCTGGGGGGCGTCTCGGTGATCACCGGAAGACGGAGCCGCCCGCTGTCGTCGTCCGCAGGCGGTCCCGTCTGTGTGCCGGTCCCGGCGACCGCGGGAGGCGTGAAGAACTGGAGCTGGCCGTTGCAGGTGGCCATGGCGACGTGCTTGTTCTCCAGGTACCCGAGCTCGCCGAACACCGCACCGATCTCGGTCACCTGGCGCTTGAGGCCGATCAGGTCGATGTCGCTGTAGGCGCGCTCGGCGAACTCGAGGTCGAGGGCGTAGTGGCGGACGGCGAGGCCGCCGGTCAGCCTGAGGAGCACACCGTGCGCGTTGCCGGCGTCGACGATCCGGCGCGCCTCCACCATCAGGTCGCTGTGGAAGCGAAGGGCGGCGTCGAGCGCCGCGCCACGCAGGCGTGAGGTCGGCCGCTCGCTCACCGCGCCGCCCGGGGATCGAAACGGCCGCCGACGTCGAGGACGCGCCCGGGGCTGACACGGGGTCCCGGGCGCGATCGCGAGCCCGGGGCCCCAATCGACCGTCCGGGCGCGACCACATCGGCCCGGCCGCGACGGGTGGGATGAAGGTCGAGTCCCACGTTCATGTGGCGCCTCCGGCAGAGGGTCAACCCGTGCGGGGCGTGGGATACCCGGCGAGCTGCGGGCCGACCGGAGGTCCTTCTTCGCAGTGGTCTCTCACGCCAGCGGCAAGGGTAGCAGCCTTCGGCCGCGAACACACGTAGGACTGCCGGGGGGCGACGGCGGCGCGCGGGCTGGGACCGCGCGGTGCGCGTCGCCCGACGGGACATGCTGTGCGGTGAAGCAGCTCGGGTCCGGGCGCCACCGTCGGTCGACGAGGGAGGGAAGCATGACCATCGGCGACGTGTTCGCCAGAGCCTGGGACCTGTGGCGCAGGGACGTCGGCTGGCTGATCCTCGCGGGCCTCGTGGTGGGGGTCATCCTGGCGGTCATCTTCGCGGTCGCTCTCGGCATCTTCGGGTCCGTCCTCGCCGCCGCGGGGCTGAGCATCGGTGCCGGCCTCGTCGACGACACGGCCTCCGGTATCTCGGGTCTCGGTGTGGGGCTGCTCGCCGTGGGCCTCATCGTCTACATGCTTCTGCTGTTCCTGACCGACGTGCTCGCGCTCACGTTCTACGGCGGCCTGTTCGAGATGGTCATCGGCGCATACCGGGAGAACCGCGGCGTCGCGTTCGGCGACCTCTTCAGCGGGTTCCGCAGGTTCGGCGCCTACGCGCTGTTCGCGCTCGTCATGGTCGGCGTCTCGCTCGGCGTGGGCCTGCTCAACCTGATCCCGCTGGTCGGCCCCATCGTCGGTCTCTGCGTCTCCATCTGGATCGCGATCGCCTGGCTCTACGTGCTGCCGCTCATCGCCGACCAGGGGCTGGGGTTCGGCGCGGCCGCCGCCCGCAGCAATCAGATGGTCAAGGGGGCCGGATGGTGGTGGACCTTCGGCATGGTCGTCCTGCTGGGTCTCGCCGCCATGTTGGCCGCAGCGCTCATCCTGGCGGCGGTCTGGGGCGTCTACAAGGGCGACGAGACCGCCGGCATCGTCGCGGGTCTCCTGCTGTTCCTCGTGTTCACGGTGCTGTTGCCGCCGTACATGATCTGCTACGTGAGCGTGCTGTACATCGCCTCGGGAGGCGACCTCGCCCCGGCGGCCGTGCAGGCCGGCGGCGGCCTGCCGGGCATCCCACCGGCTCCCGTGGCGCCGCCCCCCTCCGGCGCTCCGTCGTACGACGCCCCGGCCTTCGGTTCCCCGTCGTATGGCCCGTCGGCTCCTCCTGCCGCGCCGGCCGGCGGCGACGCCTGGCGCGCCGCGGCCGATCCGCTCGCGACCCAGCCGCCCGCCGCCGTCCCGGCGCCGCCCCCGGCGGCGGGGTGGTCCGGGGCAGGATCCGTGGGGGCGCCGCCGGACCAGGAGTGGGCGACTGCGGCGACCGCCGCCGGAGACGATGCCGACCCCGCCGCGGGGGGCTCCGGGTCGGAAGGGCGGGCGACGGAGCCGCCGGCCCCGACGCCGCCGCCGGCTCCGCCGCCCCCCGGATCCTGAGTCAGGCCGGTCGGCTCGTCGTGGCTCCACGGTCCCTGGGCCGTGGAGCCCGCCGTCGGACCTCCCGATTACGCGGTGCCCGTAGCCGGGTATGGAGCGTTCACAGGCGGCAACCACCGGACCAGCGAGGCCACCGTGAAGGAGAAGCTCGGATCGACCAACGCGCTCTACCCGCTCGTCACTGCGATAGTCGGCGCCACCGTGGACGGCACGCCGGACTTCGCGACCGTCGCGCACGTCGGGGTCGCCCACCTCAAGGGCATCACCCTCGGCATGGGCACCATGCACCTCACCAACCGGGGGATCCTCGAGAACGGCACGTTCAGTGTGAACCTGCCTTCGGAGGACATGGTGGCGATCACCGACCACATCGGTATGGTCAGCGGCGCCAAGGAGGACAAGAGCCGGCACTTCGGGTTGTTCTACGGCGAACTCTACACCGCTCCCATGATCGAGGAGTGCAAGGTGACCATGGAGTGCAGGCTGATCGAGCACGTGCAGCTGCCGACCCACGACCTCTTCGTGGGGGAGGTGGTGGGCACGTACGCCGACGTCGACGTGCTCACGAACGGCGTCGTCGACATCGCCAAGCTGCGACCGCTGCTGTTCGACATGGCAAGCAGGAAGTACTGGGCGCTCGGCGAGCCGGTGGCCAGGTGCTGGAGCGTCGGCAAGGACGTGATGGTCGACCAGACGGCGGGAGACGGCTGATCCCCGACCCACGAGGGCCTTTCCCTCTGCGGCGGCCGGCGGCGGACCGGCTCCCGCTCAGTCGCTGGCGCCGAGTTCTCGCTCGAGTCGCTCCTTGGCGTCCAGCATGCGCCGCTTGAACTCCGCCGGGTGACGGATCTGCTTGAGGCCGCTGATGCCGACCGCGGCCGACGCCGTGAGCACGATGACGTCGCCGTAGTCGAGCACGCGGCCCGGGATGGACTGCTTGAGGACGATATCGGTGAGCTTCTCGAGCGACGAGTCGGCGACGCGCTTGCTCAGCACACCCGTGGATTCGATGACGCGCCGGTTGGTGAGCACGTAGATGTTGACCCTCCAGGAGAGGAAGCCCCAGACGACGCGGACCGCCGGGACGAGGAAGACCAGCAGCAGCCACCAGAGCCAGCCGGCGTCGGGGAGCCACCACACGCGGAGCAGGACGACGAGCACGACGACGACCGCGGCGACGAGGATCCACTTGATCATCTGGGTGACGAAGAAGACCCAGTGGTGCCGCTCGGTGAACAGGATCTCCTCGGCGCCGCCGAGTTGCCGCCGCACATACTCGATGCTCACAGGCCCCCTCCTCGCGGCCGCTGTCCGGAGCACCCTACCACGACGGCGTCGGCCTGCGGCCCTGACGGCCCGTGCGGACCGGCGGTCCCGGCGGCCGGCTCAGCCTGAATCCACCGCTCGGGGCGGATGATTCTCTCCGGAAGGTAGCATAGAATGACCTCCTGAGCAGGGCTTTAAC
>ERZ747221.645-NODE-645-length-40263-cov-4.128602_pt1 | contig 40263 bp, 31 predicted proteins | sample MGYA00374949_ERZ747221 | MGnify/ENA primary metagenome ERZ747221 (study PRJEB28779, sample SAMN05720172) | bioreactor metagenome | isolation source: Anaerobic biogas reactor | place: USA:Washington, USA | collected 2015-08-08 ... | reverse complement strand
CTGCTCACCCACGAGCGGGAGGCCAAAGACCAGGACTTCGCGGAGTACCGGGCAGGGGTGCAGCCCCTGGTAGAGTCGGGCCAGTTGGGGGCCATCCTGGCCCAGTTCCCCTATTCCTTCTCCAACAGCGAGGCACACCGCACTTACCTCCAGCAGCTGCGCGCAGGATTGGGGGAGCTGCCGGTGGTCGTCGAGTTCCGTAACGTGTCCTGGATCATCGAGCCTATCTTTGAGTTGCTGCGGGAGCTGGGCCTGGGATTCTGTTGCGTGGATCAGCCGCGCTTCGAGAGCCTGGTGCCGCCCGTGGCGGTGGCGACGTCGTCCATCGGGTACGTGCGCTTTCATGGGCGCAACGCCGCCAAGTGGTGGCGCCACGAGCACGCCTGGGAGCGGTACGACTATTGCTACGCCCGGGACGAGCTGGCGCCCTGGGCGCCCAAGATCCAGCAGCTGGCCGAAGCGACAAACGTCACGTTCGTCTACGCCAACAACCACTGGGTGGGACAGGCGATCGACACCGCCCGCCAGTTGCGCCTCCTCCTGGGGCTCGACGCCCCCCCCTCGACCGACGCCGACTGATCGCGAGCCCCTTCTTTCCGTGCTCTGCCCGCTGCGGCGGGTGTCCTCGTTCCCGGTAGTAGGCCCGCGTTCGCCAAACTGGGGGCCTGATGGTATAATCACCGCAGAGCGTGTCTGTCGCCGTCTAGCGGAGGTAAATATGTCAGGGCACAGCAAATGGGCCACCATTCGGCGCTCGAAGGGTGCCAACGATGCCAAGCGTGGTCAGCTCTTCACGAAACTAGGGCACGAGATCGCGATTGCCACACGGGAAGGGGGCCTCGACCCGGAGTCAAACTTTCGCTTGCGCCTGGTGCTCGACAAGGCGCGGCAGGCCAATATGCCCAAGGACAACATAGAGCGCGCCATCAAACGGGGCTCCGGCGAACTCAAGGGCGCCGATGAACTCCAGGAAGTGCTGTATGAAGGCTATGGCCCGAACGGCGTTGCCATCATCGCGCAAGGACTGAGCGACAACCGCAACCGCACCGTATCCGAGGTGCGGCACGTATTCACGCGGCACGGCGGCAACCTGGGCGCCGATGGCTCCGTCGCCTGGATGTTTGCGCGCAAGGGGTACATCAGCATCGATCCCCAAGGCAACGACCCGGAAGAGATCGCGCTGGTGGCCATCGACTCGGGGGCCGAGGACGTCGAGATCAGTGATGATCTGGTCGAAGTCTACACCCAGCTTCAGGATTTCAAGGCGGTGGAGGAGGCTCTGACCGGCGCCTCCCTCGAGGTCAGCAACGCGCAGCTCTCGTGGATCCCTCAGAGCACCATGTCGCTCGACGAGAAGCAGACGCTGCAGACCATGAAGCTCATCGAGGCGTTGGAGGACCTGGACGATATCCAGCAGGTGTACTCGAACCTTGACATCTCGGATGAGCTGATGGCCAAGTACGAGGCGCAGGCCGCCTGATCGACCATGCTCGTTCTGGGAATCGACCCCGGCCTGGCGACGACGGGGTACGGCCTCGTGGAGGGAGACGGGCAGGCGCTCGAGGCCGTGGCCTACGGTGTGCTACGCACACCGGCCAAGACCCCTATCGCCGAGCGCCTGGTGGTACTCCACGATGCACTGACCGCGCTCCTCGATCGCTACAACCCCGATGTGGTGGCGATGGAGGAGCTGTTCTTTAGCACCAACGCCCGCACGGCCATGGTCGTTGGCGAGGCGCGGGGCGTCCTCCTCTTGACGGTGGCCCAGGCGGGCCTCGCCATCTGCGAGTACACCCCACTGCAGATCAAGCAGGCCATCACGGGCTATGGCCAGGCCGACAAGCGCCAGGTACAGGAGATGGTGCGCCTCCTGCTCAGCCTCAACGAGATCCCGAGGCCCGACGACGCCGCCGATGGACTGGCGGTGTCGATCTGTCATCACCATTCGTCGCGACTGAGCCGGCTTCTAGCACAAGCGGATGAGGAGCGAGAGTGATCGCCAGCCTGCGGGGACAGATCCAGGCAGTGCGCAGCGATGCGCTCGTCGTCGACGTCGGAGGAGTCGGCTACCTCGTGTACGTGCCGCGCTCCATCCTCGACCAGCCCGGGCACATCGGCCAGACCATCGAGCTGCACACGCACCTCTACGTCCGCGAGACCGAGCTGACGCTATACGGCTTTCGCGCCCCCGAGGAGCTAGAGTTGTTCTCGGTGCTCCTCGGCGTCAGCGGCATCGGCCCGCGCACCGCACTGGCGGCGCTGTCCGTGTTCTCTCCCGAGACTCTGCGCGGCGTCGTCGCGCAGGGGGACGCCGCGGCGCTGACGCGCATCCCGGGGGTAGGCCGCAAGACGGCGCAGCGCCTGGTGCTGGACCTGCGCGACCGCCTGGGCGAGGCCGCGGCCTGGGCCCCGTCCGCCTCCCCGGCGGACGCCGACGTCATCAACGCCCTGACGGCCCTGGGATACAGCGTCGTCGAGGCGCAGACCGCCGTCGGCAACCTCCCGCCGGACGTATCGGAACTCGACGAGCGCATCCTGGCGGCGCTCCGCTACCTGGGGGGTCGGTAGGGCGCGCGCTTCGGGTCGCACGGCGTGCGACCCCTACAGGAGCGACATGAGCGACCGCCGTCGTACCAGGACGGGGCGGCAGACGGCTCAGTCGTCGTCCACCTCCTTGTCGTCCACCCCCTCGCCCGCGCGAATCCGCGCCAGGTGTTCGCGCAGCACCTCATAGGTGGGATCCCCCGCGAGGAACGTGAACTCGCTGCAGTACCACTGCTTGTCGCCATCGCCCATCTCCACGGCTCCGGGGTCGTGCTGCCACAGGAGGTAGCCGTCCAGCCCGTGCTCGAACGACCACTCTAGGTCCTCGCCGATCTCTTCCGCGCGGTCGGCGAGCGCGGTGCCGTCCTTCGGCTCGCAGCGATCCTTGCGGTAGGCCGACTCCCAGGCCTCGCCCACATAGATCGGCTTGTTCAGCTCGGCGGCGAGGCGCATCTCTGTCCGCGACGTCTTGCCCACGAAGCGGTGCAGGCTGATGACATCCACCGTGGGTAGTTCGTGCATGTCCTCATAGTTGGAGCGGTGATAGCGTGTGCCCTCGGCGCTGAGCGCCCCAATGGACACCAGGTGGTGCGGGTCCAGGGCCTTGATCTCGGCAGAGACGGCCGACGCCCAGTTGTAGATGTGCTGCTGGCACCGCTTGGGCTCGTCCCCCTCGGCGCACCCGGGCTCGTTCATCAGTTCCCACATGAGGATCTCGGGGCGATCGCGGAAGCGCGGCACCACCGCCCGAATGTGGGGCAGATCCTCCTCCTTATAGTGCACGTCGAACCAGGTCTGCGTCTTGTAAAAGTAAAAGTCCTGCAGCGCCACGATAAAGCGGATGCCATACTGCCGGCCCAGGTCGAGGATGCGCTCGAAACGCTCCGGGTCCTTTCCCGGCTGGTAAAAGAGCCGAATGACGTTCACGCCGCCCGTCTCTGCCAGGTAGCGGATGATCGGCTCGATCTCATCGTCGGGAAAGTACTCGGACATGAGGTACGAGGCGTTCATGCCGAGAAAGTAGAATGGCTCACCGTCCAGCACCAGGGAGGAGCCGCGTGCCTGGACAAAGCCGGCGGGTGTCACCGCCGCGATGGCGGGGAGGTGCGGCGTGGCGGGATCGGCCTCGGGCTCTGAGCGCGTGATCATCGGGAACAGGGCCGTTCCCGCATCCGGGGCATCCGGCGCGGGGTACGGCGACGATGGGACCGGCGCCCCCAGCGTGGGCGCTGGATAGGCCCCCGTGGCGGGAGGCGGCGGGCTCACCGCCAGCGGCGATACCACCAGGGTGGCCTGCGGGCGGACGATGGTCAGGGTGGCCGTCACAGCACTCTTGGGATCGACGTGCAGCTCCGCCCGCGCCGTGTCGGTGGGGATGGCGTCGCCGGCCGTTGGCGCAGCCGTCGGCGTGGTGGTCGCCACGTCTGGCCGCGGCGGCCGCAAGGCGGTGGCCGCGCAGCCCATCAAGACGGTGACGAGCAGCAATAGCGTGATGTATGGCAACGTGCGAGGCATGACGTCATCCTCCCGAGTCCGATGAGGCGAGCAGGGGCAGCATCTCTAGAACGGCCCGATGCGCCGTGCGGTTCCCCCGCCTCAGAAGCCATCCAGCGTGGGCCACAGGAGCGCCAGCCACTCGCCGGGGAGCACATTCAACAAGTGTGGAAAGATGCCGAGGAATAGCAGCGAAAGGCTGAGCGCCAGGGAGAGCAGCGCGGGCATGATCGGCTCACGCCGCTCCCCCGAGGTGGGGGCCGACACGATGGCCGCCAGCAGGCAGCGCACGAACGCCCAGGCAGGGCCGACGCTCGCCACCACCGTCAGCGCCGCCCAGGGCACGTTCTGCAGCGCCAGGGCGCGATAGAGCACAAAGCGCGTGGCAAAGCCCGCCGTGAGGGGAAGCCCGGCCAGTGAGGCGCCCCCGATCGCCATCGCCACCAGGGAACGCGGCGCCCGACGAAGCCCCCCCCGCAGGTGTTCCAGGTCGTCGCCATCGAGACTGTGCTGCAGGATCCCCGCCGCCATGGCGACCGCCACGATCCCCACCGCGCGCAGCGCCACATGGAGCGTCGCCGCGCGCACGCTCACCGCCGTGCCGATCCCCAGCCCGACGAGGACGATGCCCATGTCGGCCAGGGCGGCGTACGCCAGCGCGCCGTGCACCGATCGCTGGGGGAACGCCATGATCCCCCCCGTGACGGCCGTGACGACGCCGCCCGCCAGCAGGATGGCGGCGTAGAACGCCTGCTGGCCCGGCCACATGGTGACCTGGAGCATGCTGCCCAGATACAGGAGCATGGCCAGATTAGCCACCACGCTCAGCATAGCGATCGCCAGGGGGCTGGCGTGGCGAAAGACGGGCGGCAACCAGATGTGGAACGGCACCACGCCCAGGCTCAGGCCGAACCCGAGGGCAACGGCCAGGCCGCCGATGCGCGCCACGAGCATGTCGCCGGGGTTGCCCGTCAGGTGTTCACCGGCCCACGACGCCAGCAGCAGCATCGGGGCCGACAGGGCCATGAGGGTCAAGACGCGCATCCCCGTCATGGCGGCGCCGGGCCGCTGCGAGGGCACCAGCAGCACCGCGATGATGATGCCGATCTCCAAGAGCGCTCCGGCGATGGTCGTATTGCGGACCAGCGTGGCCGCCGCCAAGAGTCCCATGGCCGCCAGGGTCAGGGGATAGGCAGCCGCTCCCTGAGGCATGCGGTAGCCATACAGCACGAGCACGGCGAGCAGGACGCAGCACAGGGCGAGGCCGGCCGCCTCGCCGGGCGCCAAGCCGATGGAGCGCCCCATGAGCACCAGCGGGCGCCCACCGCCCCACGAGATGGCCAGGATCGCCATAGCCACCAGGGTGGCTGCGGTCAGCGGTGCGGCCAGGACGCGAATCTGGCGTAGGATGAGCACCACAATGGCCATGGCCAGAGGGAGCGCCACCAGCCACATGATCGTCATGCGGCCGCCTCCCCCTGCAGCGACACGAGCCACATCTCGGCGCAGGCCACGATCCCCAAGGCCACCACGATGTCGATCACGCTGAGCAAGGCGATCATGACGAGGCTGTTCTCCAGGAACAGGTAGGTGCCCTCGAAACCATTGACAAAGGTCAGCACACCCAACCCGATGCGCAGCGGATCGGCGCTGGTGAGCATCACCAGCAGCCCGGTGGTTACCAGGAGATAGCTCGTCAGGTTCACGGCCGCCGGCACCATCCCCAGCGGGTAGGCACGCCAGAGCCCGTAGGCGACCAGAACGGCCAGCACCAGGACCACGAAGCGGAACAGGGCACCCATCCCGCGAGCGGACGGCGCCCGCTCACCGCCACTCACAGCGGGGCCGAGCGGCCCCTGCCACGCCTGGGGCAGGCCGACACTCGCGACAGGCTGGCGGCGCAGTACCGTCTCCACATGCCAGGCGGTGATGTACAGCACCAGGCAGACGGCCACCCCCAGCCCGATGCGCACCATGACGATGGGCCGGTACAGCTCGGGTCCCACGAGGACGCCAAGGAGCAGGTACTGCACGAGGAGCGCCGATAGGGAGAGGCGGCGCTCCTCCACCACGACCATGAGGCCGCAGGCCACCAGCAACCCCAGGATCACCTGGTCGGCGGTGAGGGAGGTGAGCACGTTGTAGAAGCCGTCGAGCGCAGGCACCGTCGCCGCCACCTTTCCTATCGTCCGACGAGATACAGGGCCAGCACGAGCCCCCACAGGAGTGCCCAGCCCAGATAGAGCCCCTCCTCGACGGCCATGAGCGTGCGCGCCATCACGCGCCCGACCCTGCCGAGCACATAGTCGATGCCGGCGTGCAGCCAATCCATCTCGAGCAGGGCGCCGAGCGTGTCCACCCAGGGGCCGATACGGTCGGGCAGTGATTCCCACAAGCCCTGCAGGGCATAGCTCCCCATGGCCGGAAAGACGATGGCCATGAGCACGATCGCCGCGAACTGCACCAAGGTGCCCGAGAACATGGTGAGCACTGAGGGCTCGACAAAGCCGGACGCCCCCGGCCAAAAGAGCCCAAAGAGGGTCGGCGTCAGCCCGAGGACCACGATAAACAGCGCGCCAAGCGCCGCCATGGCCATCGCCAGCCGTGCCAGGCGCGGCGAGGGCACGGTGGGATGGCACACCTCGCGCATCACGTTGCGCAAGCGCGACCAGAGTGGCACGGTGACCAGCAGGAACGAGGCCGCCGCCACGAATACGAGTCCCCTGCGCCCGGATTGAGCGCAGAGCCGCAGGAACAGCCAGTGCGCGGTAAAGCCGACGGTTCCGGGCCAGCCCACCAGGGAGCCGAGCGCCAGCGCCAGGGGAACACGCGCCCAGAGGCCAAAAGGCGCGATCGGTCGCACCTGGCCGTCGGCCCGCAACACCGCGAGGCTGAGCACCAGACTGGCCGTAGCAGCGAGTCCCACACCCAGACCGGCGGCATGGTCAACCAGCGGCGCCAGCATGACGAGGGTGAGGCCGTTGAGGAGCAAGGCGGGCAGCGCCGTGGCCAGGTCGGGCGCCAGAAAAGCCAGCATCCCGCTCACCAGCAGCGTCGCTCCCCCGAGGGGCAGGAGCCAATCCTGCCACGGCAGGGCGCCGGCCGACAATGTAACCGCCCTCAACCACAGGTACGATCCCGCGCAAATGGACGGCAGGTAGGCCAGCCAGTTGCGCTTCAGGCTGCCGGGGAGGGGGTAGATGCCGAGCCGCAAGAGCGCCGCCGCCATGAGAAAGCTCACCGGCAGGCCGTCGAGCGAGAGGGCTGCCAAGCTGCTCTCGCCGCCCGTCTGGCTCAAAGCAACGACGGCGCCGGCCAACAGCGTCACCGAGGACAGCAGGCCCCCGAGGGCGTTGCGCACGGCTCGCGGGAGCCCCTCTTCCGGTGCGCGCATCGTGTCCACAAAGAGCAGCCCGAGATCCATGGCCACCCAGGCGAGGCACAACGTCAGCAGGTTGCCGGCCAGCGCGACGCCAGAAACTGTACCCACCATCCAGAGCATGCCCACCGCCTCGTAGCGCTCCAGGGGGCGGGCCAGGGTCGCCATGCAGACGATCGTCACCGCCAGGGAGCACAATAACGCCAGGCCTCCCCCGAGGGGATCGGCGGTGAGGGCGATGGTGGCGCCGGTGGAAAAGAGGGGCCGCCAGAAGGCGCCCTCAGCGGAGGCGCGTACGATGAGGTTGGCGGACAGCAGGAGCGTCGTCAGGGCAAGGAGCAGCGCGGCGGCGCGCCGCCGGAACCAGGGCAAGGGACCACCGGAGGGAAGGAGCCAGAGGGCGAACGCACCGACCAGCGGGAGGATCAACGGCAGGGCGACAAATGCGCCCAGGACAGCGCTCATCGCTTCAAGATGGAATACAATGGCATCAGCCAGCTCCCGCACGGCAAGGTGGCGGGATTCTAGCACGAAAGCGGCGACCCGGCAAGCGATGCCGCGGGAACACCTCCGGCCGCTGGAGAGCTACCTTTCGCTCAGCGCTTCGTATATTATGCAGGTCGACCACAGCGCACGGTCGGCCGATCGTCCATGCCTTGTACAGGAGGGCATCCATGCTGGAACGGATTATACAGCGCTTCTTGCGCATCGTTCGCCTCGACACCGCCGTCTATCGCGAGATCCAGCACGATCGCAACGCCCTGGCGGAGGCGGCCGTGGTCGTGACCGTGGCGTCGCTGCTGGCGGCGCTGGGGGTAGGATTGGGGGCGCCTCGCTTCATCGGGGGCTTTGCGGTCGAGTTTCTGGCGGGCATCCTCCTCTACTGGCTCCTCTGGAGTTGGATCACGATGCTCGTCGGGACGCGGGCGTTCGGCAGCCACGCGACCTTGATCGAGGTGGCTCGCCCCCTGGGCTACGCCAACGGGTCGCGGGCCCTGGGGATCTTGAGCGTCATAGGGTGCGTCTTTGGCCCGCTGGTGGGGCTGGCGGCGTGGGTGCTCTCCCTTGTCATCGGCGTCATCGCCGTGCGCGAGGCGATGGAGCTAACCACCGAGCGCGCCATCGTGACGGCCATGGTCGGCTGGGTGGTGGTCGTGCTCGCCCGCATCCTCCTAGCGCTCATCGTCTGATTGGTAGACTCGCTGCTGAGAGCAGATAAACCACGAAGACACGGAGAACACAGAGTCATAGGAGCCGAACGCGGATGAACGCGGATCTGGCGGATTAGCGCGGATAATCCGGGTAGGAATCTGCGGAAACCCGTTTGATCCGCGTTCATCCGCGTTCTATTCTTTTATATCTGCGTTCTCGGTGTTCTCCGTGTCTCCGTGGTTCAATCCATACGCGGCGCCCCAGGTGTTTGACAGGCGTTGGCCCTTTGGCGACAATACGGCTCGGTCGTGAACCTCAGCCGACACCGTTGACCCCCAAGGCCGTTGTTCGAGGAGATCCCAATGGGCCGCATCGCACCCCGCCATCCCATCCGACTCGTCATCATGCTGGTGCTGCTCGGCTTGATGGGCGTGGCCTCCCTGAGCCCTGATGCCTGGGCGCTTCCCTCCCAGGATGCCCTGCGCCAGACCGTGCCCACGCGCACGCCCGTCCCGCCCACCAAGAAGCCGGGCGATGGAGGCGGAGGAGGCCAGCAACCCCCGCCACCCACGAACACGCCGGTGCCACCCACGAGCACGCCCACCAACACACTCGTCCCGCCCACCAACACGCCAAAGCCGCCGACGGCTACGCTCACGCGTACGCCGACGGCCACGCCCACGACCCCGACGCGCACGCCCACGCCATCGCGCACCGCCACGGCGACGCCCACCGCCTCGCCTACGCCCACCGCGACCGCCTCCGCGACGCCGACGCACAACCTGACGGCCACTGCGGCAGCACAGAGCACGGCCACGCCCCTGCCCAGCCCGACGCCCACGCCGACTCCGATAGGAGGCGGCAGCGAACCCCTCGTCGGGGGCGGGCTGGCCATCGCGGCCGTCGGCGGCGGGGCGTACTGGTACCTCCGGCGCCGGGGCGTCATCGGGAGTCGGTAACGCGCCAGATCGGGCCGTCCGGCACCGCGGAGAGCTGCGCCATGACGTCATCGCGCGTCGAGGCGAGGAACACGGGCCGCAGCGGCAGGTTGGCGCCGGCGAGGCCGGGCGCCGTGAGGCGATCGCCCGGCAGCACGAGGGATGGGTGCCGCCGCCGAAGTTGGGCGTGGTACCAGGGGTAGGCGAGCAGGTCGGCATCCACCACGATGACATCGTCCCGGCGCCCCTCCACCCAGCGCGCGTACGCCAGCGCAAAGGTGTGGCGATCCTGCAGGGTGATGAGTAGCGCGCCAGGGGGCAGGCGCTGCGTCACGTCGGCCAGCCACGCCGTCGCCTCACGATCGTAGCGCAGCGAGATGGCCGGGGCGTGGCGCACCGCCGAGAGGGCAGGGAGTAGCGCCAGCACGGCGAAGACGACCGCCACGGCCCACTGCCGGCGCGACGCGAACAGATCCTCCGTCCAGACCGCCACCGCCGCCGCGCCGCGCGCCACCCAGAGGGCGGCGACGAGGTAGGCGGGGATCAGGTAGACGTACGAGTCGGCGGTATCATAGGTGATGGCGTAGGCGCTGTAAGCCGCTACGAGTAGCGCCGTCCCGAGGAGGCGTCGGCGGTGTCCGCGGCCAGCGCCGTCATCGATCCCTGCCGCCGCGCCCGCCAGCGCCAGCGCCACGCCCGGCCAGGTCAGTTGTCGCGCCCAGAGCCCCGCCCAGGCGCCCAGACGCGCCGGCAGGGAGGCGAGGGGCACCCCTAGGAGGTAAGGGCGGTAGACGCGCCCCGTCACCACCGCCACAAAGCGCTCCCAGGTGCGGGGATCGCCCCAGTTCACCGGTGGATCGCGGCGCGCCGCCAGCGGCAGGTAGGCGTACACCGCCAGCCCGAGCACCAGGCCGACGGCGAGGGAGGCCGCGAGGCGCCCCGGGCGTCGCGGAGCGCCTCGCCAGGCGAGGACCGCCAACCCGGGCAGCGCCAGGGCCAGCGTCAGATGGTTGCCAAGGCCGAGGCCGAGGGCCAGCCCGGCGGCGAACGCGACGCCGGGGCGCGCCGGCGCATGCAGGGCCAGGTGCAGGCCGAGCGCGAAAAAGAGGGCGTTCAGGGCATAGACCTCGGCGATGACGGCCTGCGACCAGAGGATGGGCCCCGTCGCCGCCAACAGCGCCGCCGCCGCTGCGATGGCGGCGGACCGCCACGAGCGGCGGCCGGCGTCATCCTCTAATAGGCGCTGCGCGCACAGGCAGAGCACGCCCACCGCCGCCGCGGCCGCCGTCGCGGAAAAGAGAGCAAAGCGGCGGGCCGCGGGCCCGAGGGGCAACAGGGCAAAGAGGCGGCCCAAGAGGCAGTAGGTGGGATAGCCGCTCGGGTGCGGCACACCGCCCGTCATGGCAGCCGCGATGAGATCACCCCCGTCGGCGCCGTGGTGGGCCCACGTGAGGGATGGAGCCGCGGTCACGGCATACAGCAGCAGCGCCGCCGCCGCGGCGAGGAGCGGCGCCAGCCCGGCCGGCGGATGGGATCGGGGGAACGATTTGGGCCTGCCCATGGGCCGTATTATAGTAGGGCCTTCCGATGCCACAAGACGGCCCGCTCCTTTGCCCTGAGCACCTCCGCCTCGGAAGACGCCAAGGGAGACGCTGACGGGCGTGCAACCACTCGGGAGCGACATGACACCATCGGCTCCGCGCCCTCGACATCGAAACGCCGCCGGTGCGTGGCGCCTCCTGGCGGGCGCCCTGGTGAGCCTGGTGTTCCTCTGGCTCGCCTTTCGCGGCGTCGACTGGGCCGGCGCGTGGGACAGTATGGCGCGCGCCGACGGTTGGCTCCTCTTCGCGGGGCTCTCGAGCGTCGTGGCGGGGACGGTGCTGCGGGCCGAGCGCTGGCGTGTGCTGTTCCACCCACGGGACCGCGACATGCGCCTGGGCGCGTGCTTTTCCGCCATGCTCATCGGCCAGGCCGTGAACGCCGTGGCCCCGCTGCGCGCGGGTGAGGTGGTGCGCGCGCTGCTCATCGGCGAGATGGAGCGGGTCAGCAAGGCGCTGGCCATCTGGACCACCGTGGCCGAGAAGGTGCTGGACTCGGCGGCGCTGCTCGTCTTCCTGGCGCTCGCATCGCTGACCATGCCGCTGCCCCCGTGGGTGCGCGGCGCGGGCTGGACGCTGACGCTGGGCCTCGCCGTCGGCGTAGTGCTAGTGGCGACCCTCGTGTGGCGCGAGGCCGCCAGCACGGCCTGGATCACCCGGCTCGAGGGGCGCCTGCCGTGGTTGGGGCGCCTGCGCCCCGGGCGGCTCATCGCGGCGGTGGCCACCAGCGCGCGGCTCATGCGGCGCCCGCGATTGGCCGTCGGCCTGCTGGTGCGCTCGGCGATCATCTTTGTGGCGCTCTCCGCCACCAACTGGATCGTGGGGCTGGGCATGGGGCTGCGGCTCCCCATCATGGCCTATGCGCTGCTGTTTGCCGTCCTGCAGATCAGCGCCATCGTGCCCCTCCCCACGTCGCCGGGGCGGCTGGGGGTGTTCCACTACCTGTGCGTGGTGGTGCTGGCACTGTACGGTGTGGAGCGGGACGTCGCCCTCGCTTACGGGCTCGTGCTGCACGTCGCCGTATACTTGCCCACGGCCGTAGGGGGCCCCCTGCTGCTCTGGCTGGAGAACCGCCGGGGGCACGCCTTGGGACGTATCTTTGGCCTCGGGGCGCCGGCGGGTGGACCGACGATGGAACCCTGACGCCCCCGCGCTCGTCTACGGGGGCAGGTGATGTCCTGGGAACACCTCCTGCTGGCCCTTCCGCAGCAGCCCTCGCACATATACCGAGTTCTCTGGGAGACCTTCGGCGAGTGTTCCTGGCGAACGTGCCCGTAGAAGAAGCTGCAGCAGCCTCTGGCATCGCCTTGGCGACCCACTCGCGCGATGCTATAATGGTCGTCCGACTCTAGTGTATCGAGGATGCGGTTCATGAGGCACGAGAACACAAGTGGGAGCAGTTGGAGACAGGCGCTTGTGTCTTTCGTCCTGGTACTCATCGCGTCGGGCGCCCTATACTCCGGTTACTTCTTTTTTTGTACCGTAAGAGCCCTCGTCGCCAGCGTCCCCCTTCCCTTTGCCGAGAGCGTCGCCGTCGCCCACACCCTACCCCCCGGGCGCAGCTCCGAGCAGGAATTGCCGGATCTCGTCAACGCCAAGGAGCGCGCCAACATCCTCCTCCTGGGCATCGACCAGCGGGGTGACGAGGCGGGCCCGTGGCGCACGGATACCCTGATCCTCGCCTCCATCGACCCGGCCACCAACTCGGCCGCCATCCTCTCCATCCCCCGCGACCTGTACGTGACGATCCCCGGCTACGGCGAGGGGCGCATCAACACGGCCCACATCACCGGCGACGTGCGCGGCTACCCCGGCGGCGGCGTGGCCCTGGCGAAAAAGACCGTCTCCGAAGCGCTCGGGATACCCGTCCACTACTATGTGCGCATCAACTTTACCGGCTTTGAGAAGCTGGTGGACGCTATCGGCGGGCTGACCATCAACGTGGAAACGACGATCCACGACGAAAAGTACCCCGACAACAACTATGGCTATATGACGGTGCACATCCCTGCCGGCATCCAGCACATGGATGGGGTGACGGCGCTGCAATACGCGCGCTCGCGGCACGGCAACAGCGATTTCGACCGCATGGGGCGCCAACAGGCCGTCATGCTGGCGGCGCGCGACAAGCTGCTGAGCCTCGACTTCTCCCTGGCCAGCATCCCCAAGCTCATCAAGCTGGCGGGCGACTCGGTGCAGACCGACCTCACGCTGGAAGAGATGCTGGCGCTGGCCGAGATCGGCAAGCGCATCGACCGCGCCAACATCAGCCAGGGCGCCATCGACGCCACCATGACCACCACCACGGTGCTGCCGCCCAACGGCGCGATGGTAGAGATGCCCCAGTGGGACAAGATCCATGCCCTGGTGGCCGACCTCTTTCCCTCGCCGGCGCCCGAGGCGTCGCCGCGCCCCAGCCTGGTGGAGGCGCAGCTCGCCAACGAGGCGGCGCGCATCGAACTGCAGAACGGCACCCTGGCGGGCTCCCTCGCCCAGGACGCCGCCGCCGACCTGCGCGGCAAGGGGTTCAACGTGGTGCTGTACGACAACGCCAGCCGTTTCGACTATGCCGACACCGCGCTGGTGGTCTATGCCGACAAGCCCTACACCGTCGAGACCCTGGCGACGGAACTCGGTGTGGCGCCCGAGAACGTCCGCCGCGAGGCGGGCAGCCATTCGGATATCGACATCCTCGTCATCCTCGGCCGCGATTACGCCCAGCGCGCCGGCGGCTGAGGCGTCGGCCCTGATAACGCGCCCTCGCGCGCCCCGCCATCCTTGACACCTCCCGCACCGGCGGCTATAACCACTCTCTGATCGAGGTAGACGTGCGATAGGGGTTCGTTTCGCGTGCCCCGAGCGCGGGAACATGGAGAGAGCCATGATCGACAGCCTGAGCGTCATCGTTGCACGCGAGGACACGGCGCGCGTCGCCGACCTGCGCCGGCGCGTGCGCGCCGCCATGGAGCGCCCGCCCGTCGCCTGGACGTGCCCCGCGCGCATCGACGCCCGCCACATGGACGAGCCTCTGCAGGTGCGCAAGGCGCGCGCGCTGGCGCTCAAGCTGGGCGCCATGTCCACGGAACTGTGGGAGGGGCAGCTCTTTGCCGGTTCGATGACGCTCGAGGACCCTCGCGTCCACTATGAGCGCGGCTTTCCCGACTATACCACGGCCGAGGAGCGCGCCCACGCCGCCGAGCGCGGGCTGAGCATCCGCTCGGTGTTCGGCCACATCGTGCCGAACTATGCGCGGCTGCTGGAGCGCGGGTTGGGCGGCATCATGGAGGACGCGGCGGCGCAAACCGCCGCGGCGACCACGCCGGAGGAGCGCGCCTTTCTCGATTCCGTGGGGATCGCCCTGCAGGCGGTGATCGACTATGCCGAGCGCCTGGCGGAGCGCTGCGAGCGCGAGGCGGCGGCCTGTACCGACCCCGTCCGCGCCGCCGAACTCGCCCAGATGGGCGCCAACCTGCGCCAGGCGCCCGCCGGGCCGGCGCGCACCTACTGGCAGGCGCTGCAGGCCGTCTGGCTGCTGCACATGATCTTTCATGCCACCATGAACGGCAATGCCATGGGCCGGCTCGACCAGTACGCCTGGCCCTATTTGCGCGACGACCTGGACGCGCGCCGCCTCGACATCGACCGCGCGGCGGAGCTGACGGATTGCTTCTGCTTCAAGTTCAACGAGCGCGCCGCGGCCACGGAGGACCTGCGCCCCGAGAACCGCCGGTCGGAGGACCTCAACCCCATGGCGCGGACGCGCCACTACACCTCATCGCAGATCGCGCTCCAGCGTGACAGCCTCGACGCCACGAATCACTGGCTGCAGAACATCGTCGTGGGCGGGCTCACCCCTGAGGGGGAGGACGGCACCAACCCCCTGAGCTACCTCCTCCTGGAGAGCTATCGCCGCAACAAGATGACCAATCCCCTCCTCACAGTGCGCCTGCACCGCGCCTCTCCCGAGGCGCTGGTGCGCTACACCTGCGAGGTGCTCAAGGAGGGTGGCGGCATGCCAGCGCTGTTCAACGATGAGCAGTTGGTGCCGGCGCTGGAGCGCATCGGCATCCCCACGCCCGACGCCCGCGACTATACCAACGACGGCTGCTGGGAGGTCATCATCCCGGGGCGCACCGATTTCGGCTTCCTGCGCCTGAGCCTGATGCTGTGCCTCGAATGGGCGCTCAACCGCGGCGCCTCGCGCATCGACGGCCCGGCCAGGGGGATCGACACCGGCGACCCACGAGCCTTTGGCAGTTACGACGACGTATGGCGCGCCTTCCTGGCACAGCTGGACGCCATGGTGGGGCGCGTGGTGCACGATGTCGTCGCGACGGTGAACGCCCGCCACAGCATCGCGCCGGTGCCTCTGCTCAGCGCGCTCATTGACGGCGCCATCGAGAGCCGCCGCGACATGACCGCCGGCGGGGCGCGCTACCGCACCTTTGCCATGCTGGCCGAGAGCGCCGCCCACGCCATCGATGCACTGGCCGCCATCAAAAAGGTGATCTTTGAGGACCGCGTGGCGACCATGGACGAGCTGTGCGACGCCCTGGACGCCGATTTTCAGGGGTATGCGGCGCTGCGCAACGCCTTGCTGGCGGCGCCCAAGTACGGCAACGACGACCCCTACGCCGACGCCGTGGGCCGCGCCCTGATCGACGCCTTTACCGAGACGGTGGCCCGCCACGCCCGCGCCCACGAAAAGATCATCAAGTTTCCGGCCGGGGTCGGCACCTTTTCCTGGTACATCGGCATCGGCGAGGGGCTGGGCGCCTCCGCCGACGGGCGCCTGGCGGGCGAGCCGGTGTCGTCCAACTTTTCGCCGGCGCTCGGGCGCGATCACAACGGCATCCCGGGGGCGATCCTCTCGTACGCCGCCATGCACCACGCCAACCTCCCCGCCGGCGGCCCGCTGGACCTGCGCCTGAACCGCCACCTGGTGGAGGGGGAAGAGGGCACCGGCCGCATGGCCGCCCTCGTGCGTAGTTTCGTCGAGACGGGCGGCAACATGATGACCCTCACGGTGGTGGATACGGAAGAGCTGCGCGCCGCGCAGCGCGACCCCGACAACTACCGGTCGCTGCGGGTGCGCATGGGCGGCTGGTGCGCCTACTTTACCATGCTGGGGCGCGAGCAGCAGGACCACCACATCCACCGGCAGGAGGGCCGCTCGTGAGCCGAGACGAACTGGACGGCGTGCGCGGCACGCTGTTCGACTTGGACACCTTTGCCATCCACGACGGCCCGGGCATCCGCATGACGGTCTACCTGAAGGGGTGTCCCCTGGCCTGCGCCTGGTGCCACAGCCCCGAATCGCAGCGCCCCGAGCCGCAACTCGTGTTCGTCCGCGACCGCTGCATCGCGTGCGGCGCGTGTGTCGGCGCCTGCGCCCAGGGCGTTCATTCTATATCTCAGGGCGAACACGCGCTGGACCGCGACCGCTGCCGCGCTTGTGGGGCCTGCGCGGCCGCCTGCCCCACGGGGGCGCTGTCCATCAAGGGGTACGAGGCCACGGCCGCCGAGGTCGTCGCCCGCGCCGCGCGCATGAAGCCCTTCTTTGCGCACTCGGGCGGCGGCGTGACCCTCACGGGTGGCGAGGTGACGATGCAGCCCGCCTTTGCCCACGCCATCCTGGCGGGGTGCCGGGACGAGGGGATCCACACGGCGATCGAGACGTGCGGCGCCTGCTCCTGGCCCGTCCTGGAGCGCCTGGCGGACGCGGCGGACCTCATCCTGTACGACATCAAGCTCGCCGACGAGGCGGCGCACCGCCGCTGGACGGGGCAATCGAACCGGCGCATCCTGGAGAACGCAGCGCGCCTGGCGGGCCGAAACGTCCAGGTGCGCGTGCCCCTCATCCCGGGGATCACCGATACGGAGGAGAACCTGGGCGCCATCGTGGCCCTGATGCGCGCGGCCGGGCTCCGATCGGTGGCGCTGTTGCCGTACAACGAGGCCTCGGCGGCCAAGTACGAATGGCTTGACCGGCCCTACCCCCTCGCGACCGAGCGCCAGACGCCGGCGCAACTCGAGGCGATGCTGGCCATGGCCCGGCGCGAGGGACTGGAAGCGGAACTCGGATAGTTGCGACGCACCATTCGCCGGACCCGTGGTTCGCCCCATCGCGGGCGGATTGGGTCCGGCGTTCACTGTCGGCGGTGTGCCGTGAGATAGGATGGGAGATGCGTCTGTCACGCGCAGAGCGCGGTATGGCACTCACACTGGCGGTTGGGGCGGCCGGGGCATTCCTGGCCCGCGCCGTGCACCTGCCGGGCGGGCCGCTGGTCGGCGCGCTCGTCGCTGCGGGGGGCGCCCGCGTGCTGGGCGCGCCGTTGGAGGAGCCGCCGCCCTGGCTGCGCACCTCGGCGCGCATCGTGTTGGGCCTCACCATCGGCGCCACGGTGACCGACGAGACGCTGCGCGTGGTGGCCTCGTCCCTCGTGCCCGTAGCGGTTATGGTAGTGTTCATGCTCGTTCTGGGGCTCATCACCGCGTGGGCGCTGACGCGGCTCGCGCGCATGGCCGCCCCCACGGCGTTCTGCGGCGCCTCCCCGGGCGCCCTCTCCGCCATGGTGACGCTGGCCGACGAACTCGGGGGCTCGGCGCCCGTCGTCGCCAGCATGCACCTCGTGCGCCTGGTGAGCGTCATGCTGGTGGTGCCGCCGTTCGTGCACGGGTTCTTTGCCCCGCCGCCGGAGGCCGTCGCCCCCCTCCTGTCCGGCACCATCGATGGCGGCCCCCTCTTCTGGCGGCAGGCCGCCCTCCTGGCCATGGGCCTGATCGCCGGCCTGGCCGTCACCCGGCTCAAGGTGCCGGCCGGCGACCTCGTCACGGGGATGGTGGTCGCGGCGGTGGCCAACCCCGCCTTCCTCCACCTGCCCGACCTGCCGCTCACGTGGAAGCTCTTTGCCCAGATCGCCGTCGGCGCAGGGATCGGCGCGACCATCACCCGCGCGGCGCTGGCCGATTTCAAGCCGTTCGCGCTGGCGGGCGGCCTGATGACGCTCTTTCTCATGGCATCCGGGCTGGCGCTGGCCTGGGTGCTGTCGCAGGTGAGTTCCCTCGACCTCATCACCTGCATCGTGGGCTGCGCCCCCGGCGGCGCCGACACGATGATCATCCTGGCGGGCGAGTTCGGCGCCAACGTGCCGTTGGTCACCGCCATGCACGTCTCGCGTATCGTCATCCTCATGGTGCTCCTGCCGCCGCTCATCAACATCACCGTACGGCGCACGGCGCACGCCACGCCATCGCCCGCACGGCCCGCCCACGTTCCCGGCACCTCCGGCGAGGGGAGTTGACGGCGCTGCCACCGCCCCTCTCAACGCCACGAGGGACCTCGTCCAGCTAGACCAGGTCCCTCACATCCGTTCGGGACGACATACTCGTGTCGTTCCGAGCGGAGGGCGCCAGGGATGGCACGGAACCTCGTGTAGCTCATCGTGGTCCCTCGCGTCCGTTCGGGACGGCGGGATGGCGTAGGGGCGACCGGCCGGTCGCCCACAGCGCCGGGCCCCTCCTCGGGCCGCAGGCTGAGGGCCGAGTAGATGCGCCCGAGGAAGCGGCTGGGCACCGTCGCCAGGAGCTGCGGTTCGGTGAACCCCTCCCGCGGCGCCAGCTCCCGCCAGGTGCGAAACGACAGGGGGTAGGGCACCCAGGGGTTGCCCTGATCCGCGTCATACTCGACGAGGATGTAGCGCCCGCCCGGGCGCAGGTAGCCGAGGATGCGCCGCAGCACCGGCCCCTTGTCGCGCTGAAAGTGCAGGGCATTGGCCATGACGACGCCGTCCAGGGGCGGCAGGTCGAGGGGCCGCGTATAGTCGGCGGTGATATAGTGCACCTCCACGGCGGGGAAGCGCCTTTGCATCTCCCGCTCCTGCTGGCGCAGGGCGCCGGCGACGCGATCGATGGAGTGAATGACGCCCCCCGGGTCGATAAGGTCGGCCAGCGCCAGGGTAAAGGCGCCCGTGCCCGAACCGAAATCGGCCCACACTCCCCCGGGGCCCGGGATGCCCCCCTCCAGCAGATAGACGTGATCCTTGTGCTCCATACACTCCCCCGCACGTGATGCCGCCGGGACGGCGGCGCTCCGCGATCGCTCCTCCGTCGTCCCGAACGGACGTGAGGGACCTTGACTAGCCAGACGAGGCTCCCCGCCATCCATGGCGCCCTGCGCTCGGAACGATAGGAGTATGTCGTCCCGAACGGATGTGAGGGACCTTGTGTAGCTAGACGAGGCTCTCCGCCATCCATGGCGCCCTGCGCTCAGCACGACGGCGGGTGGCGCCCGGAGCGACACGCCGCGGCGAGACGGGTATAATGCCCCTGCCGCCATCATAGCAGACGGAAGGTGAAACGCCCATGACGCACCCGCAGCTGCCCCGCTTCCCCTACGGCGCCGTCTACTTTCGCTACTCGAACCCACCCCCGGAGGACTGGGAACGCGACTATCGCACCGCCGCCGAGGACGGGATGACCGTCTTTCGCCACTGGTTCCTCTGGTCGGCGGTGGAGGTGGCGCCGGGGCACTACGACTGGTCGGCCTACGACCGGCAACTCGACCTTGCCGCCGAGCACGGCATCAAGACGATCATCGCCGAGATGATCACGGCGGCGCCCGAGTGGGCCTTTCGCGCCTTTAACCACGCCCGCTTTGAGACGCGCGAGGGGCGCCGCGTGGAGAGCCACATGAGCGGAAGCTGCGTTACGGGCGGCTTCCCGGGCCTCTGCCTGGACAACGACGACTATCGCGCCGCGGCGGAGCGCTTTTTGCGGGAACTCGTGGCGCGCTACAAGGACCACCCCGGGCTTGGTGGGTACGACATCTGGAACGAGAGCAACTATGCCCCGGACATCTGCTACTGCCCCGCCACGGCGGAACGCTTCCGGGAGTGGCTCCGCGCCAGGTACGGCGACGTGGAGGCGCTGGGCGCGGCGTGGTACCGGCCGAGTTTCGCCACGTGGGAGGACGTGACGCCGCCGCGCTCCCTGGGCCCCTACCCCGACACCCTCGACTGGCTGCGGTTCCGCATCGACAACGCTTACCGCCTGATGCGTTGGCGCGCCGACGTCATCCGCGAACTGGACGGGCAACACCCGATCACGGCGCACGGCATCGCGGCGAGCCTGACGCGCATGGCGCCGGGCGGCGCCGACGACTGGCGGGCGGCCGCCGAAGTGGAGAGCTATGGCTACACCTGGGGGTCGTCGCGCCACGGGGACGAGCCATGGAAGCAGTTCCACGCCGTCGACCTGGTACGCGCCGCGGCGCGCGGCAAGCCCTTCTGGCACGCGGAGGCGTACGCCGGACCGCTGTGGATGCAGCCCCAGGTACCCAACCGCCCCCGCGACAACGGGCGCATCGCCTCCCCCGAGGACGTGCGCTATTGGGACCTGACGAGTTTCATGCTGGGCGCCACGGGGCTGATGTACCTGCGTTGGCGGCCGCTCCTCGATGGCCCCCTCTTTGGCGCCTTTGGCCCCTACGGGATGGACGGCGCGCGCACGCCGCGCTCCGCGATGGCCGCCAGCGTCGGGCGCTGGGTGGCCGCCCCGGAGCAGGAGGCGCTGTGGCGGTCGCGGCCGGTGCGCGGTGAGGTGGGGATCGTGTACGTGCCCGAGACGCAGCTCTACACCTACGCCCAGCAGGGGAGCACGGCCTACTATGCCCAGTGCATGGAGGGCGCCTACCGTGGCTTTTTCGACGGCAACATCCAGGCCGATTGGGTGCACATCGACGACATCGACGGCTACGACCTTCTCTACCTCCCCTTCCCCGTGATGCTGAGCCAGGCCACCGCCGACCGTCTGCGCGCCTGGGTGGAGGCGGGAGGCACGTTGGTATGCGAGGGGTGTCCCGGCTATTTCGGCGATCGGGGGCGCGTGGGCACGACCCAGCCCAACCTGGGGCTGGACGCGCTGTTCGGCGCGCGGGAGGTCGATGTAGAGTTTACGCCGGACCTGCTCACCGACCTGCGCTGGAACCTGAACGGCACAAGGGCCTGGGGCGGGCTCTTTATGCAGGCGTACGAGCCCACCACCGGAACGCCCGTCGGGTGGTACGACGACGGCCGCATCGCCGCAGTCGACCATACCTACGGGCGCGGGCGCACCCGCCTGATGGGCACGATGCCCTCCGCCGGGCACGGCGCCCATCCCGAGAACGGCTGCGCCGACCTGTTCGCCGACGTCCTGGCGTACGGCGCCAAGCGGCGCCACGTGCACTGCAGCGATCCCCGCATCAAGGCGCGGCTCCACGCCGGCGCCGGCGGCACCTACCTGTGGGTGGCGAACCCCGCCCGCCGGCCGCTGCCCGTACGCCTCGAGTTGAGCGAGGCGTGGGGGCCGTTCGCGTCGGCGCGCACCCTCTGGGGGGCGGAGGCGCAGATCGAGGGGCGCATCGTGACGCTGGCCGCCGGGGCGCGCGACGTGACGGTCCTGGCGCTGGCATAGCTGCGCGGGGCTACTTGGGCTCCTGCAGGCCAACCAGGTACTCCCCCTGCACGTGCGAGGCGACCTCGCCGCCGAGGATGGTGATGGCGGCGACGATAAGGGCCCAGAACACCAGGATCACCACGATGGCCAGCGAGCCATAGATGACGTTGTACTCGCCAAAGCGCCGCACATAGTAGAGGAACAGGGGTCGCGCCAGGAGGACCAGCACGGTGGCGACCCCGGCCGCCGCCAGGGCTGCCTGCCAATCGGGCCGGCGGCGCGGCACAAAGCGGTACAGCAGGAAATAGGCCAGCAGCAGGAGCGCGCCGGACGCCACCGCCGGCAGGGCGGCCAGCAGCGGCCCACCATCGCCGGGCAGGAAGCCGATGGCCTGCGCCAGCGGCCCCAGGATGAGGCGCGCCCCCAGCGCCAGCACGAAAAGCACGCCGATGGTCAGCAGCATGAGCGCTTCGACGACAAGGCGCCGCAGGAAGCCATAGCCATCCTCGATGTCGAAGGCGCGGTTCATTGCCTTGGCGAGCGCGCCAAAGATGCGCGTGCCGCTCCACAGCAGCGAGGCGATGGAAAAGATGCCGGCAGCCTGCCTGGCCTCGATGGCGCCCAGCAGCCCACCCAGCGTCTCTCCGACAAAGATCGCCAGTAACACCAGCAGGGGCGACACCTCCGTCTGGCTGCGCATGATGAAGGGGAGCAGGACGCGGCTCTCGACCTGCTGCAGCGCCAGGACAAAGAGGAGCACGATGAGGGCCTGGGTTGGCGATTCGAGCAGGGCGATGATGAGCATGGGGATCGCCGCCAGGATGGGGCCAAGCACCGGGATGACCTCCAACAGGCCCGCCAGGATGCTGAGGGTCAGGGCGAGGTCGAGGCCGATGATGGTCAGCCCGACGTAGGTGAGCGCGCCCACGGCGGCGGCGTCGATGGCCGTGCCACGGACGAACCCGCCCATCGCCTGCCCCATCTCCTGCAACACCCCGATGACGCGCTCGCCCTGACCCTGCGGAAAGAGGGAGCGCAGGAAACGCAGCATGGCGGGGGTCTCGATGAGCCAGTAGAGGGCGATGAAGAGGATAAACAGCAGCTCAAAGAACGAAGTAAAGATCAGCGCCGGGAGCGACACCAAGGTGCTCGCCACGCCGCCGATCTGGGACGTGAGGGTGCTCACCAAGTCCTCGGCGGCGGGCAGATCAAAGCGCTCCAGCCACCCCTGAGCGCGCTCGAGCACGTCGGGCAGGCGGTCGCTGATCGCCTGCGCCTGGCCCACGAGCCCAGGGATGACGATCCACCCCAGGCCGACGGCCGCCGCCGTGAGCGCGAGGAAGACGAGGACGACGGCGACGCCCCGAGGCATCCGCCGGCTCAGCCACGCCACGAGCGGTGAGAGCGCCTCGGCGATGGTGATCCCCAGCGCCAAGAGCAGCAGCGGGCGCGCCAGCAGCCAGAGCGTGGCCAGCATCACGACGCCGAGGACGAGGGCGAGTGCCCCGGCGATAACCACCCACTCGAGCGAGGCGCGCTCACCACGACGAGAGGGCGCCCCGGTGGCGCCCTCCACGCCGACTTGACTGTCTGCCTTCACGGATCACCCCATGGTTGGGTGCGCAGGAGGGGGCAGTAGGGCGGGCGGCGCCCGCGCCGTCAGCCGCCCCTGCCCGTCTCGGCTCGGGTCAGGTCATCAGGTCTTCCTGGCGCTGGCCCTCCTCCTGAGCCCTGCGCTCGGCCTCGTGGGTCGTCTCTTCGACCTTGCGCTCGGCCTCGTGAGCCGCCTCTTCGACCTTGCCCATGGTCTCTTCGGCCATCTCCTCGGCGCGATGCACGATGGTGTCGCGGGCCTCACCCATAATGCGGTCCTCCTGGCGGGTGCTGGGCAACATCATGCCGATCGCAGCGCCCACCGCCAGGGCCACCACGCCCATCGTTAGGGGGTTTTCGTCCATCATCGTCTCGAACCGCCCACGGGCGCGCTGCACCTGGCGCTGCGCCTCATGGGTGACCTCCTCGGCGCGGTGCTGGACCTCGCCGGCGATCTCTCCCGCGCGCTCCTGGGCCTGCGTCATCGTCTCGCCGGCCCGCTGCTGGACGCGCGACATGGTCTCCTCGGCCCGGTGACGCGCCTCGCCGGCCATCTCGCGGGTTCGCCCCTCCATCATGTCGCGCTCGCGATACGGATAGGCCTCGATCTCGCGCACCTCACGGCCGTCACCACCCATGGTGGCCTGCACGGCGAGCCACCCCAGGCCCACGGCGACCATCGCCGCGGGGAGCGGGTTGTTGCGCACCGTGTCCCTCAGGCTGAACCCGGCCTCTCGCGCCCGATGCTGCACTTCCCTCGCCATATGCTCTGCCCTCCCAATGGTCGCCCCTCGAACGGCCTCGCGGGCCTGTGCCCGGAGCCGTTGAGGGTCGAGCCTCTCCTGGATCACGTCTATCGTCTCGGCCATCCCGGCGCGGGTCCGGTCGATGTCGTCTCGGATCTGCTGAGGGCTCTTGCCCTCGGCGTGGTACTCGGTCGTCTGCGCCTGGCCGGCGCGCCTGGCTTCCGGTTGGATGGGCCGGACGGCCGGGGTCTCTCCCCGCGTCCTCACCGTATCTGGTTCTGAAGCCATTCCCTATCCTCCTTCAGCGAGTCGATCGTCTCCGTCGGTGTGACTCCTCGCCGCTTGATGTCGTTCATACCCTGCTGGATGAGCACATAGCCCACGATGGCCAAGACGGCGCCGACGATCAGCGCCGAAAGCCACAGGGGGATGATGAGGTCCAGGGCGATGATGCCGGCCGCCACAAGAGCCTGAAACCCCACGAAGGCGATGACGGCGCCGATCCCGATGCGGATCGCATCCCGGCTGACATGCGACACCTTGGAGCTGACTTCCGTCCTCGCCAGGGCTACCTCCTGGCGGAACAGCATGCGCACCTCATCGGTCAGTTCGCCGAACAGCTCTCCCAGAGAGCGTTCCTCTCTCACACGTCCGTCCATGATACCTCCCTCGTTGCGCGCTAGGATCTAGATGCCGGTGCCCCGGGCCTGGTAGGGGAGGGGCTCCTCGGACATCGGTCTGTCGGAAGGCATCTGCCTCTCGGCATAGGTCCGGGCCCGGCCGTAGGACATCTCGCCCTCGCGCTCGGGCCGGTAGCTCGTGCTCTTCAGGAAGCGGGCCGTCAGCAGGCCGGCCACTAGGGCGCCCCCCAGGACGATCTCGGGGTGATCCCGGGCAAAGTCCTCGGCGTCAGCGATCAGCTCGCCGACGTCCCTGTCGTGCAGGCTCCGGGAGAACCGGTCGACGCGGTCGGCGATCTGGTCAGCGTAATCGGCCACAGACGCGCGGTTGTGATCGCGCAGCTGATTGCCCGTGGCGTGCAGCACCTCGACGATGTCGTCCAAGCCCGTCGCGGCGCGCTCCTTTTGCGTCGACAGCGCCGAGCGGGCGGTCCGCTCCGCGCTACCCGCCGCCTGACGGGCGGTCTCACGCACGCGCTCGGTGCTCTCCATGGAGCTTTCGCCCTGTGGGTGCGTACGTTCACCCACTACATCGCCAGAGACCGGCATGTCGGGGCGAATGCGATCTGAGTCTCGCGCAGCCATAGCGACCTCCTCTGGATCCACTGGCCTTGCTCGGTCGCTTTGCCGTCGGCGCCCGCCGTCGCGCGCACAAGGTTGCGGCGTAGCGGGGCTCGCATTGAAGTGTAGTACAGAGAGAAAGAGATGCAGGGAGGATGGGGCTGCAAGGGGAAAGAATGTCTCGAGCGGCACGCCCGAGCGGATTATCAATAAACTTGATATATTAACTCTGTTACCATCTTAGCATAACTTGGCCCTGTTCACAAGGGGGAGCGCGATCCCATCTAACCCAGGCTCCTCCACCTCGTAGAGGCACGTGCGCCAGGCTGGCGACGCATGCCGGAGGGCGGGCGCAGGGGGCGCTGGCGCCGGTCCGTCCGGGGCCCGCTGGTGTCAGTAACCTCTGGCCGGGTCGATGCGGTTGCGGAGGGGCGCTCCCTGCAGGTAGCGCGACATGTTGTCGACCATGATGTCGGTGATACGATCGGCGTTGCGAGGGCTGCTCCCGCTGGTGTGTTGGCTCAGGATGACGTTCGGGAGGTCCCACAGGGGCGAGTCGGCGGGCAGGGGCTCCGGATCGGTGACATCGAGCCCCGCGCCGGCGATCCACCCCTCGCGCAGGGCACGCAGCAGGGCGTCGGCATCGATGGAGGCGCCGCGCCCCACGTTATAGATGAACGCCGTGGGCCGCATGGCGCGCAGCTCAGCCTCACCGATGATGCCGCGCGTCTCCCCCGTGAGAGGCAGGCACAGGGCGACGTGGTCGGCCCGGGGGAGCAGGTCGCGGAGGACGTCCGGGCGGTGCTGCTCGTCCACGTCGGGGGAGGGGCTGGTTCCGCGGCGGACGCCGATGACGCGCATCCCCAGGAGGCGCGCCTTGCGGGCGAGGGTACCCCCGATGTCGCCCAGGCCAACGACCAGGAGGGTCTGGCCGTCGAGTTCGAACTTGGCCCCGACCACGGCGTCGCGCACCCGGCGATGCTCTGGCTGCGCGCGAAGAAGGGTATGGAGGCCGGTGGCAAAGGCGAGCATCATGGCGAGCACCACCTCGGCCATGGGCACGCCGTGTGCCCCCGAGGCGTTGGTAAGGACGACATCGCGGCCGCGCAGGCCGGCGGCGAGCATCCCCTCGACGCCGGCGGTGCCGGCCTGCACCCAGCGCAGGCGCCCAGCGGCCGCCACCGCCGCGGCGGGAAGACGCTTGGTAAAGATGACGTCCGCCCGCGGTGCGGCGGCCACGAAAGAGTCGACGTCGGGGCAAAAGACGACCTCGAGGCGCGGGTCGACGGCGCCGATGCGGGCGAGGTTGGCGGGTCCCACATCCTCGCCCACGAGGACGACGAGACGTTCGAGAGACGGTGCGGTCAAGGGGCATACTCCCTGCAGCGAGATGGGCGCCCGTGGCGCCGGAATCAGTATAGCCGGGGAGGATGGGTCGGGCAACGGACGGACGGTTACGTGCCGGGTGAGCGCCTTGATGGGAACGTGTGGGTATGGTAAAAGGGGGCGCAGCTCGGCGCGACGAGGAGGTGACAGCCATGAGGATCGAGGCGATCCAGGTGTACCGCGTGGCGATGCCGCTGGTGTACCCCTTTCGCACGTCGTTCGGCGACGAGGAGTGCATCGAGAGCGTCCTGGTGCGCATGCGCGCCGACGGCGTCGACGGCTGGGGGGAGGCCACCCCCTGGCGCAGCCCCGCCTACAGCGCCGAGTGGGCGGCGGGAGCCTTTCTGCTGGTGCGCGACTGGCTGGCGCCCCTCGTCGTCGGGCGGGAGGTGGACAGCGGCGCGGCGCTGCAGGCGCTGCTGGCGCGCTTTCGCGGCAACCCCTTTGCCAAGGCGAGCCTCGACCTCGCCTGGTGGGATCTCCACGCGCGGCTGGCGGGGGCGCCCCTCTGGCGGGCACTCGGGGGGCGGGGGCCCACCATCGACGTGGGCGCCGACCTCGGGGTGATGGAGAGCCTCGACGCCCTGCTGGCCGAGGTGGAGCGCGTGGCGCAGGCGGGGTTCAAGCGCCTCAAGCTCAAGTACCGCCCGGGGTGGGAGGTGGCGATGGTGGCCGCCGTGCGCGCGGCGCACCCCGAGATGGTCATCCACGTGGACTGTAACAGCGCTTACACCCTCGACGACCTGCCCATGTTCCGGGAGCTGGACGGCTACGGTCTGGCGATGATCGAGCAGCCGTTGGCCCACGACGACCTCGTGGACCACGCCGCGCTGCAGCGCGCCATCGCCACCCCCATCTGCCTCGACGAGAGCATCACGACCCCCGCCGCGGCGCGCCAGGCGATCGAACTCGGGGCGTGCCGCTGGGTGAACGTCAAGCCGGGACGGGTGGGCGGGCTAACGCCGGCGGTGGCCATCCACGACCTCTGCCGGGAGGCGGGGATCCCTTGCTGGGTGGGGGGGATGCTCGAGTCGGCGGTGGGGCAGGCGCACAACCTCGCGCTGGCCACGCTGCCGAACTTTACCTATCCGGCGGACATCTTTCCCAGCAGCCGCTTCTACGCCCGCGACCTGGCGGAGCCCGAGATGGCGCTCTGCGCCCCCTCGCAGATGCGCGCCGAGCCGGGGCCGGGGATCGGCTGTGCGCCCGACCCGGGGCGCCTGGCCGAGCGCCTGATCGAGACGTCGGTTATAGAACCATGAGGACTGTTAGCACAGAGGACAGACAACGCAGAGAGCACAGAGATCATGTAAAGAGAGTGCCGGCTCGATCAGCGGAGGTCGCGATGGCAGGTGGGCCGATCTGTGGACGCCCACAGAACCGCCATATGGGGCCAAGGTGGATTGTCGCATAATTCCACCATCAGTTTTCTCTGTGCTCTCTGTGTCTTCTGCGCCCTTTGCGGTCAAGCTTTATATCATGCTGTCAAGTCATCCGTGTACGAGGTGAGGACTCGCCATGGCGCCACCCAACGTCATCGTCATCATGTCCGATCAGATGAAGGCGACGGCCAGCCACCTGTACGGCAATCCATTCTGCGAGACGCCCAACCTGGCGCGATTGGCGGCGGAGGGGGTGCGCTTCGAGCACGCCTGCACGCCGCACCCGCTGTGCGTGCCGGCGCGGGTCTCCCTCTGGACGGGGCAGTACCCCCACTCCCACGGGGCGCGCCGCAACGAGACGTTCATGCCGGCCCACGCCGTACACGCCTTCCACGTGTGGAAGGGCCAGGGGTGCCACCTGGGATTGATCGGCAAGAACCACTGCTTCGCCGAGCCCGACGACCTGGCGCTGTTCGACACCTGGTGCGAGCTGGGGCACGGCGGCCGCCCCGCCGACTCGCACACGAAAGGGATGGACTGGGTGCGGCCGGTGGCGGCCATCGACGCCGCCCACGCCACCCGGCGGCAGATGCCGCCGGTCAGCCCGCGCTTTTCCTATGCCGTGAGCGACCAGCCAGAAGAAGATTACGGCTCGGCCGTCATCGCCGCGCAGACGGTGCGCTTTCTCGAGGAGCACCGTCGCGACCCCTTTGCCCTGTGGGTGTCGTTCCCCGACCCTCACGAGCCGTACGAGACGCCGCGACGCTACTGGGAGATGATGGCCGACCGCGTCGAGCTGCCCCCCTGGCGGGCGGACGAGTTCGATCGCGCCCCGGAGCGCAACCGCGTCATCCACGCCATGATGGGGATCGAGGACGATCCCCAGGAGCACGTGGAGGGGATGATGGCCGCCTACTATGGCAACGTCCGCTTCCTGGATGACGGCGTGGGGCGCATCCTCGACGCGCTGGACAGCCTGGGGTTGCGGGAGAACACCATCGTCGTGTTCTGCGCCGACCACGGCGACTTTGCCGGGGAGCACGGGATGCAGTGCAAGGGGGGCGTGTTCTATGACGCGCTGACGCGCGTCCCGCTCATCGTGTCATGGCCGGGGCAGGTCATCCAGGGGGGCGTCGATTCAAGCATGGCCAACCTGGTCGACGTGGTGCCCACCCTGCTGACGCTCCAGGGGCTGGCCATTCCGCCGTCAATGCACGGCCGGCCGCTGCCCACCGTCACCGGGGAAGCGCCACGAGACGTCACCTTTTCCGAGTACGGCGCGGGGGGGCCGCCCTTTACCATGGACGATCTCCGGGCCCTACCGCAGCCGTGGGGGCGCCGGGCGCTCATGCGGACGCTACGCTGGCGCGAGGCGGAGGGGCGCCGCAAGATGGCGCGCACGCGAGAGTGGAAGTACGTTCACGACCCCATGGGCGACACGGACGAACTCTACGACCTGCGCGCCGACCCGTGGGAGCAGCACAACCGCATCGACGATGCCACCTGTCGCGACGTGCTGGCGGACATGCGGCTGCGCTTGGCAGATTGGAGCATCCAGACCGAGGACGCGCGGCCGGTGCCACTACCCGAGAGCGAGTATTATCGGCTGGACTAGTACTACAACTACAGCAAGCGCGTCACGGCGCATTTGACTCCCGATCGAGGTTGCTGTAGGGCGCGCAAGCCAGCGATCCGGTGCGTGGATCGCCGCGCCGAGCCGCACAGGCGTGCGGCCCCTACAAGTGCCGTGTTCCGCGCGATGTACGGTTCTCGTACTCGGACCTCGGTCGATCGTGGCGTCGCAGCAGCCTGGCCGTGAGACGGCTTGGGCCGTTCGGTCCCCCCCGGACGAGAGGAACGGCCCAAGCCGTTGCTACGTGGATGCGTGGGCGCCTTGTCAACTAGGGCTGCATAACATCGCCTTGACGGCAGCGGTCGGCTCACGGAGGGCTCCCGCCTCATCCACGGCGGCGCGCCACGCCGAGGACGGGCCGAACGCATCGCGCGGCCTGCAAGCCGCGCGACCGTCCCCTACAGACTCCTTTCTTTTTCGCTCTAGAACCTCACATTGTTCCCAATGTGGCGGCGGCGCCCTCCGTAGAGCCGGCGTTGGTCGGTTTGGCCGGACCGCGTTACGCGTGCGGAAATCCCCCTAGAACGCCCGCAAAGCCTTGCGATGAAACAAAACCTGCACTATAATCCCCTTGAGCGAAGGGCGGCCGACCCACCCACATCCTCGCCGGAGCAGTTCCTCAGGCCGCTCGAGTCCGCCCGACGCCTTGTGACCTATCGTTGATAGCGCCCTCCGCGGCGCCGACACCGAACAGAGTGCACCGCTGTACGTCACCCCTGCATCACCACTTCACCGTTCCGCTCTGCTTCCCAATGCAGCCGCAACGCATGACCATGGCTCCCGCGCGTTCCGTGTATCGCGTCTGCCGTCGGCGCCCTCTGTCACCCCCCACCGGGCGACGGGCGGTTGGGCACGTCGGGTTGATGGCATGGCAAATAAGCCGATAGACGACATGATCGAGGCGATGCGCCGGCGCATCGACGCGTTGGAGGAGCGTATCGGGCTCACGCCCGCGGACGATCCAGACTCTCAACGCGTGCTACAGGAACTCGAGACGGCGATAGAAGAGCTGCACGTCGCCGGCGAAGAGTTGCGCGAGCAGAACGAGGCGTTGCTGGCCGCCCAAAGCCAGATCGTGGATGAGCGTCGTCGCTACCAGGAGTTGTTCGAGCACGCCCCCGATGGCTACATCGTGACCACTATCGAGGGCATCATCCAGGAGGTGAACCGAACGGCCGCGGACATGCTGGGCGTCGCGCCCGATGTGTTGCAGGGCAAGCCGCTGGTCATCTATGTGTCCGGCCCGAACCGGCGCGCATTCACGGACCTGACGGGTCGCCTCCGTGGCGGCGAGACGGACCGCATCTCGGGGTGGGAGGTGGGGCTTCGGCGACGTGGCGGTGGACACACCATCGCGTCGGTCACCGCGGTAGCGGCGCGAGACACGCGGGGGGGCGTCACGGGCGTGCGATGGATGCTGCATGACGTCACCGAGCGGCGTCAGGCCGAGGCCGCCGCCGGCCGCTACGTGAACCGGCTCGAGGTTCTCGCCCAGATGGACCGCGCCATGCTCAGCGCCACCTCTCTGAAGGGCACCGCCGAGATCGCATTGGGCTATCTGCAGCGGTTGGTGACGCTGCCGCGGGCCAGCGTGGCCTTGATCGACCCGCGAGAGGGCGAGATGACCCTCCTGGCGGTGCTCGTAGAGGGCACCACGGAGGTCACCGAAGGCGCCAGCATTCACATCGATGTGGCCGAGTCGTTCCCCGAGGCGGGGCAGTGGCGCGTCGTCGAGGACACCTATGCCCTCGAGGATCCGGTCCCTTGGATCAGGGCGATGCGCGAGGAGGGGGTGCGGACCATCTTGAACGTCCCCCTACTCGCACAAGGAGAGTTGCTGGGTTCGCTGAACCTGGGATTGACCGGGCCCGACCAGCTGGGGTCGGAGGATCGCGAGGTCCTGCAGGAGGTGGCCGACCGGCTGGCGGTGGCCATGCAACAGTCGCGCCTTCTCGAACAGGTGCGCCGGTACGCCACCGATCTGGAGCGCCGCGTGGAGGAACGCACCGCCGAGCTGCAGGCCAGTGAGGAGCGCCTGCGCCTGGTGCTCGACCAACTGCCGGCGCTGGTGTGGACCACCGATCGCGACCTGAACATCACCTCGGCCAGCGGGTCGGGGCTGGCCATCGCCCGGCTGTCGCGGGAGCGCATGGTGGGCAAGAGTCTGCACGATTATCAGCGCCTGGCGCGCACGCCCATCGCGGCGGTGGACGTTCATCAGCGGGTGCTCCAGGGGGAGCACGTCACATACGAGGCCGAGTTCCGGGGCCACGTGTATCACAGCCACGTAGAGCCGTTCTTCAATGGACACCACGTCATCGTGGGGTGTCTGGGCGTGGCCGTGGACGTGACGCCCCTCAAGCGCACGGAGGCGGCGCTGCGCGAGACGACGGATCGCCTGGAGAGGATCAACCGGCGCCTCCACGCCTTCAACGCCATCGAACTCGGGGCCCAGGAACTCCTCGAGGTGGAGGACATCACGGCGCTGGTCGTGCGGCAACTCGCCGCGCTGGGGATTGATTCCGCCGTGTTGTTGCGGGAGCAAGGGCGCCTGGTGGTGCGCAGCATCTCGTTGGACGCCGAGCAGCTCGCCCGGGTGGAGGCGGTGCTGGGGATCTCGATCGTGGGTCCGATGAGCCCCGAGGGCGCCAGCGCGTGGCCTACCCGCGCCGAGGCACGGGAGACGGTGTGGATTTCCAACGCCGTGGCGATGGTCAGCGAGATGATGCCGAGGGCCACGCCCCGGGCGGTCGCCCGGGCGGCGCGCATGGTGGGGCTGCAGGGCACCATCGTGTCGCCTCTGATGGCCCGCGGCAACAACATCGGCCTGCTGATCCTGTGGGGCGACGGCATTGGCGAGGTCGACGTCCCTGCGGTAGCGGGGTTCGCGAACCAACTGGCAGTGGCGGTCGACAACGCCGTTCTGTTCTCGGCCATCCGTCAGCAGCGAGAGCGTCTGCGCAGCATGGCAGCGCGCCTGGCCGAAGCGGAGGAGGCTGACAGGCGCTTGGTGGTACGCGATCTGCACGACCAGGTCGGCCAGAACCTGAGTGCGCTGAACCTCGCCCTCAGCGCGCTCCGCGAGGAGGCGCGCGCGCTGCCAAGTGAGGCGGCCACGCTCTTTCGCCGGCGCATCGACGACGCCCTGGACCTGGTGCGCGAGACGGCGGAGCGCGCCCGCGACATCATGGCCGACCTGCGTCCGCCGGTGCTGGACGACTATGGGCTGATGGCGGCGCTGCGCTGGCACGCCGAGGGGCTGCAGCGGCGGACGTCTCTGTCGGTCACGCTTCGCGGCAAGGAACCGGAGCCGCGCCTCCCCGCGCCGGTAGAGATCGCGCTATTCCGCATCGCGCAGGAGGCGCTACTGAACGTCGCCATGCACGCCGAGACGAACGAAGCGTGGGTGACGCTGGAGACCGACGAGAGGATAGCACGACTCACCGTCGCCGACGCCGGCGTCGGCTTTGATCCCTCGCGGGTGACGGAGCCGGACGAGCGTAGAGGGTGGGGCATCGTCAGCATCGAGGAGCGCGCCGAGGCAGTGGGCGGCCATTGCCGCGTCGAATCGCAGCCCGGGCAGGGCACACGGGTCACGGTGGAGGTGCCACGATGACCACAACAATCACCGTCTTTTTGGCCGACGATCACGCGGTGGTGCGCGATGGCCTGCGCCTGTTGCTGGGCACCCACGGCGACATCGAGGTGATCGGGGACGCAGCCAACGGGCGGGATGCCGTGACCAAGGTCTCTCAGATGTGCCCTGACATCGTCATCCTGGACATCGCCATGCCCGAGTTGAACGGCCTGGAGGCCGCGCAGCAGATTCGTGACCTGTGCCCGTCGACGCAGGTCATCATCCTGTCGATGTACTCGACGTCGGAGCACGTCTTTCGCGCCCTGGAGGCGGGCGCGCGGGGCTATCTCCTGAAGGAATCGGCCGGCACCGAGGTGGCCGACGCCGTGCGGGCGGTGTACGGCGGACGGCTGTACCTCAGCCCCACCATCACCGACCTCGTAGTAGACGACTACCTCCAGCAGCAGGGACGCTCCGAGTCGCGCAGCCCGCTGGCGCGCCTGAGCCCTCGCGAGCGCGAGGTGCTGCAGCTGGTGGTCGAGGGCAAGACGAATGCCGAGGTCGCCGAGATCCTGGCGTTCTCCGTCAAGACGGTGGAAACCTATCGCAGCCGCATCATGCGCAAGCTGGGGATCAGCGATCTCCCCAGCCTGGTCAAGTTCGCCATCCAGCATGGGATCACCCCGCCCCAGTGAGGGCCCCGCATCGCCGACGGCCGTGATGCCGTCTCCCCTCCCCCGCCGCCAATCAAGCTTCTCGAGGCCCTTTGTCGTGTTATTATGTACTGTCTGTACGGATTACCTTACAGACTCCCGGCCCGGTCTGTGGCACAATAACACTCAGTCGTCGCCGATAAGGCCAGTCACCATGGCCGGGGCGACGGAGTGACCCCAGCGGGGCCAGCCGCGGCCCCAGGGGGCACAGATCGTTACAACAAGACACACTGTTAGGGGTTTGCTGTGGAGAAACTGCAACGTGGGATGCAAGCCCAACCCACCAGCGGCACCATCCCCGAGCTTGTGCAGTTGCTTCAGCAGGCAGCCCTCGCCACCGAGGCCGAAGGCCGGGACGACCTGGCCGGAGCGCTCCGCTGGTGGGCGGAACGCCTCAAGACTCTCGAACAGGGTGAGGCCCCCTGCCAGTCCGAGTTGTGGCTTGGCTGAGGCACGCGCGGTTGGTGGCGCGACAGGAGTTGGGTGTACGAAGGAGGTGGCCGCGTTCGACGGCGATGGCTTGGGATGCGCGGGACGAACGCCGACATCGTTGTGCGGCATAGCTGTGCGGCGAGCAGTCTAGCAGTACGATGGCACGGGTTGGCTCTCACGTCGGGGACGCTCAGCGGCGTGTTGGCGGCACCGCCGGCGCGATGGAGCGCGGTAGCGGCGGAGGACGACACGGGGAACCCGATTCGGGAGGACGGAGCGCTATGCCACTTTGGCCCTCGGGCGCTCCCGAGCAGGTTTCGCGAGAGGGCCCACTGATCCAGGCAGCATAGTCCACCTCTATCACGAAGAGTGAAAGGGATAACACGATGGAAACGGTACGAGTACCGGAATATCTTCAGACTCCCCCTATCACGGAAGCATCGCAGATTCTCAAGGTCGCAGCTCACTCGCAGGCCACTTCCGTTGCCGGCGCGATCGCGGGCGTCGTCCGGGACCGAGGACGCGCAGAGATTCAGGCCATCGGGGCGGGTGCGGTGAACCAGGCCACCAAGGCGGTGGCGATTGCCAGGGGCTATCTGGCCCTGGACGGCATCGACGTAGTGTGCATCCCGGCCTTCGCGACGGTCGAGATCGGAGACCAGGAGCGCACGGCGCTGAAATTCATCGTCGAGCCCAGGTAGGCGTCGCGCCACGACATATGGCGCACGACAACATCCTGCCGCTCCGGCAGGCAGCAAGCGCCCGGGGCGGCGGACCGATAGTTCGGATGTGGAGAGGATCGATGGGGATCCTCTCTTTTTTTGTGGCGTTCGGCTTGACGCCCAGGGCGCGAGGGTTCTATGATGGTGCTAGGCTGCGCCGGCACGCGGCGTCGTGCCCCATCGATGAGGAGGGTTGAATGCGCACCAATGAGGCCTTGCAACGGATGCAGGGGGGCCAGCCGGCCCTCGGCGCCAGCGCGGGACTGGGGTCGCCCCTGGCCGCGGAGATCCTCTCGCAGACGGGATTCGACTTTGTCCTGGTCGACAACCAGCACGGCGCCTGGGACGACACAGGCCTGATGGCGGCGTTTCGCAGCGTGGCGCTGGGCAGCGCCGTACCGATGACGCGCGTGGAGCAGAACGACTACTATGTCATCGGTCGGGCGCTGGATCGAGGCGCCATGGGCATCATCGTGCCGATGGTGAACTCGGCGGAGGAGGCGGCGGCCGCCGCCCGGGCGGTGCGCTATCCGCCCCGCGGGGGGCGCAGCATGGGACCCTTTGGCACCGGCTTTCTCGGGGCCAACTATGCCGCCGAGATCAACGACCAGGTCTTTCTCGCGGTGCAGATCGAGCAGCAGGTGGCCGCCGAGAGCGCGGAAAAGATCCTCGCCGTCGAAGGCGTGGACGGTTGCTGGGTGGGGCCGAGCGACCTGGGCCTCTCCATGGGCGTCGACCTGACCACCGCGGAGGGGCGCCAGGCGCACGAGGCCGCCATCCTCCATGTGCGCGACGTGTGCCGCCGCCTGCGTAAGATCCCGGGGATCGCCGGCACCCCCGCCACCGCCCGCCACTGGCTCGACGAGGGGTTCCTGTTCGTGACCGTGGTCAGCGATTCCTCCCTCGTTACCGCCGGCGCGCCGGAGGTGCTCAAGAGCCTACGCCAAGCATAGATACGCCGATACGCCGCGACGAGAGCCTGATGGAACGCGGATTACGCAGATCGCGCGCGGATTGGCGCTGATCTGAGACCGTTTGGCCCACTGAGCGACCACGACCGAACGCCGACAGCTGACAGCAGACAGCCGACAACTATGACGATAGGGGTGGACCATGGGTAAACTCGACGGGCAGGTCGCGCTGGTTACCGGGGCGGGCCGGGGGCTGGGGCGCGCCTACGCCCTGCACCTGGCGCGGCTGGGCGCCGACGTGGTGGTGAACGACGTCGACCTGACTGCCGCCAAGGAGTTCGGCGAGGCGCTGACGGCCGAGACAGTGATGGCCGAGATCGAGGGCCTGGGGCGGCGCGCCCTGGGCGTCGAGGCGGATGCCACCAAAAAGGACGCCGTCGAGGCGATGGTGGCGCAGGCGGTCGACGCCTTTGGCCGGCTCGACATCCTGGTGAACAACGCCGGCGGCGCCCTGGGCAAGCCGCGGTCGACCATGGCGTCGGACACCGATGAGGAGTACCTGGATTTCATCCTGGACGTCAACCTCAAGAGCGCCATCCTCTGCTGCCAGGCGGCCAGCAAGCCGATGAAGGCGGCGCGCTACGGCCGCATCGTCAACGTCGGCTCGCAGGCGGGCCTGTGGACCGGCCACTCGGGCGACGGGATGCCGTACAAGGTGGCCAAGGCGGGGGTCATCCACTACACGCGCGTGCTGGCGTCCGAGTTGGGGCCGTACGGCATCAATGTGAACTGCATCGCGCCGGCGTGGATCCTCTCGTCGCGAGCGGTGGCCCAGGGACGCAACACGCCGGAGGTCCGCGACCGCCTCCTGTCCCAGATCCCGCTGGGGCGCCTGGGGGTGCCCGACGACTGCGCCAAGGTGGTCGAGTTCCTGGTCACCGACCTGTCGGATTACGTCACCGGCCAGACCATCGCCGTCTGCGGCGGCTACGTCTGCTGGTAAAACACAAATAACCACAGAGAACGCCGAGATCAGAGAGAATACAGGGATTGGAGTATGTCCTATAGCAGGGGAGCGATAGGTGGCCGCGACTGAGCCCACCTAGCGGGATGACTCAACGGAAATCCTCTGCGGTCTCTGCGGTTCACCGAGCACACATCACAGGAGGACAACCATGGAAGCCATGCAAGCCATTCTCGAGCGGCGCAGCGTGCGCAAGTACCGCCAGGAGCCGATCCCGGCGGAGGACCTGAAGCAGATCCTCGAGGCGGGGCACCAGTCGCCGTCGGCGGCCAACCGCCAGCCGTGGCATTTCGTCATCATCTGCGACCCAGAGCAAAAGCAGCGCGTGGCGCAGGCGTGCAACGGCCAGATGTGGCTGGCCGACGCGGCCTGCATCCTGGTGGGCGTCGGCCTGCCGGCGGTGAGTGAAAAGTGGTACCCGGTGGACGTGGCCATGGCGATGGAGAACATGGTCATCGCGGCGCGTAGCCTGGGGTACGGCACCTGCTGGATCGGCGCCTTCAAGCCTGACGAGGTCAAGGCGGCCTGTGGCCTGCCGGAGGGGGCCGAGGTGGTGGCATGCACGCCCATCGGCGTGCCCGAGGCGTGGCCCGCGGCGCGGGAGCGCAAGGAATGGTCGACAGTGTTCTCGAAGGACCGCTACGGGGAGGCATTGAACCTGTAGCGAGGCAGCAAGAGGGTGGGAAAGGGAGATGTCGCAGGGTAGCGTGATGCCGACGCGCGGCACCGTCACCACGGAAGAGGCGATCCAGACCAATCTACGCGTGTTGAGCGCTCTGTTCGGCGCCGGCTCCAAGCAAGTGGGCGTGCGCCTGTGGAACGACATCCTCTGGCCGGACGAGGAGCCGCGCCCCGTCACTCTGGCGCTAAAGCACCCGGGCGCCCTGCGCGCCATGTTCCTGCCCGGCACCGAGGTGGGCCTCGCCGAGGCCTACCTGTACGACGACGTGGACATCGAGGGCGAGATGGAGCAGGTGTTCGACCTCGCCGAGTCGCTGGTGGAGCGCGCCGGCGACTGGCGCACGCGCCTGCGGGTGGCGCGTGACCTGCTCCGCCTCCCCAAGGAGGGGACGCCCCGCTCGACGCCGCGTGGCCGCGCCCGGCTCCGGGGGCAGCGGCATTCCATCGAGCGCGACCGGGCCGCCATACGCTACCATTACGACGTCTCGAACGACTTTTATAGCCTGTGGCTCGACGAGCGCATGGTCTACTCCTGCGCCTACTTTTGCTCCGACGACGATACGTTGGAGGTCGCCCAGGCGCACAAGCTGGATTACATCTGCCGCAAGCTGCGCCTGCAACCGGGGCAGCGGCTGCTGGACATAGGCTGCGGGTGGGGCGGGCTGGCGCTGTGGGCCGCGGAGCATTACGGCGTGGACGCCACCGGCATCACCCTGAGCGAGCGCCAGGCGGAGCTGGCGAACCGCCGCATCGCCGAGGCGGGCCTGGCCGACCGCTGCCGCGTCGAGCTGCGCGACTATCGCGAGGTGCCGGGCGAGGCGTGTTACGACGCCCTGGTGAGCGTCGGGATGTTCGAACACGTGGGCGAAGCGCTGCTGACCACGTACTTTTCCCGGGCGCGGGCGCTGCTGCGCCCCGGCGGCCCCTTCCTGAACCACGGCATCGCCGTGCGGGCGGGGCTGCCGCGCCCTCGTGGCCGCGGCACGACGCTGAACGAGACGTACGTCTTTCCCGACGGCGAGCTGGTGCCCATCAATGCCACGCTGCGGGCCGCCGAGGAGGCGGGGTTCGAAGTGCGCGACGTGGAGAGCCTGCGCGAGCACTATGCCCGGACGCTGCGCCACTGGGTGCGCCGCCTGGAGGCGCACCGCGACGAGGCGCTGCAGTGCGTCGACGAGGTGACCTACCGCGTGTGGCGCCTCTTTATGGCGGGGTCGGCCCACGGGTTCAACTCGGGGCGGCTGAACGTGTACCAGTCCCTCCTGCTCAAACCCGACCCGTCAGGCCCCAGCGGCCTCCCCCTCACGCGTGAGGACTGGTACCTCGAATAGGCACAGGAAAGTGCATCTTCCATCCATGTAGTGACGACTTTGGTCGTTCAATCATTGCTACACTGGTGAAAACGAATGAATTCGTCACTACAAAGGGGAATTCAGCCATGTCATTCCCTGTGCTCCCTGTTTACCCTTGGTGCTCTTGGTGCCTTGGTGGTGAGAACCTGCGGTCTCTATGTTGAAGGAGTGTCACGATGGACAGGTATCCGTACGTCATCATCGGCGGCGGGCTCGCGGGCGGGAGGGCCTGCGAGGGGATTCGCCGCATCGATTCCGACGGACCGGTGCTGCTGATTACCGCCGAACCCCACCGCCCCTACCAGCGCCCCCCACTCTCCAAAGCGTACCTCATGGGCAAGGCCGGTCTCGAGAAGGTGTACCTCCAGGAGGAGGGCTACTATGGCGAGCGCGGCATCGAGATCATGGCCGAGACGCGGGTGGCGCGCATCGAGCGGGGCGACCACACCGTGACGCTGGAGAGCGGCCGCGTGGTGGGCTACGAGCGGCTGCTCCTCGCCACGGGGGGCTCGGCCATCCGCCTGCCCCTCCCCGGGGCGGACCTGCCCGGGGTGCACATCCTGCGCACCATCGACGACTCGAACGCCATCCGCGAGGACGCAGCCAACGCCCGGCGGATGCTCATCATCGGCGGGAGTTTCATCGGGTCGGAGGTGGCCTCGTCCCTGTCGCAGCAGGGGGTCGAGGGGACGATGGTGTTCCTCGAGCAGCGTCTGCTGCAGCGCGTGGTGCCGAGGGAGCTGGGCCACCACCTGACGCACATGTACCAGGAACACGGCGTGCGCATGTTGCCGGGCGTCAAACCGGTGCGGCTGGAGGGGGGCGAGCGCGTGCAGCGCGCCGTGCTGGACAACGGCGAGACGTTGGACGTGGACATGGTGGTGATGGGCGTAGGGATCCGCCTCAACACGGCCCTGGCCAAGGAGGCGGGGCTCGAGATGGGCGAGCGCGACGCCGTGATCGTGGACGAGCGCCTGCGCACCAGCGACCCCGACATCTATGCCGCCGGCGACATTGCCGCCTGGCCCGACCCGACCTTTGGGCGGCTGCGCGTCGAGCACTGGGACGTGGCGCGGGCCCAGGGGCTGCGCGCCGGGCGCAACATGGCGGGCGAGGAGCGCGCCTACACGACGCTGCCCTACTTTTTCTCGGACCTGTACGAACTGAGCTTTGAGGTCTGGGGCAACCTGACGCGCTGGGACGCCACGGTGCAGCGCGGCGAGTTGGACGGCGGGCCGTTCACCTTCTTTTACTTCCACGAGGGCAAGATGGTGGGCGCGCTGGCCACCGACCTACCGGACGACGACCGCAAGCCGCTCCAGGCCATC
>ERZ747221.644-NODE-644-length-40289-cov-5.094499_pt1 | contig 40289 bp, 38 predicted proteins | sample MGYA00374949_ERZ747221 | MGnify/ENA primary metagenome ERZ747221 (study PRJEB28779, sample SAMN05720172) | bioreactor metagenome | isolation source: Anaerobic biogas reactor | place: USA:Washington, USA | collected 2015-08-08 ... | reverse complement strand
GTGGTCATGCCGGACTCGACGCTGGTCGAGCCGTTCGATCGGAAACCTCGGTGCGAGTCTGGTGCACTCGGATCATGGCGGGGATGGCGCGTCCTCGGGCGGCGTCTCTCGCTGCACCCCAGTGCCGGTCCGAACGGCAGTCCCGCTCCCTGGCCCGTCCAGCACTCGTTGCTCGGGCGGGTGTCCCGGTTCGATCCCTCGGGGATGTATACCGGTTGGATCCGCACCTCCGCGTGCCCGATCGAAAAAATTACTGGTATTCGGGGGGTTGGGCTTCCTTCGGCAGCCCGCCCTTGAAATGCTGCTGGATCTTCGCGTAGTAGGTCCGGATGTTCTCGTTCATGGTCGGGTGGACCTTCCCGAGCGCGTTGTTGAAGTGTTCCTCCTTGATCAGCGCCCGGGAGGTCTCCGTCTCCTCGAGCGGTATCCCCGCGCTCCTGGCCAGCTTTGCTGCCTCCATCCTCTCTCTGAGCGCCGACATGCCCGCTTCGCGGGCGAGGGCCTCGATGTCCGAGCCGACGAAGCCATCGGTCCGAGCAGCGAGATCGTTCAGGAGCCTGTCGCGAGCCGGATCTTCCGCCCGCAGGCGCTTCTCGGCGAAGGCATTTCCGAGCTCCCGCCGCCGTTCGTGCAACACCAGCCCGCCCTCCGCTTCGACCGGTATCCCTTTCGCAACCGCGCGTACCTCGTCGAGTGAGACCGTCCGGTCACCGCCGAGCATCTCGACGAAACGCTCCAGTTCGGCAGCCCCGAAACCCTCGGTCAGCGCCAGCACGTCCTCCATGACCGAGCCTTCGAGCGGTTTGCCGCGCGTGTGGATCTCAAGGATCTGGCGGCGCCCCTCGAACCCGGGCTCCCCGATGTAGACGAGCCGGTCGAAACGGCCGGCGCGGAGCAGGGCCGGGTCGACGATGTCGGGTCGGTTTGTCGCGCCCATCACGACCACATCCTTGAGATCCTCGAGCCCGTCCATCTCGGTCAGGATCTGGTTGAGCACCGACTCGATCACGTGCGTCCCCGTCTCGGTGCCACGGGACGGCGCGAGGGCGTCCAGCTCGTCGAAGAAGATGATCGAGGGCGCGACCTGCCGGGCCTTGCGAAAGACCTCTCTCACTGCCCGCTCCGACTCTCCCACCCATTTCGAGAGGAGCTGCGGGCCCCGGATCGGGATGAAGTTGGCCCCGGACTCCGACGCCGCCGCTTTCGCTATCAGGGTCTTTCCGGTGCCGGGCGGCCCGTACAGGAGGACACCCCGCGGCGACGTGATCCCGAGCTGGTCGAAGCGTTCGTGGTTGGTCAACGGGTATTCGACCGCCTCACGGACCTCCTCCATCGCCTCGTCGAGGCCCCCGATGTCGGCCCAGGTGACGTGGGAGACCTCGAGCATCACCTCCCGCATCGCGGACGGTCCCACGTCCCTGAGCGCGTCTCGAAAGTCGCGCGAGTCGACCTGGAGCGACGAGAGCTCCTCCTCGGTCAACTCGTCCTTCTCGAGATCAAAGTCGGGGAGCTTCCGCCGCAGTGCACGGATCCCGGCCTCCCTGGCGAGCGCCGCGAGGTCCGCGCCGACGAACCCGAACGTCTGCTGGGCGATCCGCTCGAGGTCGACGTCATCGCCGAGCGGCATGGCCCGGGTGTGGATCTTCAGGATCTCGATCCTGTCCCTCTCGCTCGGAACCCCGATCTCTATCTCTCGGTCGAACCTGCCGGGCCGCCGGAGCGCCGGATCGATCGCGTCGACCCGGTTGGTCGCGCCGATGACAACGACCTCGCCACGCTCCTCGAGGCCGTCCATCATGGTCAGGAGCTGCGCCACCACGCGCCGCTCCACCTCGCCGGTCACGTCCTCGCGGCGCGGCGCGATCGAATCGAGCTCGTCGATAAAGATGATCGCCGGCGCGTTCTCACGGGCTTCCTCGAAGACCTCCCGCAGGCGCTGCTCTGACTCCCCGTAATACTTCGAGATCACCTCGGGCCCTGCGATGGCGATGAAGTGCGCCCCCGACTCGTTGGCGACGGCTTTCGCGATGAGTGTCTTGCCTGTGCCGGGCGGTCCGTACAGAAGGACGCCTTTCGGCGGTTCGATCCCGAGCCGCCGGAAGAGCTCGGGGTGCCGTATCGGGAGTTCGATCGTCTCGCGCACCCGCTGGAGCTCGTAGTTGAGACCGCCGATGTCCTCGTAGGAGATCTGCCTGGCCCCCTCGAATCCCGCTGCCGGCTTGTCCGAGAACTCGATCTCGGTGTTCTTCGAGATGATGACGGCCTCGACGGGCTCGACCTGGACCGCCTTGAAGTTGACGATCTGCGGCTGCATGAATGGGAACCCCTGGCGGATGGGGACCGAGTCGCCCTCGACCACCGGAAAGTCGATCAGCGAGTTCGTCGCGTGCTCGAGGTTGATCGGGAGGTTGGACGGGAGATCGACGGGGGGTGCGAGCACCACGCGCCGTGCCTCGATCTCCTCGGCAAGCTTCGCAACCCGGATGCGGTCCCCTATCGAGACCCCCGCGTTTCCCCTTGTGATGTTGTCGATCCGGATCTTCTCCTGGTTCCAGTCGGAGACCAGAGCCCGCCAGACTTTTGCCACGGTCCGGCGCTTCCCCTCGATCAGAACGATATCCCCGGGAGAGACCTTCAGCCTGAGCATCGTCTCGGGGTCCAACCTGGCCTTTCCCCCCCCCTGATCCTCGGGATAGGCGCTGTCCACCTTGAGGTAGATTTCAGGCATATGCACCTTACATCTTTTATGTGTTCATTTATAAGTACTGGTGAATGCGTATCCTCGTGATCGACCCGGTTTCGGGCGCTGCGGGCGACATGCTGGTCGGAGGTCTCCTGGCTGCCGGCGGTGACCGGGAGGCAGTCCGGCGCTCGATGGCGTCGGTCGTGGCCGACCCCGAGTTCGGGTACGCCGACCGGGCCGGCATCCGGGGAGTCCGGGTCCTGACACGTGCCGGCCCCTCCCGGCGGACACTCGAGGAGGTGCTCGTCCGTGTCTCCGGGGCCGACGCCCCCGGGGAGGCGATCGCGCTCGCCGTCCGGGTCTTTCGCCGCCTTGCCGCTGCCGAAGCCTCGGTCCACGGCGACGACCAGGTGCATTTCCACGAGGTCGGGGCCGACGACGCCATCGCGGACGTCCTCGGCGCCGCGACGGCCCTCCTGTCGCTCGGGGTCGACGGGATCGCGGTGATGCCCGTCCCGCTCGGGCCGGGAACGACCGATGCAGCACACGGCGCGTACCCGCTTCCCGCTCCGGCCACGGTGGCACTCCTGGCCGGTACCGGGATGGAGGTCCGGTTCGTGCCGGACGCCGATGGAGAACTGGTCACGCCGACCGGTGCCGCCCTCCTGGCCGAGTTCGTCACGACCTCGTGGCGGCAGCTGGCCCCCTTCACGATCCTCTCCGCGGGGTACGGGGCAGGATCCCGCGACCCCCCGGGCCGTCCGAACGTGCTCAGGGCGCTCGTGGTCGAGACAGCGCACACACACGGGGATTACGTCGAGGTGCTCGAGACGAACGTCGACGACGTGACCGGCGAGGTCATGGGCAACGCGCTCGCACGGGTGATGGAGGAAGGCGCACTCGACGCGCAGGCCATCCCGGCGCTGATGAAAAAAGGGAGAATGGGGTACCTGGTGCGGGTTGTCTGCCCGCCGGCCGATGGCCCCGCCCTCGCCCGGATCCTCGCCGAAGAACTCGGCACGCTGGGCGTCCGATCCGTTCCGTTCGTCCACCGACTGGTAGCGGAGCGGTCGATCGAGCCCATCGAGGTCACCATCGGTTCCGAGACGCGTCTCATCGACGTGAAGCGGGGACGGATCGCCGGAAGGACCTTCACCAGCAAGCCCGAGTTCGAGCAGTTGAGGGCCTGGGCCGAGGAGACAGGCCTGCCGCTCCGCGAGGTGGCCCGGGCGGTGGAGCGGGCGATCAGTCTCCGTTCCAGGGGCGGGGGGACCGATGAGCACTGACTGGCTCTCGACCGGGAACGGATCTCTCGACCTGCTTCTGGGCGGCGGATACGAGCACCGCATGATCACGCAGGTCTACGGCGAGGCAGCGACGGGCAAGTCCACGATCTGTGTCATGGCGACGGTCCAGGCACTCCTGACCGGCAGATCGGTCGTCTACCTCGACTCCGAGGGCTTCTCCTCGGAGCGTTTCCGCCAGATCGCCGGCGACAGGGCCGAGATCCTCGTTGACCGTCTCTTCCTGTATGAGCCGCTTGATCTCGCCGAACAGGGGGTGATGATCGGGAACGCCGAGGCGGTGCTCAGGACCCGCCCGGCGGCCCTGATAGTGGTCGATTCGGCGACCGCCCTCTATCGCCAGGAGGATCTCGACGACAACGAGGCGCTGCGGGTCCTGACGCGACAGATGCTCCACCTACTGGGGCTCTCCCGCCGCCACGATCTCCCCGTGCTCCTGACGAACCAGGTCTACATGGACCCGGTCAGGGACCGCGTCGTCGGCCTCGGCGGAACGGCCCTCGAGCACATCTCGAAGGCCATCGTCCGGCTCGAAAAAATTAACGGGCGGCGGCGGGCCGTGCTGGCCAAGCACCGCTCCCGTCCCGAGGGGGGACGGTTCGAGTTCGAGATCGTCGAGACCGGGATCCGCGAGGTCTAGGCGACCGGGTACTGGACCTCGGTCATCAGCTCCTGCTCGGGGGTCGTGCCGGGGTCGTTCAGGTAGACCTCGCGGGGGGGCCCGTCGCACTCCAGCCCGAGGGCCTGCACGGCCTTGAAGACCGCTTCGTGGGCCGACGATATCCCCGGGTACGGCCCCGTGTAGAGGGCGGAGACGACGCGGGTCGCGGAGAGGGTCCTGAGTTCTAGGGCGGGGTCGTCGACCTCGACGCGCCCCGCGACCGGGAGCGCGACCTCGATCTCCGCCTCCTGCTCCCGGCACCCGGTGTCGTGGTAGAGGGTCATGATCGGGCCAGCGACACTGAACGCCGGTTCCCGGCAGTTCCTCGGCGCGAGCGTTGCGCAGATCTTGCCGATGAGGCGTGTGATCGTCTCGCCGTACGTGCCCGAGCCCCTGCACGAGAGCACGCGCATGGCCGGGATCTCCTTGATGACCGGTTCGGTGATCGACATCGTAAAAACCTCCTGGTCGGCCTCGCCACGGGCGAGAGCCGCCTCTATCGCCGCCAGCCGTCCGAGCTCGGCCCGGACCGCTGTCCGCCGGTCGGTAAAAAGCCTCCGGACGATCTCCCGGTCGCCCACGGCCCGGGCGTCGAGCAGGGCTCCGACCTCGGCGAGCCCGAATCCGAGCGCGACCAGGTGGCCGATCGTCACACCGCGGCCGATCTGGTCGTAGGTGTAGGAGCGGTACCCGGTGCAGAGGTCTTTATCGGCAGGCACGAGCAGCCCGCGCTCGTCGTAGAGGCGAAGCGCCCGCTGCGAGAGCCGGGTCACGCGGGAGAAGGTCCCGATCGGGATCCGTTCGACGGTCATGGTGGCACTCCTCTCGTTGGCGCCGCGGGTAGATGAGGGTGCGGAGTCTCACGCGCGTCAGGGCCCGGCGCGACGGGCTTCTTATGGGAAAACCTCGGTACCGTTACATATGCGTCTATTGATCGTCGCCTCCGTACTGGCTATAGCGGTTTTGGCCGCCGGATGCCTGCAGCCCTCACCCCCGGTGGAGCCGACCCCCACGCCGGCCGATACGCGGTTTGCGTCCGGCGACCTTCTCCACGGCGACCTCGCCGGGGCCGGTTTCGACGACCCGAACGGGACGCCCGCGGAGGCCGCTATCGTGATCCTGGAGTACCAGCCGCAGTTGGACGAGTACATCTACACGCTCGTGCAACCCGCGGACGGGGGCTGGAGGTACATGTACCCGTCCGGCGACTTCGTGATGCGCATGGCCCGGGATCGGTCGACCTTCGAGTCGTACCGGCTTGAGCGGATTGCACATGTCGACATCAGGGCGATAGCAGGTCCCCCGGACACGACCGCTTCCCGGACGTCCTGAGGAGACTCTCATCCCCTGACCGTCTTGACCTCGGTTGTCAACAGGGAGCGGAATCCTCCCTCGCCGCCACGACCCGACTGCGAGGGCCGATTCGGCTGCTGCCCGGTTCGCCAGCGCTGGGACCTCGAGATCGCATTCCTCGCCGGCAACTCCGCCTTGCCGGGCGTCGTCTCCTGACCGGCCCGTGCGCCGGCCGCTGGTGGACGATCGCGGCGACAGCGACGGCGACCGTGCACTCCTCGCCGGGCAGTCATCGATCCCGGCGCACACCAACCCCCCGGGGTGGTACCCGTCTCGACACCCGCTCTACCGGACCGCGCGGTAGGAGAGGAGGACTGTCCCGTCATCGAACGGCTCGACTGCGACCCGCTCGAGAGGTGTCCCCGGGGCGCCGGGGGCGAGATCGTCGGCGACGAACGACGAGCGCGGGCTCGACCCGCCCGCGAGCCAGGGGCAGACGAGAAGGTGGACCTCGTCCACGAGCCCGGCGCGGAGAAGCGCCCCGTTCAGCCGCCCGCCCGAGTCGACTCGGATCCGCCGGACACCGTACTCGCGGTGGAGCCGGCCGAGCGCGAGAGCAAGGTCAACACGGTCTGTTCCGACGATCAGCGGATCCACGTTCCGCGAGGCTAGGTACGTGCGGTGCGCCCCGGGCACGGAGTCCGCGAGGAGCGCGATCCACCCGCGCCAGTACGGCGCCTCCTGGGAGACCGACCACCGCCGGACGCGCCCGCGGCCGTCCACGACCACGAGCAGGGGGCGCTCGTCGCCGGGAGCGGCCCGCGCCGGGGCCGGCCCCTCGTCGTACGTGTTCTCGACGCCGCCGTACTTCTCGATCGCCACGACCGACGTCTCCGATCCCACGAGGGTGGCGTCCTCCTTGAACCGCGCTGCGATCCGGTAGTAATGCTCGAGGTCGACCTCGAACCCGTCGAGCCGTCCATCCAGGCTGACCGAGAGGTAGCAGATCACGTACGGTCGATCTCGCGTCGTATCCGTGGTGACCCGATGGAACGGAGCCGGGATAAACGGATCGCCACGCCCGGGTGCGGGCTTCACGGGACCACACGCCGACCTCGTGGCAAGATCGTTCCGAACGCCTGTCCCCGGACCGGCGGACGGACCGGCTTCGACCGGATCTCCGCCGGAGACTCCCGAACGCCCGGGGTCAGATCCGTTCCGTTCGTTCTTCTCTGCGCCACCGGGCGGTCGGTCGCCCCCCGGGGTCGCCGTCGGTCCGAGGGGCGTCCCGCCGACGCGAGGCGGAACTGGGTCGGAGGCAGGATCCTCGGCAGCAGGCCCGGGTTCGCGGGGAGGCGGGCACCGGGCGAGGGGATCGGCCTGTCGCCCCGGGATGTGGCCCGCGAGTTGGAGCGGGCGATCGGTCCCCGGCCCCGGAACCAGGCGCCGACGAGCACTGATGTCTATCGACCGGGAACGTATCTCCCGGCCCGCTCCCGCCGCTGGATTCGGGCACCGCGTGGTCCCACATCTCCTGAAGCACGGCTCAGGCCCCGTCGAGAAGAAAGGGGGAGGGGCGCGCCCGTCTCCGATCGCGATGGCCCCCCGCAGGAGCGGACCCCCCGACTGCGCCTCTTCGGTGCCGATGAACGCGTTCCAGGGGGTTCCTGCAGATACGGTGCAGACAGGCCCCCCCCCACCGGAAAGACAAAACGAACAGGCGTCCTCTTTTTCGGAGAATGATCCCGGAGGACCCGGCACTCGTCTACAACCTGCTGCTCTTTCTCGTGGGCATCGCCGTCGGGATAGCGTCGGGTCTTTTCGGCGTCGGAGGGGGGTTCCTGATGGTGCCCTCCCAGTTCTGGGCGCTCGGGCTGCTCGGGATCGATCCCGAGACGGCGCTCAGGACGGCGCTCGGAACGAGCCTCGCGGTCGTGCTGGTAACCGCGGCATCGGGGGCGTGGGCACACCACCGCCGGGGATCCGTCCGCTGGGACGTCGTGACGTGGAGCGCACTCTCCGCGGCGATCTTCTCGTTTTTCGGCGCCTCGTTCTCGACCCGTATGCCCGGCCGGCCGCTCGAGATCCTCCTGGGGCTGGTCCTGGTGGTGACCGCAATACAGCTCCTGAAGCAGCGGACACCCAGGGTGGAGGGTGACGTGGGGATTCTCTCGTCCACCGGGTATTTCGCCATGGGGATCCCGATCGGCCTCCTCTCGGGACTTCTCGGCATCGGGGGAGGAGTCGTCCTCGTGCCGATCCTGACGATCGTTCTCCGGCACCCGATCCGGGTGGCCGTCGGCACGTCGATGCCGATCATCCTCTGCGCGGCGGCAGGCGGGGTGATCGGGTACGCTCTCAACGGCCCCGCCGTCATCGCCTCCCTGCCCTGGTCGCTCGGGTACGTCCACCTTCCCGGCGCCCTCGCCCTCGCCGCAGGGTCCGTTCCGGCGGCGCAGCTGGGTGCCCGGCTCGCCCACGCTCTCCCGCCCCGTCTGCTGAGCGTTGCGCTCGCTCTCCTGATGGTCCTGACAGGGGTGCTGATGATCGACCTGCCCCGAATCTTCGGGCTATGATCCGAGATCGGGGTCTCTCGTCACCAGCAATCGCGACTCCGTCATCTCATCGATGGCGTAGCGGGGGCCCTCGCGCCCGAGCCCAGAGGCCCCGCTGCCTCCGTACGGCATCTGGTCCACTCGGAAGGCCGTGTCGTTCACGATAACCGTCCCGGCGTGGGACTGTCCGAAGGCACGGGCGACCGACCCGATGTCGCGGGTGAAGATCGACTGTTGAAGGCCGAAAGGCGAGGCGTTGGCGAGAGTCAGGGCCTCGTCGAAGCCGTCGTACGGGGTGATCGTGATGACGGGGGCGAAGATCTCCTCCGCGTTCACCCGCATCGAGGAGTCTGTTTCGGTCAGCACGGTGGGCGCGAAGAGCGTGCCCTGCCTGGTGCCCCCGCATTCGCATCTCGCCCCTGCGTCGATGGCCTCCCGCACGGCCGTTTCCGCTGCTCCCGCAGCCGCCTCGGAGATCATCGGGCCGATACCGGTGGCATGGTCGCGCGGGTCGCCCACGGTGAGCTCCCGCGCGCCGTCGACAATGAGGCCGAGCCCCTCGTCGTAGACGGATACGTGGAGAAAGATCCGCTGAACCGAGAGGCAGACCTGCCCCGCATTCGCGAACCCTCCCTGCACGCACCGTTCTGCCGCCCGCGCCAGGTCGGCATCCGGTTCGATGATCACGGACGCGTTTCCACCGTGTTCGAGGGTAACGCGGGTGCGCCCGGCGACGCCCTTCAGGTGCCAGCCGACCTCCGGGCTCCCGGTGAACGAGAGGAGGCCGATCCGCGGATCTCCAGCCAGCCGTTCTGCATCCCCGGTCGAGGATGGTACCACCGAGACGGCGGCGGACGGACACCCTGCCTCGAGGGCGCACTCGCCGAGAGCGAGGGCTGAGAGCGGCGCCTTGGTCGACGGCCGGACGATCACCGCGTTACCCGCTGCAAGGGCCGGGCCGAGCTTGTGGCAGACGGTGCTGAGCGGGAAGTTGAACGGCGTGATCGCGAGCACGATACCGACCGGGAACCGCCGATAGACCCCGATGCACCCCTCTCCGGAACGGGTCCAGTCGAGGTCGACGATCTCGCCGCCGAGCCTCCGTGCCTCCTCAGACGCGATGCGGAGTGTGGCGGCGGCCCGGTCCACCTCGGTCCGGGCCATCGAGGTCGTCTTTCCGGCCTCGAGCACGATCGTCTCCGCGAAACGGTCCGCGCAGGCCTCGATGAGCGAGGCCATGCGCTCGAGTACTGCCGAGCGGGCGCCGGAGGACAGTCGCGCCATCTCCGCCGCGCCCGTGCCGGCGGACCGTACCGCGTCATCCATGTCACCCGCACCGGCGAGGGCGACGCGGGCGACGGTCGATCCGTCGTACGGGAAAATGACGTCCGCTGCGCGAGACGATGTCCGTCTCTCGCCGCCGATGATGAAGGGGCGGGGCGGGTCCATACCTGGTTGTGGTTTCCCGCGATTTATTCCCTTTGCCCCTCCAGCCGTTACGCCACACCTATATGGACCGCTCCCGATATCTTTTGCGGAGCTTATGCCGAACGTCACCGTCCTTCTCGACGCCCGCACGGTCCCCGATGCGCGCCTCGCGGTCGTCCACCCGAAACGCGGGGTCGCCCACACCTACGCCTCGCTCCGCGCCGAGGTCGATCGTGTCGGCGCGGGCCTGAGCGCCCTGGGCGTCGGGAAGGGAGACCGGGTCTGCATCTACATGGACTCCTCGACCGAGTACCTGATCGGCTACCTCGCCTCCTGGCGTATCGGTGCGGTCGCAGTCCCGACCAACATCGTATTCAGGGAGCGGGAGCTGCTCCACGCGGTGAACGATGCGGGGGCTGCCGCGCTGATTACCGACGCGGGCGGGGCCGAACTCGTGCAGAGGATCCGAAGGGAGGCGCCTACGCTCGTGAACGTCGTGGTCGTCGGCAGCGCCGGACCGGGTGAGCACGCCTGGGACGACCTCGGTCCGGCACCGGCCGGGATGCGTCTTCCGGCCAACTGCGCCTTCGACGACCTCTGCCAGATCCAGTACACGGCCGGCACGACCGGACGGCCGAAGGGGGCGATGCTCACCCACGGCGCCTGGGCGGCCGCCCTCGATGCCGAGCGGGAAGCGCTCGGACTTGGCCCAGACGACATCTACCTGGGGATCTACCCGATGGGCCACGTCGGCGTTTCATGGGGGCTCGCTGTGCTCCGGGCCGGCGGAACCTGGGTGGTAATGGACCGGTACGATCTGGACGGTTACCTCGCGCTCGCGAGGGAGTTCCGCCCGACCGTCCTCGCGGGGATGCCTCCGGTGATCCACGGGCTGGTCCACGCTGCGCCCGGGGCCGAGGAGGCTCTCGCATCCGCGCGCCTCATCATCTCGGGCGGGGGCTCGCTCCTCCCCACTGTCTGGGAGGCCTTCGACCGACGGTATGGGATCCCCGTCGCGAACGCCTACGGGCTCTCGGAGACGATCGTCTGCGGCTCCGGTACCGTGACCCTGCCGGCCTATCCAGGGCTGCACGCCGGGTACCGCTCGGTCGGCGTCCCTGTCGGGTACACCGAAGTCCGGATCCTCGACCCGGACGACCCCGAGCGCGAGGTCGAGGCCGGCGAGGACGGTGAGATCGCGCTCCGCGGGTTCTCTGTTGCCCGGGGCTACTGGAACCTGCCTGAAGAGACGGCAGCGGTCTTCAGGGACGACGGGTGGTTCCTTACCGGGGACATCGGCCATCTCGACAGTCTGGGAATCCTCTACGTCACTGACCGCAAGAAGGACATGATCATCATGTCGGGCTGGAAGATCTATCCGACCGAGGTGGAGGACGTCCTGATCCGGCACGAAGCAGTCGCCGACGTGGCGATCTACGGGATCCCAGACGAGCGGCGCGGAGAGATCCCCGTCGCGGCAGTCGTCCCCGCCGCAGGCAGGACGATCACTCTCGACGACCTCCGATCCTTCTGCAAGGACAGACTCGCCCCCTACAAGTGCCCACGCAGGCTTGAGCTTGTCGAAGCCCTGCCGCGCGTCCATGGCTGGAAGCTCCTCCGCCGCAGCCTGCGCGAGCGCAGCTCCTGAGGGCAGGGACACGTCTGGTCCCCGTTCGCACAGGATCCCTGTGGAACCGCGGGGCTCTGCGTGGTTCTGGAGTGGATCACTCTCGTCGCACGTTCGTCTCCCTCGCGTGCTGCTCCCTGGCGATGGTGTTCCGCTGGCGCCTTACCCGGCCCGTTTTTTTTCCCCGGGAGCCGAGCTCGAAAAACCCGGTCCTGCCAGACCGAATCGATCCCTTCGATGCCATGGTCCTCCCGCTGTTCCCGGGTCTCCGCTCGCGCGAGATATTGCCCGTGAGATGCCTCCCGTTGCACCATGCGACGCGGCAGGAGAGGCCAGGTGGAGAAGATGAGCAGGTTGCCCGGAGTCTTCGAACCACGGTCGGGACCGGCACACGGCAGGGACGGGGATACCGTGCGAACTCTCCATTGGGTCGCACAACAGGGCCCGGTTACGGCAGACCGCATGGCTCCGTCGTCTCTCCCTGGCGGCGGACGGGAGGAGCCGGGAGCCCCGGTGGATCGTCCTGCCCCGGAAGGACCAGGGTGTGACCCCGATGCGTCCTTCTTCCCGGGAGGCGGTCTCTCCGGGTTTCGGGATACCGGGGATGCCGGCAGGCAGACGGTCGCCCTGGTCGGGATCGACCCGGAAGCGATAGGATGACCGGGGGGTCGTCCTGCCTCCGGTCGACGAGAACCTGGATCTCGATCAGCGGGTCGCCGTGGGCGGCGGTAACCGCTATCTCACGTTGGAGGAAGTGGGCTCCGCACGTTGCTCGTCCAGGTGGAGCGATCCAAGACGGGGAGGGGAGAGTGTGACTCGTGGTTCTCGGGACCGGGAGGTCGCGGCACGAGGTATGCCACGATGGGACGAGGTTCCGGTTCTCTGGCCGGTAACCGCCCGCCCGTGCCTTTCCGTGTGACCCGTCCCCCGGCTCGCGCACCTCCCAGCGGCCCCGGCCGATGCCAGCCGGCGCTGACGCAGAACCTCGGGGAGATCGTCTCACATCCCCCCCGCGGAATGGGCGGCGTCGGGAGGTTTCCGAAGGGAGGAGAGGAGAGGGACGTGCCGCTGATCGAAAAAATCAGGCAGGCTCGTCAGAATCTCGAGCACGGAGACCTGTGCCGCGGCAGGGGCGACAGTGAGGGTCTGCCGAACGACAACGACGACCGAGCCCCGGAGATCTCTTCGCCGGGTGACGCGGACGAGCCCTTCGAGAAGGGGGTGATGGCGGTGGACCCGGGGGAACGACGGGGGGAACTCTGTGCCTCTCGCAGGTCATGCACTCCACGCCGGCCTGCATGCCGGGACTGCGGGGGACGGAACGGGGGACGGTTCGGGCACGGCTCGAGCACCCACCCCCTCCCGGGATCCATTGACGGGCGCTGACGCGTGCGAGGGGGGGCTCACGATGGTCTCACCCGTCGGCCGACGTATCGAACCGCAGGAAGGTGCAGCACTCGCCGACGATCGTCTCTCCTGGCGCTGCATCGCGCAGGGTAGGATCTGCGTGATCGGCGCAGACAACGGACGCGCAGCAACCCAGCGACTGGATTCCGATCGCCTCCTTCCCGCATATCTCACAGAGAGGCCGCTTGTCACCGGGGGTCATGGGCATTCATCCGTACATCTGACGGTCCCTGTCCGGGAAAATGTTGTTCTCTCGGGGCTCGTCCGCGCACCGCAGTCGTAGTGAGCGGCGTGCGGTCCCGTCAAACCCCTTTCGAGAGCGCGCCGTCGCGGAGAACTGGTGCACGCGGTGCTGCACGCCGGGCGAAAACGACGTCTGCCTGAAATCGGCCCGGGGACGATCGGTTCGCGCGGAGTCTGGCGTATACTCGGGCGGGCCTTCGCCGGGCGGCTCTCTGCTGAAACGTTGACGGGTGGTCGAGAATTCCCCAGGAGAGGGCCACGGTCCCCTGGAGCCTGGTTTCGTTTGCGGCCGTGTGAGGATGGCGAGGTTCGCGTAATTATATATATTGAAACAGGTTCCCTTCTAACACAGAACATGACAGAGGTGAAGGGGTGAAGATCGGAGTAATCGGTGGAACAGGAGGACAGGGCCTCGGCATCGCCGTCCGGTTCGCGCAGGCGGGCGAGGACGTGATCATCGGCTCGCGGACGGTCGACAAGGCCGAAGCCGCAGTGGCGAAGGTCAAAGAACTGCTCCCGGGCGCCACGAACGTCCGGGCCATGGCGAACCCCGACGCGGCGAAAGAGGCCGACGTCCTGGTACTGACCGTGCCGCTCGCGGCGCAGAAGGAGACGCTCCTCTCTATCAGGGAGGGGGCGAAGGGCAAACCGCTCCTCGACGCGACGGGGCCGCTCGAGTCGGCCATTGGCGGGTCGGCCACCAAGTGCCTGTACCTGCCCGAGGGCTCGGCGGCGCAGCGGGCGCAGGCGATCCTGCCGGACGCAAAGGTGATCTGTGCGTTCAACAACATCTCACAATCCTGGTTCATGCTTCTCGACGAACCGATCGACTGCGACTGCCTGATCTGCGGCGATGACAGGGATGCCAAGATCCTGGTGACCCCGCTCATCGAGAAGATCCCGGGCCTCCGCGTCATCGACTGCGGCGCGCTCGAGCGCGCGAGCATCATTGAGAAGATCACGCCGCTGCTGATCGGCCTGAACATCCGGAACAAGTGCCAGTTCGGCGGCATCCGGATCACCGGGCTCGATAAGGGGCGTGTCTGCTAGCACAGAAACACGAACACGACTATCACAGGAGGAACAACAATGGGAAAGCTCGAAAACAAGGTAGCCATCGTGACCGGGGCGAGCTCCGGGATGGGCAAGGAGATAGCAAAACTTTTCGCACAGGAGGGCGCCTCCGTCATCGCGATCGCGCGACGGGCGGAGAAGCTCCAGGAGGTGATCGACCAGATCACCGCGGAGGGGGGAAGGGCGCTTGCCGTCTCCGGCGACGTCTCGAAGGAGGAGGACGTCCGAAACGCAGTTCGAACGGCTGTGGAGCAGTACGGCAGGCTTGATATCGTCGTCAACAATGCAGGCCTGATGGACCGGATGGGCGGCGTCGCCGTCGTGGACGACCAGCTCTGGAACTCGATCATCGACGTCAACCTTACGGGGCCGATGCGGATGATGCGGGCGGCGATCCCGGTATTCCTCGATCAGGGCGGGGGCGTCTTCGTAACGGTTGCCTCGATCGGCGGGTTGCACGGGTGCCGCGCTGGCGCCGCGTACACTGCCTCGAAGCACGGTGTCATCGGTCTGGCCAAGAATGTCGGCCACATGTACGCGAAGAAGGGCATCCGGTCGAACATCATCGCCCCTGGCGGTGTCAACACCGATATCACCAGCAATCTCCAGATCGACCCCGAGGGGGGCGCCCTCTGCGGGGCGGGACTCGTCACCAACCCGCGGATGGGGGAGGCCGATGAGATCGCCCGCGTGGCCCTCTTCCTAGCCTCGGACGACTCCAGCTTCGTGAACGGAGCGACCCTCGTGGCGGACTCCGGCTGGAGCGCATACTGAGTGGCGAACTGCCGTTCCGCCCGGTGGATCCGCTGAGAAAGCCGGTCCCTCTCCCCTGCGGTCCTCTTTTTCCAGTGATTCCCGGAAACCCGCGATCCCTCCTGGTCGTCAGCTCTCCTGCGCGCCACCTGCCGGGCGACATTCCGCTCTTCCCCTCACCCGCACGGGTGGCCCGGGACGGTGTCCGGTCGTTGAACCGCGGTCGTGCGGTCAGGTCGAATCCGAACTGGCCGGCCGGAGTTCGCCCTCGTCGAGGAAGACCGTGAGGAACGGACCCCCCGCGCCTCGCCCTATCCTGGCAAAGAAACGCTCGTTCCTCCCCCCGACCGATGCCTCTAAGTCGACCCGCTCGACACCGAGAGCCTCCTGCCTGACCCGCTCCATCTCGCCCTCCTCGAAGAGACCCGCGACCGCTTCCCGGGTCGCGCCGAGCACCCCTTCCAGGATCTGGAGGACGCTCCGGCCCGAGAGCCCTGCTGTCTCGCGGCAGGAGGCGATCACCGCCTGGGAGACCGTGGTCGAGACCGGAAGGCCGACTCGATCGGCGACGATGCTCACGTCGACCTGTTCTCCGGTCGCGACGGCCCAGGCGCGCCAGCTCGGCCAGCGAACCCCGGTCATCCGTCCGTCCTCCCGGCACTCACTGACCGCCGTCGATGCCCCTGTCTCCCTGGGCGCGTCGTGGAAGGATCCATGGGCGATGGTGAACCTTCGCAAGGATGTTTTTTTTGGTCTTCCTCGCCGGAACATCCGGGAGGTGTTTTAATGCAGGAACAGCCACGGGGGGTTCACGGGGTTCTGTGCTGCTCCGACGACGGGGGGTCCTTCCTCTCCCCCGGGGCTGGGCGCTTTCAGCTGCGCATCCTCGCCCTTCCCCCTTGCCTGGATGATGGTCTCGGGCCGTCTTCCGGGGTCAGCCTGCCGTGACGAACCGGATATCGCCGTTGGACGTCCTGGCCGTGACCGTGTGGCCCCCGGATCCGGCCGTCCCGTGGACCCGGTTCCGCGACACCTCGTCCACCCGGAAGGCCCCGTTCGCCAGGTCGATCCTCCCCGACGAGGTCTCTGCGTCGATTACCGCGTCGAGACCCGGGTCGAGGGCGAGCTCGATATTGCCGTTGCTCGTCCTGAGAGCGACCTCATCAAAGACGGCCCGCACCTCCGCCGAGATCCGGCCGTTCGACGTCTCGAGGTCGCCGAGCGCGGCTGCCTCCCCGACCTCGATCGCGCCGTTGCTTGTCCTGGCGTTCACGATACCGCCAGCCCCGCGGACCGTGATCCCCCCGTTGCTGCTCCAGAGATCGAGACCGCCCCCGGCGTCGAAGACGCGTATCGCCCCGTTCGAGGACTCCGCCACGACCGTCGCCGAGACCTTGTCAACCAGCACATCCCCGTTCGATGTCCGGACCCGGATATGCCCGATGCTCTCGGGGACCATCACGACCATGTCTACGGATGCCCGCGCGAAGGGGCTCGTCCGGGTGGCGCGGACCGTGAGGGTCGATCCCTCCTTCACCTCCAACGAGACCTTCTGCAGCTCGCTCTCCCCGTGCCGGCTCCGCTTGGTCGCCTGGACCGCAATCCGGGGCTCCGTCCACCCGTGGACCTCGCATGCCCCGTTCGTTGCCTGCAGGTCGAGGGCAGAGACTCCCGCTGCACTCACCGTCTGGTTGACGGTCTCCCGGACCTCGTCTTGCCCGTCGCTGCCCGGGCCGATGCATCCCGCCCCGAGCAGGAGGGCCCCCAGCACGATGACAAACGCGATCCGTCCCGAGGCCCGAATCCAGCCTCCGTGTCCAGGCCAGTCCAGAATCATGCCCGGATTGAAGGAGGAGGTCCGTACAGAAAAGTGTTGCGACGGGCCCCGTCGTCTTCGCAGTACCCGTTCGTGTTTCGGGAGCGGTCGCCGTTACCTGTCGGGCAGTTCCCTCCTGCTCGTGGAGACGTCGGTGACGCTCTTCTCGAAACCGAAGGAGGAGTCCGGGCCCGAATCGATGCTGTCGGCGGCTCGGGTCGCGCCCCTGTCCTGTGATGGGATCGCGTCCGGGGAGCCTCACGCGCGGTGACGGACTTCGCCCGGAGGATGCGTGTGCGTCCCGCGAGCTCCCGAACTGCCTCTCGACTTACCGATCGTCGCATCCCCTGCCGGTGCTCGCGCGGCACGGGAAACGCGCACACTCCGCATCTCTTCTCTCGAGCTCGCGGCTTGGTCATCCCCTCGCCGTGGGAGAGGACAGCCGGGTAGAAGCCTGGTCGGGCCGTCCCCTGCATCATTCCCTTCGCAAGCGTCGTTGTCTTTTCGATGCACCCGGTACGCGGGGCGGTGATCCGGTCACGGCGTGACAGGGAACCCTTGCTCAGACCCCCCTTCCTGTCACGGGGGCCAGAACAGGATGATGAGAGGCGTGGCCACCGCCAAAACAACGAGGGAGAGCGGAAGGCCGAGCCGCCAGTAGTCGCCGAACTGCAACCCCGAGGGCTCCAGGATCAGGGCGTTCGACTGGTGGCCGATCGGGGTCAGGAACGGGGTCGAGGCCCCGATGGCCACCGCCATCAGAAAGGTGTCGATCGATGCCTCGAGCCCTGCCGCGAGGCCGATCGCGATTGGGGCCATCAATATTGCGGCCGCGGCATTGTTGATTACGTTCGTGACAAGCATAGAGGCCACGAGCATGGTGGCGACCAGTGCGATCACGGGGAGCTCCCCCTCGAGTCCGAGGAGCGCGCCGGCGATCAGCCCGGCACCCCCGGTGGTCTCGAGCGCGTGGCCGACCGGGATCAGGGCAGCAAGCAGGACGACGACCGGCCAGTCTATGCTGTTGTAGACCTCCCGGATCGGGACGATGGAGAAGAGGACCATGGCCGCTGCCGCCATCGCGAAGGCACCCTCGACAGGGACCAGTCCGAGGGCGGTGATCGCGATCGCGAGACCGAAGAGACCGATCGCGAGGTTTAACCGACGACCGGAAGCGGGCCTGAGCTTTCGATCGGCGAGGGGAAGGAGACCGAGCGTCCGGATCGTCTCGCGAAGGGCAGGCGGCGCCCCCGCGAGCAGCAGCACGTCGGAAGGCTCGATCACGACCTCGCTCAGGCGGACCATGGGCGTGACGCCGGGCCTTGCCACTGCAACCAGGTCGACCCCCGTCTTCATCTCGAGCCCCGCCACAGGGACCGTGCACCCCGCGATCGGGGATGCCGCCGGGACCACCGCCTCGCAGAGGGCACATTCCGGACCCGCCCCCTGCTCCACGCAGCCCGACATCATCTCGAGGTTGCCCTCCCGGGTGAACTGCTGGAGCGCGGGGGCGTCTCCCCGCACCAGGAGGAGGTCGCCACCCCCGACCACGCGGTCCGGGTCGGTGACGACCGGTCCCGAGTTCGCAGGAACCAGCCCTGCGAGGACCACGGTCGGAGCGATTTCCGCCACGTCCGCAAGGGACCGCCCGTCGAACGGAGAACCCGGGGGCACCCGGATCTCGGCCAGGTAGCCGTCCAGCCGGAAACGATCCCCGGGGTCAGCCTGCCCGGGTCTGCGGGGCACCAGGCGCCAGCCTATCGCCGCAATGAAGAGAAGACCCGCGAGCGCGACCCCGAGACCAACCGGCGTAAAGTCGAACAGGGTGAACGGCCCGGGGGCATGCTCCGCGCGGAACGAGGCGATGATGATGTTGGGCGGCGTCCCGATCTGGGTGATCAGGCCACCGAGGAGAGAGCAGAAGGCGAGGGAGAGGAGGAGAGGCGATGGCGAGCGGCCGCATCGCCGCGCCATTCCGATCCCGACCGGCATCATCAGCGCGAGCGCCCCGATATTGCTCATCACTGCCGAGAGGGCGGTCACCAACCCGCCGAGAGTGAGGATCTGGAGCCTGGGCCTGTCTCCCACCCCTGCGAGCCTGAACAGGATCCGCTCCACCAGCCCGGAATTCAGGAGCCCGCGCGTGATCACCAGCACCGCGGCGACCACGATAACGGCCTTGTTCGCAAAACCCAGAAAGGCCTGGTCCCAGGGAACCACGCCGGTGACTGTGGTGATGAAGAGCGCGATCAGCGCGACAATATCGTGGCGAATTCGCCCGTCGATGAAGAGCACGAGCGCCACGGCAAGCGCGCCGAAGACGACCGCCTGGTCGAATGTCAGGCCGAGCATCTCGGCCGGCACCCCCCGCCGCGAGCCGCGTTCACCCCGCTCCTCCTCCAGGTATGTACTTCTCTGTTGAGACAGGATAACCGTTCTGAGGGGACCCTGAGAACCACCCCCGCCGGATCAGGACCGCGAGAATAGCTTCTCGAGCCGCCCGCGCGAGAAGGTCACCACCGTCGGCCGCCCGTGGGGGCAGGTGAGCGGCGTCTTCGCCGCGAAGAGCTGTCCGATCAGCCGCTCGCCCTGCTCGCACGTGAGCGGGGCCCCGGCCCGGATCGCGCCGTGACAGGCGACGATCCTGACGAGACGCTCCCGTGCGTCCGGCCCGCTCCCCCCGCCGATCAGCTCGCCCACGATCTCCCGGACCACCGCCGGGTCCACTTCACGGCCCAGCAAGACCGGGACGGTCCGGACCGCGTACCGGTTCTCGCCGAACTCGTCCACTGCGAAACCGGCAGAGGCCAGCGAATCCCGGTTCTCGTCGACGACGGTCGCCTCCCGGGCGGTGCACTCGATCACGACGGGGACCAGGAGCTCCTGGACTTCGACCGGTCCGGGGGCCGAGAGCCGGTCGTAGAGCACCCGTTCGTGGGCCGCGTGCTGGTCGACCAGGACGAGGTCGCCGTTGCCCGTCCGTCCGACCAGGTAGGTGAGCCCGACCTGGCCGATTACCTCGACCTCGCGCCCCCCTCCAGGCGCCGGTTCCCCCCCGAGCGCGGTCTGCCGGAGCTGCCGCTCGGTCCGACGGCCGTAGGCGAGACCCCTCTCGGCGACGACGGGTGCCGCTGCGGGTGTGGGATCTCCGGGTGGACGGGGCACCGGCGCGGGGGGACCGTGTGGGGACGGGACCGGACGGAGGACGCCGAGCGCCGAGGCGACGGCTCTCGAGACCGCCTCCGCCACCTCGGGCTCGCGGGACAGTCGGACCTGGCGCTTGGCCGGGTGGACGTTGACGTCGACGAGCCCGGTATCGATCTCGAGGGCGATCACCGCGACCGGGTGCCGGTCCGACGGGAGCAGGGTCCCGTACCCGGCCCGGACGGCCGCGACGAGCGGCGCGCTCTGTACGATCCGCCCGTTGACCGCGACGAAGACCTGGTACGGGTTCGGCCGCCTGACCGACGGCGGGGCGACGTACCCCGAGACCCGGCAGAGCGCGCTCTCGCCCTCGACCGGCAGCAGTCCGCCAGCCAGCTCGGGGCCGAGAAGTGCGGTGACCGCTTCGGAAACCCCGGTGCCGGGGGTCGCGAGCCGGGTTCGGCCGTTGTGTGTGAGCTTGAACGCGACATCGGGACGGGAGAGCGCGAGCCGCTCGACCGTCCCGGCGACGTGGGCGATCTCGGTCCCGAGCGTCTTCTGGAACTTTCTCCGGGCCGGGGTGTTGTGGAAGAGCTCTTCGACCTGGACCCTGGTCCCTACCGGAGCGGGGTTTTCATTCTCCTCCAGCACGGCGCCGCCCATCACGACGAGCCGGCTTCCCAGCAGATCCCGGGGGCGGCGCGAGACGATGGTGAGCCGGGCAACCGCGGCGATCGAGGCGAGGGCCTCGCCCCGGAAGCCCAGGGTCCGGACCGAGGCAAGGTCGTCGATCCCCCTGAGCTTCGAGGTGGTGTGGGGGAGGACGGCGATCCGGAGATCCTCCGCCGACATCCCGGAACCGTCGTCGGTCACCCTGATCATTGCGATCGCTCCGTCTCGCGACCGGATGCCTACATCGATCCGCCCGGCCCCTGCGTCGAGCGCGTTCTCGACCAGCTCCTTCACCACGGATGCCGGCCGTTCGATCACCTCGCCGGCCGCGATCTTGGTAATCGTAGTCGGGTCCAGCGGTCTGATCGCGGACCCGGTCATTCCCCGGCCTCCTCTTTAAGTCGGTAGAGCGCCTGAAGCGCCTCGAGCGGGGTCATCCGGTCGGGATCGAGGGCGCGGAGCGTTACCAGGATCGGGGGCTCGGGGGGCCGGTTCGCATCGTTCTCCACCGGGAGGAGCATCTGTGTGTACCGCACGCGCCGCGGTCCCGTGCCGGGCTCACGGGCAGCCTCGCGTCGGACCAGGTCCTCGAGCAGGACCCGGGCCCGCTCGATCACCCGTGCCGGGACCCCCGCGAGCTCTGCAACGTGGACGCCGTAGGAACGGTCGGTGGCTCCGGGGATGATGCTCCGCGTGAAGATCACCGATGTCCCGGTGTCCTTGACGGCCATGTGAAAGTTCCGGACGCGGGCGAGGTCGTTCTCGGCCTCGACCAGTTCGTGGAAATGGGTCGCGAAGAGCGTCCGCGGGCCGGCCTTTCCCTTCCCATGCAGGAATTCGAGCACGGCCCGGGCGATCGCGTACCCGTCGAGCGTGCTGGTCCCCCGCCCGATCTCGTCCAGGACGACCAGGCTCCGCGGCGTCGCATGGACCAGGATATTCGCGAGCTCCAGCATCTCGACCATGAACGTGGACTGGCCCGATGCCAGGTCGTCGAAGGCCCCGACCCGGGTGAAAACCCGGTCGACGACGCCGACTGTCGCGTGATCGGCCGGGACGAAGAACCCGCACTGTGCCATCACCGTTATGAGGGCGACCGCCCGCATGTAGGTGGATTTCCCGGCCATGTTCGCCCCGGTGATGATCAGCAGCTGCTCGCTTCCTGTGTCGAGGACGGTATCGTTCGGCACGAACGGTTCGGTCGTCTGCTGCTCGACCACGGGGTGCCGGCCTCCGCGGATCAGGATCGCGGTCCCGTCATCTACCGTCGGACGGGTGTAGTTGGCGCAGACGGCAACCTCGGCGAGCCCGGCGAAAAGGTCGAGCAGCCCGAGGGCTCTTGCCGCTGCCTGGAGGCCCGGCACCGCGGGCCTGAGCGCATCGATGACCTCCTCCCAGACTTCCTGTTCCCGCTCGGCGAGCCGCTCGTCGGCGTGCGCGATCTCGGTCTCTTTTTCGCGCAGGCCCGGCAGGGTGAACCGTTCGGCGGAGGCGGTCGTCTGACGCCGCTCGTACTCGGGGGGCACCCGGTCGGCCTGTGATTTCGAGACCTCGACGTAGTAGCCGAAGACCCGGTTGTAACCGATCTTCAGGGACTTCAGCCCGGTCCGCTCGCGCTCGGTCTGCTGGAGTCCTGCGATCCAGTCGCGTCCCGATGCCGCGAGCTCCCGAAGCCTGTCGAGTTCCGGGTCGAACCCCGCCCGGAGCATGCCACCGCTCCGGGCGAGAGCGGGGGGCTCGTCGACGAGTGCGCGGGCGAGGAGATCGGCTGTTTCGGCGTGGTCTCCAAGTCCGTCTGCGGCCGCCTCGACGAGCTCGGGGAGCTCGCCGGCGCTCGTGAGCAATTCAACGATGCCGGGATGGGCCTCGAGCGACCGGCGGAGAGCCGCGAGGTCGCGCGGCGAGCAGTTGCCATAGGCGATTCGGGCTGTGATCCGCTCCAGGTCCCCCACTCCGTTGAGCCTGCGGCGCAGGTCCATCCGTGCCGCAGTCTTGGATGCGAAGAAGCCGACCGCGTCCAGCCGGCGGTTGATCGCGCCCGACTCCGCGAGTGGCCTGACGATCCGGGCGCGGAGGGTCCGGGAGCCCATCGGCGTCACTGTCCGGTCGATAACGCCGAGCAGGGTTCCTCCCTTGCGGTCGTCACGGATCGGACGGGTCAACTCCAGGTTCCGGATCGTGATGGCGTCCAGGACCGGTTCCGTGCCCGTCGGTTCGGCGAGCGAGAGGCCGGCAACCTGGGGGAGGGGAGCATTGTTCATGGCCTCGGCGTAGGCGAGCGCGGCACCTGCCGCCGCCACAGCTCCGTCGGCTTCGAACGTCCGGCCGAACCTCTCTCCCAGGCGGCGCACAGCCTCCGACGCGTCGAACTCCCCGGTCGGCCGGCGCGTGACGAGGCCCCCCTCGGAGGCAACGGCCTTGAGGAGCGGGCCATCGAGCCCCTCCGGGACCAGCACCTCCTCGGGTGCGCGCCGGGCCATCTCGGCTATCAGAGCGGACCCCGCCTCCGCGTTCGAGACTGTGAACGCCGAGAACTCGCCGGTGGAGGCGTCCAGGGCCGCGATACCGGTCTCGCCCGTCCCCGGTGCGACCGCCATCAGATATCGGGCCTGCGGCGCGTCGAGCATCGCCCCGTCCACGAGCGTCCCCGGGGTCACGACACGGACCACCTCGCGCCGGACGAGCCCCTTCGCTCTCTTCGGGTCCTCCATCTGCTCTGCTATCGCTACCCGGTAGCCCTTCCGGACAAGGCGGTTGATGTACGACTCGGCCGCGTGGAATGGTACGCCCGCCAGCGGGATCCGGTTGCCGTCCCTGTCGGTGCCGCGCGAGGTCAGCACGATATCGAGCTCGCGGGCAACGGTCTCGGCGTCGGGCCCGAAGGTCTCGTAGAAGTCGCCCATCCGGCAGAGAAGGAGGGCGTCGGGGTGCTCCCGTTTTGCCGCGAGGTACTGCCGCATACCGGGGGAGAGGCCGTCGCTCATGCCGTTCTCTTATCTCGGCCCGGGAAGATATAACCGGACCGATCAGGGCGGGCCCGCCTCCCGTGTAGGGAGAATATGGTCGCAGGGAGCGGGGGGGCGTTGTTTCGATGGCGGCGGGTCCGGCCCCGCGCACCAGAAGAAGGGGGTCCCTGTGCCCGGGGGGCCGACCGCGCGGATCGGGCGGGCCGAGCGGGCGGCGCTCCCGGCTCCTTCGCCACACTTTTCCGCGCTGTTCCGGACAGTGATGGACCGCCGCTCGCGGGGGCAGCGGCCCTGGGCGCGGGGAAGAGTCAGCCCAGCGGCGTCAACCCGGGAACCGTCGCCGCGTCATCCCCGCCGGGTGGCAGCGCGACTCCCTCCTCTCACGGCAGGGGGAGGGGTGCGTCCTCGGGGATGTCGCTCGATCCGTCGCCACGGGAGGAATCGATCTCGCTATGCACGCCGCTCTCCAGGAAGAAACGTGGTCCGGCGGTCGACCCCCGATGAAGTGCCCGCCCCCGGACTCCCCTGACCTCTGCCTGGTTAGGCCAATTGTGGTGAGCCGGGAAAATCTCGAGACCCGGGACGGAACGCCAATCCCCCGCCGTCAGGGGCCGTTCGATCGGGGCGGGTTAGACCCCTGTCACCGCCGCTCTACCCGGTCGTCCCGTCCCCACCCCTGCCGGGATCCTGCGGACCGTGGGGGGGCACCGCGACGCACGCCGCGACCAGGAGATCGAGCGCCTGCCGGTAGAGGGCCGTCTCGCCGTGGCAGAGGAGGGCCTCGAGGTGCGCCCGTACGATCGGGGCTCCCTGGCAGGTGATCCACCGGACCACACGCTCCTCGTCGTAGGGTTCCGCCTCCCGCGCCACGATGCGGATCGCCTCGTTGGGGCAGGCGCTGACGCAGGTGCCCGCGCCGTCGCAGAGGTGCTCGCTGATAAGCCGCGATTTCCCATCCCGGACCTCGAGCGCACCCACCGGGCAGTCGGGGAGGCAGAGCCCGCAGCCCGTGCACCGGTACTCCTCGATGGATACGATGGGCCTCATCACGTCCCGCACCCCGGAGCATCGTTCATGGTGGAAGGATCTCCCCCCGGATCGAGACCGTGTGCTCAGTCACGGGAACTCCCGAACCCGAGTGCTCGAGGGCCCTGTCGACGATATACCGTGTCCCGCTGCAGCACGGCACCTCCATGTGGACGACCGTGATCGAGTTGATCCGGTGCCGGGAGAGGATTCCTGCGAGCTTCTCGACGTACTCCTCGATCTCGGCGTCGAGCTTCGGACAGAACATGATGAGGATCCGGCCCTCCAGGAACTCGCGGTGGAAATCCGGGTGGGCGAACGGGACGCAGTCGCCGGTGATCAGCAGGTCGGCGTTTTCGAAGTAGGCAGCATCCGGGTGCTGGAGCCCCAGCTGGATCGGCCACTGTCTGAGCTCGGAGGGAGTCGCCCCGGCAGAGCTCCCGGGGGGTGTCGACGGCGCCATCTCGATCACCCGGGGCGCTACGCCCGGGCAGCCGGCAAAGGGGCGATCGCTGGTCCCGGCAGACCCCGGTGCGCACAGGGCGGCGTCGTGGTCCGGCACCGCGATCCTGTTCTCCTCCAGGTACGCGAGCGCCTGGGAATACAGCTCGGCCTCGCCGTGGTGAGCCAGGTGCTCGAGATGCGCCCGGATGACTGCCTCGCCCTGCCGGGCGATGTTACCCATCACGATCCACTCGTCGTACGGCTCTGCCTCCCGCTCGATGACCGAGATCGCCCCCTCGGGGCAGGTGCCGATGCAGGCGCCGAGCCCGTCGCAGAAGAGGTCGCTCACCAGCCGGGCCTTCCCCTCGATCACCTGCAGCGCCCCCTCAGGGCAGTCGGGCACGCACTGGCCGCAGCCCGTGCACAGCTCCTCGTCGATCGTGATAATACTGCGCTTCATGTTGTTTCGTCCGTTCTCCTGTACCATTCAGGATGGGGCCCCTGCGTACTATACCTGTCGATCGCGGCCGACCGGTCCAGCGCGGATTCTCGCCGGCCCGGTGCGCGGCGAGGGTATTATGACCGCGAACGACGAGAGTGGACGTGGGCACGGGATGACGGGACAGCGATACGTGAGGGAGACGACCGTGGACGATTACCTCGCATCCATCCCGGCGAAGGACCGGGAAGTCCTCGAGCAGCTGCGCCGGGCGATCCGGGAGGCGGCCCCGGAGGCCAGGGAGACGATCAGCCACGGTGTACCGACGTTCCTCCAGAACGGGCCTCTGGTACACTTCGCCGCTTTCAGGGATCACGACAGCCTGATCGTGGCGAGCCGGGCAGTCGTCGAGCGGTTCCGGGACGACCTGGAGGGGTACTCCGTCTCCGGAACCACCGTGCGGTTCAGGGCGGATCGACCGCTCCCCGCGGACCTGATCGCGCGGATCGTTCGGGCCCTGGTCGAGGAGAACGAGTCCGGCCTCCGGGGGAACTGACCGGGTACTGGCCGGCAACCATCCGCCAGGCTTCAGTCGTTCACGGGCGCGAACGGTGTGGCGAGCTCCCGGTCCCAGTCGCAGGTGACTCAGACTGCCTCCCCGGACGGCAGGACCCGGCTCTCGAGCTTCATGTCGGCGGATTCGTCCAGGAAGTCGACACCGCTGGCTTAAAAATCGGCCATCAACCCGGGCGAGTTGCGGAAGGGGCAGGGAAGCTGCGGCCTCGCTGCATCGACCGCGTCCGCGGGTCGGAGGCGGCGGGTCAGGACAGGGCCGGCGCTCTCGACGTCCTCGCTGCCCGGGTCGGGCTCCAGAGAGAGCATCACCACGGCGTTCCGCCCCGGGAGATACGCGATAAATACCCTGTGACGGGAGCGGCCCCCATGGTCCAGGTCGAGACCGCTCGTGACCAGCGTCAGCCGGGCCCGGCGGTCGAGCTCCGCAACCTCGCTACCGATCACCTTCCAAGCCTGGTGCTCGGTCATGGGGCCGCTCATGCCCGGGATTGGGATGTGTGCGACCGAGAGCTCGGGGGGCGTCCTTTCACGGCGACCGATGCGTAATATCCTAGACCTCCCGTGGCCCACTGTGCCTTGGACAGCACTGGTTGTCCTCGATCGGGAATCAGTCTCGGGGGGGAGGTCTGGCCCGGTGGCTCCGAGAACGGGTGCCTGTCCATCGCGGACCGGGTCTGCCCTTGCCCGGGGATCGCCCGAGGAGACAGAGCGGGATCTCTCCGCGCGGTCAGTCCCTGTCGGTCCCGTGACTTCCGGTCGATCCACGGGAACGGTGAGATGGGCCGTTACAGGTCCCCAGTGCCGACACCGACCATCCTATCCACGCGGGCGGCGAGACCGGTCGGCTGCCGGTCGCGATCTCCGATCCGGATGCCGGCCCCGGGCGAGCTCGTGGTAAGGGGGCCCAGCCTCCGAAAAATCGGGGGGGCTCTTTCGATCCCGGGCGTCACCGCCGTCGTGGTGAACCTGTCCGGGAATCATTGTCGAGCGCCGTTCCCCCCGCCTGCAGTCCGGGAGACGGGAGGCCCTGCGCTCTTCCGTGCCCGTCATTGTCGTCGTGATCAACCTCGTCGTTCCTGCAACCGTGCGCCCTGCGGAGCTGTGGCAGGATCGAGAGCTGAAACAGCCGTGGAATCGAAGCTTCCGGGACTGCCATATCGACCCACACTTCCCGGGCAGGGCACCGAGAGATCGAAGGAGGTGGGGCGAGAGCACTCCGACCGGTATCAGCGGCGATCCCGCCCCCGTCCTGAGCCCGGGGATCTTCCCGCGCCGTCTAACTCGCGTCCCGCCCCAGCTCTGCTCTCCAGGCTACTGAGGCCGGCGCCACGGTCCCGGGTTACGGGGAAGTCCGCTGGCTCCCCGACGGGCAGACCCCAGTCGAGTCCCCAGCCGGCAGAGATTCGGCCTCGATGTAGACCCGGTTGATCTCGGGGTACGCGGCCTGGAGGTCCGCCTCGATCCTCCGGATCGCCCCGTGCATCTCCTCGGCAGTCGTGCCCGCGGTGAAACAGACGCCCATGTTCACGAGCAGGTCCTGGGGTCCCATGTACATCGTCAGGATGTCGCCGGCGCGCGCGACCATGGGGTCCGCCTCGACGTGTCGCCGGATATCGGCGAGCTCGGCAGGGGTCACTCCCTCCCCCACGAGGAGCCCCATGGTGCGAGACGCGAGCACCCAGGCCACGCTCATCAGCAGCAGGCCGATCGCGATCGAGGCCGCTCCGTCGAGGTAGGCGTTGTCGAAGAGGTGGCCGAGAAAGATGCCGGTGAAGGCGAAGACCAGGCCGAGCAGTGCCGCGCTGTCCTCGAGCACCACCGTGTAGAGGCTCGGGTCCTTGGACCGCCGGATGAACTCCCACACGCCAAGGTCCCCCTTTGCCTCGAATAACTGCTTCGTGGCGATCCCCCAGGACCCGCCCTCGACGACGAGCGAGATCGCGAGCACGATGTAGGCAACCGTCGGGTCGCCGAGAGCGGCGCCCGGCGCGACATGGCGGATGTGCGAGATGCCCTCGTACAGCGACATGCCGCCGCCGATTCCAAAGATGGATACGGCAACGATGTGCGTCCAGTAGTACAGCGACTTGCCGTAACCGAACGGGTGGCCCTCGTCGGCAGGTCGTTTCGCGCGGTTCATCCCGAGCAATACGAGGAGGCCGTTGCCCGTGTCGACGAGCGAATGAATGCCCTCGGAGATCATGGCCGACGAGCCGGTGATCGCGGCCGCGATGAACTTGATCGCCGCGATGATCAGGTTGCCGGCGACTGCGGCGATGACCGCGATCCGGGAACCGCCCTGGCTCGTCACGGGCCACCTCTCGACCCCGGCAGGGCCGGGCTTCCGGGGTATTCCGAGGCACGGGTGCCTCCGGGAGGGGGGGGACCGTCCGGGCCCGGGCGCGGAACCATCACCATTGTTTGAACCCCTTGATGTATTTCTCTGTTGCGCGGTTTCGCGGCAGCGGCAGCAGCAGAAAAGGTTCTCCGGGGATCCCGGAACCGTTTAGCGGGGAGGATTCCCCGGGAGCGTAAGCCTCGAGGATCTGGCGGCGACCCCCGCGGTCTTCCGTGACCTGCCAGCTGGTAGCCTATGTAGAGTCTCCGAATTACTTGACACCTGTTGAGACTGGGTGTATGCAGAAGTTGGGGGCTGATGATCCCGGGGAGATCGTCTCTTCCTTTCGTCGTGGCGAGGGTGTCCCTGCCATCGCCGCACGCTATGGCATCAGCCGGGAACGTGTGTATCAGATCCTTCGATACACCCGGGCGCATGGAGCTCCTCCGGTCCTGCAGCGTCCCGGACGGCGGCCGCGGCCGCCGCCGTGGGACGCCGTGTTCCTGGTCCTGGTCTATCGTCGGATCTCGCAGCTCGGCCCTCGCGCCCTCTCCCGGCGTATCGCCACCGAGACTGGTCGTGTGATCCCGCATACGATGGTTTATCGGATTCTACGGGAAAGAGGACTCATTACGGCTCAGAAACGAAAACCGTCACGACCGAAATGGGTCCGGTTCGAGCGGAAGCATGCGATGACGCTCTGGCAGGGTGACTGGAAGCAGGTGACCATCGACGGCGAGATCCAGTGGCTGATCGCATTCCTCGACGATGCTTCCCGGTTCATCACCTGCTGGGGTCTCTTCCCGAACGCGACGACCGCAGCGACGATCATGGTCCTCGAGAGCGGGTTCGCACGATACGGCGTACCGAACGAGATCCTGACGGATCACGGCTCTCAATTCGTCTCGAATCAGAAGACCGATACCCCGAACCATGCCTTCGGCCGGTTCCTCGCACACTATACCATCCGGCATATCGTGGCCAGAAGGAACCATCCGCAGACGAACGGAAAGATCGAACGCTTTTTCAGGGAAATCGACCGGTTAATCGCCGCCGGCTTCACCATGGACGATGTCGTCAACTGGCAGAACAGCATCAAACCACATGCGAGTTTGGACTACAAGGAGCCTGAAACGGTCTTCTTTGAACGATTGCCTCCGGAACGGGTCTTCGGGTATGCGCAGAAGTGGTTGTGTGAGTGAAATGAATCCGAGACTCTACAGCCAGCTGGTAGCCTATCAACCTTTATCCCCTGACTGCGCGCATGCATACCCCGCATCAGGTATCATGTCCAGCGACGTCCCCCCCGCTCCTCTTTTCGGATACGTGTTCCGGCACCACAGGGTCGACCTGCACGGGCGCTTCCGCCAGGCGGGGCTCTCCCCCGGGAAGATCCCGGTCCAGCCCCGTCTTGACGACGGCCAGCACGACATGCAGCACGAGCTCTGGTCGCCACCATCACGACGACAGGGGAACGGTCTCCGGGCTCGACCTGGAGTTCGAGAAGACGGGTTGCATCCGGCGCGAGGCGGACCCGGGGGACCGACGGGACGTCCTGGCCTTCGTGACGGACAGGGGCGAGGGCGACCCCATCTCGGTCCCATGGCCCGTTCGCTCCCGGGGCGCGCCCGTCGCTGCCGTCCTCGACCCGGGAGAGGTGGACGGTCGCCGTTCCTCGTTCGCGCGGGTGGCCAGCGCCCGTGCCGGGAAGGGGAACCGCGATGACCGCGTCCGATAGCATCGACGCCGCCTGTCTGCCGCGCAGGCCCGAGACGGCCGGTGTCCAGCTGCTCCGCGGTGACCCCAAACGGGCCATCATCCATCTCTCGCTTCCGATGATCGCCGCCATGCTTCTCCAGTCCTCCTACAACGTGGTCAACGCGATCTGGGTTGCGGGCCTGGGCTCGGACGCGATGGCAGCGATCGGGTTCGTGACCCCGGTCTTCATGATCCTGATGGGACTCGGGAACGGGATCGGCGCAGGGGCCACCTCGGCGATCGCCCGGAGGATCGGGGCCTGCGACCGTAAGGGAGCCAACAACGCAGCGGTTCACGGCCTTCTGCTGGCCGTCGGGCTCGCCGCGATCCTCACATTCCCGCTCATCCTGTTCGCCGAGCCGCTCCTCACCCTCTTCGGAGCCGGAGCGACGGCACCGCTCGCGGCGACTTACGCCAGGGTGATCTTCGGAGGGACCGTGCTCTTGCTCTTCGTGAACATCGGCTACGCCGTGCTCAGGGCCGAGGGAGACGCGAAGCGGGCCATGTACGCGATGGTCGCCTCCGCTCTCCTGAACATCGTCCTGGACCCGATCCTGATCTACTGGTTCGGGCTCGGGATCACTGGAGCTGCCTGGGGAGTCCTCATCTCGATGAGTATGGTCACCGCGATCCTGCTCTACTGGTTCTTCGTGCGGCGCGATACCTTCCTCTCGCTCGGGTGGGAGGACTTTCACCCGGACCGTCGCCTGATCGGGGACATGCTTCATGTGGGCCTGCCGGCATCGCTCGAGTTCGGGCTGATGTCGGCGCTCTCGATCACGGTCAACTGGATGCTCGTGGCGACGGCAGGCACGGACGCTGTCGCCTCCTACACGGCCGGGTGGCGGGTCGTGATGTTCGCGATCATCCCGGTGGCCGCGATCGGCACCTCGGTGGTCTCCGTTGCCGGCGCCTCGTACGGGGCTCGCAGGTACGATAAGCTCCGGACGGCTCACCAGTTCGGAGTCGGGCTCGGCATGGGTATCGGTATCGCGCTGAGCGCGGTCGTCTATGTCTTCGCCCACCAGATCGCCTGGATCTTCGCCTACTCCCCTCAGAGCGCGCATCTCGCTCCGATCATCGCGGCGTTCCTCGCGACGATGTGCTTCTTCTTCCCGTTCGTGGCGCCGGGGATGATCTCGAGCTCGGTATTCCAGGGGACGGGGAAGGGCTTCTACTCCCTGGTGATGAGCCTGATCCGGAGCCTGGTCTTCTGCGCGTTCTTCGCCTACGTGTTCGCGTTCGTCTTAGATATGGGAGAATCCGGGGTCTGGTGGGGGATCGTGACCGGGAACACCCTTGGCGGGATAGTGGGCTTCCTCTGGGCCCGGTTCTACGTGATGCGGCTGATCCGGCTTAGCGGCCCGAGACCGCCCGATCTGGCCTTCGGTGTCACCCCCGGACCTGCCGAGGCGGCGGCGGATGAGCCCCGAGGGGCGGGCGACCGTTAGCGGACGGCGGGATCTCGATCCCGCCACCCTCCTTCTCCGGTGCGGCTTCGGGCGTGGGGTCCATGGAGGTAACCATCCCCCCTGGTCCCGGCGTGGTTCCTTGGTTGCCTGCTCGTGTCCGCGGTCAGGCCAGGAGCACGAGGAATCCCTGGACCTGCCGCGTGTATCCCGGCCTCTTCCGTCGAACGCTCGTACTGCGGGCACAGGACAAACCGGGTCGCTCTCCCGCTGACCATCCGCGTCTGTCCAGTCCGCCCGTCTCCCCGGTGACGGTGCCGGACGACCCGGTCCGGCAAAACATTCAGGCAAGTTTCAGAAGAGCCTGCATCCTTGAGCGCCGCCCTCATGTGGACCGAATCCCTCTCACCCGGGTTTCGACACCCGGACCGTCATCGCCCGCTAACCGGCTGGTGACTGGTGACTGAATCCTCCCTCCCCACCCGGGGCGAAGACCGGGGGCTGGCCCGGGATGACCCATCGAGACCGATTCTTCGGCTGTTGTCGGGTGAGACATCGCACGCACCGTGGTCACTCTGGGGGTCAGGGCGCACACGGCCCGGGCCGGGTGGCAAGAACGGACCGACCGGAGACGCCGTTACCGGGGTGCGCCTCGACCCGTCCAGCGTTCAACCTTACCCGGCGACCCTGGCGTGGGATAGAGGTGCGACGCGCGCCTGCCGGCATCTCGAGATGTCAGGGACAGTCCCGCGCCCGGTACACCTGTTTTTCTCTTCCCTTCCCCCCCTCTCCGGGGTGTATCCGCTGTCCTGACCGACGCCCTTTTTACCCGCAGCGACGATCAGGAGAGTATGATTGTCGATGCGGCTCTCTGGCAGGAGGGGACATGGTGATCACGTCCCGGGAGACCGACGGCAACTCCTCCGGTTCGCTGCGCTCGGGGGCCGTCCCGGAGAACAAAAATCTGGGCCCTAAACACAAAGAGCGTCGTGGGGGATGGGCCGTCAACGAGCGGGACCGGGCATGGCTGGTCGCCCAGCTCCGAAGGGGGGTCTGACCGGTCTTCCGCCCCGCGGCAAGAACTCATACTACGCCCGGGCCTCCGGCGCGGCAGACTCAAGGGTGCGAGTGACATGACGACGGCAGATCGAGGATGTAAGATCAAGGCACGGCGGCGCGAAACGGGAGACTCACGGATCCTCATGACCCGATCCCGCGCACCGCACGCAGGGACGTCTCCACTCGGGCGGGAGATCGATCGAGCAGCGACTGCCGCGCGAGGGGGACCATGACCGGCATCAGGATCAGTCTCGTTCTCCCGGAGGATCTGGCCCGTTCGGCGGACGAGATCGCCGCCACCCTCGGGATCTCCCGCGCCGAGTGGATCCGGCGGGCGATCACGGCGTACCTCAAAGAGGCGGGAGGAGCAGGCGGCGGCCCTGACCGGGCATCCGGTCTCCCCGTGGAGGCGACGCTCGAGCGTGACCGGTTACGAAACGATATCGCCGCGGCTGAGGGGGCCATCGGCCGGGCGAACGAGGAGATCGCGTGGCTCCGGGGCGTGATCGAATGGCTCACCTCCGGGGGTCCAGGCGCAGGGCCCTGACGGCCTGTCGCCCGGCAACCCCGCTCTCCCCGTTTCGCCGCCCGTCGGCCGGCCCGTGCCCGTCTCCGGGAATCGTGTTCCCTACAATTTTTCAATTTATCTATAATTATTCATCACAAATGCATGATTACAATTAAGTAATCATACGAAAATTCTTATTAGTATGAGAAACGTGCTCCAGATCATCGGCCTTCTCGTCGTGCTCGGCGCTGTTCTGATGGCAGCTGGATGCACCGGTTCCTCCGGCCCCACGACGGAACCGCCGGAAGGAAACGGCGACGGCACCACGACCCTCACCGACGGGTTCGGGCGAAACGTCACGGTCCCGACCCCGCTCGAGAGCGCCGTCTGTTCCGGCTCCGGGTGCCTCCGCTACCTGGTCTACCTCCGTGGAGAGGATCTCGTCGTCGGTGTCGACGACATCGAGAAGAGAGATCAGGCCATCGAGGGACGGCCGTACGCCCTGGTTCATGGGATCCGGTTCAGGACGCTGCCGCTGATCGGGGAGTACCGGGGAAAGGACGATGCCGAGAAGATCATCGGGCTCGGTCCGCAGGTCATATTCAAGACAGGCTCGACAGGAACGGTCTACGGGACGAGCGCAGCAGAGGCGGACAAGCTCCAGAATAAGACCGGGATCCCGGTCATCGCCTTCCCCTACGGCTCGCTTCGAAACGGAGCCGAAAAGGCCGACATGTTCGGAGGACTCCGCGTCATGGGCAGGGCGATCGGCTCGACAGAGAGGGCGGAGGATGTGATCGACTACATCGAGTCGACCCTGGCCGACCTCGAGAAACGGACCGGGGATATCCCGGAGTCCGGGAGGAAGAGCGCATACGTCGGTGGGGTCAGCTCGGCGGGAGCTCACGGCATCATCTCGACCGAACCCGCGTACCCGCCATTCCTCTGGGTGCATGCAGAGAACGTCGCTGCGGGGATGGGGGCGGACCATGCCGATATCGCCAAGGAGGCGCTGGTGGACTGGGACCCCGACTACCTCTTCGTGGACATAGCGACGCTCCAGATGGAGGGAGAGGGGGCCATCGGCGAGCTGAAGAACGACCCGGCGCTGGGTTCTCTCTCCGCCGTGAAGGAGGGGAGGGTATACGGAGTGCTACCGTACAACTTTTACAACATCAATTATGAGTCCGTGCTCGCCGACGCCTACTTCGTAGGGAAGATCCTCTATCCCGACCGTTTCGCCGACGTCGATCCGGTGGAGAAGGCCGACGAGATCTACGCCTTCTTTGTCGGGGAGCCGGTCTTCGGGCGTCTGAACGGACAGTACGGAGACCGGGGTTTCCAGCAGATTCCGGTTTAGGTTGGTGAGAGACGGGATGGACAACAGGGGAGGAGGTTAGCGCAGAAACATGCACTTCGCCGACGGGGAGATCCCGCTCGACTATCTCGGTTACGTCCGCAGGAAGGGCCTCTGGCTGGTGGGAGGGCTGATTCTCCTCGCCCTGACCGGCGTCTACTCCATCTCGGTGGGGGCCGTCGCGATCCCGCCGATCGAGGTGCTGCAGACCCTGCTGGGGCAGGGGGTCTCCGACAAGTGGGACGCGATCGTGTGGAATGTCCGTCTCCCCCAGACGCTCACCGCCGTGGTGGCAGGTGCCGGTCTCTCGGTCGCCGGCGTCGCGATGCAGTCCATCCTGAGAAATCCACTTGCCTCCCCGTTCACGCTCGGCATCTCCAACGCGGGGGCGTTCGGTGCCGCGCTCGCGATCGTCATCTTCAGCGCCGGCACGATGCAGTCAAGCGTTGCTGACGCTGTCACCGTCACCAACCCTTACCTCGTCACCGGCTCGGCATTCGTCTCCTGTCTCGCCGCGACCGCGGTGATCCTGCTGATCTCACACGTCCGGGGGGCGTCTCCCGAGGTGATGGTGCTGGCCGGCGTGGCGCTCTCCTCCCTTTTTACGGCGGGAACGATGTTTCTCCAGTACTTCTCGAACGACGCCCAGCTGGCTGCGGTGGTCTTCTGGACCTTCGGAGACGTCGGGCGAGCGACCTGGGCTCAGCTCGCGCTGATGGCCGTCATCGTGGGCGTGTCGACCGCATTCTTCATCGCCAACCGCTGGGATTACAACGCCATCGACGCCGGCGACGAGACCGCGAAGGGTCTCGGGGTCAGCGTGGAGCGCGTCAGGCTGGTGGGGATGGTGGTCGCGGCACTGGTGACGGCCGTGATCGTCTCTTTTCTCGGGGTGATCGGGTTCGTCGGCCTGGCCTGTCCTCACATGGTTCGACGGCTGATCGGCGACGACCAGCGCTACCTGATCCCCGGCTCCTGCCTGATGGGCGGCATCCTGCTGCTGGCCTCGGACACGGTCGCCCGCCTGATCATCGCCCCTTACGTCCTGCCCGTCGCCGTCCTGACATCGTTCATGGGGGCCCCGGTCTTCCTGTACCTGATCCTGAGGGGGTACCGCCGATGATTCTCTCGGTCGAAGAACTCCGGTTCCTCTACCGGAACCGCGAGATCCTCAACGAGATCGCGTTCACCATCGATCAGGGCGAGATCGTCGCGATCCTGGGGCCAAACGGGGTGGGCAAGACGACGCTGCTCAGGTGTCTCAACCGGATCCTGCACCCCGAGCGCGGGAGCATCCTGCTCGACGGCGAGGACCTTCGGGACCTCTCAACGATGGAGATCGCCAGACGGGTCGGCTACGTCCCTCAGCGGGTCGAGACCGGCCGGCTGACGGCGTTCGACGCGGTCCTGCTCGGGAGACGGCCGCACATCGGGTGGGACACCACTGAGACGGACCTGCGTATCGTCGACGCCGCCTTTCGCCGGCTCTCCATGGAGCACCTCCGTATGTCGTACATCGACGAGATGAGTGGCGGGGAGCTCCAGAAGATCGCTATCGCGCGCGCGCTCGTGCAGGAGCCGAAGATCCTCCTCCTCGACGAGCCCACGAGCAACCTTGACATGCTGAACCAGGTCAATATCCTCTCCACCATCGCCCATATCGTCCAGGAGCACGGGATCGCGGCGGTAATGACGATGCACGACCTGAACCACGCCATCCGGTATGCCGACCGCTTCATCTTTCTGAAGGACGGCACCGTCCACACCCACGGAGGCCACGAGGTCGTCACGGCAGAGGTGATCGAGGAGGTGTACGGGATCCCGGTGACGATAGGGGAGCTCGCCGGTGTGCGGTGCGTGGTCCCCGGTGAACCGGTGCCAGCGCCGGGGGGCGCGTGATCGAGAGAACGAACGGGAATGGAAATGATATGAGCGAGAAAACAGTCGGACCGCGGGTCGGTTCGTCGTACCCGTCCTTCGAGACCTGCGTCGGGTTTCACGGCGGTGCCTGCATCGGCCTTGCCACGGGATACCGCGCGGCTACCGCGGCGATGAGCGCGCTCAGGGTGAGCCGGCCGCACGACGAAGAACTCGTCTGCATCGCAAAGACCGATGCCTGCGGGGTGGATGCGATCCAGGTGGTGACGGGTTGCATCGCGGGCAAGGGCAACCTCGCCGTCCATGACTGTGGGAAGCACTTCTTCTCCTCAATCTCCCGTATGAGCGCCCGAGCGGTCCGTTTCCGTGTGCGCCCCGACGCGAGCCCAGAACCGACCGAGATGGACGGGCTTCGAAAGAAGGTCCGCTCGGGCGCGGCGACACCGGATGAGCAGTCCCGGTACCGTGCTCTCGTGAGGGCCGCGATGGAACGGGTGCTGACGCTGCCGCGGGGGGATGTCGTGGAGTTCCGGGGAGTGCTGGCGGAGCCGTCACGTGTGGCCAGGATCTACGCGTCGATCGACTGCGCCCGCTGCGGCGAACCGGTGGCTGACGCGAAGACACGCATCGTGGAGGGGTTCAGGGTCTGCATTCCCTGCGCGGAGGAGATATGCCGGGAGAGGGGAAACCGGAACGCATGAAGATCGAGATCTGCCCGATCGGCCGGGTCCGGTCCCCGTTCCGGAACCGGAGCGATGCTCCGCGGCAGGGGAGGCTTTCCAACGCAGTCTCCGAGATTGTCATCGACCCCCCGTTCCGACCGGGGCTTTACCGGGTCGAAAGGAAACGCCACCTCATCGTGCTCTGCTGGTTCGACCGCGCCGACCGGAACGCGCTGCTGGTGACCCCGCCGCACAACCCGGTCGAGCACGGGGTGTTTGCCACTCGTTCGCCCGACCGGCCGAACCCGGTGGCGCTCTCCGTGGTCGATCTCCTCGGCATCGACGACGGCGTCCTTCGGGTCAGGGGATTGGACGCCCTCGACGGGACACCGGTGATCGACATAAAACCCTTCTCGCCGGAGATTGACGCAGTGGACTGAGATCGGCGGCAGCGAGGCGCCAGGCAATCCACCTGCCGCGAGACCCCCGCTCCTGTCTCGCGTCCGGAGGACGTCGCCTTCCGCCGCGGATCCAGGGGGGGGCCCTGACGCTCAGGGCGATCTGCGGGTCACGTGTCGCCGCGCTGCACGAGGTCATCGTCCTCGCCAAGGAGCAGCCACCACCAGGAGCTCCCGGGACCCGATAACCGATGCGGGGAAATACGAGATCTCTCCGGGTGAACCGTCACGGGGATGCGGGCGCGCGATAGACCCGGAGTCCGGAGTGGGGACGACACCGATTCGGCTCTTCGATCCGGGTCGCAGGATCCAGGGGTGGTCAGTGGTCACGGTCGTGCCCCTCTCCTGTTTCAACGTGCTCCGCCCCCGCGACGTCCCCCTCTCCTATCACACATCGGGCCAGGCGGGACCCGGTTGAACTCAACGTATCGACCTCTCGCTGGGGGAGCCGGACGGGCTCCTCCCGCGGGAGGCGGGGCTTGACTGGATCCTCGGGGCTGCCCCCACGCCAAGCGACCTGTGGTGGGTCCGTGCCGGATGAAAGGCCGGGGGTCGTGAACCTGGTGTCGTTCGCCGGCGTCACGGGGGTCCAGGAACGCCGTGTCGGATTCCCTTTACCTGTCTCTCTCCCGGGTGCGCAGGGTCACCGAATCGCCCCATCGCGGGTTCGGTACCGTCACCCCGGGCGCAGGCTCGGGCGATCGCACCCGGAGGAGGGATGAACCACCAGGAACGCGATCGTCCGGCTGGCCGGGCCGCACCTCTGCGACGTACAGGCTGTTCTCGTCGGTTCCTGCCGGGTGCGCGCGACGCATCTCGAGAAGCCTTCTATCCCGGGTCGGCCTGCATCAAGGTGGGACACCGGGCGACGCGTCAGAGGCGCCGGGAGAGAGCCAGCCGGTCCTCTCCCGAGCCGAAGTGATCGGGCAGCAGCGTCTCTTCAGTAAAGCCGCACCGGAGGTACAGTGCGCGCGCCCCCGCGTTCCAGGGCGCGACGGTGAGCCGGAGCTCCCGCACCCCCCGGGCCCGGAGAGACCTGGCGAGATAGTGGAGGAGCGTGGTCGCGCAGCCCCTCCTACGGCAGTCCTCGCGGACCTTCAGCCGCAGGACCCATCCCACACTCGGGTCGGACGAGGAGGCGCCGATCGTGAAACCGGCGATCCCTGGGTCCCCGTCCGCGACGAGGAAAGTCCCGGGCCAGAGCTCGGCTGCCTGGCGAACAGTGACTGCCGATACGAAGCCGGCGGGGTCCCTCTCCCGCTCGAGGACCCAGACAGCCGGAAAGTCGGGTTCGCTGAACGGCCGCACGGTCCACTCCATGCGAATGCGTTCGTTCCGGTCGGCAATGGAACTGTCGAACGGGCGACCGCCCGGGGGACCATGGTCGCCCGGGCGGCGAAACCCTTATCCCCCGCACCGTCCCTGAGACCTCCGGTGAGCGGGGATGGAGCGCGAGGAAGAGATCGAGGTGCTGACGCGGCTCGCGGCCGATGCCGGCGCGCTGGCCGTGCCGATCGCGCCGCGGGACGTCGTGGTCGCCGAGTGGGTCCGTTTCAAGTGCCGGTTCGGCTGCAAGGGCTACGCCAAGCACCTCTCGTGCCCGCCCTACGCACCCTCGCCGGCCGAGACGCGTGCGATGCTGGATGAGTACGAACGCGCCCTGCTCGTCCGGTTTGACGGCGTCCCGGGTCACCCGGCGTTCGGGCCCGATGACATCCCGGACGACTTCCACATGTTCTACCGGGACCTGATCCTCTGGGTGAACACCACCGTCCACCGGCTCGAGAAGACGGCCTTCTACGACGGGTTCTACAAGGCCTTCGCGTTCGGCGGGTACCCCTGCGCGTTCTGTGAGGAGTGCGTGGCCGAGGAGCAGCCCGGGTCCGTGGACGAGTCCTACCGCCGGTTCTGCCGGGAGCCCGACCGGGTTCGGCCCTCGATGGAGGCTGCCGGGATGGACGTCTTCGCCACGGCGGCGAAGGTGGGTTGGAGCCTCAGGACGATCCCGTCTAAAAACCTGGAGTACGGAAAGATCGTCCGGCCCAACGTGGTCTCGGTCGGGCTCGTCCTTATCGAGTAGCCTACTCGCCGTGGTCGAAGGACTCGAGCGCGACGGCGACCGCGATCATCAGGGGCGCGTCCTCGCCGGGCCCGACCTCGATCCCATAGGATTCGCGGACCTTGAACCACCCCTTGGAGATCCGCGCCACGGTCTCGCGCCCCCTCCGGATCGTGTACTCGTGCGCCAGGATATTTCCCTCGACCTCGAGGTCGCCATCGGGGATCTCCACGTGGAACTTCGGGCGGATCGAGAGCCACACCCGCTTCAGAGTCGCCGGGGGACGGCCGGGCCGTTCGACCACGACCGTGTCCCGGAGCGCGACGAGCGGTTTGCGGATGGTCGCGAGCGGGTTTCCGTCGAGATCCTCGAGCACGAAGGTCTTGCGGAGCGTGAGCACCTTGCCGTCGACCCTGAACGCGGGCCGGCCCGCCTCGTCCTCGACCGTGAAGTCCTCGCCGAGGTCGAGGAACTTCTCGCGCATCCTGTACCGGCGGGGATCCGCCGCCGCGGTGTTCGTGTCCATATGCGCATCGGGGAACGCCGTTCAATATAAAAGCGACGTTCCCGGCGTCGCGCCGTTTCCCGCGGGCGAACCCGGCGACCTGTAAAATAAAAGGGTATAGTGGCAAACTAGCCCCCAACCTCCTTCTCCAATAACTCAAGAATGCGCTTCAATTTCACTTTTTCGC
>ERZ747221.639-NODE-639-length-40499-cov-5.356687_pt1 | contig 40499 bp, 31 predicted proteins | sample MGYA00374949_ERZ747221 | MGnify/ENA primary metagenome ERZ747221 (study PRJEB28779, sample SAMN05720172) | bioreactor metagenome | isolation source: Anaerobic biogas reactor | place: USA:Washington, USA | collected 2015-08-08 ... | reverse complement strand
ACGGCTTCACCCTAAACGTCAACACCTTGAACGCCTTACGTTTCAACTCGCCCTATAGCGGAACGCCGGTTACACCCCTGCCACTCCGGGAGGTGAACCGGCAGGACCGCTCGTTCTGCCGTGCCGCCGGCCACGACCAGTGCGCTGGCGCCCAGTTGACGGATTTCTTCGGCGAGCATTCCGAGCGCGCCGTCGGCCTGAATGTATCTTCCTGGGAAAATGGCTGTTAGTTTCATAAGAGCATTCCTGCGGTACACCGGCAGAGGATGACGTCTTGTTTTGTCAAAAAGCGTTGCGCGATTCCCGGGAAAAAGGTGACAGCCACCTTGTGCCGCAACGGCCCTTCGGGTGCTTCGCACAAAAGGTGGCTGTCACCTTTTTCCTGGATTCCCGCCTTCGCGGGAATGACGCATGGCTATTCAGTTATCGGCTTCGGTTCGAACTTGAATGAGTAGACGTCGCATTCCGTCATGACCAACCTCAGGCGGACCGGCTTTCCGGCCCACGCCTCCAGGTCGGGGTTCCCCCGCCAGGAGATGCAACCGGCGACGGTATCGCCAACGACTACATTGCAGTCTGCCAGGCTGAATCCGGGAATCGAGGTGCCGTCGGGCGTCTGGATCTCGACGGCCAGGCTTCCCGCGGCCGACGTGCTGTAGTTGACGACGAGCCGGTTACCTTCGAACACGAGGGGTTTGGTTACCAACTCGCCTTGTTTGATGCCGGCGGCGACGGAAACGAATCCGTCGGTGCGCAGCACGTAGCGGTGCCCGCTCTTGGCGTGGTAGATCGACATTTCGGCATCGCCGGTGGGAACCACGTTGAGTGCCACGTAATTCGACCGGCTTCCCCAGCGGTCCGGATCGAGTCCGGGGCGAATATAGGCTTCGGGGAAGAGCCGTTCGTACGACGTCGCGCCGGCCCGGGTGGCCATGAACACAATATCGGTGGAGCCGAGCATCGGGTCGGTCTTTTCGCCGCCGACCCGGCCGGCCACGTAGCGGGTCGGCAGGGCGATGTAGATGTGGGGCGCGCGGAAGTAGGGATGGGTCTGGCTGGTGTAGAGGTGTTCGCCGGGCAGATTGGGGTGCATGGGCACCGGCTTGTCCCAGGTCAGAAAATCGGCGGACGTCGACCGCGACACGGTGCGCAGTCGGCCGTGTGGCGTTTCCCAGGTTCGGAAATAGCAGACGTAGCGTTGTTCTGCTGCCGACCAGAAGGCCACATTCTGGGAGTCAAAGGCATGGCTCCAGGCCTTGTCGTAGGGAATGACCGGTCCCTGGCCGAGCGGCCTCCAAACGACCCCGTCGGCGGAGGCAAAGGCGTGAAGTCCGTCGGCTCCGGCCTTTCGATCCTTGCCCGGATGCCCGGCCAGTGCCTTGAATCGTTCGTCCGGGACAACACCCGGCCGGGTGTCGAGGAAGGGGGAGAAGTTGTGGGAGAAGGGCGGCTGCCTGGCGAGGACGACGTTGTTCTCACGGGACCCGTTCACGTCGAACAGGCCGAGCGAGGGAAAGGTCCACTCGTGCCCGTCGCGGCTCTCGGCGTAGCAGGTGATTTCGCCGGGATGGCCCGAGTATTGCGGGCCGGTATAGCTGGGGTCCGTGTCGCGATAATAGCCTCGGTAGAGGTCTCCGTCCTTGATGACCGTCGCGTAGCCGCCAATCAGGGGCGACTTTGGCAGCGGAAGCATCTGGGGAGGATGGGTGCGGAACTCCACGCCTTCCATTCGGTCAACGAGATGCCGATCGACGAACAACTCGAGGCGGGAACCGACGGGGATGGGCGAGTCCGCCGCCAGGATCTGAACAGGCAGAAAGGTTACCACAAGCAGTACACTCTCAAGCAATAGTCCGCGGTGCGGGTTCTTGAACGGGTTTGCCATTTCGAATCTCCAGGACGGTCGAACGGCGCTGTCTGCTGCCGACCGCGAAGCCGATCGCCGCGGGGCCTTGGTGAGAGCGAAGAACGGCTCGTGACGCAAGACATCCGACCGATACGGGCGTGAACGCCGACAGTCGCGGCCTACTTCTCTTCCTCAGTCTTTAGCGGAGCCACATACAGGAAGAGCGTGTGTTTGTCGCCGTCTTCCAGAGACTTCACCGAGAACGACTTCTCGTAGGCGATTCCTTCGATCGTGTAGTTGTGGGTGACGATTTGCGAGCCGGGCTTGAGTTGCTTGAATTGGGGGATGAGCCGGGCGTTCATTTCGGGGAGCAGGTAGAGCATGAGGACGTTTGCCCGGCTCAGATCGACCGTGAAGATGTCTTCCTGCTTGATTTCCACGAGTTTCTCGACGCGTTCCTTGCGGACGTTTTCGAGCGACTCTCGGATCCGCTGGGGATCGATGTCGTAGCCTACGCCGTGGCAGCCGAAGCGTTTGGCGGCGGCCACGATGATCCGCCCGTCGCCGCAGCCGAGGTCGTAGACCACGTTGTCCTGCTTGATGTCGGCGACGTCGAGCATCTTGTCGATCACGTCGTAGGGGGTGCCCACGTAGACGCAGTCGGGCGTCTTGTCAGGCTCGGCCGTATGTGCGTCGGCGGCGTACAGGGCCGGAGACACTGCTGGCAGCAGCAGGAGGCTGAGGGCGGCAACGACTATTGCGGTGGTGCGGCACATGGGTATTCCTCGGATTTGCTGGTGCGGCTGTTGGCGAGTGGAAGGCGAGGGGCATGTGGGGATCTTGGTTGGTGAATGCAGTGGATGGTCTGCTGTTCTCGCTTACGCGTCGGGTTACTGTGTTCTTGCTCACGCGTCGGGTTACTATGGCTGAAGCGTTAGCGGAAGATTGCCAGGCCGGGGATAGCCTTGTCGAGGCGTTTCACTCCGTTCCTGGTGACGCTGCATTTCTTCAGCCAGAGGATTCGCAGATCTTCGAGGGGGCGGAGATGTTCCAGCCCTTGGTCGGTGACGTTGCATTCGTTGAGGTTCATGACGCGGACTTCGCGCAGGCCTGCCAGATGGGCCAGTCCCGCGTCGGTCACTTTCGTCTTCTGAAGGCCGAGGGTTTCGAGGCTGACCAACGGTTCCAGGTGAGCCAGGGGTTCGTTGCCGATCTGGCATCGGCCCAGATTAAGGACCCGCAACCTGGTCAACTTCTCCAGGTGTTCCAGTCCGGGACCGGTGACCTTGGTGTTTTCGAGGGCCAGGACTTCGAGATTGGTCAGCTTTCCGAGGTGGACCAGGCCGGCGTCGGTCACGGCAAGGTCGTAGAGGTAGAGACGCCTGAGTTGGGTGAGGCCGGCCAGGTGTGCCAGTCCGGCGTCGGTCACGGGGCACTCCCCGATCTTGAGCGACTCGAGGTTGGGGAGACCTTTGAGGTGGACCAGATCGGCGTCGGAAATCTCGCGTTTGGTGATCTCGACGCTGCGGACCAGGCCTCGATAGTCGCGCACCAGCCGCAACGGCAGGCTTTCGAGGGTCGCGACGGCGTGGGGATCGTCGCTTGGCGATTCCTGAGCGTTGCTTGCTGCGGCGGCCGTTGTTGCCACCTGAGCGTTGGCGACGGGCTCGGAAGCCAAGGTATTGGCCGCGCAGGTCACGGCCAGAATCAACCAGAGACAGAGCTTCGTTTTCATGGTCGTTTCTTTCTCATCAAGGCGGAGTCCCGGCCGGATTGTGTCCGATGCCCGGTATTGTAGTCGGGGAACATGCCACTCGGCAAAGGGGCGGCTTGTTCTCAGGGCGGACGGCGAGGAACCGCTGGTTGCCGGGAGCTTCAGTCCTTTACTGTTGCAGTCAACTTGGCACGGTAATGACGTTTTCTGACACTTACTCCCCAAAATGAGGCCCCCGTCTAGGGAGTCGAGACAGAGGGGTCGGTGTGTGGGTGTGTGTGGCTCATGGCGGTCGGGAAACGATGCGGGAAAGAACGTTGGTGTGTGTTCACGCGTACACTATCAGATTAGTGTTCCCATGTCAAGTATATTTTTGAACAGTCATAGGTTTTTTTGGAGGGGGTTGGCGATGCGTGGGGGTGCGATTTGATTCGATGCACATCGTCTAAAATAGAAGGCGGAACATGGTGGGCCGCGGCTCGCGAGAGGATGGCGGGACGTGGTTAGGCACTTGAAGACGGCGTGTCATGCCACGTCTCTTGGTGCTGGTTCGCCTTGGCACCACCCTACAACTGTTGCCACATTTCCCGCGGAACATGGTGGGCCGCGGCTCGCGGGAAGATGGCGGGACGTGGTTAGGCACTTGAAGACGGTATGTTGCGCCACGTTTCGCTGGTGCTGGTTCGCCTTGGCACCACCCTACAACTGCTCCCACATCTCCCGCAGCACGTCGCCTCGCTTGCGGTCGGTCGGTGGTGATTGGACCTTTTCGGCCTGGTGGACCCGGGCGGCCAACTCTTGCGGATTGAGCGTGCCGGCTTTGAGTTGGGCCAGGCCGTCGGCCCAAAGTTCGGCAACGGCTTCGGTGACCGGTTCGTCGAGCCGGGCATTGTAGTCAGCGAAGAAGCCCTTGGTGGCAAAGTACTGGGCAGCCGGGATGGCCGGATCGGGATCGGTCACCTTCAGGTCGTTGAAGAAGCTGACGAGTTGCCGGCGCCCGATGACGGTTCGGACGAGGAGATCGGGATCGAGGGCGGCGGGGGTCGTCTGCTGCTGTTTGGCCAGGGCGGCGGCGAAACCGGCGGCCTCGCCGGTCTGCATGTAGACCGGTTCGAGCCGAACGGCGCCCCAGGTGATGTGAGTGGCCGACAGGCAGACGGGAACGAGCAGATTGTCGACGCCTTGCGGAAGCAGCGACCGGTAGGGGATCTGCGAGGGGCGGGATTCTTCGGTGAGGATCAGCTTGCCGTCGTACTTGTAGCCGGGACGGCTGTCGGTGGTGCAGGCGTGCGAGTCCATGTACCAATCGGTGATAGCGATGCTGTCGCGATGGATGGGCGTCCGCCCGTACTCTTTGGCCAGCATGCCGTCGTGCTCGGTAAAGATATGGCGGCCGACGATGCGGCGGGTTTCGCGGACGTACATCTCATAGGGCACGTGCCCGTTGTCGGCATACTCGTCCTTGGGCAGGCCCCACTCACGGAATTTCTCACGTTGCCGGGGCGACACCGATTCGTCGTTCTGCAAGAACCACATGAGCCCCAGGCCGAAGTCGAGGTGCCGCTGGATGATCTTGTCGCGGGTGGGCCAGTCGGCCTCGGGATAAGCGTGGTTCTCGCCGGGGAGGATGGGGCTATTGACGTGCGATTTGAAGTTGGGGCCGTTGTTGGTAGCGATGGACTTGCGGTTGTAGTTGACGTATTCCTCGCGGTTGTACGCGGCCGGCTTGGGGATGGGAAGGCGGTTGGCCGGATCGGAGGTCACGCAGAAGCGATAGTTGTAGGCCTGGACGGCCCCGTCGGCCGTGAAGGGGCTGGTCGGATCGACGGTTCCCTGGTGGCCCCCGTAGGGGCGGATGTTGAGTCCCTCGCGGAGCACGCCGGGCGCCGGTCCGCCGGCAATGTTGGTGAAGACCTTGCCCGCATGGGGCTCGCCGTATTCGTCGCGGGCTTCACGGCCGACGCGATAGGGAACGCCGGCCAGGGCCAGCAGGTCGCCTTCGTAGGCGGCGTCGACGAAGGTCGTGCCGGCGACGCGGATCGAAGGTCCGTCGTAGGCCTTGGTTCGGGATTGCAGGGTAACGTTTCGGATGAGGGCCCCGTCGCGCGCGACGGCGGCGGGATAATGGTTGAGGAGCAAGGTGATATTCTTCTCGCCGGCCACGAGGCGGTTGTACTCGCGTTCGGCCACGTGCGGTTCGGCCCAACCGATCGGGTAGTGCTGGTGGGTGTAGCGGATCGTCTGGTGGTCTTTGGAATCGCGGCCGAAGGTGGCAACGTAGTAGTTTTCGATGTTGCCGAGCAGTTCGGTGAAGAGCGGTGCCCGGGGGCCGCCGTAAAGGGCGTCCCACTGCATGAGCCCGTTGGTCATCATGCCGCCGAGGTGTCCGTCGTGCTGGACGAGCAGGACAGTGCAGCCTTCGCGAGCGGCGCGGACGGCGCAGGCGATTCCGGCGGAAGTGCCGCCCACGACGACCACGTCGAAGGACTTGCCATCGACGGTGGCGGGGGAAGAAGCGGTGGCCAGGCGGACGGGCTCGTCGGAGTGCCGAGCTTTTTTGACGCCATCCTCTGCGTCGGGCGCTGTCTTCTTGGCCAGAGGCGACACCGCCACGGCCGCTGCCATTTCGTTTCGCAGGGGAGAAAGCTCCGAGGAGCCATCGGTCCGCGGCGGCTCGATGAATCCGGAATCGCGCCGGCCCGCTCGCTCTTCGCGAGCGATCTCGACCGGGATGAATTGCACGCCGTCGACGACGACAAATCCGTCGGCGTCTTCGTTGGAGACGATTACGGAGCCCTCCTTGCCGGCTTCGAAGCGAAAGATGCCGAGGGCTCGCGGCACTCGATCAACCAGGACCGGCCGGCGCTGGTTGACGGTGACGGTTCTCTCGCCGTCGGCACTGGCGACGGTGACTTTGGCATTGGACGCCCGGTTCTCGTGCCAGACATAGAGGAGGCGGACTTCGTACTCACCGGCGGACGGGATCTCCGGAGTGAAGCGTGCGGTCTTCTGTCCGTGGTCGACGCTGTTGTCGTGGCTGTAGGTGCGGCCGAGAAGCGGAGGCTGCTTGTTGCTGGCGACCCAGGACCCTGTGTACTCGGCCGCGTCGTCGTCGAGGACGATTCCGGGCAACTCGCGGGCCGGCGAACCGTCGGCGGCGCGTGCCGCAGCGGGCAGAGCCAGGAGCAATGCGATAACGGATACATCGAGAACGTGCCTTGTTGCTGTGATCACGGGAAAGTCCTCCGGCGAGTCTTGCGGGCCGCAACATCTCGGGTTTCACATGGTCGAACATTCTACCATACCGGGCCGCGTGTGCGTAGAATTGGCGATAACTCCAGGGAGACCGCAATGATGTCGAAGAACCAGCGTCAGACGGCGAGGAAGCCGGCGACGAAATTTGCCCATTTGCAGAAGAAGATGCGGAAGCAGGCGGTGGAGAAGCGGAATGTGCAGCGACAGAAGTCGAGGAAGAAATAGGCCGGCGCCCCTTCATTCGCTTGCTTCCGGCACAGACTTCCACACGCGGATCGAGGCGTCGGTGCAGGCGGCCGCCAAATAGGTGCCGTCGGAACTGAAGCGAGCCACCCCGCCCCGCACGTCGGCGTTCTCCCGCAGGATGAGGAGCCGCTGACGTTGCTCATAATCCCAGAGTGCGATCGTTTCGCCCCCCATGACCGTCACGAATCGCGTGCCGTCGGGATGAAAGACCAGGCCGTTTTCTCGCTCGCCCTCCAAGGCCGGCAATTTCCACACCGTCTGGCCGGCGGCGAGATCCCAGAAGTGGACCGAACCGTCGTTGCAAGCCGTCGCGAAGATCCCGCTGCGACCGAAAGCGTGGCCGGTAACCTTGGCGTCGTGGCGCAGCCTCGACTCAAAGTGCAGAGTTGCCGCATCGAAGACTCGGATCCTTTGAAACCGCGGCACGGTCGCCAGCCACCGGCCGCAGGGGCTCAACGCGATGCGGCAGTGGGGAAGACGCACCGTGTCGAGACTGCGCAGGAGCCGGCCCGTTTGCGAGTCCCAGAATTTCGGTTGGCCGCGCCTGCAGGCCGACAGGAGTTGCCGGCCGTCGAGGCTGTAGATCAGGCCGCTGATACCGTCGGCGCTGCCCTGAAACTCCAGACGCAGCTTGCCGCTGCGGACGTCCCAGATGCGAATCCATCCGTCGTCGGCGCCGGCGGCAACCGTGGCGCCGTCGGGACTGGCACAGACGGAGCAGACCGGTACCTCATAGCGTCCATAGACGCGCAGGGCCCGGCCGGCGGCAACGTCCCAGGCGCGGACCGTCCCGTCGCGGCTGGCAGAGAGCAGCAGCGGCGTTGCCGGCACGAAAGCCAGGTCGACCACCGCGCCCTCGTGGCCCTGAAGGATCCCGGTCCCCTGCTCGCTGATCGTCTGGTGGACGTAGACCATGTCGGCAGTCGTTCCGAAGGCGATTCGCTCGGCGTCTGGTGCGAAAGCGACCACCCGCACGTCTCCCCGATGCCCGCGCAGGGTGAGCTTGCATCGGCCGTTCACGGCATCGTAGACGGCCACGGAATTATCCCAGCAGTTCAGCGCGATCGAGCGGCCGTCGGGACTGAATGCCAAACAGGCCTGGGCGGCCGGTACAACCGGCAGCTCCCCGACCATCTCTCGGGAGGCCACGTCCCAGATTCTCACCCTGTCGCGTCCCGAAGCCGCCGCCAGGCGGGCGCCGTCGGGGCTGAAGGCCATTCCCACAATGCGGTCGAAAGCCGGCAGGTCGCCGACGTACTGCCGGGTCTCGAGGTTCCACAAGACAAGCCTCGCAGTCGGTCCGGTCCGTCCGAGCGTGAGGGCGACGTGTCTGCCGTGGGGACAGACCGCCATGTTCCGCACCTCGTTGACGTCATGGACGATGCGGAACAGCTCTTCTCCCGTTTCCGCTTCCCAAATGCGAATCGACATGTCTTTGCCGGCCGTGACAAGCCGGCGCCCGTCGGAGAGGAACCTCGCGCCCACGACTCCGTCGGTATGCCCCTCGAAGACTCGCTTCGCCTTGCGGGCGGCCACGTCCCAAAGAATGGCCGTCCCGTCGCGTCCGCCGGCGGTAAGCAGCCAACGGCCGTCGCTGCTGAAATCGACGCAGCAAATATGGCTCTTGTGGCCGCCAAGCTCGGCCAGCTTCTTTCCGGTGGTCCCATCCCAGAGCTTGAGGTTCCAGTCGGAACCGCCCCCGGTTGCGATCAACTTGCCGTCGGGGCTGAAGGCCACCGAGCCCCCGGCGGCGCGAAAGGCAAACAGCGACGAGTAGGGCAATCCGCTCAGATAGCCCCATTCCCAGCCACGGCGCCCGGCGGGGCAGTCGGCGAGGAACTGTTTCATTCGCGGGATGTCGTTGGCCTGCCACGCCCGATCGGCCGAAAGCACGCGGTGGAAGTAGAGATGCGTCTCGGCTCTTTCCAGAGATCGTGCGGTTCGCTCGTAGCTCACGGCGCCGACAGCCACGATCGCCGCCAGAAGCGAGAGACTCAGCAGAACCAAGACCGCGATTGCCGGGCGGCGGCGAGCCCAGCGGCCGAGCCGCAAGGGGATCGCCAGCGGGCGGGCCGCCACCGGCTCGCCGCGCAGGTGCCTGGCGAGATCGGCGGCCAGGTCGGCCGCCGTGGCGTAGCGGTCGCTCGGGGCAGGCTTCAAACACTTCAGGCAGATCGCCTCCAGGTCGCGTGGAACGGCGCGGCTCACTCGCCGAGGCCGGACAGGTTTAGTGTCTTTGTGCTGGACTTGTGCGCATGGTGCGCGCGTGTTTGTGCATGTTGGATTACGGGCTTGCCCCGCTTTGCGGGTTTCGCCGGTTCCGGCGACCTCGCCGCCTTCGTCCTGAAAGGGGCGGCGCCCCGTAACCATCTCGTACAGGATCACGCCCAGCGAATAGACGTCGGAACGGCGATCGACTTCGCTGCTGCGTCCCGCGGCCTGCTCGGGAGCCATGTAGCTCGCGGTGCCTACCAGTTGGCCGCCGGGAGTCTCTAATTCGTCAGACTTCGCCAGTCCGAAGTCGGCCACGTAGGCGGCGCCGGACTCGTCGAGGAGGATATTGGCCGGCTTGAGATCGCGGTGCACGATCCCCAATTCGTGGGCGTGGTGCAAGGCTTCAGCCACGCCGAGGCAGATCTCTGCGGCGCGGCGGCAGGATAATCGCTCGCCCCTGAGACGCTCGCGCAGGCTGCTGCCGGCAATGTATTCGCTGGCAATATACGTCGTGCCCGACTCTTCGCCCGCATCGTAGACCTGCACGACCCCGGCATGTTTGAGCCGCGCCACATTGCGGGCTTCCTGCATCAGCGGCGACGCATCGTGGGGCCGGAGCCGGCCTGCCCGCGGGATCTTCAGGGCGACCAGCCGCTTGAGCACCCGGTCGTGGGCCTTCCAGACCGTGCCGAAACCGCCCTCGCCCAGTTCTTCCAGGAGTTCGAATCGTCCGAAAGACGCGCCGGCCTCGACGGCCTGCAATCCTTCAGACCCCGGCTCGGCACCAGCGCCGAATCTACGGCAGACCTGCGGTGATTCTGGTGCGGCCGGCAGACAAGGCGAAGGTTCGGGCGTGGTGCTCCGGATGTCGCCGGTGTCGTCGGCCAGCTCGAAGGCGGCCAGGATGCCGCCACCGTACTCGGCAAAACGCGACTGGTAGTCGGCCGGACAGGGTTCCTCGCCGCGCTGCCGCCGGAGCTGCAACTCCACCGCCAGCAACTCCTGAAAAAGGGCCGTCCGGCAGTCGTCGGGAGCTTCGACCAGGGATTCCTCCAGCCTCGCGGGCTGCCCGGCACGCCAGGCCGCCTCGAACCGGTCGGCAATCTGATCGATCAGCCTTTCGGCCTGGAGGATGTTTGAGGAATCGGACATGAGGCAAGCGAAAACGCGTGTGGCAACCGTCAGCGTCTCTCTAACTACTTACTCGCAATCGGTCGGTCCGATGTGACATGGCGAGCTTTGAGCTATGAGCTTTGACTGTGGGGGGCAAACGATCATCGACCTCTGTCCTCCGGCTTACGGCTTTCGTCGGCTTGCCAGATCTCCCGGATCAGCAACAACTTGCGCTGCACGGTGCGGCGCACGTAGCCGAGGCGGCGGGCGATCTCTTCGTGGTCGCAGCCTTCCAGCTTGAGGGCGGCGATCTGTCGGAGGCGGGGATCTTCGAGCCGGTCGAGGAGCCGCTGGCAGAGGTCTTCCATTTCGGCGGCCAGTTCGGGCTCGGGTTCCCGCCCCACGATCTGTTCGATCGCCCGGCACTCGCAGTCGTCGGCGCCGCACTCGCCGATGGCCGATTCGCCCACCTCGCGGCCAGCCCCCCGCTTGAGACAGAAATGCCGCCGGTGCAGGTCGGCCACGCGGCGGTTGGTGAGCATGAGGAGCACCTGCCAGAGATCGTAGCGGTTGGCAAGCTGCGGGAAGGAGCCCTGGCGGATCTGCTCGAAAAAGTTGGCCAGCACGGTGTGGGCAACGTCCTCCTCGTCGGCCATCCGCCGGGGCGTGCCGTTCATCCTCTTGCGGGCCTGCTCGGCAAGCTGCTGGAGATAGCGCTCATACAAGCGCTGGGCGGCCTGCTGGTCGTCGTCGGCCCGAACCTGCTCGATCCAGCGGCTTACGGACGCAAGGTCCTCCATTCGTGATTGCTCCGTGGGAGAGCCCGAGACATCAAGAATCGCCCCCCGGCGAGGGGCCTGATAGTTCTTCATCGTAACTCGGCACACGGGGGGGAACAAGCGCGGGTTATTTATGTCGGTCCGGGCAGGCATAAAACGACCTTGAGAAAAAAATGAAAATGCGTGTCACATCGCCTGCGCGGTTTGCGAGTTATTCAGTAGGCGAATCGTTCGCCGCGGGAGGGGCAGTTTCCTCCGGCGACGTCGCTTGTCGGCGGAAAGCCGCGGCGGACGACCCCTGGTTTGGGGGACGAGAACGAGTGGTTCGCTTCACAGCACGTCAGAACGGTTACCGATGAGTGTGATTTTGTCAGCCGCGGCTGAATTAAAACATTTTTTCGATTGTCTTTGTCAGGATTGGCCACTCGGCGGCCTATAGGGAGGTAGGAAGCTGTTTTTCACAAGCGACCCCACGGGCAATGCCGAGCAATTCCGGCTCATTTGTGGGGTCTCAGTCACAACCGAGCATCGAGGAGTTGAGCATGAGATTCTGGTCTGGACTGGCGGGGGTTGCGGTTTGTGCGGCGTTTGTTTCGGGCGTGTCGGGCGACGTGTTCAACATGCCCGTCGGGCTGACAAGCCTGGAATTCGTCGAGGTGGGAAACCCCGGCAATGGGGCCGATACCACGGGCTTCGGCGCGGTGGGCTATACCTACAACATCGGCAAGTACGAGGTGACGGCGGGGCAGTATACCGAGTTTCTCAATGCGGTGGCGGCGACGGATACTCACGGGCTGTATTACTACAAGATGGCAGACATCAATTCTGAGAGCGTCGGCATCGTACGAAACGGCTCGTCGGGAAGCTTCACCTATGAGGTGGCCCCAGGGTGCGCCAATAGACCTGTTCATTTTGTGAGTTTTTGGGACGCCGCGAGGTTCTGCAACTGGCTCCACAACGGTCAGGGTGGTCCTGAGACGACCGAGAGCGGAGCGTACATCAACATTGGTGATCAGGCCACGTTCGCACGTCAAGCCGGCGCCAAGTTCTTCATCCCCAGTGAGGACGAATGGTACAAGGCCGCTTACTACAAGGGCGGCGGAACAGATACCGGATACTGGCTGTATCCCACTCAAAGCGACACTGATCCCGGGCGGGATCTGAACGACATCTCCGGCAACAATGCAAATTACAAAGGGGATCCATACCCCATCCAGTCGCCGTATAAGACGACCGTCGTGGGTGAATTCCAGGATTCCGGCAGTGCCTATGGAACCTTCGACCAGGGAGGCAACGTCTGGGAGTGGAACGAAGCAGTGGTCAGTTCGTCGCGTGGTTTGCGAGGCGGGTCCTTCGCTCACTCCTTGTTCAATGTCGAGTCGAACTTCCGCTTCGATCACCCCGCCACCGGCTATGATTCGCTCCGCGAGTATCGGTCTGTCGGCTTCCGCGTCGCAAGCGCCGCGCCCGTCCCCGAACCGGCCAGCCTGGCCATTTGGGCCTGCGGGGGGCTGGGGGCGCTGGTGCTGAGAAGGCGGCGGAGGTAGGAACTAAAATCTTGCCTATTTTACCCACACCCTTCGCGCCGGCGGCTCATGTTGCCGGCGCGATTTGTTTTCTTGGCTCAAACGGTCGCCGGCGAAAGTTTCACGGGGAATCGCTGTCACGTTTCCTGCGCCGTTTGCGAGTAATCCAATAGGGAAGCCGCGAGCCGCGGACGGGGCAGTCTCCCTCGATGATACCACTCTTTGGGGGAAAGTTGCGAGCGACGCCTCCGATAGGAGCGTGTACGGAATTTTGTGCTCGTGATCGGCCGGAAGGGGACAGTCCCATTTTTGCGGCATCCTGCCACAAAAATCGGGACAGTCCCCCAATCGTGCCGGTCGGAGAAATGGTTGGCTTCCAAGCATCAGACGCCCCGAGCCGGACCAGGCAAAGTGATGGACCCCACGATCGAGTCGACCCGATTCGGCCAGTATTGCATCAACGTCTATCGGCTGGGCGACAGTTGCTATCTCGTATGCGGGCGGCAGGGGGCCGCGGAGTCTTGCTTCACGCAGGCGGTGTTCCGCGATTGTCGCCGGCCGCAGGGCAACCTGATTCACACCCTGCAGCAGCACCTGCGCCGGTTCGAAGAGTCGAACGACTTTCAGGATTGGCACCGGCAGATCTATCGGGCGTCGTGGGATCCGGCGAACTCGCGCTGCCCGCTGTGTTTCGTCGCCTGCGGGCAAGCGGCCAAGGAGCTTCGCAAGCTGATGGGGCCCGACTACGATCGGTTTCTCGCGGCGTCGCTGGAGATCAGCGTGCAGCATGCTTCACAGCGAAACGAGTGTGAAGCGCTTGGCCAGGCGGGCCAGGGTGGTGTCGGCCAGGTATTGGCGGACGTGTGAGTGGACGGCATGGACGAGTTCGCCGACGAGGCAGTCGGCACCGTCGCACACCTGCTGCCGAAGCAGGCACTCGGCATCGCCAAGGGGGCCTTCGACCGCCTCGAAGAGCTGGAGCAGGGTGATATCTTCGGGAGCCAGGGCCAGGGTGAAGCCGCCGTGGGGCCCGCGGGTCGATTGGACGATGCCGGCCCGGACGAGTTGCTGCATGACCTTGGCCAGATGATGCCCGGAGACCTGGAGGGCGGCGGCGATTTCCTGATTTGCGATGCGACCATCGGTCTGCCGGGCCAGGAGGGCGGCCGCGTGGAGGGCGAGGGAGGCGGGTTCGGAGATGCGGATCAGATTTCCCACGTCGGGACCTCGAGACTCATCGGGCGGATTTGGCGTGGTGATTGCCTGAATGATAGAAAGCAGGACGTGGCGAGGGTATCGCGCGAACGGCTCGGCGTCTTGTGAATGCTGTGAAATACCCAGGAATCCGGGGAGAATTTTGTCCCATGTAACTTGTTTTCGCAAAAAGAGATATGGCGAGAGACAAGGATCTTGGCAAGGCAGATGCCGGAAACCGGATTGACTTGCGGGACAATTCTGGTAGAAATGTTCTTAAATACGATATTGAGTGTCAGTATCACTATGAGACCGCATCACGAACCCGCCGAAGAACCGCTTGTCGAAGTCGAGCCTGCGCAGCTCTGGCTGCGGCAGCGCCGGTTGCAGGTGCGATCGCGATCGGCGGAGGATGCTGCCTGCACGTGCCAAGGCGCAACCAACCAAGCAGCGAACCAAGGCCTGCCCGCCGCTTGCCAGGCGATCGATTCGGCCGACCTGCTGGCGGGGCGCCGGGAAGTGCAGATCGTTCATGCGGGCGAGACCTACCGGCTGCTGGTGACCCGGAACAACAAACTGATTCTGCAAAAGTAAGCCAGCCAGGCGCCCGATGTCCTGCGGGACACGCGGGCCTCCCAGCCAGCCTCGCGTCGCGTTTCTGCGAGCCGCCGACAGATTTTCAGAGGGTATCGTTCCCTGGTCGCGTCGGCGGTTCCATCTCGAACCTCTTGGCTGGGAGTGCCTCTTATGAAGCGTCACTATCGTGCTTTCACTCTAATCGAACTGTTGGTGGTCATCGCGATCATCGGAATTCTGATCGCCCTGCTCTTGCCGGCGGTTCAGTCCGCCCGGGAGGCGGCTCGAAGAACGAGCTGCACCAACAATCTGCGTCAATGCGTGTTGGCGCTGCACAACTACCACGACACGCACCGCCGGTTTCCCGGCTTGGGGGCCGACGCGAAGGCGAGCTTCTCGGTTCAAGCCAGGCTGTTGCCCTACGCGGAGCAATCGAATCTGCAAGAGCTGGTCGACTTTGAACAGCCGCTATTTGTCGGCGGGCACGGATTCGGCACGCTGAACGCGGCCCAAGTGGTTGCAGCGCGAACGGTCGTACCGATGTTCCGCTGCCCGAGCGACGGCGGCGAAGACCTGTTCACCGGTTACGGCGCCAGCGCGGAGCAGCCGCTCGCCGGCGGCAACGTCATGGTGTGCATCGGCTCAGGGCGAGGAACCAACTACGACGTTCGCTACCGCACGGACGGGCTGTTCTACTACGACTCGGCGACGGCGCTGCGAAACGTCACCGACGGAACCAGCAACACGGTGGTGATATCGGAAACGCTGCTGGGCAACCAACAGGATACGGGGGAGTTGGTTGACGCCCAGCGTCAAGTGGCGAACGTCTCCTATTCGCCCAACTCGGGATCGCCGGGGCTATCGGGGATCGTGGACGCGGACGTGGCGGCGATCGTGGCGGGCGCCGTCAGTTTTCGGGGTATGCGAGGTTCGGGTTGGATCGTCGGAAAGACATACACCTCGATGTTTCACACCTACCTGCCGCCCAACGCGGACTTCCCGGACATGTATTCGATGGGAATCGGTTATTTTGCCGCTCGCAGCAACCACCCGGGCGGCGTGAACACGGCCTTTGCCGACGGAAGCGTGCGTTTCGTGGCGGAGACGGTCGACCTGGAGACCTGGCGGAACCTGGGTTCTGTATCCGGTGGAGAGGTTCCGGGCGAGTTGTAGTAACTCACTTCCTGACTTCTGTTGCAGTTGAGTCAAGTTCTGGCGACTTGACCTCGGTCCGAGGTGGAACCTCGTTAGAGTCTCAATCTGGAATGGAAATCAAGTATCGCAACGCTATCACGGAGTACAAGGACAAACCGCAATGAAGAGAATCTGCCACGTGCACATCGTACTGTTTTTCGGCGCCTTGTTGAGTCCGGCCGGGCCGGTTCTGGGGGCGGAAGACGCCGCCAGGAAGCCGGGGCTGCTGGTGATCGCTCACGGCTCGCCGAGCCCGGCCTGGAATGAGCCGGTTCTGAAACTGGGTGCGGAGATCGCCCGGACCGCCATGGAAACGAGTCGCTTCGGCGCCGTTCGCACAGCGCTCATGGAATTCAGCGAACCGAGCATTCCGACGGCCGTGGCGGAACTGGAGGCTTTGGGGTGCAGTCGCATTATCGCGGCCCCCCTGTTTGTCATGCCGACCGGCCATACCCACTTCGACGTGCCGGCCGTGCTCGGCTTGTACTCATCTGGCAGGACCGACGTGCATGCCGAAGAACACGGCGGGGTCGTGCGGTGCCGTATTCCCATCACGCTGACGGAAACCATGTCGGAAGACGAACGGCTGCTGCCGCAGTACGCCTTGCAGGAAGTCGAGAAGCTGTCGACATCCTCGCCCGAGGAGGCGATCGTCTTTCTGGCACACGGCGACCCTGATCATGAGCTGCTCTGCGAGCGGGGCATGCGGCGGATTGCCTCCTACTGCTGCGCGCGAACGGGAATCGAGTACGCCGATTGGGCCTACATCGGAGTGGGGCAAGAGTTCGCCTCCAAAGGGCTCCCCGCGATCCGGCGAGCGGCGGAACAGAAGCAACGCGTGCTCGTCGTCGGGCTGTATGTTGCGTCCGACGCTCAGCGCATCCGCGATCGAGCCTTGAAGGCCGACACACGCTCCCATGGGGAGCGAGAGGCCGACATCTCCGGCAGCGAGATCCTGTTTTCGAAGGAAGGGATCGTTTCCTGCCCGCTTGTCGTGGAGTGGGTTGTCGAAACCGCCTGCGAGGCGCTGGAGAAGTCCAGCGAGTAGGATTGGGGCGTTGCCGCCGCGGGCGTCTCCTCGCATCGAAGCGGTCCGATCACCGCGATCACAACTTCAGAACTTCAAAGTTCTCCGCACGAACTGGCGACTGATCTTCAGGCTCTCGCGCAAGGGGCGCGTAAGCTTGAGATCGCGAGGATGGGCCAGTTCAATCACGGCGTGGCCTCGGAAGTCGATCTGGATGAGGGCGTCGCGGACGGCGGCGTAGTCCATGTCGCCCTCACCCATGGCTTCGACCCAGGTCTTGTCCTGTTTCTGGTCGCGGAGGTGCAGGAAGACGATACGATCGCCGAACTGGCGGAGAAACTCGACGGGATCGACGCCGGCCTGGACGAGCCAGTCGAGGTCGGGACCGAGCCTGGCGTCGGGGATTCGCGCCAGCGTGCCGCGCAGGTCATGAAGATCGTTTTCGACCTCGTATTTGTGGTTGTGAAGATTGAGGACGACACCTTTGGACTCTGCGATTGCGATGATCTTCTTGAGGAGGTCGGCCTGCGCGTCGAGTTCTTCTTCGGTTTTCGGATGTCCCGCCGAACCGACCGAGGTGCCGAACGTCGTGCCCCCCAGGGCCGCCAGGCGAGCGATAACCTTCTCGGCATCTTCGAGGATAGCTGCGTGTTGCTTGCGGTCCCACATGGCTGCGCCGAAGGACGTACCGAGGACCGGCAGTTCGTGCTTCCGGGCGAGGTCACCGATTCGCTGGACGGCGTCATCCGGCAACAGAGCGGTGTGCATCAGTTCGATGCCGTCCATCCCGGCGTACTTCATGTCGGCGAAGATTGTGTCCAGGATCGGCGTGATGTCGTGTTGCGGCTGGGTGGCGGCGTAGACCCAAGGGTGGGCCCCGACGGTGACCTTTCGCGACGTTTCGTCTGCTGCATGGGACGCGTGGGCAAACAGACCGTGGGTACCGGCGGCCAGCACGGCACCGGCGGCATGACGGAGGAGGTCTCTTCGGGACAAGGATTCTCTGGACACTTCGTCGGTGAACACGGCTCTCTCCCTCAATTTCGGTTGTCGGCGGTCGATGGCTGGCCGCATCATACCGCGCATGGGACGCGCAATCGAACCGCAGGCAAAAAATAAGCCCCTCCGGCGCTGGACGGGAGGGGCTTTTCTTGTCGGTACGTTGGAAGGTATTCGTCAAGCCGAAAGAGTTCGGCTCGCTACTACTTCTTCTCTTCAGGCTTGGGAGCTTCGGCTTTCGGTGCGTCTGCCTTGGGGGCAGGCGGAGCAGCCTTCTCCTCAGCCTTGGGAGGCTCGGGTTTCTTTGGAGCGGGCGGAGCCGGCTTCTCCTCGGCCTTGGGAGCGGGTGCCGCAGGCTTCGCTTCGGCCTTGGGGGCCTCAGCCTTGGGGGGCTCGGGCTTCTTGGGAGCGGGCGGAGCCGGTTTCTCTTCGGCCTTGGGGGCTTCGGGCTTCTTGGCTTCGGGCTTGGGCTCTTCCTTCTTGGGGGCCGCCGGTTTCTCGGCGGGCTTCTCGGCATCGGCCTTCTTGGCCTCAGGCTTCGGCGCATCCTTCTTCGGTGCCGCCTCTACCTTCTTGGGCTCGGCAGGCTTCTTCGCCTCCGGCTTGGGAGCCGGAGCCGGTTTGGGGGCCGGAGCCGGTTTGACTTCGGGCTTCTTGGCCGGCGCAGGGGGCGCGGGCGGGACCGCCTTCTTGGGAGCGGGGGCCGGTTTGGGCTCGACCGCGGGGGCTACAGCCTCTTCGGCAGCCGGGGCACAGCATGCCGGTTGGCATGGCCTGCAGCAGATCGGCTTGCAGAAGATCGGCTTGCAGCAAACTGGTTTGCAGCAAATCGGCTTGCAGCACCGCGGAGCGCAGCGCCCGAACAGGCCGCGTGCTTCCGCCGTCTCGGAGACAACGAGTGCCGTTGCCATCAAGACGGCCAGCGTCACGATCAGTCGTCGCATGGACTCATCCTCCTAAGTAGTGGAACAAAGGGTGTTTAGTGTGTTTGTGCCGGACTTGTGCGCATGGTACGCGCATGTTTGTGAAGGTTGGGTTGCGGGCTTGCCCCGCCTTGGGGAGAACAGCCACCCGTTGCTGTGGGCTTCGTGCCGCAGGTCACCTGAAAACATCGCAAGGTGGGAGCGGTAGGTGGCGGCTCATCAATTACGAGCAGAACGAGGCGACGTCTCCACGCCGCCGAATGCTCAGGGGTGTGGTCAACTCTATATATCCAACCTAGTCTACCCGAAGTGCCAATGCAACCATTCTTGTGAACAGAAAAAGGGAAAGACACATCCAGAGTGCGTGTGCGCAAGGTGTTACGAGAAATGGGTCTACGTCCCAGTCTCTGGCTCCCAGTGGGGTCTGCGGAAGGTTGAATTCCATCCTATTTGGGGGATCGTCAGAATCGCCAAACAGGGACCCCGCTGGCACGTGGTGTCATTTTGGGCGATATTGGGCGGTTCGGGCTTTGTGTTCTTTGGCAGGCGGACGAAAAAAATCTACCAGTTGGACGCTCTAGGGTCGGCCCAATGAAGTTTCACGCGACGACGATTTTGGCTGTGAGGCGCGGAGGTGCGGTTGCCATCGGCGGTGACGGGCAAGTCAGCCTCGGCAACACGATCATGAAAGCGGATGCAACGAAAATCCGCCGACTGGCGGAGGGGAAGGTGATGGTCGGATTCGCTGGTTCGGCGGCCGACTCGTTTGCCTTGCTGGAACGGTTCGAAGCGAAGCTGAAGGATCACCCGTCGAATCTTCCCAGGGCGGCGACGGAGTTGGCGAAGGAATGGCGCACGGATCGCGCCTTGCGACGACTGGAGGCGATGCTGATTGCCTTGGACGCACGGCACACGCTGCTGTTATCGGGGAGCGGCGACGTGATCCAACCGGCGGACGGGATCGTCGGCATCGGATCGGGCGGCAACTACGCGGTGGCCGCCGCACGGGCCTTGGCGGGTCATAGCGACCTGGGAGCCGCCGAGATCGTCCGCGCGTCGTTGGAGATTGCCGCAGGGATCGACGTCTACACGAATACGAACATCACCGTGGAGGAACTGGCGTGCGAGACCTAACGCCGCGAAAGATCGTTGTCGAACTGGATCGATACATTGTGGGACAGAACGAGGCCAAGCGCGCGGTGGCCGTCGCCGTGCGGAATCGCTGGCGTCGGCAGCAGCTTTCGGAAGAGATGCGTCCCGAGGTCGCCCCGAAGAACATCATGATGATCGGTCCGACGGGCGTGGGCAAGACGGAGATTGCCCGGCGGCTCGCGAAGCTGACGGGTGCACCGTTCATCAAGGTCGAAGCGACGAAGTACACGGAGGTCGGGTATTACGGGCGCGACGTGGAGAGCATGGTTCGAGAACTGGTGGAGAACGCCATCGGCCTGGTTCGCGAAGCAGAGCGTGCGGGGGTGGAAGAAGAAGCGAAGCGGCGCGCGCAGGAACGGCTGCTCGACATGCTGGTTCCGGCTCCGGCCTTCGACTCGCCGGGTGAGGGAGAATCGGTGCAGCAGCGTCACGAACGGACGCGGGAGAAGTTTCGCGCGATGCTGGTTGCCGGCGAATTGGAGGAGCGCCGGGTCGAATTGACCACCGAGCAGAAGATCATGCCGATGATGCTCACGGGGAGCGGCATGGAGCAGATGGACCTGGACTTGCAAGGGATGTTCGAGAAGATCCTTCCGAAGAACACGTCGAGGCGGGAACTGCCGGTGAAGGAAGCGAGGAAGGTGCTGTTCGAACAGGAGGTCGACGCGTTGATCAACAAGGACGACGTTCAGGCGGCGGCGATCGAACTGGCCGAGGACACAGGTATTATCTTCATCGACGAACTCGACAAGGTAGTGGCCAGCGAACAGACGCACGGAGCGGACGTGTCGCGTCAGGGCGTGCAGCGTGATTTGCTGCCGATTGTGGAAGGGACGACGGTTCAAACGCGGTACGGATTCGTGAAGACGGACCACATCCTGTTCATTGCGGCCGGCGCGTTCCATCGCTCGAAGCCGAGCGATCTGATGCCCGAGCTGCAGGGGCGTTTTCCGATCCGCGTGGAACTCAAGGACCTGACGAAGGACGATTTCGTCCGCATTCTCAAGGAACCGAAGAACTCTCTTACCCGGCAGTACGAAGCGTTGCTCGATACCGAGGACGTGAAACTGGTGTTCGAGGAGGACGCCGTCGAGGCCTTGGCCGACTACGCTTTCAAGGTCAACCAGACGTCGCAGAACATTGGGGCGAGGCGGCTTTACACGATCATGGAGCGGCTTCTGGAAGAACTCAGTTTCGAGGCGCCGGAAATGAACATCGGCCGGGTCGTCATCAACGGGGCCTACGTATCGCAGCGGTTGGACGAGGTGGCTCAGGACGAGGATTTGAGCAAGTTCATACTGTAGAGGGGCCGACAGGGCACCGACCTCATCATGACGGGTGCCCGAGCAAGGCGAAGACGACCCCCATGTAGATGACAATCCCCAGGACGTCGATAATACCCGCGACAAAGGGATTGCTCATCAAGGCCGGATCGAGGCCGAGGCGGCGGAAGAGGAGGGGCAGGACCGAGCCGATCAAGGTGCCGCTAACGACGACGAGAACGAGTGTGATCGGCAAGACCGTTGCCTCAAAGGCGGAGACTTCTCTCAGCGACCATGCGCAGAAGAAGCCGAATACGGCCAGGAGTCCGCCCAGCAGGAGCCCCATGGCAAACTCGCGTCGGACGACGCGCCACCAGTCGGCGACGGTGATGTCGTTCGTCGACAATGCCGTGATGACCAAAGCGGCCGACTGGTTACCCGAATTGCCGCCGGTGGAGATCACCAGGGGAATGAAGGGCATCAGCCAGGGAATGGCGGCGAGGATACCTTCATAACGGCGAATGACGACCGCGGTGACGATGGCACCGAAGAACAGGATCGTGAGCCAGATGGCTCGTTTTTTGGTGAGTTCGTAGAGCGACGCATCGAGGTAGTTTTCCTTGAGGGGGCCGACCGCCGCTGCAAGATAGGCGTCTTCGACCGCCTCTTCGGCGATCACGTCGATGACGTCGTCGTGGGTGATGATGCCGAGCATGCGGTGCTCGTCGTCGACGACGGGGATGGCCAGCAGGTCGTACTTGGCCACCTTGGCCGCGACCTCTTCCTGGTCCTCCGACACATTCACGGTGAGCAGATCCCTCTCCATGATCTCGCCGACGGGCCGATCGGGGAATCGCGTGGCCGACAGCAGTTCTCGTGCGGAAACCAGCCCGTGCAGGTGTCCCTCGTCGTCGAGGACGTAGATGTAGTAGATGGTTTCGAGCTGTTCGGCCTGACGGGCGATCTGATCGAGTGCCTGTTTGACGGGCGTGGATTCGCTGACCCGGGCGAACTCGGTCGTCATGACCGCGCCGGCCGTATCCTCGGGGTAGGCCTGGAGACGCTGGATGTCGCGCCGCTCCTCGGCCGGCACGAGCGAGAGGACTTCCTCGACCAACTCCGGGGCCATTTCCTGCAAGAGGTCGACGCGATCGTCCGGCGGCATTTCGCCGATCAATTTGGCCGCCTCCTCGCGATCCAGTGATTCGAGGATCTTGACCTGAAGCTCCTCCGGAAAGAAGCAGAATATCTCCCGGCGGAGGTAGTCTTCGGCATGGCGGATGACGTTCCAGGATTCCTCCGCGGTGAGGCCGTCCATGAATTCGACGGTTCTGGCCGGATGCAAAGCTCCACAGAACTCGCGCAAGCCTGCGACGTCGTTTTCGGCCAACATTTCGCGGAGTTCGGGAAGGTAGAGCGGATTAGGCATGGTCTCGCCTCGTGAGGAATACGACTCGCGTCGGGCAACACAACGCTCCCATTAGGCAAGTCTAGCATCTGGGACACGAGGGGCGCAAGGCCCGGGAGACCGTCGGGACGAGTCGTTCGCCTGCCTTACGAAGCGATCTGCCACGGATCGACAAGGGAAGAGGAAACGAGCGGACGCCGGAAGAAGCTCTGAAGGATTTCCGGGAAGGCCGCGAAGTGAAGGTGAATCAGGCTGCCGACGACGCAGCGGCACCCGATGAGGTCGGGCCGGCAACAGGAATCGTGAGGGGCGTCGAGACGGCATCCGGGGGCCTCGAATCGCCATCGGCCGGAGCGGTACCCGCGAAGACGGGAGCCTTGGGGAGCGAGCCAATTGTCTTGGGCAACGACAACTTCCATAGGCTCGGGGGCAGGGTTGCCTGTCTGGAACCGCGCCACCGCGGGCAGGATACCGCACATTCGCTGCGTTTCCCCGTCGGGATACTCGATCGCCTGGCTCAGGTAGGCTGCTCCTCCAACCTCTCCGTAGATTCGTCCTCCGTGGGCGACATGGCTGCGCAGTGCCGATTTCATGCAGTGATTCTCGGCGAGTGCATGGGCGAAGGATTCCGGTCGGCCGCATCCAAGATAGACGATCTCCGTGCCGGGCGGCAGATTCTCGTCGTACAACGGCGAGAAATCGACGACCTGGGCTCCCAGTAGTTCGAGCTGATCGAGCGCGCTGGGGAAGTATCCGAAGAATGCTTCGTCGTAGGCGACGGCAATCGTCGGCTTCCAGGCGGGGAGATCGTGGATTTCACAGGGCGAGTCGACGCTCAACGCGGCGGCCCCGCCGACAAGCCGGGCAAACAAGTCCGGTCGCCAGTGTACGCCAGAGCCGGCAACCAGTTGTTCGCAGAGGTCTTTCGGGATGCTGCTTCCGGGAGCGAGCGAGGCAATGCGGTTGCGCGCCGATTCCGTGTTCTCCAGGGCGCCCACGACCGGCAGGCCCCAGAGAGTCTCAATGTCGGTGATCATTCCGTCCAAGGTGCGGCGGTGCGGCACATGATCGAGGAACACGGCATCGACGTTCGGACGCTTCGGAAGACCTCGCCGGTCAATCAAGGCGACGTCCACGACGGCGAGTCGCGGCAGATCGAGCCATTTGCAGAGCGTATTCAGGTTTCCGCCGGCAAGGTGTTCGTCGGGCCGGACTTCGAACCGGCCGATAACGGCCGCCAGATCCGCACCAGTCATGGAACGAAGCAAGAGATCGCGGCAGAGTTCCCGCGACATGATCCAACTATCGAGATACCGTGCAGGGAGCCCGGTGATTGCCTGCGAAGCCCACTGCCCAGACAAACTGGCCTGTGCGGCAAAACACTGGGTCTGGATACCGTTTCGGCGCAGCATGTCCAGCAGGGCGATCAGGACGGCTTGCGAATCGGCGTCCTCTTGAATTGTCCCGATCGCAAGGCGTGGTAGGCTTGGCATCCTGGTCTGCTTGAAAAGGTCGACGGGCACGAGACAGGTAGACTCCTGCGGAATTCTCCCGGCAAGTTGCGGGAAGTCAACCATATTACGCGGCAAAATGGCGAATTGGCCGAAGTCCGCGTCTTCAGATCGCGTACCCTGGCGAAAGAACCCGGAGTTTGGGCGGCCTCGCGTCGACAGGCCTCAATTGCTGTCGACGCCAGGCGCCGGCGGGACCAAGCGACGGCGGATCACTTGGATTTTAGGATAACCGTGCGCGAGCCGGTCTCGGAGAAGACTTCGAGGGCAATCCCGTCGCTCAGAGAAGCGTTTTTCATGGCTTCCGCGAAATCGGCCACGCCGGTAACCGCCTTGCTGTCGACTTCAACGATGAGCATCCCATCGGTCAGGCCTTCGCGTCCCGCCGGTCGGCTCTTGTCGACACTCATGATCAGGGCGCCCTTCTTGCCTTCGAAGCCGAGTTGTTCGGCCATGTAATCGCTCAGATCCATGACGGTGAGCCCAAGCTTGTCGTCGCTGAAGAACTTGGGCGTGGGAGCCAGAACCCGTGCGGCTCTGCCGAAGTCCTCGGGCATGGCTTCGACGACCACCTGCAGGTCCAGCAGTTTTCCGCCACGCATCACCTTGAGTTTGTGTTCCGAGTCTGCTCCGGAACGTTCCACGATCTCCTGAAGGTCGGCAACTTGCTGCATGGCGTGCCCGTCAAAGGAGAGAACGACGTCGTCTTTGCGAAGTCCGCCGCGAGCGGCCGGAGAATCGTCGATCACCCCTTCGATCACGACGCCCTGATTCGGCGCGACCCCCAACTCCTCGCCGCGTGTGGGTGTGACGGGGCCGATTCTGACGCCGAGATAAGCTCGGCGCACGCTGCCGCCCTCCGTCAGTTGCGGAATCACCCACTTGGCAAGATTGATAGGAATCGCGAAACCGATGCCCTGGTAGCCGCCACTGCGAGAGAAGATCGCCGTATTGATACCCACGACTTCGCCGGCCAGATTGACCAAGGGCCCGCCGGAATTGCCCGGATTGATGGCCGCATCGGTTTGCAGGAATCGGGCACGTTCGACGGACCCCAGGGAACGTCCCTTGGCGCTGATGATTCCGGCGCTGACGGTCTGCTCCAACTCGAAAGGGTTACCGACAGCGATGACCCAGTCGCCGATATCGAGCTTGTCGGAGTCGCCCAGCTTGGCGATCGGCAGGGAGCCGTCGGATTCGAATCGGAGCACGGCCAAGTCGGTCTGAGGGTCGGTCTTGATCTCGGTGACCGGGCGTCGGCGACCGTCGGACAAATCGATGGTCACTTCGTCGGCCCCTTCGACAACATGGTTGTTGGTGAGGACCAGTCCGTCGCCGATGACGACTCCCGATCCCATGCCAGGAAGCGGAACGTCGGGGCGCCCGCGGCGGGGAACATCGCCGAAGAGGTCTTCGAGCGGATTGCCGCCTAGTCCGCCCAGATTGCTTGAGCGAGTTGTGGTACGGACCGTGACGACGGTGGGAATGACGGATTTTGCCGCAGCACGGAAGGCACGCGAGAGACTGTTTGCCTGGGCGATCGCCTGCTGATCTTCCTCTGCCGGAGCCTGCCCGAGGCAGGGCCGGCTGCAGATCGCAGCGGCCAGCATCACGGCGGTTATGCCTGGAATTGCCATCCAGCGTCTCGATATTGGCAGGACCCACTTCTTCATCATTCACCTCTTCTGGAACGGGATCGCTGCAAGTCCACCCAATCGGGGCTACAGGTCGATCCGATATGGCTTCTGACGGACGAGCGACAGGCTCGGATGTTCAGCGTTGTATGCAGAATTGTGGCGATGAAAGACACGCCAGGCAAGACCGAATCAACTCTACTCCCCGTTTGAGGGAAAGTGTGCTCCGGCCGCACGCGTTGACAAAAACCACATCCCCGGTTAGGTTTAGAGTGATTGTTACAGCAGACGATTGCCGGTTGAGCGACTCCAGCGACCTGGAGAGGATTCGGCGGTTGCCTGTCTCTGTGCCCCAAGGAACGGGCGAGGCCCGAAACCGGTTTATTGTTTCCTGTATCTCGATGAAATCACTTGGGAATCGTGGCCATGGCGGATAGTGCCAGAGCCGACGAATCGAACAATGTGCTCGATCAGATGGCGGCTTGTCAGGAACGTTTGGAGTATCGATTCAAGGATCAGGAACTCCTGCGAGCAGCCTTGACCCATGCTTCGGGGGCCGAGCATCGCCTGGCGTCGAACGAGCGGTTGGAGTTTCTCGGGGACGCGATTCTGGGCGCCATCGTTTGCGAGTTGCTGTACCGCCAGTATCCGGATTATCTGGAAGGCGATCTGACGAAGATCAAGTCGGTGGTGGTCAGCCGTCAGACATGTGCGCGAATCAGCGCGGCGCTGGGGCTCGAGGAGGTTCTCATTCTCGGAAAAGGCATGACGACCCACCCGTCAATTCCTTCGTCTTTGCTCGCCGACGTGTTTGAGTCGCTCATCGCGGCGGTTTACTTGGACGGCGGGAGTGAAGCGGCGCGGCAGTTTGTCGTTCGCCATATCGAGCCCGAGATTGAAGCGACCGTGGATGGCGCCACGGGAGGAAACTACAAATCGCTCTTGCAGCAGTTGGCTCAACGCGAACACGGCACGACCCCCACGTATCAATTGCTGGACGAGAAGGGACCGGATCACAGCAAGTGCTTCAAGATCTGCGCTCAGGTGGGCAGAAGGCGTTATCAGGCAGCGTGGGGGCGCAATAAGAAAGAGGCTGAGCAGCGAGCCGCACGCAACGCGCTGAGTCAGTTGACCGAGGAGCCCCCGCCGTTCCCGGCGGACTGAGCGATCTTCCATGGAACGAAAAGCCGTTGCCCTGTTCTCGGGCGGTCTCGACAGCATGCTGGCGATTCGGATCCTTCAAGAGCAAGGGTTCGAGGTGGAAGCCCTGAATATCCGCACGACGTTCGACTGTTGCCGCGTGCCGGCGGCCCAGGCCACGTCGGACTTGGGAGTCCGAGTCACCGTGCTGAGCGTCGGAGACGACTACCTGGACATTCTGCGGAATCCTCGCCACGGTTATGGAAAGGCTTTCAATCCGTGCGTCGACTGTCGCGGTTACATGGGCCGCATGGCCAGGCAGTTGATGGAGGAGATCGGAGCTTGCGTGGTGATTACGGGCGAACTGCTCGGCCAACGTCCGAACAGTCAGAAGCGTCCTCAGTTGGACATCGTGGCTCGCGAGGCCGGGCTGCAGGGGCGATTGCTTCGCCCGCTGTCGGCGAAGCTTCTTCCTCCAACGATTCCCGAGACGGAAGGACTCATCGATCGCGAGCGGCTTTACGACTTCACGGGTCGCAGCCGCAAGCCGCTGATCGAACTGGCCCAGCGTTTCGGTATCGCCGAGATCCCGGCGCCTTCTACAGGTTGCGCTCTGACGGAGAAGACCTTCGCGCCTCGCGTTCGGGATTTGTTGACCCGGCACCCCGGCGCCGATCGATGGGATTTTGAGTTGCTCAACGCGGGCCGGCACTTTCGATTCCGCGGGGGCATCAAGATTGTCGTGGGCCGCAATGAGCAAGAGAACGCAACTCTCCAGGGCTTCTTTCGGGGGCGAGGAACTCGCGACGCCGCCTTGATCGAGCCGGAGAACTTCGTCGGTCCCGTCGGCCTGATCGTGGGCCGTGCCGATGAAGAATCGACCGCGTTGGCCGGCGCGTTGCTGATCCGTTACACGCGTCAATGCGATCCCTCGAACGCGGTGATTCGCGTGTTCAGCGACGGGGAAGAACGGGTGTGCCAGGCTTGGCCCGGCGACACGGAGGCGGGCGTGGAACGGCTCTGCTAGTCGCCTGTGGCCCAAGAAAACAGAAACGCCCGACCGGAAGCGGCGGGCGTCCCTTTCTCGTCGGAGCTAAGAAGGGCCCAAGAAGCCCCTTCGGGGCGAAGCCAAAGCTTCGCGTCGACCCTACTTCTTCTTGCGGGCGGTCTTCTTCTTGGCCGCCTTCTTGGCTGCCTTCTTCTTCGGGGCAGCTTTCTTCTTGGTTGCCTTCTTGACGGCCTTCTTGGCTGCCTTCTTCTTCGGAGCAGCTTTCTTCTTAGTTGCCTTCTTCTTGGCCACCTTACGTCCTCCTAACTAGATTACGGGCGAGCTCCTTGCCGAGCGTCGGGCTGGGGTCCGATAGCCGGCAGATCGGTCGCCGCAGAAACAAGACAACGAGTCTCTATACCTCCCATCGCAACAACCATCTTGCGTCACGATGAGTCGAGGTCTCGGTAAGCCGGAAGCGGAAGAGCGAATCTGAATCGTTGTTGTCCGTTAACAAATGCTTCCGGTTCGTTTGAGTTTTTGAATGAATCCTTCTTCGCTAAGAACTCTCCCAGTGATGTGAAGCTGTCTTTCAGTTCCTACTTCATTCACTCGGTTGAATGCGATGATCGAAGGGCCAGCAGCGCTAGCACCTCGATTTGCAAATATCCTACCGTCTTTACTAAAACTTGCAAGCACAATTCTTGTCTCTCCGATCAAAAAGTCCTTGCGCACGCGATGCAGCAGCATCTACCCGATGCGCGACGAGGACTTCAAAGACATCGACCGACGTCTCTTCGCCACTCGTTCGCGAAGTGTTTCGAATACGATGGCCGACCCGACCTTCGTGGTTGTTCGTCGGCAGTTTCTCTTGTTCCTCGCACATGAAGTGAAGTTATCATTCGTGCAGACCTCCCGAGACGAGCCGCCGGACTCTGCAAACTTGACGTCACCGATTGCGGCACGTCGTTCGACGTCGTCGTGTTCCCGGCATCTTCGAACGAGGATCCCGCGTGGTTTTCGCCGTGATGCAACGACTGCACCGGCCGTCTTTTCGTTGCCGCAACTCATTGAGAATTCAGAACTTAGTTGTGCACTATGCCGCATCTACGGAACGAAGCGAAACATGCAGGGAACGTCTCCCGAGAGCCTCGTAGCGCAGGTCGTTTGAGTGCGAATGTTCCTGGAGAGAGACGGCTGGAAGGTCGTTCTGCACGTAGCGGTCCGCCGAATGGCGAAACTGTTCTGAAGTTCCTCGCACAAACGCACATTGGTGTGTTATAACATGACATGAACATGCTATATACTCACGACAGGCAACGACGGCGCGCCGCCGTCCGGAACGCGCGTTGCCGTGCAACGTCGGCGCTATGGTTTGCACGGCATGCGAAGACGCTTCTCTCAGGGAATAATCGCCGGAAAAATTTTCCGAAAATTTTTTCCGACAAGTCTTCCGATACACCTGTCAGATGCGTCTTTTGCTGTCTTGGGATAACGCACACGAACAAGCGTGACATCCTTCGACATCGCATCGATGTGTCCTGTGACGGCAAACTCGAGTACTGCGCAGCCCCCGTTGTGGAACGTCGAAGCCGACGTGGAAGATCGTTCTTGTCGTCGTTGTGACATCGCGACGAGACGGCGAACAACCTCTTCTGGCGAGAATCGCCACATGGCATGTTTGACCGACGGCAGTGAAACAGGCAGACCACAAGCCCAGCAGTAAAAGCTGTTGACATGAAGAGCCACCGCGCTCTGCGCCGAGCACCGTTTGAATCACGACGAGGCCTGAACGTCCGAGTTCATTGCGCCGAACAGGGTCCCGGCGGCTCGGTGAGTGCGTTTGGGATCAATGGGCAACTGGCTGCTTGTGTGGAGATCTTCTTACCGCCCACTCCAGAAAACTCGCGAATCCGAGCGGCTACCCCGAGGTTTTCGTATCGCTTTCGGTATTCCGGGTCTGACTGCTCCGAATGGGGGAGTCAGATACGCCCGGTTGGAGTGCTCAGGGGTTTGCGTTGAGGCCGAGGGCCGGTTATTATCAGTATTTGCTGTTAAATTAAGCCGAGCCAGTGGGGAGACGGAGGGCGCAACGGCAATTGGCAGGCGAGCAAGATACCGCTGTAGAGTGGGCATTGAATTGATAGATCTGCCACATGCAACAAGCACATTCCGTCTTGCGGCATCCCAGCAGTGAATGAGAAAGGCACCATGTCGGAATCGGCAAGGTTTGACCGGGCAAGCATCAGCGGGGCAGGAATGCGTATCGTGCGTCTCCTCGTGGGAGCGCCGCCGCAGACGGTTGCCGACTTGATCGAGGCGACGGGGGTGACGCGGACGGCGGTGACGGAGCAACTCAACGAGTTGGTCGGGGCCGGTTACCTGGAAAAGACGACCGAACGTTTGGAAGGGCGTGGCCGGCCGCGTCACCTCTACGCGGCGACGAACGCTGCCTTGATGCTTCTGTTTGCCAGCAACCAGAGTTTGCTGGTCCCGGCAGTCTGGCGTGCCGTGAACAAGATTTGCGATCGCGCGACAATGGATCGGATCATTGCCGACGTAAGCCGCACGTTGGCGCAACACTATCGTGCGCGGATCACGGCCAAGCGTCCGGAATCGCGGTTGAAGCAACTCATGGATCTGCTGCGAGCTGAGGGAGTCCTGCTTCACGTCGAGGAGACCAAGGACGGCGGCCTGGTCGTGCACAAACGGAGTTGTCCGTTCATCAGCATGTACGAAGAGACGGGCTCCATTTGCTGCGTCGATCTTCGGATGATGAAGGAGGTCGTGGGAGCCGACGTCGTGAAGACGGCCTGCCGGCATCGCGGGGCTCCGTGTTGTTCCTTCGCCATCGCATCGACCAATGGCCGAGGTTCCTGAACCTTTCTCCGTCCGTTGCCTGGCTGCCCGTTACCGACCATGCCGCGTTCCCGCTCCCGCCGTCTGCTGCTTGCCACCCTACCCGTCGTGGGTGTTGCGATTCTTGTTGCCGCGGCGTACGTCGTCGATTGGCTGACCGCCATGCCCGCGGGGCGCACGGCGACCTACGTGGGCCGCGCAAAGTGTGCCGAGTGCCACCAGAAGGAAACGGATCTTTGGCGGGATTCCGACCACGATCTGGCGATGGACCAGGCCACCCCTCAGACGGTTCTGGGTGATTTCGAAAATGCGGAGTTCACGCACATTGCGTTCGACGACCTGATCAAGCTGACTGATACGGAACTCGCCGAGGTCGTGCGCGCCGTGCCGCTCGAGGTATGGACCGTGGCTTTGACCGACGCCCAGGCGGATCTCCGCGGCGCCGTGTTCGCCAAGCTGAGCGAAGAGGCTCGGAGAGAGGCCGCGGCCGCGATCGCCTGGCTCGAAGGAAGCCACGACGCCAGCCTCGCCACCGAGTCGGACAAGGAGCCTTCCCAGCAGGGCGAGGCCGAGTTCCTAGCCGCAGGCCATCGAGTCGTGCGGCCTTGCGACGTGACCGATGCGCAGCAAGCGATCGGCGATGCTGCCCGGCGGTTGGCGCGAGAAGGGCGAATCTCGCTCGATTTTGCCCTCAAATCGAAGATGACTCGCGAGGGCGATCAGTTCTTCATCACGACCGACAACCGACTGGGAGAGATGGAGAAGTTCCCGATCAAGTACGTTTTCGGAGTTCGCCCCTTGCAGCAGTACCTGGTCGAGTTTCCGGACGGCCGGATCCAGTGCCTGCCGATCACCTGGGATACGGAACGGCGGCATTGGTACCACCTCTACCCGAAGGAGCCGATACCGCACGACGACCCGCTGCACTGGACCCGGTCGATGCAGAATTGGAACTATATGTGTGCCGAGTGTCACACGACGAACCTGGAAAAGAACTTCGATCTGGACACGAACACCTACCGTACCACGTGGTCGGAGATCGACGTCAGTTGCGAAACTTGCCACGGTCCCGGAAGCCTGCACGTGGAATTGGCCGAGGGAGACGGGAAGTTCGGATTCTGGGACCGCCGCTACCGGTACGGATTGCCGAATCTGAAGGACGAGAACTCGCGCGTCCAGATCGAGAATTGCGCCCCCTGCCATTCCCGGCGCCGTATCGTCTATCCGAACGATCATTCCAGTCCCAAGTACATGGACTACTACCTTCCCGAGATTCTCGACAACAATCTCTACTACGCAGACGGCCAGGTTCTCGAGGAAGACTACGTCTATGGATCGTTCATCCAGAGCAAGATGTACGACAACAACGTGCGCTGCGCCGATTGCCACGACCCCCATTCGGTGAAGGTGAAGTTCAACGACAATCGGCTTTGCACCCAATGCCACACGAAGGCCCAGTACGACACAGTACTCCATCACTTTCATCCCGATTCGACCAAACCGGGCACGCTTTGCGTGGAGTGTCACATGCCGGACACGAAGTACATGGTGGCCGACCCGCGGCGCGACCACAGTCTGCGCGTGCCCCGCCCGGATCTGACGGTGGCGTTGGGAATCCCCAACGCCTGCAACGGGTGTCACCACGATCGCGGCAAAGGGGAGACGGCCCAGTGGGCGACCGACCAGGTGCGCACCTGGTATGGGGAGAAACGCGGCCAGGAGGACCATTTTGCCTACGGGATCGCGGCCGGGCGAGCCCTTGTTCCTGAAGGGGAGATGAGACTCGCACGAACGGCTCGCGACCCGAACGTCCGCGCCACGGTTCGAGCCAGTGCGGTATCGCTCCTTTCCGGTTACGGCAGCAGCCGCGCGCTTGCAGAAGCCATCCATGCTTTGGAGGATGAGGATCCGCTGGTACGTGCCACGGCCGTCCGCAGCCTTCAGTACGCGCCCGGCCCGGAGCTATTTCGTCGGCTCGCCCCGATGCTGCACGACCCGGTGCGAGCGGTACGCGTGGAGGCAGCTCGCCTGTTGGCCCAGGTACCCCGTTCGGAGTTCAACCAGGAGGACCTCTCGGCTTTCGATGCGGCGTTGGAGGAGTATCGGGTCGGCCAAGGTGCGGTTGCCGACCAGGCCGCCGCCCATCTGAATCTTGCCGTGGTCGACACGAACCTGGCCCAGGCCCATTTCGGTGCGCCGGGTCGTCCGGATCCCAAGTATCTCGCGCTGGCCGAGAAGGAGTATCGAATCGCGCTGCGGATCGAGCCCGACTTCATTCCGGCTCGGATCAATCTGGCGATGTTGTGCGATTCACTCGGCAGAAAGGACGAGGCGGAATCGCTGTTCCGCAAGGTCGTCGAGTTGGATCCGGAGTTGGCCGAGGCCCACTACTCCCTGGGCCTACTCATGGCGGAAGACGAGAGCCGAATGGAGGAGGCGGTTGGATTCCTGGGCCGCGCGGCGGAACTCTCACTCGACAACGCCCGAATTCACTACAACTACGGTCTGGCGCTACAAAAACTCGATCGTTGGGAGGAGTCGGAAAAAGCTCTTCTTAAGTCGGTGCGGATTTCGGGACCGAGCGAAGCGAGTCTTGACGCGCGGTATGCGCTGGCGCTTCTGTACGCGAGACAGGGGCAATGGGACCGTGCGACGGCCTGCGCGGAGCAGCTTGTGCGAATTCAGCCGCATCATCCCCAGTGGCAGCAGTTTCTTGAGAACCTGCGTGCCCAGGTTAGCCGCGAGGCGCCGAGTGGACCGCCAGCTCCCTGAGACGACGTCTTGGCGAGCCTGCCCCGGACGCCCGCCAAGAAATGAAGCACGCGGCGCCTTGCAGGGGAGGACGCCGCGTGCCTGCGGGAGTTGTTCTTTTCGATCGCGTCAGGCGGTGCCGTTGGCACCCGCGGCGGTCGTCTGCATCCGGGATGTGCCGTCGACCCTGAAGCGTGCCACCAGATCGCGGAGCGTAGCGGCTTGGGCTCCCAGTTCCTCGCTGCTGGAGGCCATCTCTTCGCTTCCGGCGGCCGTCTGCTCGGTGACTTCCGTGACGCCCTGAATGGCGCCGGAGACTTCGCGGGCGTTGTTGGCCTGTTCGACGGTTGCCGAAGCGATTTCGGCGATCATGGCGGCGGTCGACTCGACTCCGCTGACGATTTGCTCGAGGGCCTTACCGGTTTCCTCGCTGAGCCGCGATCCTTCCGCCACCCGTTGCGACGACTCCTTGATCAAGCCGGAAATTTCGCCGGCCGCCCGGTTGGAGCGTTCGGCCAGCTTGCGGACCTCGTCGGCCACAACAGCAAAGCCCATACCGTGTTCGCCGGCCCGGGCCGCCTCAATCGCGGCATTCAGGGCCAGCAGGTTGGTCTGGCTGGCAATCTCCGAGATAACCTGGATAATCTCGCTGATCTGCTCGGAACTGGTGCGGATCAGTTCCATGGCCTCGACCGACTTGGCGACGGCGGTGCCGCCGGCTCTTGCCAGCGAGTTGGTGTCGCCGGCGGCCTCATTGGCCTTCTCGGCATTGGTCTTGACCGCGTCGATACTTCGAGCAAGCTCTTCAATCGAAGCGCTCATTTCTTCGACGCTGGCGCCTTGGGTTTGAGCGCCCGTCGCCAGGGTCTGGGAACTTTCGGCGATCACCCGGCTGCCTTCGGTGAATTGGGCGGCGCTTTCGGTGACCTGCCCGATGATTCCCGACAGATCCCGCAACATCCGGTCGATGCCGGCTGCCAGTTCGTCGATCGCCTCGTTGCCGTCGACGGTGACGCGTTTCGTCAAGTCGCCTTCGGCGGCGGCCGCCACGATCTCCAGCAGGCTGTCGACCTTGCGGCGAATTTCTTCAGCCTTCTGCCGGTCCTGCTCGGCACGGTGGCGTTCCTGTTCGGCAAATTCCTCTTTGCGGCGATTCTCTTCCTCCACGCGTTTTCGTTCCACCTCGGCCTGCTCGGCCTCCAATCGGCGTTGTTCTTCGGCCGCACGGCGTTCCAGTTCCGCCCGTTCCTCGCGGGCCTTCTGCTCGCGTTCCGACGCCTCGCGAATGTCGTCGAAGGCCTTTTGGGTATTGGCGATGGACGTATTGATCGCATCGGCCATTTTTCCCAGTTCATCCTTGCTGCGGATGTCGGCCGGCTTGCTGAAGTCCTGGTTGGCCAGGGCGGTGACGCTTTCCACGCAAACGGCGATCGGCTTGGTGATCCGGCGTGCAATGGAGAGTCCGGCAGCGATCAACACCACAGCAGCAATCACGCCGATCCCGACAAACAGGACGGTTCGCTGGAAGGCGGAGTTCTTGACGGCATCCGTGACCGCGAGCACGGAGTCTTTCTTTTGCGCCATCTTGGCTTGCTGCCGGTCGATACGGTCTTTCTTCAGGTTCACGTTGTTCAAGGCGGCTTCGACGGCTGTGGCTTGAGCCTGCTGCAGGCGGTCGATCACGTCGCGCATCACGTTGAACGACTTGTTGGCGGATCCCGTGTCGCTTGCCTTGCGGGCGAACATAAGCTTCTGCGGATCTTTGCTGTTTTCGACGACCTTTCGGGTCGCGTCACGCCACTGCTGAAAGGCCGGGGCAAACGTGGCATAGAGTTCCTTCGTTTCTGCGGTATCGAAGAACTCAGAGGCCGATCTCAGCCGCTGTTCGGCCTGGTCGATGTTCTCCAGATTGGCTGCATCGGCGGCAGCGATCTCTTCGTCCGTGGAAGCGGCGAGTGCCTGTTTCTCAGCGATCACTGCCTGGTGGACGTCGCGGTCGGCTTCGAGCATCAGTTCGATGCTGCGTTGCAGGTTCTGCAGGCGGGCGACGTCCGTATTGATCAACGGGAGCATGTCGTCGTCGATCAGCGGGGTAATCTCCTTGTCGATCAAGACGAGAAACTCGTCGTTGACGATCACGTCCAGATTGCGGGTCAACGTTCGCAACGTCTGCCAGCCGACGACAATCAGCAGGGCGGAAGCGAGAACGGAGAGGCCCACCATGGTGAGGATTTTTTGTTTGACGCTCATCAGTATCCAGTCTCCCAGTCAATTCGGTGAAATACGGGGGCGGGCGGTCCAGCAGTCACGAACGCACCCACCCGGCTTCGAGATTGAAGAGCAGGGGCTTAGATGCTGTCCACGGCCAACCCGTAGGTAACGGCGCCGATTGCCCGTCCGTTTTCGTCGATGATCGGCAACGAGATGTGCTGCATCGTTCGATTCGACGACTTGTCCAGCTTGTTCTCCCCAACGTCGATTCCGCCTTTGCCGTCCTTGCAGGAGTTCTGCCACTTGGGTTCGTCGCCTTGCCAGTAATCGCTCGTCAATTGATTTTGGCCGACGTTGGCACCCTGGTTGTCCATGACGAATGTCTCGGCGATCCCACTTGAATCCAGGCGCCGCGGCAGACGCCCAAGAAGACGTTCTCCGTGGCGTCGTCCAGTCCGATTCACAGAAATCTAGGAAACAGTAGGTTGCGCAAGGGAGTCTGCGGGAAATTCTGGTGTGGTTTCGGAGAATACTGGCTTCCAATCCAAATCACAGCCCGCATTGCTGGCGCAACCTGAACGTGGCATGGCTGCAAGCTTTAACATCCGTATAGACCACGTCGAATGAGTGTCCTCTCGTTTGTGCAAGAGCCGACAGCATTGTCGGAGGGGGCAAAGCATGCGTATCGCTCTGCCGGATGCTCCAGAAATGGCCCGCGTATTTGGCCATATCCGGCATCCAACGACACGACGCGATCTTACCTTCCCCTGCGTATCAACGTGTGCGGAGCTGGCGACCGCGGGCGACCGGTACGAGCCCGGTTTCTTGTGGTTCACACCGGTATCCTCGGTGATTCTCGCTGGCGACATCTGCATTCCCTATGCGATTAGTGTGGTTCAAGGAGATTCGTCACATGGACGGAAGAGTCTACCGACAAGCGGCTGCAGCACTGGTCGTCGTTGCGATGCTTGGCTGCGTCGTGCCGGCGAGCGCCCAAGTGGTGATGCCGCTTCCCAGCGTACCCGATCCGGGCTATTTCTCTGTGCCTCAAGGTCCCGCGGTGAACACCCAATTGGCCTCGACGAGCACGTCGTCGACCTCGGACAAGAGCCTGGCCGAACAGATTGCCGAATTGCAGGCCTGGCAGGCGAAAGTGGAGGCGAGCGAGGCGGCGGCTAAGAAGAAAGCGGCAGGGGCTCCCACTGTGAAGATCGGGGGCCGGATCTTTGCCGACACGGCGATGTTCTCGCAAAATGCGGCCAGTGTTGCCCAGGGCGTCGATGCCGAGAACGGACTCGAGATGCGAGCGGCCTGGCTCGATGCGACGGGTTCCGCCTTCGATGTGATTGGTTACAAGCTCCAGTTCGATCTGTCGGGGCAAACCAGCTTCAAGGACGTATTTCTCGAAATCAAAGAACTCCCGGTTCTCAATGCCGTACGTATCGGCCACTTCAAGGAGCCGTTCGGTCTCGAACAGATGACTGCAACGAAGTACACGTCGTTCATGGAACGATCGCTCGGCGATGCGGGCGTCTTCGTGCCGGCTCGTAACATGGGCGTGATGGCTTACGATTGCTCGGAGAACGAGCGAATGACGTGGGCCATCGGGGCGTTCGCAAGCGAGCAAGGCGACAAACCACCGGCAACTTCTGAAGACCACGCCGGGACTGCCCTGACGATGCGTACCACCTTCCTTCCCTGGTACGACGAGGCAACGGAAGGCCGAGGCCTGCTGCACACGGGAGTGGCCTACAGCTATCGGGCCGTGGGTGACGAAACCCTTCAACTTCGCGCACGTCCCGAAGCCCACCTTGGTCCCTACATCCTCGACACCGGCACGATCGACGTGGACAACTACCATCTCGCCGGCGCTGAACTGGCCTACGTCTACGGGCCGTTCTCGGCTCAGTCGGAACTGTTTCACGCCAACCTCGACATGATCGGCGCACCGAACGTCGACTTGGACGGCTGCTATGTCTTCTTCAGCTACTTCCTCACGGGCGAGACGCGTCCCTACAAGCGGAACGCAGGCGCGTTTAACGATCGAGTTCGCCCGCACGAGAATTTCTTCCGAGTTCGCGGCGAAGACGGCTGCGCGATCACCGGGAAAGGCGCCTGGGAAATCCTCTACCGCTACTCCTATGTCGACCTGAACGACGGAGTTGTCGCGGGCGGCCGAGCCAGCGACCACACCTTCGGACTGAACTGGTATCTGACTCCGTATACGCGGATGATGTTCAACTACGTCCACTCCACGGCCGATCGCGGCGGAGTGGACGACGGTGTGGTCAACGTGTTCGAGATGCGGGCACAGGTTGACTTCTGAGCAATGGAAACGCGACTCTCAAGGAGATAACCGCGATGAAAACACTGATATGGTCGTCGACGTTCTTTCTGCTCCTCGCCGGAACCGTATCCGCCGGCGATGCTTGTCCGCAACCCGCCTGTTGCGAGCCCGAGCAGGCGTGTTGCGGCAAATGTGGCGGCGCGTCGATCTGCAAGATCGTCTGCGAGATGAAGAAGGTCAAGAAGACGGTCTGGACCGTCGAATGTGAGGAGTTCTGCACGATGCTGCCGGGCTGCGGCCCGTTGGGCGGGCTCTGCTGCCGCGACTGCGGCGACCAGTGCGGCGACGCCGGAATTGATGTGCACCACTGTGCCGCCGGCCGCCGTGACCGCCGCCGCGCCATCCGGCTCGCCATCTCGCTGGCCGGCACGCCGGCCTCCATGGTCGCCCTGTGCGGCCGGGGCTGCGAACGCTACCAGAAGATGGCCGGCCTGAACATCCCGTTCGACGACCGGGAAGTCGCGCGCGACATCATGCAGAGCATGCCTGTGCGCCGCCGCTTGAGCGCCTGAGACCCCGCACGATGAGGAGCAGACGACTGGACAGCGCGGAGAACAGATCGGCCCGCTTCACCGCCGGCGAGATCGACCTCACGGGCATCGTCGGAGAGGTGGTCCTCACCTGCTCCACCGACGACGCCTCGGGCGGCACCGAGGGGCCGGGCGCGTTCACCGACACCAAGACCTTCACGGTCGGCTGAGGCACCCTCAGGTCCAGCGCGAGGTCCTGGCCAGCCTGGGCTTCGTTCTGCCCAGTATCCTCATCATCGCCGCGGTCTCCGTTTTTCCCATCGTGGCGACCTTCGTGCTCAGTTTTACGGAGACGAAGATTGCCGAGCTGGTCCCCAGGGATTTTGTCGGCCTCAGCAACTACGCCGGCTACCTCTCCAACGCCACTTTCTGGGACACCATCGGCCGCACCAGCTACTTCACCTTCGTCTCTGTGGGCGTCGAGCTGCTGTTGGGGCTGGCTATCGCTGTCCTCATCCAGTCCCACCCACCCGGCTGGCGCTTTCTGCGTCTCAGCCTCATCATCCCCTGGGCCGTGCCCACCATCGTCAACGGCGCCCTCTGGCGCTGGATCTACAATGCCGACTACGGCGCGCTCAACGCCCTGCTCGTGCAGAGCGGCCTCGTCGAGCGTTATATCCCCTGGCTCACGCGCCCGTTTCTCTCGCTCAACCTGGTCATCCTGGCCGATATCTGGCATAGCGTGCCTTTTGTCGCCCTCATCCTCCAGGCGGCGCTGGCCACCATCCCCGACGAGCTGGAAGAGGCCGCCGCCGTAGACGGAGCTACCGCCTGGCAGCGCTTCCTGCACGTGCGCCTGCCGCTGCTGCGCGCGGCTATTCTCGTCGTGCTCGTCATCCGCACCGTGGAAGCGTTCCGCGTCTTCGACATTGTCTACGTCATCACCCAGGGAGGGCCCGCCTTCGGCACCGTGACCATCTCCTACCTCACCTACCTGGAAACCTTCTCCTACGGCAACCTGGGTAAAGGTTCTTCGCTCTCCTTTCTCATTTCCATCTTCACCCTGATTATGGCCCTTTTCTACTTCCGCATCTTCTATCGCTCGGAGCCGCGTTCATGAAACGGACAACGCCCCTGCAGAGGATACTCAAGCTCGTCTTCACCATCCTCGTCCTCCTTTTCATCTACGCGCCCGTTGCCTGGCTGCTGATCTCCAGCATCTCCACCCGCGCCGACCTGCTGGCCAAGCCGTTGCGCTGGATTCCGCCCAATCTCACCTTCCAGAACTACCGGGACATCCTCCTGCCGGGCACGGCCGTGTCGGAAGTAGCCGCGACCTTCAAGCGTACGTTATTGAATTCCTTTATTGTGGCCGGCTCCACCACGCTCATCTGCCTCTCCGTGGGCTCGCTGGCGGCCTACGCGCTGGCCCGCCTCCAGCTGCCGTTCCGCCGCTTCTACCTCGTCGGCATTCTCGCCACGCGCATGATCCCCGAAGTATCCCTGGTCATCCCCCTTTACATCATCGCGGCGCGCGCCGGCATGATCAACAATCCCATCACCCTGATCATTACCTACCTCAGCTTCGCTCTGCCCTTTGCCATCTGGATGCTGGCCGCCTTTTTTGAGACGGTGCCCCGCGAGCTGGAAGATGCGGCCACCATCGACGGCACGACCCGGCTGGGCACCCTCTTCCGGGTCATTCTGCCCGTCGCCGCCCCCGGCCTCGTCTCTACCGCCATCTTTACCTTCCTCCTGGCCTGGGACGAGTTCTTTTTTGCCCTCATCTTCACCAGCACGATTGAGGCCAAGACGGTTCCCGTCGCCATTGCCGAGTTCACCGGCCGTTATGCTGTAGACATTACGGCGATGATGACCGGCGGTGTGCTCGCCGCGCTGCCGCCCCTGCTCCTTGCCCTGCTCTTCCAGCGCTATATTGTCAGCGGCCTCGTCGCCGGCGCCGTCAAAGGGTAGCTGCCAGATGCGCGCCGTCGTCGGCATTGACCTGGGAGGCACCCTCGTGCGCGCCGGCGCCCTCGATCCAGAAGGGCAGCTGCTGGCGTGGGCGGAGACCCCTATTGAGGCCGCGCGCGGACCGGCAGCCGGCGTTCAGCGGATCACCGGCCTGGTCCACGACATTCTCCGCCAGATCGGGGCCGT
>ERZ747221.638-NODE-638-length-40567-cov-3.921783_pt1 | contig 40567 bp, 32 predicted proteins | sample MGYA00374949_ERZ747221 | MGnify/ENA primary metagenome ERZ747221 (study PRJEB28779, sample SAMN05720172) | bioreactor metagenome | isolation source: Anaerobic biogas reactor | place: USA:Washington, USA | collected 2015-08-08 ... | reverse complement strand
AAAGAAATCCTCGTACTGCCGCAGCAGCGGGTCCTGGCACCGGCAGACGGATTCGGCCATCTCGCTCCACGCGAAGGCCCGGACGTAGATCAGCGGGCGGGTCGACCGGCGGCTGTTCAGGTCGCGCCACAGGCGGCGGCGCTCCTCCTGAACCGGATCGCGGCAAATCTCCAGGTACCGTCGGGCCAGGTCCCGCAGGATCGTGCGGTCGGTTTCGGACATCGCAGCCTCCATCGCTGGACGCGGTAAAAACTGGCCGCGCAGTATGCCGAAATACGCCGGCGGATTCAAGAGCGGACGAATCGAGGCCTCGGCAACGTCGAAATTGGCATGGACCTTGACGGGCAAGCATTATACAATTCAAGGCTTATCGGCGAGTTCAAGCGGATTGGAGGTCCAAGCAGTGGCTATCGCGTACAACAAGCGGACGCACAGTTGCGGGCAGTTGACGGCGGCGGACGTCGGCAGGCAGGTCCTGCTCTGCGGATGGGTCCAGTCGTACCGGGATCACGGCGGGGTCATCTTCATCGACCTGCGCGACCGCGAGGGGCTCACTCAGGTGGTCTTCGACCCGGAGACCGCCAAGGAGGCCCACGACCTGGCCGACACCCTGCGCCACGAGGACGTGATCGCGGTGGAGGGCAAGGTCCGCCCGCGGCCCGAGGGCATGATCAATCCAAAACTGCGGACCGGCGAAATCGAGGTCGAGGCCAGCTCGCTGGAACTGCTCAACAAGTCGGACAACCCGCCCTTCATGATCAAGGACGACATCGAGGTCGGCGAGGACCTGCGGCTCAAGTACCGCTATCTGGACCTGCGCCGCCCGCGGCTCCAGAAGGCCCTGATCACGCGCCACCGGATCTGCAAGATCATGCGCGACCACTTCGACGAACTGGGCTTTCTCGAGGTCGAAACGCCGTTCCTGACCAAATCCACGCCGGAAGGGGCCCGCGACTTCCTGGTGCCAAGCCGCCTGCAGCCCGGCGCGCTCTACGCCCTGCCGCAGTCGCCCCAGTTGTTCAAGCAACTCCTGATGGTCTCCGGGTTCGAGAAGTACTTCCAGATCGTCCGATGCTTCCGCGATGAGGACTCGCGGGCCGACCGCCAGCCGGAATTCACCCAACTCGACGTCGAGATGTCGTTCGTCCAGGCCGACGACGTGATGAACGTCATCGAGGCCCTGATGGTCAAACTCATGAAGGAGATCAAGGGCGTGGATGTGGAACGCCCGTTCCCGCGCATCAGCTATCAGGAGGCGGTGGACCGCTACGGCATCGACCGGCCGGACATGCGGTTCGAGATGTTCCTGCACAACATCACCGACGTCGCCGGAAAGAGCGAGTTCAAGGTCTTTACCAACGTGGTGGCCTCACACGGCATCGTCAAGTGCCTGGCCGTTCCGAACGGCGGCGAGAAGGTCTCGCGGGCCCAGATCGACCAGCTCGACAAGTGGCTCCAGAACGATTTCGGGACCAAGGGACTGGCCTGGTGGCGGGTCGAAGCGGGCGGCAAGCTCGGCGGGACCATCGCCAAGTTCTTCAACGAAGAACAGCAGCAGGAGATCGTCCGGCGGACCGGCGCCAACGAGGGCGACCTGATCCTGGCCATCGCAGCCAAGGAATCGATCACCCACGCCGCCCTGGCCGCCCTGCGCCTGCGGCTGGGGGCGGAACTGGGCCTCATTCCCAAGGACACCTACAAGCTCTGCTGGGTTCTGGACTTCCCACTTCTGGAGTACGACGAAGAGGAAAAACGCTGGGCCGCCATGCACCACCCGTTCACCTCGCCCAAGGACGAGGACGTGGCCAAGCTCGATACCGACCCGGGCGCCGTGCAGGCCAAGGCCTACGACATTGTGCTCAACGGTATCGAGATCGGCGGAGGCAGCATCCGTATCCACCGCCAGGACGTCCAGCAGAAGATGTTCCGTCTGCTGGACATCAGCGATGACGAGGCCCGGCTGAAGTTCGGCTTCCTGCTGGACGCCCTGAAGTTCGGCGCGCCGCCGCATGGCGGCATCGCACTGGGCCTCGACCGGTTGGTGATGTTGCTGACCGGCTTCCTGAGCATTCGCGACGTGATCGCGTTCCCGAAGACCCAGCGGGCCCAGTGCCTGCTGACCGAAGCCCCGTCGCCGGTTCCGGAAAAGCAACTGACGGAGCTGTCCATCCGGCTGCTGACGCAGAACAAGTAGTATCGGGCTCTACTATAGTTAAAGGCGAACCATGGCGCGGGCCAAGGTGGACCACGAGCGGATCGAGAACGCGGTGCGGGAGATCCTCCTGGCGGTTGGCGAGGATCCCGATCGGGAAGGCCTCGCCCGCACGCCTCAGCGGGTGGCCCGGATGTACGCTGAGCTGTTCTCCGGCATCGATGAGGATCCGGGAACGCACTTGAAGACCACCTTCTCCGAGCGCTACGACGAGATGGTCGTCCTCAAGGACATTCCGTTCCACACGGTCTGCGAGCATCACCTTCTGCCGTTCATCGGCCGGGCCCACGTGGCCTACATGCCCAACGGCAAGGTGGTGGGGGTCTCCAAGCTCGCGCGGGTCATCGAGACGCTTTCGAACCGCCCGCAGGTCCAGGAACGCCTGACCACCCAGATCGCGGACCTCCTGATGGACAGGCTCAGCCCCAAGGGCGTGGCCGTCGTCCTGATCGCCGAACACACCTGCATGACCATCCGCGGTGTGCGCAAACCCGGCTCAAAGATGATCACCTCGGCCCTTCGCGGTACCTTCAAGACCAACCTGGCCACCCGAACCGAGGTCATGTCCTTCTTCCGCGAGTAGTGATCGGACCTTGCGGATCGTACTCGTGTGGTCGGCGCTGGCGGTGTGTGCCTTTCTCGGAAAAATTCTGATTTTATGTATAGACATATCGACATGTCTCGATATATTGATTTATGAGGAGATGATTATGGATCGTGAAATGACGCTGTTGCCGGAAGAAAAGCTCAGGTGTGCAGCCGAGTGCCTCAAGGTCATGGCCCACCCGGTGCGCCTGCGGATCGTGGACTTGCTGATGCAGGGCGAGTTTCCCGTCCACGAGATCGCCGAACTGTGTGGGACCAGCCCCCATCAGACCTGCGAGCACCTGCGACTGCTCCAGGGCCACGCGTTCCTGGCCAGCGAACGCCGCGGGCGGACGGTGTACTACCGGATCGCCTCGCCTCGATTGCCCAAGCTGTTGGAGTGCATCCGCAGCACCTGCGAGTCGCAAGAAGACACATAGGGAGGAATAGGAATGATCGCGAACGGTAGGGTGAAGGTGGTGGTGATTGGCGGAGTGGCCGGCGGGGCGTCAGCGGCCACGCGGGTCCGGCGGCTCTCCGAGGACGTCCAGATCGTTCTGTTCGAGCGGGGCAAATACGTCTCGTTCGCCAACTGCGGCCTGCCGTACCATATCGGCGGACAGATTGCGGACCGCCAGAAGCTGCTGGTTCAGACGCCGCAGGGTCTGCGCGACCGCTACCACATCGACGTCCGCACCGAAACCGAGGTGGTGCGGATTGACCGCGGGCACAAGCGGGTGGTTTTCCGAAACGTGGCTACCGGACATGAAGACACCGAATCCTACGATAAGCTCGTCATCAGCAGCGGGGCCGAGCCGCTGCGGCCGCCCATCCCCGGATCCGACCGGCACGGCGTCCACACCCTGCGCACGCTGGCCGACATGGACGCGATCAAAGAACGCATCGAAACGATGCCAACGGGCCGGGCGGTCGTGATCGGAGCGGGCTACATCGGCCTGGAGATGACCGAGGCCTTGCGCGAGCGCGGCTTGCAAGTTGATCTGGTCGAACTCGCGCCGCAGGTGATGAACCTGATCGACCCGGAGATGGCGATGCCCGTCCAGAAGCACCTGGAGTTGCATGAGGTTAAGCTGCACCTGAACAACTCGGTCACCGGCATCGAGGAAAACGCGGACGAACTGAAGGTGCGACTCAGCAGCGGCGAGACGATCGACTGCGGCCTGGTGATCCTGGCGGCGGGCGTCCGCCCGGAGAACCGCCTGGCCCGTGAGGCGGGCCTGAAACTGGGCCAGACCGGCGGCGTGGCCGTCAATCCGCACATGCAGACCAGCGATCCGGACATTTACGCGGTGGGCGACGTGGCCGAGGTCGAGCATCTTGTGGGCGGTTTTCCCGCCCTGGTCCCGCTGGCTGGACCAGCCAATCGCCAGGGCCGCATCGCCGCCGACCACATCTTCGGCCGCGACAGCCGATACCGCCGTACGCAGGGCACCGCCATCTGCAAGGTCTTCGACCTGGCGGTCGGCATGACCGGCCTGAGCGAAAAGGAACTCAAACGCCGCGAGGTGCCGTTCCACAAGGTCTACGTCCACCCGGCCAGCCACGCCAGCTACTATCCCGGGGCCAACCCGATCGCCCTCAAGCTGCTGTTCGACCCGAAAGGCAAGGTGCTCGGCGCCCAGGCGGTCGGAACGTCCGGAGTGGACAAGCGGATCGATGTGCTGGCGGTGGCCATCCGCGCGGGCCTGACCGTTGACGACCTCAAGGACCTGGAACTCTGCTACGCCCCGCCGTTCGGATCGGCCAAGGACCCGGTCAACTACGCTGGCTTCGTGGCCGCCAACGTGCTGGCGGGCGACGTCCAACACATCTACGCCGAGGAACTGAGCGAAGCCGACGAGGACCGCGTGCTGCTCGACGTGCGGAACCCCGAGGAAGTGGCGGCAGGGACCATTCCCGGATCAACCATCATCCCGTTGCACCAACTTCGGTCTCGTCTCGACGAACTGCCGAGGGACAAGGAGGTGGTGGCATTCTGCCAGGTCGGCCTGCGCGGCTATCTGGCCTGCCGGACGCTCATGCAGAAGGGCTTCGCCTGCCGCAACCTGACCGGCGGATACAAGACCTACCAGATGGTCACCGCGGCCATGCCGCCGGAGGATACCAAACCGGAGGAGTTGAACGACGACGCGGGCGAAAAAAGCCATCCGCATTCCGAGACCGTCTCGCCGCCGGCGCCGGCGCCGAAGACGTCGGCAATCAAGCAGATCGACGCCCGCGGCCTCCAGTGCCCGGGACCGATCATGACGCTGGCACGCGAACTGGACGGCCTGCGACCCGGCGAGGCCCTGACCATCCGGGCCACCGATCCGGGCTTCGCCGCCGACGTCGAGGCCTGGTGCCGCAGCACGGGCCATCGGCTGGTGGAGGTGGGACGCAACAACGGCCACTACCACGCCACCGTGGTCAAACAGGATGCACCGGCCGCAACGACCGACCGGCCCGCACAGACCGCCAAGGACAAGACGATGGTCGTCTTCAGCGGCGACTTCGACAAGGCGATGGCCTCGTTCATCATCGCCAACGGGGCGGCCGCGATGGGGGGTAAGGTCACCATGTTCTTTACTTTCTGGGGCCTCAATATCCTTCGCCGCAACCAGGCCGCCCCGGTCAAGAAGACGCTGATCGAGCGGATGTTCGGCTGGATGATGCCGCGCGGGGCGGATCGCCTGGCCCTCTCGAAGATGCACATGGGCGGGCTGGGCACGTGGATGATCAAGGGAATCATGCGAAGCAAACGCGTCGCGTCGCTGCCGGAGTTGATCGACAGCGCCAAACGGGCGGGCGTGCGGCTGGTCGCCTGTTCGATGTCGATGGACCTGATGGGAATCAAACGCGAGGAACTGATCGACGGCGTCGAGGAAGGGGGCGTGGCCCTCTACCTGGATCGGGCGGAGCATGCCGGAGTGAACCTCTTCATCTAACACTACGCGCAAGAGAACCTCCATCAAGGGCGGGTTTTCACAGGATCGGAAAACCCGCCTTTCGATTCGGCGAACGGCTGCACCAGGTCAATCATGAACCGGCAGAGAGAAGAAAAACGTCGAGCCCGCGCCGAAGTCGCTGTCCACCCACACCCGTCCGCCGTGGCGCTCGACGATCCGTTTGACCAAAGCCAAGCCGATGCCGGTCCCTTCATAGTCGCCGCCGGGTGAGAGTCGCTGGAAAATGTCGAAAACCCGGCCGAAGTATTGAGGCTCGATGCCAATGCCGTTGTCGCGGACGAGGAACACCCACTCGCCGTCCTGCCGCTCGACTCCCACGTGCACCACCGGTCTGCGGTCGGGATGCCGAAACTTCAATGCGTTGGCCAGCAGGTTCTGGAAAACCTGGAGCAACTGGACCGGGTCGGCCCGCACGACCGGCAGCGGATCGGCCGTCACCTGGGCGCCGTTCTCTTCGATCGTCAGGCCCAGGTTGTCGATCGCCTCGTCCAGCACCTTGCCGGCGTCGGTGGGCGCAGCGGGCCGAACCTGCGTACTGACCCGCGAGTAGGCCAGCAGACCGCGGATCAGAAAGTGCATCCGCTTGGCCCCCTGCACGGCGAAGTCGATGTACTGGCGGGCCTGGTCGTCGAGCTGATCGCCATAGCGCTTCTCAAGCACCTGCACGTACGTGGCCACCGTACGCAGCGGCTCCTGGAGATCGTGCGACGACGCGTAGGCGAAACTCTGCAGGTCCTGGTTCGACCGCCGCAGTTCGCGGTTAGCCTCCTCCAACTCAGCCGTTCGCTCCGCCACGCGACGCTCAAGCTCTTCATGCGTCCGCTGAAGAGCCTCTTCCGCCTTCCTGTGGTCTGTGATGTCCTGGCCGAAACACACCAGGCCTTCGACGTGCCCCCGTTCGTCCAGGACCGGATAGCTCCGCACCCGCCAGACTCGCCCGTCGGCCGTCTTCACCTCCTCCTCCTGATCCCTCCCGGTTTCGATCGCTCGGACCATCGGGCACGGCGTACAGGCTGCAGCCCGGCCATGCCAGACGTCGTAGCACCGACGCCCGACTATCTGCGAAACCGGAACGCCCGCCGCCTCGGCCGCCGCCCGGTTCACCCACAGGATACGCAGATCGCGGTCGTAATAGGTGAAAAGCTCAGCGGTTGCATTCAGGACCAGGGATTTGATCCGCTCCGATCTCGTCAGCGCCTCCTGGGCTTCCTTCAGGTCCGTGATATCGGTCGAAACGCCTAATACGCGATTGCACTGCCCCTGTTCGTCCGCCAGCGGGACCTTATAGGTGGTCAGCCATCGTCTTCTGCCTCCGGCGTCCGTGACCTTCTCCTCCGGAATGTGCAGCGGCGAGCCGCTGCCGATCACCTGAAGGTCATTGTCTCGGAACCGCCGAACCTCCTCCTCGCTGGCGGTGTAGTCGGCGTCCGTCCGTCCGACTATGGCCTCCACCGTGGTCCCGTAGGCTTCCGCCACGGATCGATTGGCCAGTTCAAAGCGGCCTTCGGCGTCCTTGACAAAGACGAATCCCGGCACCGCGTCAATCACCTGCCGCAGGAATGCCCGCTCTCTCTTGACAGCCTCCTCGGCTTCCCGTCGATCCGTCACGTCGTGCGCGATGCCGATCAGGGCCGGAGCCCCCTTCAGCTCGATCCGCGAAACCGACAATTGCATCCACCGCGCCTCGCCGGTGCGAGTGACCATCTTGTACTCGTAGTGCGAGGGCAGCGGCTCGCCCATCTGCCGGCGGCGAGCCCGGTCCATCACCAACGGCCGGTAGTCGGGATGCACCAGCTGCGCAACGTCCATCGACAGCAGTTCCTCGCGGCTGTACCCGCTGAGCCGTTCGAGAAACGGATTGACGTAGGTGAACCGGCGTCCCTGAACGATCCCGATCGGGTCGCTGGCCCCGTCCGCCAGAACCCGGAACTTCTCCTCGCTTTGCCGCAGCGACTCCTCCGCCCGCTTGCGGTCGGTGATGTCGGTGAACAGGCCCAGAAACCCCACGTTCCGCCCGCTCTCGCCGGCCACCGTGGTAAAACCGACCCGCACCCAGATCGCCGACCCGTCGTGCCGCCGTAGCCGCAGGTCTATCTCTCCGTCAGCCCCCGTTCGGGTGAACTCCATAATATCCGCCCGAGCCTTCTCCTGATCGTCGGGAAATAGAAAGCCGAAGAGGGAGTGGCCCACCAGTTCCCGCGGCTCAAGACCCAGCATCGCCGCCATCCGCCGGTTGGCGTACGTCGTAACGCCCTCGACGTCGATCATCCAGACCCCTTCGCGGGTGTTCTCCACGATCCAGCGGTAATGCTCAGCCGCCGTCCGTCCAACCGCGACTCGACGATCATCCGCCACCCTGTGCAGCCGCCAACGCAGGCCGTCCAGCCGCCGATCGTGGTCGTAAACCCCCTCCAAATCGATCATCGCCTCCACGATGTCCTGCGACGCGCGAACCATCGCACTTCGCCACTGCCGGTGCGGCTCGGCGACGTGAAGATCCCTCAGCTGCGCATCCAGAACCTCCCGTCCCCGTTCGTCCAGAAAGCCCTTGACCGATTCCCCCAGAAGCTCCTGCTCGCGACGGCCCAGCATGGCTTCCGCTTCCGGATCGGCCGAGAGAATGCGCCCTTCGGCATCGGTGACCAGATGCGCGTCGACCTCTCTCGCCATTACCAGTGTACCGAACCCGTTCTCCATGGTAAGCCCGCTATCCCCGAATTCCCTGCTCCCGTGTGCCACAGCGATGGTATTGCATCATAGACGTCCGCAGGCCGAAACCGAGCGGGAGACGCGGGCAAGCTCGCTGGTCTCTAGTTCCTTGGCCTCCCCTCCGTTCTCCCCCGAAAACACCTGCCAACGTGAACTAATCTTCCTACTCAATCCTAGGCGCGGGGATCAACAAGTCTAGGAGGGGAATAAACCGCCTGCCGCCCATGGAGAAAGGTGGTGCCGGTGCGGCCTCGACCGGATGGAAAGCCGATCCCCTATCGGGAACCGGCCCAAATCTGCGTCTGCGTGCCCGCCCAGTGGCGCAGGTTGCTCAGCGGCATCTGCCGGCCGGGGCAGGCGGTCCGCCCGACCTCACCGTGCCCGTAGATCTGTCCAGCCCCCAGATCGTAGCGGTTCATCAGGAACAGCAGGAGTTTCCGCAGCGACGCCAGTTGGGCCTCACTCGGCGGGTGATTCTCGAAGTTGCCCACCAGGCAGATGCCGATCCCGTACTCATTGTAGAAGTTGTCCGGCGTCTTGCAGTGCGCCCCATGCTTCTGCTTCCGCCATCGGGAACCGACCTCGACCACCCCATTGCCGGTGTCCGAGCCGTTTCCGATAATGAAATGATAGCCCAGTTCATCCCAGCCGCGGTTCCGGTGGGCCTGATCGTAACGCTGGGCTCCCCCGTTCTCATCCGCGCTGTGGTGAATCACGATGGCCCGCCACCGGCGCTCAGCCCCCGGCGGATACCAGGCCGCGGGAATGTCGCGGAAACCCACCGTCCGGACCGGAGCTTGCACAACCGGTTGGGGTCTCAGGGGTTGTGGTCGTGGCTTGGGACGGGCGGCCCCGAACACGGGGTCCGGAAGCTGCGTGCAGACTCCTTGGCGGGTGTCACAGCCGGACCCGAATACCAGCGAAAACAGGCAGATTACCGGGGCGATAAGCCGGAAACCGGGCATGATCCAACCAACCCTCCTCAGTGTCACCAACGCACGCATGTCCGCTAAGGAAAATATCGGATAAAACGAGCGACTCTTCAAAGTAAATCTGGTTTGTCAATCATGGCGGCTCATAATCAGGCGATTCTCGGACTACTCCAGGTAGCCCAGATCGGTCAACCGTTCGGTCAGCATCTGCTGCTCCTTCTCCGAGTAGACCTGTTCCGGAGCCTCCTGCGCCTCCGCCTTGCGCGGCGGCTCGAACGTGACCTCCAGCCGGGGCTGGAAGACGTCGGCCAACGCCTTGCCCTCCATGTCCGCTGGGACCGCCAAACCGAGCATCGCCAGGATGGTCGGCGTGATGTCGGCGATGTGCGCGTTGCGAACCAGGCCCGACGCCACCGACGGACCGTTGACCGCGTACAGGCCCTCGATGCGGTGCGTGCCGCCCAACCGGCCGTTCAGGGCCCACTTGACCGCCGAATTGCCCCGAATCTTGCGGACCACCGCCAGACCCGTCGCCGGCACCAGCAGCAGGTCGGGCAGGAACCGGTTGTCCTCCATGCGGCAACCGTAGGCCTCTTCCGGACGCAGCACCTCCTGGAAGATCGGCTTGTTGTACTTCTCATCCCGCGCGGCGAGAAAACGTTCGACCAATTCGGTACGGAAAGTCTCGTATTCCTTGGGATCGACCGTGCCCTGAGGCTGGCGCCCCTTGAGGTTGATGTAGAGGAACCCGTAAATCCCGGCGTGGATGACGCACGCCTTGGTGCTGGCCCAGTCGACCGCCAGGTCGCGCTCGATCCCCAGGTTCGGCTGAACGAACCGCCCTCCGCGCTTCTGCGTCAGACGGTACCAGATGTACCCCGTTCGGGTCTTGAACTGCGAAAAACCGCTGATCAGCTTCAGATGGCCCCAGCGCTTCAGCAGCAGGTTGGGCTGGGCCTTGCCGTCGAGCGACCCGTGCCCGTGATCCGACATGACCACGATCGAGGCGTCCTGATCCTGGGCGAGCTGAAACATCTCGGCCAGGCATTCGTCGAGAACCTGGAAGCAACTATGCACCATCCGCTGCTGCGTCGGATACCGCCGCCCGGCGTCCGGACCCAGGAACTTCCAGCACTTGTGCTGGATGTTGTCCACCAGCTTCAGCAACACCATCATCACGTCCCAACCGTAGTGCTCGGTGCACAGGCGGGCCAGCTGCACGCCCTGGCGGAAGCTCCGCTTGAAGTACTCCAGATTCTCGCTGAACATCGACTTGCCGCCGAGAATCCCGCGCTGCCAGTTGGTCGAGTAGCTGTAGTCCGGAATGGTCCGCAGGATCAGGTCCTTCAACTCCGGCGGGTAGGTGAAGTCCACGTCGATCGAGGGCGTCTCGAACCCGCTGACCAGAAACCCGTTGACCGGTTGCGGCGGATACGTCATCGGCAGGTGAATCGAGCCGATCCGAAGGTTGTGCTCCGAAAGAATCTGCCAGATGGTCTTCTCGCGGATGTCGAAGCGGTGGTTGAACGAGAGTTTGTTGGCCGCCGAGTCGTAACGCTCGAAGTCGATCACGCCGTGCCGGCCGGGCCCTTTGCCCGTCATGAACGTGGTCCACGCCGCCGGCGTGATGGGCGGTTTGGTGCTCTGCAGGATCCCGCTCGCTCCCGTCCGCACCAGTTCGTTCAAAGCGGGCATCAGCCCGCTTTCCATCAGGGGCCGGAGTACGTCGAACGTGGCGCCGTCCAGGCCGATGATCATCACCCGACGCGCCACTCTGTTTGGGGCCTGATTGCTGGTCAAACTATCGCTCCCGAATCGAACCCGTTGAAGACGGACGTGACATCCATCCATCACGGCTCGCAATGTGCCGACCGTCTCTTCGGAGACGATTTCACGATGAGCCCAACGGCCCAGCCGATGGCGGCGCAAAATCCCGCCGCTGTGTAATCGGTCAGTTTACGTCCACACGCCGCTGGCGTCAAAGAAAAACCGCCGTCCCTCAGAGGCGCAGCTGCAGGCCGTCGTAAGGAAGGTGGACGTTCTCGGGCAGGCGCGGAGCCAGTTCGGCGTGCCTGATCTCGTGGGCGATGTGGGTCAGGTACGCCGTCCGGGGCCCCAGACGCTCGATCTGGGCCAGGGCCTGATCGACGTTGAAGTGCGTTGGATGCGGAGTGTAGCGAAGCCCGTCCAGAATCAGCAGATCCAGGCCGTGCAGTTGTTCCGCCGTCTCGGGCGGAATGCCCGAGCAGTCCGTGCAGTAGGCCCAGTTGCCGAACCGAAAGCCGAACACCGTGTCCCGACCGTGGGCCAGCGGCAGCGGCGAAACCGTGCGGTCCAGCAGCGAAAACGGCCCGCTCACCACCATCGGAACCAGACGCGGACGCTCCGAATATGTCTCAGCCGGGTCGCTGAACGCGTAGCTGAAGACCTTCTGCAGCGACCGGATCGTCTTCTCCGAGCCGTAACAGGGAATCGGCCCGGATTGCATGAAACAGAACCGCCGGATGTCGTCGAGACCGAAAATGTGGTCCGCGTGCGCGTGCGTGAAAAGCACCGCGTCCACCCGCGTCACCCGGTGCGCGATGCACTGGAGGCGGAACTCGGGCGGCGTGTCGATGATGATGTTGCCCTGCGGCACTTCCACCAGAACGCTGCAGCGGGTCCGGACGTCGCGGGAGTCCTCCGACGTGCAGACCGGACAGAAACACCCGATCATGGGAATTCCATGCGAGGTGCCGGTGCCCAGAAACGTGATGCGCGTCTCGCCCTGGCCCCTCACGTCACGTTTCCTCGCCCTGTCCCTCCTGCTCCTTCTTCACATCGTCCTTGGCGGCCTCGCCCTCCTTGGGCATGGGCATCGTCTTGCGGCACTTGGGGAATCCCTTGCAGCCGAGGAACGGCCCGCGCCGCGAACGCCGCACGAGCATCGGCTTGCCGCAGTTGGGACACGTCACGCCCGACTCCTGCGGCTCCGGCCAATCGATCGCGATGTCGTCCGGGATCGGCTCGGTCTCCTTGCACGCCGGATAGCCCGTGCACGCCAGGAACCCGCCTCGCCGCCCGCGGCCTTTTTTGGCCACCATCGGCTTGCCGCACTCGCCGCACGTCTTGTTCACTTCCTCCGGCTTGACCTTCCGAAGCGGATGGCCTTCCTTGTCGCACGGCACCGTCGTCTTGCACTCCGGATACCCGGAGCATCCGAGAAACGGGCCGTACTTCGACTGCCGAAAGGCCATCGGCTTGCCGCATTTGGGGCACGCGTGCTCGGTCATCCTCACTTCATTCTTGACCGGCTTGCCCTCCTCGTCCACCGACATGGCGTTGGTGCACTCGGGATACCCCGAGCACGCCAGAAACCGGCCCGTCTTGGTCCACCGGTATACCATCGGCTTGCCGCACGTCTCGCACGTATACGGGCTCTCAGCCGCCTGCTTCTCCATCTGCTCGCGGGCCTGGTCGAGGGACTCGTTGAACGGCTGATAGAACTCGTTGAGCACCTTCACCCAGTCCAGGTGGGCCTCCTCGATCTTGTCGAGCTGCTCCTCCATGTGGCTCGTGAACTTCACGTCCATGATCCGCGGAAAATGCTGCATGAGCTGGTCGGTCACCACCTTGCCAAGGTCCGTGGGCAGGAACTTGGCGTCGTCCTTGACCACGTAGCCGCGGTCCTGGATGGTCGAGATGATCGCCGCGTATGTGCTGGGACGCCCGATCCCAAGCTGTTCCAGCATCCGGACCAGCGACGCCTCGTTGAACCGCGGCGGCGGCTGCGTGAAGTGCTGCGTGCCACGTACGTCCATCTTGTGCAGCGGCTGGGCCTTCTCAAGCCGCGGCAGCTCGGCGTCCGCGGCCTCCAGGCGGTAGGGCAGCAGCGATAGAAAACCCGGAAACGCCAACGTCCGCCCGATCGCCTTGAACACGCCGGTCCGCTCGCCCGCCGCCGCGTGGACGATCGCGTCGGTCACCAGCCACTGGGCCGGTGGCATCTGGCATGCCACGAAACGCTTCCAGATCAACTCGTAAAGCCGGTATTGATCCGAGGTTAAAAACGATCTGACGTCTTCCGGACGGCGGTTCACGTCCGTCGGCCGGATCGCCTCGTGAGCCTCCTGGGCGCTCGCCCGCGAAGCGTAGAAGTTCGGCTTCTCCGGCAGGTATTCCGCGCCGAAGGTGTTCTGAATGTAGCCGCGCACCGCCGTGAGCGCCTCGCCCGCCAGGTGCGTCGAATCCGTACGCATGTAGGTAATCAGGGCGATCGACCCGTCAGGACCGAGCTCAACCCCTTCATAGAGCTGCTGGGCCACCCGCATCGTGCGCGACGTGGTGTACTTGAGCCGCGAAGCCGCCTGCTGCTGCAGCGAAGCCGTCGTGAAGGGGGCCGGCGGACGCTCCAGACGCGTCTTGCTGGCCAGATCGGCGATCCGGTAATCGGCGACTCCAAGCCACTCCAGAAGCTGGTCCGTCTGCTCCTTGTTGTCGGACTTGAACTTCTGCCCCTCGACCTCAATCAACTCAGCCCGAAAGAGCTGGTGCTTCTCGAACAGGCGCTTGAGGCCCTTGCTGTCGGGCTTCTCCTCGTACTCCTGGCGGTGGGTCTCGAAGGCCTCCATCGCCGCCTCGGGAGCCTGGCCGGCGTGCAGTAGGGCCGCAACCTTCCAGTACTCCTCGGGCACGAACTTCTCGATCTCCCGCTCACGCTCCACGATCAGCTTGACCGCCACCGACTGGACCCGCCCAGCCGAAAGCCCCTTGGCGATCTTCTTCCACAGCAGCGGGCTGAGCTGGTAGCCCACGATCCGGTCGAGGATGCGCCTCGCCTGCTGGGCGTTGACCTTGTCCATGTCGATATCGTGCGGGTGCTCGAACGCCCGCTGAATCGCCGGTTTCGTGATCTCGTTGAAAATGACCCGCTGTGTGCGACTCTCCTGCAGGCCCAGAGCCTTGACCAGGTGCCAGGCGATCGCCTCGCCCTCCCGGTCCAAGTCGGTCGCCAGGAAAACCCGGTCGGCTTTGCCCGCTTCCTTCTTCAGGTCGGTGACCACCTTCTTGCGGGTGGGCAGCACCCGGTAGGTCGGATCGAAGTCCTTCTCCAGATCCACTCCGAACGCCTTCTGGGGCAGGTCCCGCACGTGCCCCATCGAGGCCTTCACCACGTAGTTCTTGCCCAGATACTTGTTTATGGTCTTGGCCTTGGCCGGCGATTCGACGATGACCAAAGCCTTGCCGTTCTTCTCCGATGCGGTCCGCGAGGTTTTCTCTTGATCCATAAATATGAACTCGTAAAGGCGGTTATCTCCAAATAATCCCGTTGCCGAGGGGCGGTTCGCCTCCCTTCAGATACATCTACTGTAGGCAACCTAGGTGACGTTATCAACCGGCCTGGAGGTTGTCAAGGAGCAGAACAAGGCGAGTTAATATTGGTGATTATAAGTACGGGTGATGATGTGCGGCCTGAACACCCGCTGTGCTCTATGGCTGTGCGACCCAGACGGTCATCTGAGAGACCCCGCGGTTGGCCCAGGCAAAGTAGGGGATGGCGGTCATCTCGACCGGGCTGTCGGTGACCTTTCGCTCCGCAACCGGGGCGTAAAGCCGATCGGAACTCTCGATCCGCCGGCCTGCCAGCCGCAACGCGATGACCCCACAGCCGGCGATCTGAAGGCCTTCCGCCACCGCCTCGTCGATATCCTCCGACGTGGTCGACAGTTGGTGAACCGGCAGGTCCGGCTGATCGACACTCTCCAGGCAGTACACCAGCGGACCCCGCATCACCGCCAGCCGCTGATGGTTGTTGATGACCAGCGGATGGCTCGTCATCGCCCGCACGTGCATATCCAGTTCCAGTTCCACCCGGTCGCACGGCGACCACACCCGGCGCACACGCAGATAGCCCGATTCCGGCGATGAATTGCCCTGCGGCTGGCCGTTAATTCGTATTACCGCGTCCCGCGACCAGTGCGGAACCCGCAGAGCGAGCGTGAACTCAACGGATTTGTGCGGATTCACGGTGATTTCCACCCGGCCGTCCCAGGGGTAATCCGTCTTCTGCTCCAGCCGGATCGGCGTGCCGTCCTCAAGCCGCCAGTCGAGGGTGTTGCGGTCGTAGAGGTGCACGTAAACCCCTGGGCGTCCGTGGAATAGAAGAACGCGGGCAGGGAGGCCATCAGGCGGACCATATTGGTCGGGCAGCAGGTGGTATCGTACCACGCCTGTCGCCGATGGTCGCCGAAGCTGGCCAGCGGGTTCTGATAAAAGTAGGTTTCTCCGTCCAGGGCGAGGCCGGAGATTACCCCGTTGTAGAGGCTCTGCTCGAGCCAGTCGGCGAACGTGCCTTCGCCCGTGGCCAGCAGATTGTGATGCGCCCAGAGGACAAATCCGATCGCCGCGCAGGTCTCCGCGTAGGCCAGACGATTGGGCAACTCGTAGTCCGGGCCGATCATCTCGCCGCTGTACCGCGAACCCACGCCGCCGGTGATGTAGATCTGGCGGCCGACCAGGTTGTTCCAGAGCCGCCGGATCGTACGGCCGTAGTCCGCGTCGCCGTTTTCCGACCAGACTCCGGTTGCGCCGATCGCGGTGTACATGTTGCGCACCGCGTGTCCAAAGAGCGTCTGACGCTGGGTGAAGGGCAGCGGCTGGCATCCGCCGCTGCTTGGCGGTATCCAGGCCGTTTCATAGGGCAGGCGTTCGAGCAGAAGTTGGGCGAACTCCAGGTGCTTCCGGTCGCCGGACTGCCGATACAACTCGACCAGGGCCAGTTCGATTTCCGGGTGGGTCGAGGCCCAGTGGGTCTCGCCTTTGGGCCCGCAGCGGCTGTCGAGATAGTCGGCAAGCCGCAAAGCCGACTGGTAGGCCCGGTCGTCGCCGAGGCAGCGGAGGACGGCCAGAGCGGCTTGGAAATAGTGGCCGGAGCAGTAGAACTCATGGCTGTCGTAAGCAGTGAACCGCTCAGCCGGGTCGCGGTACATGGTGTTCAGATACCCGTCCGGATCCTGGGCGGCGACAATTTCGTCGATCACGCCATCGAAGCTCTTTCGCACCTCGGGCACATCCCGCTGGGCCAACAGATAGGCTGCGCCCTCCATCCACTTGTAGACGTCCGAATCGGTGTAGCGGGGTCCGCGGCGCGGACAGTCCTTGCGGCCGGAGACCCGGCGGAAGTTGTCCACGACGCCCTTGGATTCAAAGAGCCGGTAGAGCCCGGGAATGCTCCGTTCGGCGGTGATGTCCAGGTAATGCCGCCAGAACCCGCCGGTGTAGCGGACCGCGGTCACCGGGACCGGGTGGAGTTTGACGTGCGGGCTCCGGCTGGTATCGACGACATAGGCGGTCATGGGCAATCTCCATACGAGAGCGCAAACCGATGACGGCATTGTCGCCCAGGCGCCGAATTCCCACAAGATGGCGCGGACGTAGAAAATGTGGACAAAACCGACTTGTTCCGACGGGTGGGCCGCTATTGCGGCGGCTTGAGCTCCAGGTCGGCCAGGTAGGCCAGCGTCCGCTCCAGCTCCGACTTGTAATGCCGCAGCCGCAGCAGTGATTTGACCCGGGGCAGCAGCTCCAGCTTGTTGACCGGCTTGGTCAGGAAGTCATCGGTCCCGCTCTCGACGCCCCGCTCCATGTCGCTGATCTCATGCAGGGCGGTGATCATGATGATTGGGATGTCGCGAGTGGCCGGGTTGGCCTTGAGCTTCTTGCAGACCTCAAAGCCGCTCATTTTGGGCATCATGATGTCCAGCAGGATCAGATCCGGCCGGTTTTTCTCGACCATTTCCATCGCCTGCAGGCCGTCGGTGGCGGTGACCGTCTCGACCGGCAGTTCTTCGAGGTAGGCCTGGACCAGTTCGAGGTTCTGGAGGTTATCATCCACGATCAGCACGGTGCCGCCGACCGCTTCGTCTTTGCTCTCGGGGGTTTCGTCCATCACGATCTCCTTGCCGTAACGGCAGGATTATACAAGCTCCGATCGAGGTGCGTCCACGATAAACCGCATCGGATGGCCGCCCCTATGGCAAGGTTGATAAAAGTTAAGCTAATTGACACGCCGGGCCGGTGAGGTTATCGTTTCTCATACAGGGGTATGTCATCATCTCGTGGCACGAAGGGAGGACGATCATGGTGGCAGTCAAATCGACGATGTTGCCGTTGGGAACGCGGGCGCCGAGCTTTTCGCTGCCGGATACCGAAGGAAACACGGTAACACTGGAGGACTTCGACGGCGCGCCGGCTTTGTTGGTGGTCTTCATGTGCAACCACTGCCCATACGTCAAGCACGTCCAGTACGGCTTGGCCGACCTGGCCCGCGAGTACATGGACAAGGGCGTGGCGGTGGTCGGAATCAATTCAAACGACGTGAAAAACCACCCGGACGACCGGCCGGAGAAGATGGCCCAGGAGAAGGAGCGGGTCGGCTATCCGTTTGCGTACCTGTTCGACGCGACGCAGGAGGTGGCCAAGGCCTACCGGGCGGCGTGCACGCCGGACTTTTTCGTTTTTGACGCCGATCGCAAACTGGTCTATCGCGGGCAGATGGACGAGAGCCGGCCCGGAACGAGCCTTCCGGTGACCGGGCACGACCTGCGGATGGCCCTGGATGCCGCGCTGGAAGGCCGGACGATCCCGGAGGACCAGCAACAGCCGAGCATCGGCTGTAACATCAAGTGGAAGTTCCACAACGAGCCGGACTACTTCAAGTAGCGGTTGGCGTCCGCGTCACTATGGGTACACCTTCAGGATTCGGCACTCGCCGGGCAGAAGGGCGGGAAACTCCACTGCCTGACGGTTCTTGAGCCGCAGTCGCGCCCGCAGATCGGCCACGTCGTGCGCGGCGTCGAAGGCCAGCTTGGCGCCGTGTACCTTTTCGTGCGATTTGTTGGTGATGAAGAACAGGCGGTAGTCGTCGTTGTATCGCACGAGACAATCGATGGTGCCGGGCGCGGCGTCGAGGGTCCAGTCGCAGAAGGCCTTGCGGTCAATCACGGCTGGAAAGACGCGGTCGGCCATGAGCTGCGGCGCGAGGCTGGCGGCCCATCCGACCAGCACAACGCGGCCGTTGCCGACCGGCGCGTCGACGACGGCGGCTCGCCCGTCAGTGTACTTTGCCAGGACGTTGACGCCGTCGGTGACCTGGTAGGCGTAGACGACGGCGTGAGGAAGCGTGGTTTGCTCACCGTCGATGGTCAGGCCGTGTTCGCCGATGGGCAGGGCTTCGGCCGCCACGCCGAGTTTTTTGAGGAACGTCCCATCCGGGCGGCTATGCTCGTCGTACAGACCGGGCGCGAGGGTGGCGATCACGGTTCCGCCGGCGGCGGCGTAGTCGAGGAGTTTGCCAGCCACGTTTTTTTCCAGGCATAGCGACGAGGGCAGGAAGACGTAGCGGTAGGGCGAGAGGTCGGCTGACGGAGGCTTGAGGTCCGGCTGGACGCGCATTTCGGCCAGCACGTACATGGTCGACTCCAGTTCGGAGCGGATCGAGACGGTGGTCTGTTCGAGGATCGACCCGTCAAGGTGCAGGCGCGAGGCGATCGGTTCGACCAGGGCGATCGGGGATTCGGTGTGCGAGCCCTGGATTTCGCCGCCGAGGGTGTCGTAGATGTGCGGCATGAACTTGTGGGCGTAGACGGATCGCTTGAGCGAGAGGTCCGGCCAGAAGATCGTACAGGGGCCGGCCCAGGTCTTGTCCCACGCCCAGGTGGCGACGTAGCTGCCGTAGAGGGTGAACGCCTCGGCGCCGCGGGCAATCGCCATCCAGAGGTTTCGCTCCGACGCGGCGAGGTTCATGGCCTCGATGTGCGATTCGGGCAGCATGAAGGAGCCATGCAGGCGGTAGCGCAAGCCGCCCCACGGGCCGCCGTAGTAGTTCCAATAGAACTCGGTCAGCCACAGGGTTTTGCCGTCGGCGTAGCCGCGGGTCCGCTCGAGGTCGTAGAGGCACTGGGCGTGGGTGCCGAGGTGATCGTGCCAGCGGGCGAGCCGTTCGAGCCGCTGCGGAGCGGCGCCGTTGTTTTCGGGGATGGGGGAACTGCGGTCATTGATCGGCAGGGACGAAACGCGTCGGATGGTCTGGTAGTTGTCGCGATAGCATGCCTCGACGCGGTCCATATCGAGCAGGCTTCGCTCGTACCAGAGGCCTCGCTCGACCGATCCGAACGGCGTGTCGGCTGCCTTGTCCGCCTCGGGCACTTCGATCTCGGCGAAGTCGGCGAAGGATGCGCCGATGGTCTCGTTGAGCTTGCCGATTTGTCCGTATTTGTCCTTGAGGGCGTTCCGGAAATCCTCGACCGTCAGCGCCTCCCAGTGAATGCCTTCATTCTGCGGTTCGAGGGCGAAGATTTCCTGTCGGCCGTCGTAGTAGGCGGCGACCTGTTCGAGAAGCGGCAGCCAGAGGCTGTGGTCTTTTGCCGCGGCGGTGTCGAGCATCGGGATCAGGCGGACGTTGTACCTGCGGCAGATATCGAGCAGCCATTCGGTGTTCGTCGGGTCGATAACGGTCTGTCCGTCGGCGTCGGTCTTGACGTAGGCATCCGAGGGCATGAAGTAGCTGATCAGGTTCCAGTCGAGCTTTTTGACGCGGGCGATCATCGCCCGCTGGTTGTACCATCCGAAGACGTAGGGGCCGGATCGCGAGTCGCCGCCGAGCATGTAGCCGATGGGCAGTTTGCGGCCGACTTGCGGCTGGTAGGGCAGGACGTCCGACCGGTCGCGAAGGGCGAGGGTCAGTTCCTCGTTCAGAGCGGCAACGTCGACGAAGAGCTTTTCGATATCCAGGCGGACCTGCCCGTAATCGGCGGCCAGATCGGTCGAGAAGTCAAGTGTCAGCAGGCGGTCGTCGAGTCGGTCGATCCGGTCGTCGGCGGCAAGCAGTGATTCGTAGGCACCGCGCAGGGCGTTGCAGATTTCCACGTTGCCGAGGAGTTGTCCGCGGGCCTGGACGTCTTCGATCAGGGCTTTGGCGGCGGCATAGGGTTCGGCGATGGTGTTGCGAGCGATCCTGGCCTGAGCCATTCGGCCGAGTTTGATCGCGTCCTGATCGTGACCGGTGAGCCAGTAGTAGAGTTTGGCGTAGAAGTAGCCGGTAAAGCCGTTGATCGGGTTGGTCGGGCTCGGTTCGAGGCTGATGCTGGGCGCCGCCAGATATAGAACGCGTCCTTTGCCCAGCGGGTAGAGCACGAGGGCCGGGTCGCCTCCGGTCCAGGTCGCGATGACCTGCGCGCCTTCCTTGAGCGATCCGAAGGTCACGCGGTGCGAGACGGGCGAGACCGGGTAGTGCTCCAGGTCGTTCTGCCACGGCAGGCCGCTGAAGGCGGGATGCCGGCGGTCGGCGGGCACGAGGGCGAGGAATTCGCCGGGCGGCGATGCGACCAGTGAAGCCGTGGCGGCTTCGAAGGGCAGCAGTTCGTCAAGGTGTTCGTAGGGCGGCTCGTAGGCGAGGAAGACGTTGCCGCCGTTTTTGACGTAGTCGGCCAACTGGTTGGCGATGTGGGCTGGGATGGGCTGGTCGATCAGGGCCAGGGGCGTATCGGGCTTGACGGTGTGCAGCATGTACTGGGTCTGGATGGGCACGCCGGTCGGTCCGGAGATCGTGTCGGTCAGGAGGTGGCCGATCTTGCCGTACTCGCGGACGACCATAATGGGAGTCAGCGGCAATTCGGCCCGAGGCGGCGTGACCGGTGCGCCGGTGGCCTGGTAATCGCCGTTCGAGACGGTGAGGGCCAGGATTCCGGGCACGCCGTCGCCGGCGGACTCGAAGGTGATCGACTCGACCGTCTTGTCCGGGTTGGGGTTTGACCATGTCATGACGAAGGTGCGAACGCCGCCGATGCCCGACTGGTTCTTGCCGACCCAGGCGACGGCGGCCCGCGGCTCGCCGTCGGGGATCAGGTGGTCCTTTTCGATCTGCGCGGTGCCCCACCATTCGAAGACATCTCGTCCGGCAAGGACCGGGTAGTCGGCTTGCGTTCCGTCGTCGTAGTGGAACTTGTAGTGGGCGACGGTTGCTCCGGCGTCGGGCGTCCAGGCTGAGGCGTGCAGGACATATGCGGTGGCGAACTTGCGGCCGACGGCGACGCTGGCCTCGCGAGCGAAGTACATGCGATGCTCGCCGCGGAGCATGATGACGGCTCTGTCGTCGTTCTCGGCTGGGTCTATCACGTCGAACGGGACGTTGAGGAAGTACTGCGGTCCGACGGGAAACTCGCGGAGGTCGTTGCCTCCCTGGTCGGTCCATCCGCCGGTCCGGTCGTCGGCGACGTCGTCGCGGAGGCCCATGTTGACCGCCGCTCGCAGGTCGATCGGGTGAAACTCGCCCGCGTTCTCGACGGTGACGGTGAACTCGCGGCGCCACGTCTGCGGTTCGGCGATGGCGGCGGCGAATTCATACTGCCCGGCTGTCGGATGCTCCTTGCGGACGTCGACGAACTCCCAGACCGTCTCGGCGGGCGCGAAGCGGACGGGGGATTTGGGGCCCTGGATGGTCAGCGCGGCGAAGTCGCTCTTGGTCTTTTCCGGGTTGAGCGGATCGAAGGCGACGGTTCCCGCGGCGGTTCGTCCGCTGGGAGAGGCGATGGCGTAGTTGAATCCTTCGCCGGTGCGGTAGATTTCGTCCTTGACCCGCACGACCGGCCTCGCCGCGGTTGCGGCCTGGGATTCCCAGACGATTCGGGCGTTTCGCCCGTCAATGCTGACGGTCAATGAGGCGACGTCGTCGGCGCGCAGGAGAAGGGTCCGAGTCTCCAGGGCATCCTGCTGTTCGACGAGCGCCCATTCCAGGGACGTTGGCTGATCGCCGGGAATCTGGAGCGGCGCGACGGTGAAGATTTCGACTCCGTCGAAGGTGGCGGTAACGCCTCCGCCGCCGGTGGCGACGGTCATTCGGCCGACGGTGGCCTGTTCGGCCCGGAGGGCGGAAAACGAAAACAGGAGGGTCAGGAGCGTCGCGGCAACGGTCTTGATCGGCATGGGAGTCTCCTTCGAGATCGTTTGCACCGGGTTAGTATACCCGATGCCGCCGCGGCGGTTCGCGGGAAAACGACGGTCTGGAGACGACTTGAATGGGTTACCGTTACCGTTGACGTTAACGGTGACGGCCGTCGGCGAGATCGAGCAGGAACGCGAGGAGGATTTCGGCTGAGCGATGGAGTTGGTCGATCTCCAGATACTCATCGGCCGAGTGGGCCTTGTCGATCCCGCCGGGACCGAAGACCACGCAGTGGGCGCCGGTTTCGGCGAAGTTGGAGGCGTCGGTGAGGTACGGCAGGGCGGCCGGCGCGTCATCTTCGCGCAGGGTCCGGCAGGTCTGGAGCAATCCCTGAACCAGCGGCGACGCCGAGTCGGTGTCGAGGGGCGAGCGGGACTTGATCACATCCACCGACGCACCGTCAACCGTCGAGATCAGGCTGCGGATCGTTTCGAGGAACTGCCGCTGGTCATGGCCGGGAATGGTGCGGGTGTCGAAGACGGCTTGGCAGCGGTCGGGCACGATATTGTCTCGCCGCCCGCCGCGAACGAGGGTCAGGCTGGAGGTGGTTGATCCGAGCTGCTCGTGGCGTGGCCGTCCAAGCGTCGGCAGCCATTTTTGGCGCAGGACGTTAATGGCGTCGTTCATCCGGTAGACGGCATTGACGCCGCGGTCGGGCACCGAGGCGTGAGCCGCGATGCCTTCGGTGATGATTTTGAACATGACTCTGCCTCGGTGGCACGTGGCGATCCGGCAGCCGGTCGGTTCGCCGACGATCATGTAGTCGGCCGAGACGCCCTGATCGACGAGCCATCGGCTGCCGGTGCAGCCGGTCTCCTCGTCGCAGACGGCCAGGAATTCCAATTTCCAGGGCAGTTCCAGCTTCAGTTCGCGGACCTTCGAGAGGACCCACAGGTACGCGGCCAGGGCGCCCTTGGTGTCGCAGGTCCCGCGTCCCCAGATCCTGCCGTCGCGGACGTCGGCGGCGAACGGGTCGATGGTCATGCCATCCGGCTCGACGGTGTCCATGTGGACGGTCAGGACCAGGCGTTTTCGGTCGTCGGCGTGGTCTTGCGGCCACGAGGCCAGCAGGTTGGGGCGGTTTGGCGGCATGACGATCCGCTGAACGTCCATGTCCAGCCGGCGGAAGTACGTTTCGAGGTAGTCGGCCACGCCGGCTTCGGGACATCCGGTCACGTCGTCGGCGCTGACGCTGGGAATGCGGACCAGGTCCTGGACGAGCTGGACGAGCATGGCTTTTTCACGATCGCTGAGCCGGTAGGGCGGCATGGTATCTCCTTTGTTGTCGGTCCGATCAGGGTTTCGCTACTGGAGTTTAAGCCATCCCTGCAGGCGTCGCAAGGCGTGGTCCTTTTCGTTCGGGTTGATCCGGCATTTTTGCACGGTCTGTTCGAGCAGGGCGATGTTGCGGTCGTACATCCGGCGTTCGACCGGGAAGGGGTAGCCGTCCTTGCCGCCGTGGGCGAAGCTGTAGCGGGCCGGATCGCGATGTGAGGCCGGCGCGTCGAAGATCAGTTCGGAGAGCAGGGCCAGCGAACGGACGGTCTTGGGCCCGACGTCGGGCGTGGCCAGAAGCTGCTGGTAGCTGGTGACCGGAGCATCGCGGGCGGCGATGAGCACCTTGCGAAGCTGTCGGTGTTCGCTGGGCGTCAGGATGACCTCGTGGCGGCGCGGCATGAAGAGGTTCTCCTCGGCGGGCAGTTCGGCGAGGATCTTCTCCGGATCGTATCCGAACAGGTCCACCGCCGCCTGTCGCGAGCGGTCGGCTTCGGAGGCGACCATGTTCAGCACGTTGTTTCCTTGTGCTTCGGTGATGATTCCGGCGTGCGGTTCGTTGACGAAGTCGATCGGCTGATCGGCGAACCAGTGGTAGCGCCGGGCGTAGCGGTTCTCGTCGTTCATGCCCTGTTGGACGACCGTCCAGCGGCCGGCGTCGTCGAAGAAGAAGCTGTGGTGGTAGAGCTGATAGCCGTCCTGCACCGCCGCCGAGTCCACCTTGGCTGAGAGTTTTGAGGCGTAGATCAGGTCGCGGCCGTTGGCGATGGCGCGGGCGTCGGCGATTTGGTCGATCTCGTGCGGCGTCTTTCGCGAGACGCCGCCTTTGCCGCCGGCGGCGTGGATGCCGAGGTCCGGTCCGATCCGCCGGTAGGCCTGCTTGATCGCCCCGCAGGTCACCGTGGTCAGGCCGCTGGAGTGCCAGTCAAAGCCGAGGACACAGCCGAAGGCCTGGAACCAGTGCGGGTCGGCGAGGCGGCGGAGCATCTCGACCGATCCGAACTCGAGCACGATCAGCTCGATGATGGAGCCGGCCAGCTTCTCCATCCGCTGGAACAGCCACGGCGGGGCGTTGCCTCCGTGAAGCGGCAGATTGGCCGTCGATTTGCGAAGCATGTCCACCTCGTGTGCCGTGATTCCAACGGGAATTATAGGGCCGCTGACGCCTTCGGCCAACGTCAAACCGCCGTCACGAGGCCGGGTTCACTCCGCGCGCACCAGCCCGAGCAGCAGGGTGGTGAGGGCGACGACGGCGGTGAAACCGTGGATGATGATCAGCGAGGCGGCGAACGGACGGGAGCGCAGGTGGCGGAAGAACAGGACCATGCCGATCCCGGCGGCGAGGGCGAAGAGGATCAGCGCGATCAGGGGAAAGGGGTTGGGTCTGAGCATGGCGATGGCCAGCAGCAGTATCGCGGCGCCGGTGGCGGCGAGCGTGCCGTGTCCGATCGACAGGGCCATCGGCGGCGTTCGGCCGCTCAGGATCAGAGCGGCCAGAGTAGCGCCACCGGCGGCGGCGAGGAGAAACGCGATGAACGCGGCAATCAGCATGGCGGCTGCTCCTGTGAGTCAAGCGGGTCAGGCGGCGGCTGGGCGGAACGTCATCACCAGCAGGATGACCAGCGAGATCGCGGCGATCAGGCCGTGCCCTCCGATCAGCAGCATCGGCAGCGGCCGATGGCCCAGATGGCGGGCGAACAGCACGAACCCGCCGACCGCGGCCAGCACGAACAGCACCAGCGAGATCACCAGGCCGGTTCGCGCCAGATCGCCGACGGCCAGGATCAACAGAACGATCCCGCTTCCCGCGAGAGCCCCGTGAAACAGGGCCAGCGGGATCGGCGCTCCGCGGCGCTGCCGATGGAGCGTGGCCAGAACGATCCCCAGCACGGCGGCCAGTGCGAATACGATCGATGCGGCGATCAACATGACGAGTCCTCCCTCAAACGACGTCGTGCCGACTCGACCCCCCGATGCGTCCACAACCTGCTATGTCAGCCGGCCGGCCCGGCCTAAAGGGCGAACCGCTCGTAGTGGATGCGCGAATCCGAGACCTTCAGATCGAGCAAAGCGCCGATGATGTCGCGCATCATCGTCAGGGGTCCGCAGACGTAGAAATCACGGGCGCTCAGGTCCCCCTCGACGCGCCGCCGGATGAACTCGCGATCGATGTGGCCGCTCGGCCCGTTCCAGGCCTCATCGGGCCGACTCAGGACGTGCACGACGGTCAACCGCGGATGGCCGCCGGCGGCGATCTCGTCCAGCTCCCGGCGAAAGACGATGCTTTCCTGCGTGCGATTGGCGTAGAGCAGGATGACCCGGCGGGTCGAACGGGTGTCGCGCATATGGCGGAGCATGCTCATCAGCGGCGTGATGCCGATCCCTCCGGCGATGAACACCAGATCGCCGTCCGGTCGGCCGAGCGTGTACGAGAAATGGCCGAACGGGGCTTCGACGCTCGCCTTGTCGCCCGGTTTGGTCCGGCCGATGGCGGCGGTGAAATCGCCGACCTCTTTGATCGTGGATTCGTGGTACTTTTCCGCCGCCGGGCTCGAGGAGATCGTGAAATGATGCTCCTCGTCCGGCAGGTCTCGGCCGCGATGGAACCGGATGAACTGGAACTGGCCGGGCAGGTGATCGAGCGGGCGGCGGCGTTCCGATATGAGCGTGATCGTCCAGACGCTGTCGGTTTCCCTCTGCACCTGATCGACCACGAACATGTTCCTTCGCCGCCGCCACGGGACGATGACCATGTGGTGGATGTAGGCGGCCAAGGCCGTCGCGAGCGCGGCGATCCACGCCGCCCGCAGCGGCCAGAGCTGCAGGTCGCTGCCGACGGCGATGCTGTGGGCGAAGCCGGCCGCCAGCAGGGCGAGCACGAGGACGTTGTGGGCGACCCGCCACTGTTCGAAGGTCAGCCGCAGGAGTTCGTAGAACAGCGAGACGACCACCGTCGCCCACAGCAGCAGCAGGGCGGTCTTGCCCAAGAGGATGTACCACGGCTGCTGAACGTTCGTCAGCAGCGGCCATCGGTCCAGTGCCGCCGCCAGCACGAACGGATGGGCGCTGAGCAGCAGCAGCGCGACCAGCGGCATGACCTTGTGCACGATGAACAGCATATTCAGGCCGAAGGGGCGGTCGAGCCAACGCAGCCGGGCTGAGAGGACCGGCTGGAAGGCCAGGATCATGAAGCCCAGCAGCGCGAAGATTTTGGCCAGGCGATAGTGAAGCGGCTGCGGGCCGGTCAGGGCGATGGCCAGAGCCGCCGGCAGGGCGATCAGCAGGCCGTAGAGAAACGCCAGCGGCAGGCGGTAACGCTGGGCTCTGCGGTAGGCTTCGATGATCGCGGTGGAATTCACAACTGTTACCTCGTGCCTCAGGATGCTCCGTGAGAAAAAGCGATCACCGCCAGGACCACGGCCAACAGGGCCAGTCCCGCGTGCCACGCCAGCAGCCATCGCGGCAGCGGCCGCCCGCTCAGGTCGGCGGCGAACAGCACGAATCCCGGGGCCAGGGTTACCATCACCAGCCCGAGAGCCGCCACCGAGAGGTCCGGAATATCCAACGCCGCCGACGAGACCAGGAACAGGACGAACGCTGTTCCCGCCGCCACTCCGTGGAGGAACCCGAGCCACGGCAGATCGGCCCTTCGCGCAAGGTGGAGCGACGCCAGGATCATTCCCAGCCCCGCGGCGATCAGCATTGCGACCAGTGTGCCGGTCATCATGGCGGTTCCTCCCGGCGTCGATCGGCTCCCGTCACGTCCGCTCTTCCTGCATCCACTCCTGCAGTTCGGGCAGGAACGTCAGCAGGTCCTGGCGCTCCTGCTCGGTGAGCAGCAGGTAGCTCTCGCGGTCGGGCATGATCGAGACCAGAAACGGCTCGCCTCCCGGACGGACCAGGCACAGGTCCTCCGGCAATTCCGGGCGAGACCAGTCGTAGAGGCCTTCGACCGCGTATTTGAGGATCTCAGCGGACTCGGCCTGATAGGTGTAGTACATCACCGTCGCGTATCCGCGGGTCATCCTCGCGCCGGGCCACTGGTTCGTCCGTTCCCGCGCGATCATGAACGGTTCGAGCTGAAAGAGCAGGTGGTTGCCGTCCTCGTCCAGCGGCGTCGACGCCTGGGGCAGAACGAGCAGCATTTCGCTGCACTGCTCGAGCGCGTAGTCGAGCAATTCGCGGTAGAGCTGGCCTCGCGGCTCGATCAGCAGCAGGAACGCTTTGCGGTCGATCGCGATGTCTTCGGCCTCGGCGGCCAGCGCCTCGGCGGAAAATGTTTCGTCCATCTCGTCGTCCGGGTCGTACTCGTCGCTGAGCAGTTCCTGTATCTCCGGCATGTGGGCCAGCAGTTCGCCCTTCTCCTCGTCGGTCAGCAGAAGGAAGCTGCTCTTTTCGTGGGCGACCGTCACCAGGAGCGGGTCGCCGTCGTGGCGGACCAGGCACAGATTTTCCGGCAGCCGCGGATGCAGCCAGGCGTAAAGCCGGCGCGAGACCTCGGCCAGGATCACCGCCAGATCGCGGCTGTACTGGTACCGGTAGATGGTGGCGTCGTCGGCCCCTTCGCTTCCGGTGATCTCCGCGGCGGATTCCTCCCGGATCAAAAACGGCTGAAGTTGCGACAGCACCCGCCGCCCGTAGTCGTTCAGCGTCGCGCGGGACGAGTTCTGAACCACGAGCAGGGCTTCGCTGCACTTGCCCACCGCGTAGTCGAGCAGCCCGCTGTAGAGATACCCTTTGGGCTCGGCCCGAACGGTGTACGATTTGCGCTCCATGTCCTTCATGACACCCCCCGTGTCCGTTTGCGGCTACTGTATTATATCAGAGCGCGGACGCGGTTAACAGCGCGTAATTGCGTGCGGCCGGCCAGCACCTCTCCGGGCGTGCCGGCGGTGCTACGAGGCCCTAACCGCTGACAGGAAGAACAGGTCGTCGCGGTCGATTACCTCGATGCATTCAAGCCCAGCGTCGCGGAGCAGCGCGCGAAAGGTCGGGTCGTCCGGCAGGTGGTCGCCGGTCACTTCGCCGCCGACCTGATCGTGGAAGGCGTTGATCTTCGCTCTCGCGGCCAGGTGCATCACGATCAGCCTGCCGCCTTTGCGCAGCGATTGCCCAAGTCGCCGGACCGCTTGGGACTGGTCGCGAAAATGGGGAAAGGCGTGGAAGCAGAGCACTACGTCAAATTCCTCGCGGCCCAGGTCGTCCTGGCAGACGTCGCGGCACAAGAGCGTGGCATCGAGCTGTTTTTGGCTGGCTTGACTAAGCATGGATTTAGAAAAGTCAATAGCGGTGACTTTGCCGGGGCGAATTCGGTCGGCGAGCCAGCCGGTGATCTGTCCGGTGCCGCAGCCGACCTCGAGGAGGTCCTGTCCCGGCTGGAGTCCAAGCAGGTTCTGGAGTTCGTTCAGTCGGCGGATCGTCTCGACCGGATCGCGTCCGTCGCGGTCCCAGGTGATCGACTGGCGGTCGAAAAACGCGATTCGCGGGTCGCGATCGCGGTCCTGCGGGTCTTGTGTCTTCATGAGTGCTGACCTCATTGGCTGGGGGGGTAACGGTGGTGGAACTCGGCTGTCGTACAAGCTGGGAGGATATCCGATCCGAGCCTTCCGGTCAATGTCTCGAATTCCTTGAATGGGGCGTCCGGGATGGGTATTCTTATGAGGGTTATCCGAGGACGGTGCGATGGACGGCCCGGCGTCGAAACGTGGGAGTTCAATGCGAAAAAAGCTTTCGGAGAATCTGACGAGAGTCCGCGAACGGATCGGCGAAGCGGCGGCCAAGGTCGGCCGCGAGCCGCAGCGGGTGACCCTGGTCGCGGTCACCAAGGCCGTTGATCCGGAGACGATCCGTGCCCTGATCGAACTGGGGCAGTTGGACCTGGGCGAGAGTCGCGGACCCCAGTTGATCCAGCGGGCCGCCGTCATCGAGGAGCACCTGTCGCGCCGCGCCATGCTGGAGCAGGACAAGGGGCTGGCGATGCCGCGGTGGCACATGGTGGGCCATCTGCAGCGCAACAAAGTCAAGCCGCTGATCCCGGCGGTCTCGATGATCCACTCGGTCGATACCCTTCGTCTGGCCGAGGAGGTCAACGCCCAGGCGGGCAAGGTGGACCGACGGATGGACGTGCTGGTCCAGGTCAACTGCGCCGGCGAGTCGCAGAAGTACGGCATGCCGGTGGCTGCGGCGGGCCATTTCATCGAGCAGGTCATGCCGCTTTCTCGTCTGCGGGTGCGTGGGCTGATGTGCATGGCCCCGCTGGTGGACGACCCGGAGAAGGCGCGGCCGGTGTTCGAGCGGCTCTACGAGCTGTTCCTCGAGATCAAGATGACCTATCGCCTGGGTCGCGACTTCGAGCACCTCTCGATGGGCATGAGCCAGGACTACCACGTTGCGGTCGAGTGCGGAGCGACGATGGTGCGGGTGGGTTCGGCCCTGTTCGAGGGATTGGAGACGGCGGGCGTGTGATGAACTGGCTGGCCGGCGGGATAGAGGGGTTCGATCCGTTTTTCTTCTTCCGCCGCATACTCGTGATCTTCGCCACGCTCTACTCGGGCCTGATTCTTGCTCGGGCCGGCTGGCGGTGGTTCAAGTACCTGTATTTTCCGGACCGGTCGCGTCAACTGCTCCGGCGGTATCTGTTCATTCAGTTGATGCGGGTGCGGCTGCGGCGGTTCGGCGGCGACCTGCTCCAGATCGCGGGACTGCTGGCGATTATGGGTCTGGTGATCTGGCTGCACCGTTTTGTCCCGGGGGCCTGAGGCCGATCGTGAACCAGGAGCGAATTGACAGAGCCGCGCTGAACCTCGATCAGATGCCGGCGGAGGAACTGCGGGTCCTGGCCGGCCACCTGATGGTCCACATGCCGGCGACGGCGGACCGCGACTCGGTGGCGGCGGCGGTGACCCGGCAGTTGGTGATCCTCGACGGGATCGAGCGGGAGGCCCTGCTAGACGTGGTGGTCTGGGCCCGTCGGCCGGTCTCGCGGTCGGCGGGTAAGCTTGAACTGGTCCGGGAAATCTCGCAACTGCGATTCGTCAGCTACAAGGGGCTGAGCCTGCGCGCCCTGGCGGCCCTGGCCGAGTTGCGGGGCCTGCGGGTGCCGGATGCGGTGACCGACAGGATGCTGCGGCACCTGCTGTACCGGTCCGACGGCTGGAGCGGGTGGTTCGCCCGCAAACGCCGGGCCCTGGTCGGCGGGATGATCGGCAAGCTGCTGGACGAGGACGAGCGCGACGAGGAGTACCAGTTCCTGCCCGAGCGGCCCGTTGAGCCGAGTCTCCGGCGGCACATCGAGCAGCAGGGCGTGATGAGCGGCATTGCCACGCGGCTTCGCAGTGCCGCCGACGACTACCTGAACACCAAGCTCGATGAGATCGAGACGCGGATCGACCGGAAGCTCGACCAGATCGACCAGAGGCTGGCCGAGTGGCGCGACCAGGAGATCGCCAATCGGCTTCGGATCATCAAAATCACCTTGACAGCCTCTATAATTATTGCGCTGATCAGTCTGGTCTACACGTTGATCAGAACCAACCTGTAGGCCGGCTGACCGGGGGACAAAAGGGGTTTTGGGCCAGGGAGGCAACGATGTACGAACGATTGAGCGCAGACGCCCAGAAGGCGATGAAAAGGGCCAAGGGCATTGCCGACGAGATGGGACAGGAGTATATGGGGACCGAGCATATCCTGTTGGCGTTGGCGGTCAGCAAGGCCGGGCAGACTTCGGATATCCTGCAGCGGCACGGGGCCACGCCCAGCGCGTTGCGGGTCAAGATCGAGGCCCTGATCCGGGAGCAGCTTTCGGACTCGGTGGTGACCGGCTCGCTGCCGACCACCCCGCACCTGCAGAAGGTGATGACCCACGCGATCGAGCATGCCCGCCGGGCGAAGCGCAAGACGGTGGAGACCAGCGACCTGCTGACGGCCCTGATCGAGGCCCGCGGTTCGGTGGCCCGGGTGGCTCTCGAAGAGGTGGGCGTGGACCTGGAGCAGTTGAAAGAGGAAATACCGGAATGACCTGTGACCGTAAGGGAGCGGGGTCTTCTTCGTAATTTGGAGCTGATCGCCGCAAACGCATATGGCCAGAAAAGGCAGAAAAAAAGGGAAAATCCGGATCGACTGGCGGCCCAACGTCGAGAACCCGACGCGGGAAAGCTCGTCTGATATCACCAAGAAGCACCGCGAGGACAAGGGCGGCTCGCTGGAGGACCGTCCAACCCACGAGGCCTTCAAGGGCAAGGGCCGGCTCGCCCGCCGCAAGACCGTGGATACTTCCCGGACGGGCGGCCTGGTGGACCTGGAGCGATACGCCGACGAGCCGGCGCCGGCTGACGCCCAGTGGAGCGATGGGGTGGTGGTGGCGATTCACGGCCTCTACGTGAAGGTGGACGACGGCCAACGGATCCGCAACTGCGTGGTCCGGCGGGTGCTCAAGTCGTTAATGGTCGAACAGCGGAACGTGGTGGCGGTCGGCGACAACGTCAGCTTCACCCCGATCGACGATGAAACGGGAGTGATCGAGCGGATCGGCGAACGCTCGACCCTGCTCAAGCGGCGCTACCAGAACCGCGAGCACCTGATCGTGACCAACGTCGAGCAGGCGGTGATCGTCTCGGCGGTTGCGGAGCCCGATCTGCGCATCCACCTGGTCGATCGGTACGTCGTGGCTGCGGCCTCCGGCGACCTGAGACCGGTGATCGTGTTCAACAAGATCGACCTGCTCTCCGAGGAGGAGTTGGCGGACCTGGACGAGTACGAGAGCGTCTATCGCAGCCTGGGCTACCCCGTTGTCCGGACCAGCGCCGCCCAGAACGTCGGCATCGAGGCCCTCCGCGAGGCCATGAAGGACAGGAAATCGGTGCTGGCCGGGGTCAGCGGGGTCGGCAAGAGTTCGCTGATCAATGCGGTCCAGCCGGGCCTGAACCTGACCGTCAAACCGGTCAACCGGGCCACCAAGCGCGGCCAGCACACCACGACCGTGGCCCAACTCCTGCGCCTCGATTTCGGCGGCTACGTCGTCGATACGCCCGGCATCCGGCAGTTCGCGTTCTGGAACTTCGACCGGATGAACCTCGAGGCGTACTTCGAGGAATTTGTTCCCTATGTCCCCCAGTGCCGGTTTCCCAACTGCAGCCACATCGAGGAACCCGACTGCGCGGTCAAGCAGGCGGTCGAGGAAGGCAAGATCGCCTGGTGGCGCTACGAGAGCTACTTGAAGATCTTCGAGGACCACGAAGAGTTCATGTCGCCGTGGGAGCGATGATGGCCGCCGGTTGCTTTCCCGTCGCCGATCTGTTTCACACCATTCAGGGCGAAGGTTCGCTGGCGGGCGTTCCTTCGGTCTTCGTGCGTCTGGCCGGTTGTCCGGTGGGTTGTCCGTGGTGCGACACGAAACAGGCGTGGTCGGCTGAGGGTTTTCCAAGGTTGACCGTCGAGCGGATCACCGAGCGGGTCGCCTCATACAAGTGCCGGCACGTGGTGGTTACCGGCGGTGAGCCGCTGGTGCATCCGCGGATCGGATCGCTGATCGATCGGTTCCACGACGGCGGCCTTCACGTCACGATTGAAACCGCCGGCATCGTATACCGACGGTTGCGCTGCCAACTGCTGAGCCTCAGTCCCAAGTTGGACGGCGAGGCGCCGACGTTCGGCAACTGGTTCAAACCGGCGGTGATCCGGCGCCTGATCGCCGCCGCCGCGGACTACCAGCTCAAGTTCGTCGTGCGCAGCCGGCGTGACGTGCATCAGGTGCTCGATGCGATCGAACGGATGAAGTTCATCGACCGCGATCGGGTCATGCTCATGCCGCGGGCCGCGACGAAGGGGGCGTATCTGCGGCTGGCGCCGTCCGTTGCCGGATGGGCTCTCGACCACGATCTGCGGTTCTGTCCGCGAATCCACTTGACGCTGGGCGTCAGGTAGACTACGGGAATGGCCATGATCGAACCGTTGCGAAGACTCCTGGACGAACTGGAGACCACCCTCGACGCCGGTCAGCAGCAGCGGGTGCACGACCTGCACGCGGCGTCGCTGCGCTACGAGCCGGTTCCGCGGCTGCCCATCGTCATGCAGTATCCGCTGTCCGACGCCGCCGTTCATCAGCCGTTTCCGCACCGCGAGGCATGGCGCGACCCGCAGAAGATGCTGTTCAACGAACTGACGGCTGGGTTCGACGCCCGAATCTGCTGTCAGCATCTGGTGGGCGACGACCTGCCGTTCACCGTGCGGGCCAATCTCGGCACGGTGATCGTCGCCTCGATGTTCGGCGGGCGGGTGGAGATGCTCGAGGACAATCCGCCGTGGGTCCGGCCGTTCGAGTCGCGGGAGGCCTTTGGCGCGGTGCTCCGGATCGATCCGACAGACCTGTCAGCCGGCCTGTGCCCGAGGCTGATGGACTTCTACCGGAGCTTTCACGACCTGCTCGCCGGTTACCCGAATGTCCGCCGGTGCGTCCGCGTGGTGATGCCCGACCTGCAGGGCCCGTTCGACAACGCCGAGCTGCTGCGAGGAAGCGAGATCTACGTCGATCTCTACGAAGAGCCGGAGTTCGTGGAGGCGGTGCTCGCGCGAATGGGAGAGGCCCAGGTCGCGGTGGCGACGGCCGTGCAGCCGCTGCTGAGCGACGGGCCCGACGGTTTCTGTCATCAGCACACGGTGGCGCTGCCGGGCGCCATCCTCATCCGCAACGACTCGCCGACCAACCTCTCGGCCGAGATGTACAGCCGGCATATCGCGCCGCACGACCGGGCCGTCCTCGACCGCCTCGGCGGCGGCGGCGTCCACTTCTGCGGCAAGGGCGACCATCTGGTCCCGCGGCTGCTCGAAATCCCCTCGTTGACCGCCCTCGATCTGGGCCAGCCGCAGATGAACGACTTGGAGACCATCTATCGCCAGGCTGCGGCTCGCCGCGTTCCACTGATCCGCTACCGCACCAATGAAGAGCAGATTCGCACCGGCCGGGTCTGCCGCCGTTTTCCCACCGGAGTGACCTTGATGCACCAGGCCGGCTCGCTGGATGAGGCGCGACGGTTGATGGATGAGTATCGCGCCCGCACGGAGTAGCTGCGCCGCCCTCGGCGAGATCTTTGCTACGACCGATCAGATCACCAGCATCGCATCGCCGTAGCTGTAGAACCGGTAGCCCTCACGGACCGCGTGTTGGTACGCTTTTCGGGCCGTTTCCGTGCCCGCAAAGGCGTAGACCAGGGCCAGCAGCGTCGTCCGCGGCAGGTGGAAGTTGGTGATCAGCACGTCGACCATCTTGAAGCGGTAGGGGGGATGGATGAGGATGTCCGTCCACGTCTCGCCCGGTTGCAGCGCGCCGTCCGCGGATGCGGACTCCAGCACCCGCACGGCCGTCGTGCCGACCGCGACCGCCCGTCCGCCCGCCTGGCGGGCCGCGTTGATCCGCTCGGCCGCTTCGGACGAGACGCTGTACCATTCACGATGCATCGGGTGCTCGGCCAGGTCTTCGACGGCGACCGGCTCGAACGTTCCGCGGCCGACGTGCAGCGTCACCGTCGCCGTCGCCACGTCGCGCGACCGCAACTCGGCCAGCAGCCGGTCGGTGAAATGCAGGCCGGCCGTCGGAGCGGCGATCGCGCCCGGCGCGTTGGCGTAGACCGTCTGATAGCGCCGGCGATCATCCGGCTGCTCGTGTTCCCGCCGGATGTACGGCGGCAGAGGAACCTGACCGTGCTTCTGGAGAAACGCCAGCGTGTCCACTTCGGTCTTGACCGCCACCAGGCCCGTCTTGTCGGTCAGGCGTTCCATTAATTCAAGTTCGACGTCCGATCCCGCGAGCCGCAGACGCGATCCGGGCCGAAGCCGGTTGATCCCCCGGATCATCAACTCCCAACGTCCCGGCGCGTGCTCGCGGACGAACAACCCCTCGGTTTCCGCCCCGCTCGGGCGGATCAAAACCAGGCGGGCTGGGATCACCTGGGTATCGTTGAGGACCAGCACGTCGCCCGCCCGAAGGTACTCGACGAGATCGAAGAATCGCCGGTCCGCCAATTGGCCGTTTGTTCGATCGACCACCAGCATGCGGCTGTGATCGCGCGGCTGGGCCGGCGACTGGGCGATCAGTTCCGGCGGCAGCTCGTAGTCCAGTTCGCTGAGTCTCATTGGCCGCCGTTGAGGAATCGCAGCAGGAACACCAATCCGACGACCGCGGCCAAAACCAGCCGATACACCGCGAACGGCCGAAGAGTCCAGTGCTGCAGCAGCCGGATGAACCACTTGACCGCCAGCATCGCCGAGACGAACGAAACCGCCGATCCGATGAGAAACACCCAGAGCAGATCGCCCGACAGGTACTCCCAGCTTTTGATCAGCTTGAAACCCGACGCGGCGGTCATCACGGGAACCGCGGCGAGAAACGAGTACTCAGCCGCCGTTTTGCGGTTGGCCCGGACGATCATGCCGCCGATGATCGTGGCGGCCGACCGCGAGACGCCCGGCCACATCGCCAGGCACTGGAAGAACCCGATGGCCAGGGCCTGCGGCCAGGTCAGGTCGTCCAGCGTCTCAGCCTTCGGGCGAAACCGGTACCGCTCGATCAGGAGGATCGCCACCGCTCCGGCGGCCAGACCGATCGCCACCGTGCCCGCGTTGAACAGGTGCTCCTCGATCAGATGGTCCAGCGGCGCGCCGATGATCACCGCTGGGATGGTGGTGACGATCAGCAGTTTGATTCCCCGCCAGCCGTTAAAGCCCGTCGCGTCCCGCTTGAACGTCAACAGGCTCCGGAACCGTTTGCGATAGAGCACCACCACAGCCAGGATGGCGGCCAGTTGGATGACGATTTCGAAGCACACCGCCGCCTGCGGACCCACGCCGCCCACGGTGTCCTTGAAACGAAGGAGCAGGTCGTCCACGAGAATCATGTGCCCGGTCGACGAGACGGGCACGAACTCGGTTAGGCCCTCCACAATGGCGATGACCACGGCTTTGAGAATCAACCAACCATCCATGCACGGATCTCCATCAGCGTCGGCGAAGTCGGCGAAAGCCCCTGCCTCAAAGCACCTGATTGTCATGATAGGCCCGTCGCAGTCAAATGAAAAGCCGCCCACCGGTCACGCCTACGCCGCTCGGAACGTCCACGGACCAGGCCAGGTACGCAGACACTTCTGTCCGCGTGTTCCGCGTACTCCGTGCCACTCTTCGGGCTTTTCACTTTGGTGTCAATATAAGTCATTGATATATAATACGTTATGTCTTTTGTGGACGACCGGCCCGCTGGCGTTGCAAACCGCCGAACGGTTGATATAATATTTGGTTTACTCTAAGTCGGTTGCGGAGCGAGAGTAGAGACGGTATTGACGGTACGATCCATGAGAGGAGACGATAGTCGATGAATCCGACCGCCGGAAAAGTGGAAGAGGTAATCTCGGGCAGCTACGACGGCTTCGATCAGGCATTCAAGGCGGTGCAGAAGCTCGGTTCGAGTTCGGCCTCCGATCGGGAGCAGTTGGGCAACTATGTGGACGCGCACGCGGAGTCGCCGTCGGCCGATCAGGCCCTGAAGCTGGCGATGGGTGCTTTGGTTCTGGGACGCTTTGAGCAGGCGGTCGGCATCCTGCGGAACGCGCCGGAAGGGCAGGACAAGCGCTGGATGCTGGGTCTGGCCTTTAAGGGTCAGAGGGACTGGGAGCGCGCATTGGCCGATTTCGATCGCGCGTTGACCCGCGGCTTCGACGCGGTACGGGTGCTGGCGGAGACGGCTGAGACCCAGCGGCTCGCCGGCGACCTGGCCGCAGCCAAGGATGCCCTCAAGAAGCTCCAGAAGGCGCGGGCCGACACGCCGGAGTATTTCTACCAGTCCGCAGCGATCGCTGAGGCTGAGGGCGACATCGACCGGGCCTTTGAGTTGCTCGAACAGGCGGTGGAGAAAGGCCCGGACTACGTTCCGGCGATCTTCCGGCTGGCCTATCTTGAGGATCTCAAAGGCAATGAGGACAACGCCATTGAGCTGTATACCCAGGCCATCCAGCACGAGCCGGCCCACGTCAACGCCCTGATCAACCTCTCGGTGATCTACGAAGATCGCGAGCAGTTCGACCGGTCGCTGGCCCTGCTCAAGCGGGTTTTAGAGGTCTATCCCAATCACCCGCGGGCGCGGCTCTTCGCTAAAGATGTCAGAAGCTCGATGACGATGTTCTATGACGAGGAGTTCGAGAAGCGCAAAGACAAGTTCCAGCAGGTCCTGGATATGCCGATCAGCGACTTTGAGCTGTCGGTCCGGAGCCGCAACTGCCTCAAGAAGATGGGCATCCGCACGCTGGGCGACCTGACGCGGATCACGGAGTCGGAACTCCTCTCGTACAAGAATTTTGGCGAGACGTCGCTGAACGAGATCAAGGCGATCCTGGCCTCGAAGGGATTGCGGCTGGGCCAGGCCCTCGAGGATCAGGCCTCGAGGCGGGCCGCGGCGGTTTTGCCCGGCGCTCTGGCCGAGGACGAAGAGGAGCGGCAGCCGACCGCCGACCAGGCGCTGCTGAGCAAGTCGATCGACGATCTGAACCTGTCGGTGCGAAGCCGCAAGTGCCTGCAGAAACTCAGCGTCGAGACGGTCGGCGACCTGATGGATTACACCGAGCCTCAGCTCATGGCGGTCAAGAACTTCGGCATGATCTCGCTGAAGGAAGTGAAGGAAAAGCTGTCCGAGCTGGGCCTGGAACTGCGGAAGTCGGAAGGCTAGGAAGCCGTCCGTCGCGGCGAGATAGGCGGCCGAAACGCCAGAAAGGGATGTCTGGTTTGTCCGAGTCTCTCAAAGCGGGCCCGTGCGGGCTCAAAGGCGGCTGGTGGTTCAGGTGCGTGTTGTTCGCGGCCGCGCTGACGATCGGTCTGTCCGGTTGCCGGCAGGAGCCGCCGCCGATCAAGGAACGCCGTTCCGGCAAAGAGCCGGTGATGCGGGTGAAGGTCGCCGGACCAGCCCAAGCCGTCTCCTTCGGCATCAATGGGGCATTCACCGTCTTCGACTCCAAACGGCATCCGCTGGCCCAGGGGCCGTATCTTCCGGAAGGCCAGGTGCGCCCGCAGGGCCAGAGCATCCAACTGGGCGGCGCGACGGTCGCCGTCTCCGATTTCATCGACATTGTGCCCAACCGCAACGGCGATCTGCGAATCAACCAGGCGCGCTATCCCGGCAGCCTGCGGCTGCACCGCCTGGGTGACGGGCAGCTGATGGCGGTCAACCACGTGCTGGTCGAAGAGTATCTCAAGGGGGTCATTCCTGGCGAGCTTCCTCCGCGATTCCAGGCGGAGACCTGCAAAGCCCAGGCCATCGCGGCCCGCACCTACGCCCTCTACGAGAAGGCCACGCGCTCGGGGCCCTCGCGGCAGTACGACGTCACCGACGGCGAGAGCTCGCAGGTCTACAAGGGCCTGGAGGGCCGGACCGATCGCGGCAACAACGCGGTGGACCAGACCCGCGGCATCGTCCTGACCGGATCGACCCGCAACGGCTGGAGGATATTTCCCGCGTTCTTCAGCAGCACGTGCGGCGGATGGACGCAGGGGGCCCAGCATCTGGCGGCCATCGATCCGGAGTTTCGGCCGCTGCAGGGCGAGGTGGAGTGCAAGGGCTGCACGATCTCCAAGTACCGCCGATGGGACGAGATGCGCATGCCGCTGGCCGACTTGACCCAGCGGGTCAACGAGAAACTGGGCAAGTCATTTCAGCGGATCGTGAACGTCCAGGTGGCCAGACGTTCTCGCTACGGCCGGGCCATCCAGGTCAAGGTGACCGACGTCAGCGGAGCCGCCGTGCTGGTCCCGGGCGAAAAGTTCCGCCTGATCGCCGGACCTCGCGTCATGCGGTCCACCTGCTGCAGCCTGCGGGTCGAGGGGGATGAACTGGTCATGTACGACGGCCAGGGCTTCGGCCACGGAGTCGGGATGTGCCAGTGGGGGGCTGAGGGCATGGCCCGCCAGGGCCATACCGCCGTCGAGATTCTCCTGCACTACTACCCGTCGGCCAACCTCGTCAGGGCCTACTGACCGGCTCATCGGCCAGCCCTTCGGGTGGGTCCACTGTCCATTGCCTCTGTCCGGCAGTCATGGTACATTTTGGCGGCCGGACTGTCATGCGATGGCGGACGCGAAGGAGCAGGCGTTTTGAATGCACATCATTCACAGGGCGTGCGGGAGATCAAGCGGGTCACGTGGATCGGCTTGGTCATCAACATCGCCCTGGCGGCGCTGAAGCTGACGGCGGGCATTCTGGGCCGAAGCCAGGTGGTCGTGGCCGACGCAGTACACAGCCTCTCCGACTGCAGCACCGATATTGTGATTCTGGTGGGCGTTCGGTTCTGGTCGCAGCCGCCGGACGAGAAGCACCCGCACGGGCATCGTCGGATCGAGACGCTGATCACCATGGCCATTGGCGTGGTTCTGGGAGCGGTGGCGGTGGGTCTGGCCTACCACGCGATCGTGACGCTGCAGGAACGCGACGAGCACGTGCCGGGCTGGATCGCGTTTGTGGCGGCCATCATCTCGATCGTGGTCAAGGAGAGTCTGTACCGCTGGACGGTGGCGATCGGACGGCGCATCCGTTCATCGGCGGTGGTGGCCAACGCGTGGCACCACCGTTCCGACGCCTTCTCTTCATTTCCCGCCGCCTTGGCGGTGGCGGCGGCTGCGCTCTACCCTCCGTGGTGGTTTGTCGACCACATTGGGGCGGTGGTGGTTTCGCTGTTCATCCTGCAGGCGGCGTGGAGGATCGTCCGCCCGACGCTGGGCGAACTGGCCGACGTGGGCGCTTCGCCGGACGACCGCCGACGGATCGAGGAACTGGCGATGGCGACGGAAGGGGTGCGACTGGTCCACGCCCTGCGGACGCGGTTCGTCGGGCCAGGGCTGCACGTGGACCTGCATATCAAGGTCGATCCGCAGATGACGGTCT
>ERZ747221.634-NODE-634-length-40629-cov-4.743342_pt1 | contig 40629 bp, 27 predicted proteins | sample MGYA00374949_ERZ747221 | MGnify/ENA primary metagenome ERZ747221 (study PRJEB28779, sample SAMN05720172) | bioreactor metagenome | isolation source: Anaerobic biogas reactor | place: USA:Washington, USA | collected 2015-08-08 ... | reverse complement strand
TGCCTGTAAAATGACGGACTTCGACGAAGGGCGCAACCCCCCTTTTGGAAAAACATCAGGTAGCGGAATGTGAGTTTCACTCGGTTGCGGCTCCGGCTCCGGCTCGGCACCGACGGACGGGGCGTCGCAGGCGGAGGTCGACGCCCACGATGCAGCCGTCGACGAGGCGGAAAAGGCCCAGAGCCAGCAATAAGACCGACTCGTAGCGAGCAACTTGCTTGTTTTGATGGACAGCAGCGCCCCCGGGCATCGGTAGAGTGCCGATGTGCCGGGGGTTTTTGTGCGCGCATTCCCCAATGCCTTCGATATTTGCGCCCGCCTCTGTCGACCCTTCTGTTGCCGAAGAGCCGCAAGACAGCCTCCAGGGCCCCGGATTGCGGCGTGACGAAATCCTAACAAGGACCTCATCGTACGCTAACGCAGGCGTGTTAGAATCATGAGTCGGAAGTCAGGATTCCCCGGCGATCGGGGGGCAATCCGTTGACGCGACCCACATGCCTCTGGTCCCCAAGCGGACAAACCGGCCACCGAAGGGAAAGCCCATGGTCCGAAACTCAGTGCTGGTAGTTGAGGACGAAGAAGACATTCGCAGCCTGGTGAGCTACACCTTGCGCAAGGAGGGCTATCAGGTTGCCGACGTGGCTTCCGGAGAAGAAGGCCTTGCGAGCGCCGAATTGCGGCCTCCCGATCTTGTTCTTCTGGATCTGATGCTGCCGGGCGTGGACGGCCTGGCCGTTTGCCGCAGACTGCGAAGCAAGCCGCAGACGGCAGGCACGGCGATCGTGATGCTGACGGCAAAGGGAGAAGAAGCGGATATCGTGGCCGGTTTGAACGCCGGCGCCAACGATTACATCACCAAACCGTTCAGCCGGAACGTGCTGATCGCCCGCGTGCGCGCCGCCTTGCGGAATATGAACCCGGACGCCGGGACCGCTCGGGAACCGGAAGCCTCGGAAGGCGTGCTTCGAATTCACAACCTCGTCATCCATCCGGGGAAGCACCTGGTGCTGGTCGACGATCAGCCGATCGAGCTTTCCGCCACGGAGTTTCGGGTATTGCGGGCTTTGGCGCGGAAGCCCGGCTGGGTCTTCACGCGGCAGCAGATTCTGGAAGAGGTGCACGGCGACCTTTGCGCCGTCACGGACCGGGCGGTTGACGTCCAGATCGTCGGGCTGCGCAAGAAGCTGGGCCCCGCAGGCCGTTATGTCGAGACCGTCCGCGGAGTGGGTTATCGGTTCAAGGAATAGCCAGTGCGCAGCTTTCGACTATTGTGGCAAGTTTTCTTCGGCTATCTGGCCGTTACTATGGCGTTGCTTCTGGCACTGGGGGTGTACGTCTCTTTCCACGCGAGGCAGTTCTATCTCGACCAGAAGACTGCAGAACTCGAAGCGGGAGCCCGATTGTGCAAGGCCCAGCTAGGTGACTTCCTCCGGCCGGAGGCGACGGACGAGATACAACCCGCCTGCGAGAAGTTGGGCAGGTCGCTGGCGATGCGAATCGCCGTGATTCTGCCTGACGGCCGGGTCGTCGGCGACAGCTCGGAGAATCCGGCGTTCATGGAGAACCACCGAGATCGTCCCGAAATCCGCGACGCGTTGGACGGCAAGACGGGGCGTGAAACGCGGTTCAGCGCCACCTTGGCCGAAGAGTTGATGTACGTGGCGATTCCCTTGCAGAGGGACGGCAGTGTGGCGGCCGTTGTCAGAACGTCCTTTTCCGTCCATACGATGGCTCAGACCTTGCACGCGGTCTATTGGCGGATCGCCGGGGCGGGACTGGTGGCTGTCGCGTTCGTTGCCATAGTCAGCTTGGCCGTAGCACGCGAGATTGTCCGCCCTCTGGAAACCATGCGAGCCGGCGCGGAACGCTTCGCTCGCGGCGAACTCGATCATCGCCTGCCGGCCTCGGGCGCGGCGGAAATCAGGATGCTTGCCCAATCCCTGAACGTCATGGCGGAACAGTTGGACCAGCGGATTCAGACGATTATCCGCCAAGACAACGAGCATCGAGGAGTGCTGAAGAGTATGAACGAAGGGGTGTTGGCGGTGGATTTGCGGGGAACGATCCTGAATCTCAATTCGACGTGCGCCGAGCTGGTAGGCGTTGCGGAGGAGAAGGCTCGCGGGCGGATGGTGCATGAAATCGTCCGCAAAACGAACCTGCTGGATTTCATCGACCGGATGCTGGCGGATGCCGCGCCGCTCGAGGCGGACTTCGAGTTGAACGGGCCCGACAGACGCTGGATCCATGCCCACGGCACGGCCCTGCACGACGCCCAGGATCAGAGAATCGGGGCCTTGATCGTTCTTCACGACGCCACCCGGCTGCGGCACCTGGAGAATATTCGCCGCGATTTCGTGGCCAACGTCTCGCACGAGCTCAAGACGCCGATTACCTCCATCAAGGGCTTCGTCGAGACTCTCCTGGCGGAGAAGCTGGACGACAGGGAGCAATCCCTGCAATTCCTCGAGATCGTCCTCAAACAAGCCAATCGTCTGGATGCCATTATCGAAGACCTGCTTCTGCTCTCGCGGACCGAACGAGGCACGGAAGAGCAGACGGTTGAGCTGGAAGACGAACATCTCGCCGAGGTGCTTCGTGCCGCCGTCGAGATGTGCGAAACGAAGGCCGCAAAGAAGCAGATCCGGCTGGAAACTCAATGTCCGGACGGTATCCTGGCGAAAGTCAACGCACCGCTTCTTGAACAGGCCGTCATGAACTTGGTCGACAATGCGATCAAGTACAGTCCAAACGACGCCACGGTCCGTATCTCCGCCGAGCAGGGACCGGTCGAACTGGTCATCCGGGTTGAGGACGAAGGTTGCGGCATCGCGCAGGAGCACTTGCCGCGGCTATTTGAACGTTTCTACCGCGTCGACAAGGCGAGGAGCCGGGACCTGGGAGGGACCGGGCTCGGCCTGGCGATCGTCAAGCACATCGTGACGGCCCACAAGGGGACGGTGCAGGTCGAAAGCGTGGTCGGCCAGGGGAGCGTCTTCTCCATCCACCTGCCCGCCGGCGTCCGGCATTCCGCGGGGCTAACCGAAGTTTAACCGTTTGCCAACAATCGGCTCATGCACGGCAAGTATAATCTGCCGGAGATGTTTGTCGTTCTGTACGGTTAGCCCGGCTGTCTCGGTTTCTCTTGACCTTTTCACGAGGAGTCTCAGGATGCGCGCCTTGATGACGAGTTTCTGTCTTTCCTTGTTGATTGCATCGACCTTCCACTCCCCGGCTTCGGGGGCGGAAAACGAACTCGAATCGTACAAGACCGTCTCGGGAGTTTCCGGGAATCTCAACAGCATCGGGTCCGATACGCTCAACAACCTGATGACGTTCTGGGCGGAGGACTTCCGCAAGCTCTACCCCAACGTGAACGTTCAGATCGAGGGGAAGGGGTCCGCCACGGCTCCCCAGGCACTGACCAACGGCACGGCGCAACTCGGCCCCATGTCGCGGGCCATGAAACCCGAGGAAGAGGAAGCCTTTGAGCAGAAGTACGGCTTCCGCCCGACGCGGGTGAGCGTCGCCTTGGACTGCCTGGCGGTGTACGTGCATCGCGACAACCCGATCGCGGGCCTGAGCCTGGGTCAGATCGACGGGATCTTCTCCAAGACGCGGAAGAGCGGCCACGAGGACGTGGCGACCTGGGGTCAGCTCGGACTCACCGGAAATTGGGCATCGAGGCCGATCAGCATCTATGGGCGCAATTCGGCTAGCGGCACCTACGCCTTCTTTAAGGAACACGCCTTGAGCAAGGGAGACTTCAAGGACACGGTCAAGGAGCAGCCCGGAACGGCGGCCGTGGTCAACGGCGTGGCCAACGATCGGGCGGGGATCGGCTACGGCGGAATCGGCTACGTGACGTCGGAGATCCGGGCTGTGCCTCTGGCGAAGGCGGACGGTCAGTCGCCTGTCGAGCCGTCGTTCGAGAACGCCTTGTCGGGAAAGTACCCCTTGGGCCGGGCGCTCTACATTTACGTCGCCAAGAAACCGGGCGAGCCGCTCTCGCCGCTGGTCGAGGAGTTCCTCAAGTTCGTCCTCTCCAAACAGGGCCAGGAGATCGTGGTCAAGGACGGATACGGGCCACTGCCTGCGGCGGCTGCCGCCAAGCAACGCAAGGTCATCAGCCAGTAGTAGCGTCCTACGCTTGCCTCTGGAGAAAGCAATGCACACCGACGCCAAGACGATACTCCGGCGAGCGAAACGCCGCGACGCGATCGCTCGCTGGGTGATCCTGCTTGGCGGAGTGACGGTCATCGGCAGCGTGGTCGCGATCCTCGCGTTGATTGTCGGCGTCACGCTGCCGCTTTTCCGGCAGGCCCAGTTTCGTGAAGCAGGGCGTTTCGGACTGCCGGGTGGGCAGCGGCCCAACGAAGTCGTCGCCGTCGGAATCGACCGTAGCGTTGCGGACGGATCGCTGACCGCCCACCTGTTGACGGCAGACGGTGAGTGCACGTTCATCGATCTCCTTTCGCAACGCAGGCTCGGCAGCCAGTCGATGCGGCCCGAATCGGCTACTCGGGACAAGAAAGTCGTATCCGTCGAGCGTTCGACGGGCGGGCGTTATTCGCTTCTGTGGTCCGACGGCTTCTTGTCGGCGGTTGAAGTGGGAATCGGCTCAGCCTCGGAGGCCCAGGGGCAAACGGCTCCCTACAAGTTTCGCGAACTGGCCGGTGTTGCCGGCGAGGAGGGCGCCCAGCCGCTCAAGGCTATTCTGTGTCGTTCAGAAGACGGCGCGACAACGAGCGTTCGCCTTTTCTCCGGCGGCCGGCTCATCGCCGAACGGCAGGTAACCACGGAGAACCTTCTCGGTGAAACCGAAGTCAAGGCCCAGAAGCTTGCCCTGGATACCACGGGGCTCACGACCATCACCGCGATCGCCATGGATCGCGAAGGGACCTCGCTTTATGCCGGCACGGAGAGCGGGCAATTGGCCCGTTGGCAATTCGACGGCGACGGAAACGTCGAGGTTCGCGATGCCCTCACCGCGTTCTCGGACCGCCGCGCCATAACCAGCCTGGCGATGATGTTCGGCGGCGTTTCCCTGGCCGTCGGCGACGCCCGGGGTGAGCTGACCACGTGGTTTCCAGTCCGCTACGACGGCAAGGCCCGGCTCACGCGGATCCATACGCTCAAAGCCCACGAGGGCCCCGTCGAACAGATCGTACCTGCGTCGCGGGGCCGGACCTTGCTGAGTCGGTCGGGCAACGCCATCCATTTGGATCAAGCCACCAGCGAGCGGCACCTGCTATCGATCCAACCCGACAGCCTGGTTCGGAACGTCGGCTTTTCCCCCCAGGGAAACGTTGCGGTTGCCTTGAAGGGCCGCGAACTGGTGGCATGGGAGATCGACGCGCCTCATGCCGAGGTGAGTTGGCGGACGTTGTTTGGACCGATTTTCTACGAAGGCTACGAGCGGCCGGAATACGCGTGGCAGACGACGGGGGGCGACGATTTCGAGCCGAAACTGAGTTTGGTGCCGGTCATTTTCGGAACTCTTAAGGGAACCGTCTACTCGATGCTGCTGGCAGTTCCCTTGGCCCTGCTGGGCGCGGTTTATACCAGCCACTTTACGACTCCGGGGCTCAAGCGCGCGATCAAGCCGGTTGTGGAGATCATGGCGGCCGTGCCCTCAGTGGTCCTTGGTTTCCTGGTAGCCTTGTGGTTGGCTCCCATCCTGGAACACTGGATTCTGGCGTTGTTCGTGGGATTGGCCACGATTCCCGCCACGTTTCTCGGCTTCTTGGTTGCGTGGCAGGCAGTGCGACGATTTCAGTGGGCCAAGAGCCTGGAAAACGGCTACGAATTCCTGATCCTTATGCCCGTGTTGATACTGGGCGTCGGATTTGCCGCGCTCCTTACGCCAGGAATCGAGAAGATCCTCTTCGACGGCAATTTTCGCGGTTGGCTCTACGAAGCCTTCACCCTCCGCTACGATCAGCGAAACTGCGTGGTGATCGCTTTCGGGCTGGGGTTCGCCGTCATTCCGATCATTTTCTCGATCGCCGAGGACGCGCTTTCCTCCGTCCCCTACTCGCTGACGGCCTCGTCGCTGGCCCTGGGAGCAAGCCGCTGGCAAACGCTCTGGCGAGTGATCCTCCCCTCCGCGAGCCCCGGCATCTTCGCCGCCGTCATGATCGGCCTGGGACGGGCCGTGGGGGAAACGATGATCGTGCTTATGGCGACGGGCAACACGCCCATCCTCGATTGGGGGCCCTTCAACGGGATGAGGACCCTCTCGGCGAATATCGCCGTCGAAATCCCTGAAGCTCCGGTAGGCGGTACACTCTATCGAGTCTTGTTTCTATGTGCAGTACTCCTGTTCGCACTGACATTCCTCCTCAACACGGTGGCGGAACTGGTCCGCCAGCGCCTGCGGAAACGGTTCGGCCGACTCTAGGTCCGTCGCGGCGAGGCAAGCGGTTCTGGGGACAGGGCGAACCGTTCGTCTGGCTCAGCGGCGCTGCTCTGGCGACGGTTCTCCTGCTAACGGCCCTGCTGATCGTCGTGGTGCTGGTCAACGGACTCGGTGTCTTCTGGCCCGCTGCGATCGCGCAGGTCGAATTGGCAGACGGCGAAACCGTCCTCGGCGCCTGGGTCCGAGAAGAAACCAATCCCGACACCGATGAGGAGACGTTCCAACTCAAGACCGGAAACCGCGAATTCGACCCCCAGCGAATGGACTTTCACTGGTATCCGAAGGACTCGATCCGGCAGGTCAGCTATCCTTCGGACGTGTATGTCCTGGAACGCCCCGAGAACGGCGACTTCTTCGGCTTCCTTGACGATGTGCAGACGCCCAGCCTGGAGTTGCCCGGCGAAGGCGAGCCGTCCGAACGGTTTCAGGCGGCGCTGGCCGAAGTGCGACGAGAGCAAGCGAACACCATCGAGCCGATCGCTCGTCAATTGTCCCTCCTCAACGGGCAGCTTCAGAAGATAGGGAACAAGATCCTCAAGCTGGAATATCGCAACAAGCGAGCAGGTGCCGAGGCGGATGCCTCCCTGCCCGATGACGACCTGGCACAGCTCCGCGCGGAAGAAGGCGAGATCAAGGCTCAATCCGACCAGCTTGTGGCCGAGAAACTCGCGCAAGAGACGGCCCTTCGCAGCAACGTGGCTCTGTTCCGGACGGCTTCGGGCGAAGTGCAGGAGATCCCTCTCACGAACATCGTCCGCTGGTACCAGCCGAACGCGATGGGGCCGGCCGCCAAGATCAAACACTATGCCGCCAAGATATGGGAGCTGCTGGCGGACGAACCTCGGGAATCGAACACGGAGGGGGGGCTATTCCCGGCAATCTTCGGCACGGTGATGCTCGTCTTCCTGATGTCGATCGCCTGCTTTCCCTTGGGAGTCCTGGCGGGAGTCTATTTGGGAGAATATGCCCGCGAGGGAGTGCTGGTGCGGATGGTAAGGATCGCCGTCAACAACCTGGCGGGCATCCCCTCGATCGTCTACGGGATCTTCGGCCTGGGTTTCTTCGTCTACGGTCTGGGCGGGCTTGTGGATCAGTGGTTCTTCCCCGAACGCGCGGCGGCGGGAGTCCCGACTTACGGCACCGGCGGCATTCTGTGGGCAAGCATGACGCTGGGCCTGCTGACGGTGCCCGTGGCGATCGTGGCCACGGAAGAGGCCCTGCGAACCATTCCCCGCGGCTTTCGCGAAGGTTCCTACGCTCTGGGAGCCACCAAGTTCCAGACCCTGTGGCGAGTCCTCCTCCCCATGGCCACCCCCGGAATGATGACCGGATTCATTCTCGCCATGGCCCGGGCTGCCGGAGAAGTGGCTCCGTTGATGATCACTGGCGTGGTGAAGCTGGCGCCGAACCTGCCGCTGGACGGCCAGTTTCCCTTCTTCCATCCCGACCGCAAGTTCATGCACCTCGGTTTTCACATCTTCGACATCGCCTACCAGTCCCCCAACGTCGAGGCGTCCAAACCGATGGTCTACGTCACCACTTTGCTGCTCGTGCTGATCGTCCTCGTGATGAGCGGCGCGGCCATCTACCTGCGCAACCAGATGGCAAAACGTTTCCGGTCAAGAACGATTTAGCTGACAGTTTCCTCTCGTCCGCTTGCCTGACGCAATTCCACACATCAAGAGAACAAAGGCCGACGACCATGCTGCACTGTTTCACGAAGAGCGTCTTGCCGGATGCCTCGGATTCTCCCGCGGAGGACAAGCGGCCGGCAGGACCGGAGCGTGTGTCCGGTTCGGATCTCTCGCACGATGGCGGCACGCCCCAACCGGCGATTGGCGACCCGGTCGTCCGTGTCGACGACTTGCACCTGTACTACGGCCGCAACGAGGCGCTCCAGGGGATTTCCATGGATTTCGCTCGCGGCCAGGTCACGGCCCTGATCGGACCATCGGGGTGCGGAAAGTCGACGTTTCTGCGCTGCCTGAATCGGATGAACGATCTGATCGACGACGTGCGCACCACCGGCTCCATCCTGCTCGACGGCCAGGACATTACGGATCCCGCCTTGGACGTGATCGAACTGCGGCGCCGCGTGGGCATGGTCTTCCAGCGAGCGACCCCCTTTCCGAAGACCATCTACGAGAACGTGGCGTACGGCCTGAGGATCGCCGGGGTCTCCAACCGCGCCGCGCTCGACGAGGCCGTCGAACGCAGCTTGCGGCGAGCGGCCCTCTGGGACGAGGTGAGCGATCGTCTCCGCGAGTCGGCCCTGGGGCTCTCCGGCGGCCAGCACCAGCGCCTCTGCATCGCTCGGGCGATCGCGGTCAATCCGGAGATCATCCTCATGGACGAACCGTGTTCCGCCCTGGACCCGCGTTCCACGCTGCGGATCGAAGACCTGATGGCGGAACTTCGCGGAGAGTATACGATTATTACGGTGACTCACAACATGCAGCAGGCCGCCCGAGTGTCGGACTACACCGCCTTCCTTTACGAGGGCGAGCTCATCGAGGTCGGTTTGACGAAGGATTTGTTCACCAAGCCGCAGAAGAAAGAGACGGAAGACTACATCACCGGGCGGTTCGGCTAAATGCGGAAAAAGGTGACAGTCACCTTTTGCCGGGAATCCCGAAAGGCTATTCAGGCCGACGGACGAAAAGGAACAGCCATGTCTGTGCATTTCCAACGAGAAATCGAAGGGCTCAAGCGGCAACTCCTGTCGCTGTGCGCCCTCGTGGAGGGGCAAGTCGACGCGGCGGTTCGCGCCGTGGCCCGGTGCGACGCCGAAACGGCGAGCGCCGTCGAGAAGGGTGACGCCGAGGTGGATCGGCGCGAGGTCGAACTCGAGGAGGAGTGCCTCAAGATCCTCGCCCTGCATCAGCCCGTGGCGATCGACTTGCGGCTGGTGGTCACCGTACTCAAGATCAACAACGACCTGGAGCGGATCGGTGATCTGGCCGTCAACGTGGCTCACAAGGCCGCCGCCCTGGCGTCGGGCCCGCCGATCGAGATTCCCCTCGACCTTCCCAGCATGTGGGAGAAGAGCCGCGCCATGTTGCGCGACAGCCTTGATGCGTTCGTGAACCGCGACGCCGCCCTCGCCGAGAACGTTTGCGCCCGGGACGACGAAGTCGACGGAATGAAACGCGAGATCCGCAAACAGGTGGAGCGCATGATGCAATCGCAACCCGATCAGCTTCACCCGTTACTCAGGATCCTGGCTGTCGCCCGCAATCTGGAACGCATTGCCGACCATGCCACCAACATCGCCGAGGACGTGATCTACTTGATCGACGGCCGGATCGTACGTCATGGGGCGGCGCCGTGAATTGCCTTGCGTGACTCCCAGAGGAATCCGCGGACTCGTTCAGTCGTCATTCCCGCAAAGGCAGGAATCTCCGGCTGTCATATCAACCCATCCGTCCGGGCAATGGGCGATGATCGCGGATGGGTTCTCGATCCCCACTTTGCATTCTCGCAAAGAACTCACTTGCCGCACATCAACAGCTAACGATCGGCTGGATAATGATAGTTGGTTGTTTGGAGCGGCAAGCCATGCTTCAGGACAGTTGTGTTCCTGTCGGTGGTGCCGGTTGGCGTGCAGACAGCAGACAGGAGCTCTCGATCCGTTGGAGAACGTTGCGTCCAAGACAGATCGTCATTCCCATCCTTCGTACGGCAGCGGCCGAGAAATTCGTCGCTCGTCGAACTGTTGCGTTTGGGCCTTGCTGCTTTCGTTTGTTCTGACGTCCTTTGCCGGATGTGGCGGGTGCGGGGGGAACAGTCAGCCGGCCACGTTGGACCCGAACAAGCCATGGGGCGGCCTGGGTTCCCGAGAAGCCTACATGGCCTGGAAAGAGGAACACGAGCGCAAAGAAGCTGAGGAAACGGCCAAGAGGGCCGGATCTGCGAAAATAGCAGCGGAAAAACGTCCGCTGGCGTCCGAGTCTGCCGAGGCGGAAGAGCAGCCGGATAAGGCGAACCAGGGCAGCCCGAAAGCGGTTGCCGTGCGGAAATTCCCCAACACGGACGTTTCTTCGCCCGACGCTGCACCCGAGCAGGATGCCCCATCTCCGGTTCCCCAACCTCCCGGTGATCTGACGCAGTGGCAGGAACGCGATTACTTCATTGCCAAGCTCCTCGAAAAGCCGGAACTCCTGGAGGCCGTCGCACGCTCGGCCGTCGACAAGCGGGATGACGAGCAGATCGTTCAGATCTTGACCCGTCTGCTCCAGCCGGAAGTCTATGCCGGGCTTAAGGAACTCGTCTTCGGCGGCGAACAAGAGGAAACGCACACGAGCCGCAGGCGGCGAGTCAGTTCAACGCAGCGAGGCCGGGACAATCGGGACTACCTGCACAAGTTGATTGAGGCGGTGGTCGACGCACTGGCGCAGAACACGACCGCGACCGCCAGTCGCAGCTTGGCGCAGCTTATCGTCGGCAAGCTGGAAACAGAAGACAACCGGGCGGCGTCAACAGCGGCTCTGGAAAGCCTGGCCGCCCACCCGACAGAATCGCACGAAGAGATGCTCTTCCGCCTCGTCGTCGAGGCCGAACGGCTGGTGGACGCGGCGGAACCCGAGATACCGGCAGATGTGTTGAGCCGGCAAGCCTTGGCCCTGCTTGCGGAAGGCAGTTCGTCGGCGGTGCGTGTGCGGGCGGCCGAGTACCTGGCTCAGAACAATCCGCCGCCGGAGATTCGGACCGGGTTGGAGCGGCTTCTCGCCGAGTTGACTCCTGAGAATCTCGAGGCCCACGCGATTCTCTATATGGGGGCCGGCGATCCGAAACCGACTAGGCAGGTACTGGCCGGCCATTTTGCCGCTTCGAGCAGCGCCGCCTTGGAGCATCTGCTGGGGATCAAGGTGCGAGCCGACGCCGAGCAGCTCGATCGCAGCCGCCAGACGGCCCGTTTGCTTTGGTCCAACAGCTTCACCCTTGTTGTGGAGGGCCGCTTGAACCGTCTCGATTCCTGGTCCGACGAACCTGCTCTGCTGACGCTTGCCTTGAGCCTGCCCACAGACACCATGCGAGCGGCCGTAGCCCGGCGACTCGACGTTCAGTGGAGCCGCGGCCCCGGCCTCGATCACAGCCAATTGCTTGGCGGCAGCACCGTTGTGGAACCGGGAATCCTGGTTCTCTTGCGAAAGCACTTCAGCGAACGGGGCGACTCGTGGAAACCATCTTCTTTAGTCGGCCTGCGCACCATGCGGCCAGCCGTTGGACGATCCGCGCGAGATCTTGATCCGGTAGCCGCAAGACAGCAGCAGGAACAACAGCTTCAACACGCCTGGGTCAGGTTGACCGGCGACCTGGCTGCTGATTGGTGTGCGAGGTGCCGGAGGGCGGCCCATGACCGCGATGCGGCCGAGCGGGCCCTCGGGCGGAGAATCGACTGGAGCGAGGCGCTGGTCGGATTGCCTATGCAGCCGCACACAAGCGAAGGGGTTACAGCGACGCACACGGTGCTATGGCCGGGCGGGCTGCCGGCTGGAGCGAGCGGGGCGGCGGAAGATCCGCTTGCCATTCACTACGTGCGGATCGAGGAGCGGACTCGGCCGGCGCGGCTCTTGGCCTGCTACGGCCGGGCATTGCCGGACCATCAGCGGCGCGACATCGAAAACGGAGTCTGCTTTGAGGGAATGCACGGAGAGGTTTCCGCGGGAGTGCTGCGATCGATCGACGTGCGGATCACCCGTGCCGGCACGGAGATTCGCCGCCTGCCGGATGAGGAACAGGATCTGGTCGTCGAGATCATTGCCGTGACGATCCGCGATCCTGACGGAAGCGTGTTGAACGGTCCGAGTTGACGGGGCAGGAGCCGGTTCGCGATTTGTGGAAGTTAATCCGAAGTCTACGCGACCCACACAACCTTCTTACATCCAGTTGCACAATAGAGACTCAAGCTGATCGACAGCAGCAAGGTCTCTGTGCCGGAATCATGCAAGCCGGGGCGGCCCGATTTCGCAAAACAATCGCGAATCGAAGCCGCCGGGCCCGAAAGCAGCCTGAGGGCTGCACGGCGAATCGGCGACCTTACGGCTGTAACCGAGCGATCGAGTGGCGACTGGAAGGACAACCGTCTACGAAAGGAGGTGCGGAGCGAACGACAGGGGGACTGGAATGAGATTGAGTGGACACGAGAATGCGACAAGAAACGACTTCTCTTTTGGAACGGTTTTCTGGAGTACAAGAAGATGAAACGAAAAGGTTTTACATTGGTTGAGATGCTGGTGGTGATCGCCATCATCGGCATTCTGATTGCCCTGTTGCTGCCGGCCCTGCAGGCTGCACGCGAGTCGGCCCGCAGTGCCCAGTGCAAAGCGAACCTCCGCCAGTTCGGGATCGGTTTGCTCATGCATGCCGACCACGATCCTTCGGGACGCCTATGCACCGGCGCCTTCGACTTCCGCCGTGACGGATGCCCCGACACCTGGGGTTGGGTTGCTGACCTGAAGAACTTGGGGGTTTGTGAACCCGGTAAGATGCTCGATCCCAGTAATCCGCTCAAGGGTCTCGAAAAGTGGAATGACTTGATCGGTCAGACGGCCACTTCAGCGCCGAAGGACGGCTGCCCTGCCGACCGGCTCCTCCACGGATGTTGCCCCGGTGCGCCCGGTACGCCTACCGAGAACGGGCTCTATTTTGGGCAACATTTGGCCGACAAGGGCTACAATACCAACTATGTTGCCAGTTGGTATCTCGTTCGCAGCGAACCCAGATTGGATGTGACTATCGACGCTGCTACCAGCGAAATGTTGGTTGCGTGGGACACGGGTCCTTCCACGGGTAAGGGGCTCGCCGTCACGAAGGGCCCGCTCACCATGCGGCAGCTTGAGTCGGCCGTCGTTCCCTCGTCGAACATTCCGCTTCTTGGTTGCGGGAGTCCCGGCGATCCGGGCGAGGCCGTTCTCACTCAAGACGTCGCGTCTACGGCGACAAACACTACCTACATGCAAGCCGGCGACCGTCTGACGGAAGCCTTCTGCGACGGCCCGGCGAATTATGTCCCAGCGGGGGGCATCTGGATTCCGGACGACGATGTCGTCGATCTGACCGATCAGATGAACGCCGAACGAACTGGCGACTGGGCTTCCATCTACGCTGGGGCATCCGCTGCCGCCGACCACGGTGCTGGCTATTTCTTACACGACACTCGCGACTGGTACGCGGTGCACAACGGCACATGCAACCTCCTGATGGCCGATGGTTCGGTCAAGCAGGTCAGAGACCAGAACGGGGACGGCTACCTCAATCCTGGATTCTCCGGCTTTGCCGCGGGTGAAGGAGGTACGTCGGAGGTACTGTTCAAGGACGGTCCCGTCGAGTTGGTGCCGCAAGAGGTCTTCAGCGGTGTGTTCATCGTGGATCCCACGGCTGGCAAGACCGGCGATACCGAGCAAGACTGAGTCGCTTAAACGAGCAGCCAACTTATTGTTGACTGGCATTCGGCTCGTGTGAAGTTTGAACGGGCGAGAGCAAGTGCTCTCGCCCGTTGCGGTATTGTGCGAATTCCGAGGACTGGCGAATCCATGACTGTCACAGAGATACGGGGCTTCCTCGCACGACCGGTTGGAGCGCATTTGTCGATCAAGAACGGCGTGTGGCCTGTGTCCTGTTTGCTGTTCTGCTCGGGCCTGGCAGCCATGGCAATCCAGGTAGCCTGGATACGAGAGTTTCGTTTGGTCTTTGGGCCGTCGACCGCCGCTATGGCGGCGGTGGTCGCGATCTTCATGGGCGGAATTGGTGTGGGCAATGTGCGTCTGGGACGGCGTGCGGACGCGGTCGAGTCACCGCTGCTCATGTATGCCGGGTTGGAACTCGGCGTCGGGATTAGCGCTGCTTTGAGCCCCCTTTTGATCGATCTGGCGCGAGCAGGCTATATTATGCTGGGAGGTCAATCGGCGCTAGGGTTATTCTGGGCAACCATGGTGCGTCTGACGGTTGCCGCGGGCGTGATGGCGATACCTACGATTCTGATGGGCGGAACTCTACCCGCCGCCGTGCGGGCGGTCACCACGCAAGGCGACGAGCGGCGGAAGAATGCGGGCTGGATCTATGGTTTCAATGCTCTTGGCGCTGTTGGCGGGGCGCTGGTCAGCACGTTCCTTCTACTGCCTACGGTGGGCACGCGAACGACACTGTGGCTAGCGTGTCTTCTGAGCTTCGTTGTTGCCGTGGCCTCGCGAGCGCTCGTTGCAGGAGGGATCGGAGCCCGCCGGCAGGCAGTTGTTGAGGTTGCGGTCAATCGCAAAGAGAATCGCCGGGCCAAAACGGGCAGTCGTGTTTCTCCGTTGCTGGTTTATGTGGCAGCCGCGGTGGTTGGTTTTGCATTCTTCCTCATGGAGCTGGTATGGTACCGGATGCTGGGACCGATCCTGGGAGGGACCACCTACACGTTCGGATTGATCCTGGCGACGGCGCTATTGGGAATCGGGATTGGGGGAGCGTCGTATCCGTTCATCTTCCGCGTCGCCAGGCCGAATCTGCGAGCGTTTGCCTTCACTTGCGGTTTGGAGTCCGCGCTAATTGCTCTTCCTTTCGCGTTGGGTGACCGTCTGGCCCTGCTGGCGGCACGATATCACGAGGCAAGCGGCAGCTTCGCGGAGAGTGTGTGGGGTTGGGCGGTGGTAGCGGCAATCGTCGTGTTGCCAGCGGCTGCGGTCAGTGGCGTACAGTTTCCGTTGATCATCGCGATTCTGGGCCGCGGCGATGACAATGTCGGCAGGCAGGTCGGCATGGCCTTCGCGTGGAACACCGTCGGCGCGATCCTCGGCTCTCTGGCGGGTGGTTTTGGGGCACTGCCCCTATTAACCGCCCCCGGCGCGTGGAGACTGGTCGTAATGCTCCTGGCGTTGCTGGGGATCGTGGCAACAGCATTTTCCATGCGACAGGAGGGAGCAAAGGTTGCCCTGTTGGCGCCGACGGTGGCGGTGACGCTGGCCCTGGCCTGTATCCTGGCGCCAGGGCCTACCGCCGTATGGCGGCACAGCGGCATTGGAGCGGGGCGGTTTGCCCTTCCGGAGCGATCGCCGGCGGAACTTCACAATTGGATGGCAGCTCAACGGCGACGAATTGTCTGGGAAGCCGAAGGCGTCGAGGCTAGCATTGCCGTGGTTGCGGATACCGGACTGTCGTTTTTCATCAACGGGAAGTGCGACGGGCACGCCGTTGGTGACGCAGGAACGCAACTTGTTTCAGGCGTTCTGGCAGCATTCTTGCATCCCAAGCCCAAGTCGGCCTTCATTGTCGGATTGGGAACCGGAGAGACCCCAGGGTGGCTGGCAGAGGTGGCGTCCATCGAGCGCGTTGACGTGGTGGAACTTGAGCCGTCCATCAACAAGATGGCTCGCCTCTGCAAGGTAGTAAACCATAACGTACTGGAACACCCGAAGGTGCACTGTATCTACAACGACGCCAGGGAAGTGCTACTCACCACTTCCACAACTTATGACTTGATCTTCTCGGAACCGTCGAACCCGTGGCGAGCCGGGATAGCCAATCTGTTTACGCAGGAGTTCTATCGGTCCGCCCAGAGCCGGCTCAATAACGGAGGATTGTTCGTTCAGTGGTTACAAGGATACGAGATCGACGAGCAAACGGTTGCCACGGTACTGGCAACGCTTCAGTCGGTTTTCGGGCACGTGGAAATCTGGCAGTCGAAACCCGAAGACATGCTTCTGGTTTGCTCCAAGGAACCGCTACGCCTCTCGGCCAAAACCCTGCGCGGTCGAATGGACGAGGAGCCCTTTAGGTCGGCTTTCGCCTGCGGATGGCGAGTTATGGACCTGGAAGGTGTGCTTTCCCGTTACGTCGGGGGGCCGCAACTGGTTGCCGGTGTGGCTCGGCAGTATCAAGAGTGCACCAATACGGATGATCTGAACCTGATCGAGTACGGTTTCGCTCGCACAGTGGGCAACCAGGCGACCGGGTTCTCGATTCGGGCCATGCGTGAGGCTGCCGTCCGGTGTGGGACGCATCGGGCACTTGTATCCGAGGGTGAAGTCAACTGGCGACGCGTGGAAGACTATCGGCAGATGATGTATGCCTTGTTCGACGGGAGTGTCGATCCCCCGCCGGACCCGTCCGCGGAACAGGCGGCCCGAACGGAGGTGCTTCGGCGATACTGGGATGCCGATTCGTCAGGAATGATCCGGGCGTGGGAAGCGGCCGCCTACGAGCCGCTTCCGCCAGACGAAGTGACTCTGCTTGCACTTGCTTGTGCCCACCAAGGTGACAGTCGAGCCCGACCGCTGCTCCGGAAGATCTATGACTTCAATCCAGTCGAGGCCCGTGCCATTGAGAGCATTCTGCTTTCCCGGCAGGCCGCGTACGGCGAAGCTGCGACTCAATTGGAAAACGTGTTGCTGGGCCTCCGGGCTAGCCCATGGTGCCAACCACATGTCCTGGAACTGCTGTTTCCGACGATTTTACGAGTTGCTGCCAACAAACCTGACGAAACGCGACGGCTCTATTCCCTCCTGCGCCAACCGTTTGCAGTCTATCTGTGCGAAGAAGATCGCCTGGCAACGGCCCACGCCCTGGCGGGTCTCCTGGGCCCTGCGGCTATCCTCGAGACCCTCCTCGCCTACGAGCCGCACGTCCCCTGGAATGAGCGATTCCTCGAAACTCGTTACCGGGTGTATCGGCAAACGAATCATCCGCTGGTGTCGCGGGCTCGCCGTGACTTGGACGGCGTGCGCGGCCGGTAGGTGCGCCCTTAGCGGTCCTGCTGCTCCCAACGAACTCGACGCCCTAACCGTTTTGAAACAGATTAATGACCTCGGATTCACACAGGTGACATCAAAAACTAGCGTCTGTTTGGACAATAGGATGGACCGATCGTCGGGCCGGTACGGCACGGGCTCGAAGTACGTGCCGCTTAGGGTGGAGGTGGATCGTCTGGAAACGTATGAGGGTAGGATGCAATGTACGAGTCGAACCAAAGTCTCGCGGAGGTGGATCAAACAGCAAATCCGAGGCCCTCGCTGCGCCAAGATCTCCCGGTGCAGCGAGCCGGCTTCACGCTGGTCGAACTCTTGACGGCGATCGGAATCGCCTTGATTCTCATGGCCCTGTTGTTCCCCGCCCTGACGGCGGCGCGGGAAGCCAGCCGGAATTCGGCCTGCAAGAACAATCTCCGCCAATTGGGCGTAGGTCTCCAGGAGCATGCAGCGACCCATGGCAAATACTGCACGGGCGCCTTCGACTGGTTCGGCGACGGTTGCGTGACCGAGAAAGGCTGGGGCGCGGACCTGGTTAATAATGGGACGACCGTGGGCAAGATGCTCTGCCCGTCGAGTCCTGCCAAGACGAGCGAAACCTATTCGGACTTGCTTTCCGCCATAGTCAGCACAACCACCATGTGTCCGGAGATCGATATGCTGGGAAGCGAAGCCCACGCGCTGCCCGACGGAACTCTTGTGAGTAATCCATGCCGCAAGCTTTTTTGAGACGGCCAGCATGGTGCCGGGCAGCGAGGAACGGCGAGCCCACGTCGAATCGCGGATCTACAACAAGTTCTACAACACGAACTACACGGCAAGCTGGTTCCTGGTGCGAATGGAACTGAAGCTGGACGCCAACGGCAATTTGCCTGCTCCGCCGTGCGGCGACGCACATCCGGCGAACCTCTTCTGCACGGCGGGGCCGCTCGTCCAGAAGAAACTGGACCTTCTCGACGCACCGTCCAACACGCTCCCAATGCTGGGCTGCGGGGGATTCGCTGCGGAGACGCTTCCCCTGGCGGTCGGCGACGCCGAGCAGGGGAGCCCCATGGCGAAGTCGTTTACCGACGGTCCCGTGTTGCTGGGCGACTTGACGGTTCCGGTGTTCGGGGCCGGCGCGCCGAAAACCGGACCCTCAGGTTGGTGGGCAACTTGGAGCAACACCCGTCAGGATTATCGAGGTTTTGCCCCGGTCCATCGGGGCGTCTGCAACCTGCTGTTCGGCGACGGCAGCGTGCGGGCCGTCAAAGACGGCAATCGCGACGGCTTTTTGAACAACGGTTTTCCGGCCAGTTCGGGGGGCGGGTTTCAGGGCGACTCGGTCGAAATTCCGGAGACGGAGGTTTTCAGCCGCTGGTCGCTGGAGGGCCCCTTCCCCGACTGAGAAGCTCTTGAGAAAGGCTGGAGTGGGTGGGGTTTTTGCGGACGATACGGATTTCTTGAAGCCTTATCGCTTGCGCCACGTAGGGTGTTGTTGCTCGATGACAAGCAGAAAGGAATGTATGACTCGTCGACTTGACTTGTTGCCGTTTCGATACCGCGCGAAGCAGTTGCGGACTGGATTGGCGCGCCCGTGTTTCATCGTGGCGGCCATGTTGTTGGTTGCTTCGGCTGGAGGTTGTTCGTCGCAGGAGAATGTCAATCGCGCCGCCGTCGTGGCGGCTGACGATCAGGACAACGTGCCGACTCCGGGTCCCACGCCGATTGCTGTGGTCGACGAAATGGAGGCCGATTTGGGAACGCTCGACCCCAGCGAAGAGTTGGTGAAGCTCTTTACGATTCGCAATGAGGGCGAAGCCCCGCTTGAACTGCAGCGGGGAGGGACTTCCTGCACGTGTACCATGAGCGTCTTGCCCGACGAGCCAATCAGGCCCGGTGAGGCGGCGACCGTTCGTGTGTCCACCAAGAGTGAGGATAAGGAAGGTAGTTTTTCCCATACCGCGACTGTGTTGACGAACGATCCGGAAAATCCGCGACTCGTCTTCCGCGTCCGTGGCGAATTTCGGACGCTTATCGCCTTTGACCCGCCCAAGACGATCTTAAGCAGCCTGGATCGCGACAAATCCACTGCAATTGAAGCGGTCGTCTATTCCCAGGTCTTTCGAGATTTCGAACTGGAATCGATCTCTTCGACGCTGGACGGTCTCGTATGGGACGTAAGCCCGGCAATTGAGCCCGTCCTGAAGGGGCTGAAGGCGCGGTGCGGTTACCAACTGCGCTTGACGTTGCCGCCCGGACTGCAACCTGGGCATTTCTTGGAATCGTTAACGGTCAGAGCGCGCTCTGCCGATGATCCGCCGAAAGTCAGCGAGGCCACCCATACAATTCTAGGAAGCGTTTTGCCTTGCGTAACTATGACGGGTAAGAAATTCGGCGTGGGGCAAACTTTCAATCTTGGTCCGCTACGGTGCTGGGAGGGTGCCAAGGAACGTTTCACCTTGACCGTTCGCGACGATCACCGGAGCCTGGAGATCAAGTCGATCGAGGTGACGCCGGATTTCCTTCAAGTGGAGGTGGTGCCAATGCTTCCCGACAAACCCGCCTCAGGGCTCTATTGGGTCACTGTGGTCATCCCGAAAGACGCCCCTCCAAGCAACTACGTGGGAAGCAGGAAAGGGGGTTCATCCGGTGCAAGCGTAGGTTCCATCCTCACCGCGGAGTACCGGTGCCTCTTCTCTTGTTGCCGACGCGCCTAAACGGTTGTTTGTCAAGCGGTTATGGCCATCGTGCAACAGAGAAGAGGCACCGGTACTCTTCGTGCACTTCGCACCCTACGCGAATTCCGGATGAACCAAGAAACCTCCCCAAATGTTCAACTTTCCTATTGAAAAATCGCGCCACATTGCTAACATGTACTTATGGACACGTGTACATTCGACCACAAAGCTGTCCGCCTCCTCACTGACCACCCCGACCGATTCGCCCGACAAGGCGCCGTCGTCGCCACCTGGCGCACCCACGCCCCCCGCCGCCTCAAACGCCAGGCCCGCCTCCGCACCGCCCTCTTCCGCGAAAAAGTCATCCGCCCCCTCAATCAATACATCGAGCAGATGTTCGCCCTCTTCGGCAACGACCTCTACCCAAAGCGGGGCAAGCCTCCAACCCAACCTTCACAAACATGCGCGCACCATGCGCACAAATCCCAAACCAAGACACTAAGAGGATCCGAAATCCGCGGCATAAGACAGGCCGGACCACGCCTCTCCGCCGCCGACGTCCCCCCACACCTCATCCCCGATTTCCCCTTCCCCCTCCCGGCCCCCCTCGCCGAACTGGCACTACCCAAAGCGGAATTATCTCCGCCTGTTGACCAAAATAACCCCCACTGCTCACAGCCCAAACCGGAATTCTCTCCGTCTGTTGACCAAAACAACCCCTACCAGTCGCCCTTCAAGCCCAATGTGGGGCATGTCCGCAACCCAGCCTTCACAGAATTGCGGCCGCACAACGCACACAAGCCCCGAACCATGTCTCCAACGACCCGCGTTCGGTTCCCCAAAGAAATCACCGGTTCCTGCCACCGTCGTTCCCGTTCCCCACCGCCGGCTCCAAGACAACCCGCATCTGCCCATTCCCCCATGGAGAGGGGCCCGCTGGTTCTGCGCTCCCAGAATCGCCGCAACCCCATGCGCCACCGAACCTTAGCTACTCCATGGCTCATGCACCTATCGATCGACGTTTGCACCACCAACCCCACCGACCCGCAACCATTTCACCACCGTTTGTGACAGCACTTTCACCCCTAGAGCTTGATGCCGAGCATTCCATCGAACAAACTGGATCCCGTTGCCTCCAGCCTCCTTCAACCTCCAGACGGGAGAGATCCAATGAACCACATCTACCCAGCCGTCTTCTTCCTCCTATTGGCGGCCGTTGCCAATACCGCCCGCGGCGATTGGACCACCCTCTACGGCGCCGCTCGCGAAGAAGCCCGACAGGTCTCCAGTTCCTCGCTCGCCGTCCCGCTCTCCCAGGAGGAATGGAACGCCACCGCCCCACAACGCCGCGAAATGTGGCGCGAAATGCTCGGCCTGTCGCCCCTGCCGCCGCGATCGCCCCTCAACGCCGCCGTCACCGGCGTCCTCGAACGCGGCGACTACGTCGTCGAGAAGGTCCACTTCCAGTGCCTCCCCGGCGCCTATGTGATCGGCAACCTATATCGGCCTGCCAAGATCACCGGGCGTCTCCCCGCCGTGCTGTACCTCTGCGGACACTCCAAAGGAAAAGTCAATCCGCCCTACCAGGCAAACCCGCGCTGGTTCGGCCAGCACGGCTACGTGGCCCTCGTCCTCGATCCCATCCAACTGGGCGAGTCGCAGGGAATCCACCACGGAACCTATCGCGAAGGACGCTGGGATTGGCCCAGCCGAGGCTACACGCCCGCCGGCACCGAAGTCTGGAACGCCATGCGGGCGCTCGATTACCTCGAGACCCGGCCCGACGTCGACGCCGACCGAATGGGAGTCACCGGCCTGAGCGGAGGCGGAGTGATCTCCTGGTGCCTGGGGGCGGCCGATGAGCGAGTGAAGGTGGTGGTGCCGGTCTGCCAGTCGGGCAGCATCGAGCACGTCGTCACCGATCGCGCCACCGACGGCCACTGCGACTGCGCCTTCTGGATCAACTACTACCGCTGGTGCTGGCCCGATCTTGGCGCCCTCATCGCTCCCCGTTCGCTCCTGATCGCCTCCGGCTCCGAAGACGTCCTCTGGCGTCCCTACGGATACCGCGACGTCGCCAACCGCATCCGCCATCAATATGCCGCGCTGGGGGCCGCCGACCACTTCGACCTCGTCGAAGACATGACGCCCCACGGCTACACGCCCAAGCTGCGTCAGGCCATCTTCACCTGGTTCAACACCCATCTGAAAGGCGACCCCACGCCCGTCGCCGACGACGTGACCGACTTCGTCGAACCGGAAGAAAACCTGCTCGTCTTCGGCGGCAAGCTGCCGGAAAATGATGAGATGCGCCGCATCGACGAGCTACTGGTGAAGAAAGCCGACGTGCCCGCGATTGCAGACGAGGCAGCCTGGCGAGAGTACCAGAAGAAGACCCTCGCTCGACTCCGCGACGTGACCTTCCGCACGACCCTGCCGGAACGAGTCCCCCGCCAGCGCGACTATCGGGCCGACGGCAACGACAAGACCGCCACCATGGCCACCTACGTCTTCGACAGCTTCGACGGAATGACCCTCAGCATCAAGACCCGGCGCCCCGACCGCGCCCCGTGCCCCATGCCCACGCTGGCCTTTGCCGTCCAGCCCGACGCCCAAAGCACCTTCTCCGGCGGCGGCTCCTCGCGGCCTCGCGTCGGCGAAGGGCTGGCGACTGCCGCCGTCGAAGTCCGCAATACCGGCGCCACCTCCGTCGGCCCCGGCTACCTCTGGACAGCCAGAAGAACCTACCCGCTCCTAGGGCAAACGCTCCCAGAGCGGCAAACCAGCGACCTCCTGGCCGCAATCAAGCTGCTGAGCGAAGAGCCGGCAACGGGACCGATCGCCGTCTACGGCCAAGGTCACACGGCTCCGCTGGCCGTCTATGCCGCCGTCCTCGATCCGCAAATCGCCGAGATCGTCCTTGCCGATCCGCCCGCCACCCACGAAGACCCGGCCACCCCGGAGTTCCTGGGCGTGCTTCGCTTCGGCGATCTGCCCCAGAACCTGGCCCTCGTCTATCCCCGCCCAATCACCTTCGTCGGCAACATGCCCGAAGCCTACCAGTGGACCAAGCAGCTCTATGAGAAGCTGGGCGCAGGCGATCGAATTCGAGTAGTCAAGAGCGTCGGGGAATGGCGGCCGCGGTGATCCCTTACGGTTTCCCTGACTGACTCGAGATAGATCAGAACATTCGCGCTTGTTGCGATCCGGAAAATCGAAGGAGGCCGACCATGACTCGCAGAATACTCGTTGCGGCAGCGTTGCTGATGACAGCCGTTCTCACAAGCTCGGCCGCGGCCATCGAGGAAAAAGACCGCCCAGAAGCCGCCAAGCAGCCGGCGGACGAAACAGTCCGCCAGCGCGAGGGCGGCGAACGTGCCGCCCCGGAGGCCATGCGCCAAGGCCGCCGCGAAGGCGCCGCACGAGAGGGCACCGAAGACGGGCTCCCCGCGGCGAAAGCCGAAGCCTTCGGCCGCGGCGAACGCTTCATCGTCGAACCTCTCTGGCGATTGGGAGTGTTCGCCTACAACACCGATACCGGCGTCGTCGTCACGCGGGTGATTCCCGGCACCGCGGCCTGGCGCGTGGGATTCGAGCCCGGCGATCGCATTGTCACCGTCGGCGGTTTCCAGGTCGGATTCGTCGGAGACCGGTTGTTCTACCTGGGCGAAGAACTGCAGCACCGAGCCGATCCGCGCGGCCGAGTCCGAATCCTCGCCCAAAACGTCCGCGATCGCGGCCTTCTGAATATCGACGTCCAACTGGACGCGCGACGCCACCGGGAGCCGCCGTTTCCCATGCCGCGCGAACGAGAGCCGGACCGATTTTGATTCGTCAAAGCCGAGTCGTCCGGCGTCGGCCCGCGCCGATCACGGCGCAGAGGCTCTCAGAAGCCGGGCTTGCTTTTCGACATGCGCGAAAACGTGTACGATAGGCTCAGTTCTTTGCACATGTTCCGAGCCGACTGCATCTTGTCTTTGCGAGTAGAATTCCGCTTCGCGACGCCACGGAGGGACGAACATGCAGAAGAAGATGTGGACTTTCCGGTCCAGGGTGCTTCTCGTCGTCTTCGCCACCGTGGTGTTCACGGCAATGACCGTCCAGTACTCCGCCCAACGAGAGACGGAGCGGGCGATGCTTGCCGCCTATGAAGGCAATGCTCTCAATCTCATCAACACGGTTGCCCTGAACGTCGAGAGCGAGTACCGCAGCGTCCTGTTTCATGAGTCGGTCGCACTCGAGCTGAGGAAGGCCGAGCTGCGCAACATCGTCGGCCTGGGAATTCAGCGAATTGAGGAGTATCACCGGCAGCAGACGAAGGGGCTGCTTTCGGAAGCCGAAGCGCAGCAGATGGCCCTGGAGGACTTGCGCGACATGCGATATGACGACGGGGTGGGGTATCTGTGGGTCAACGACACGGCCCAACCCGCACCGCGGTTGGTCATGCATCCGACTATGCCTGAATTGGAGGGCACTTCCTTGTCGGATGGACCGCGATTCGAGTCCGTCACGGGCGAAACCAAGAACCTGCTGGCCGCTTTCGTTGACTTGTGCCGCGAGGACGGAGAAGGGTATTGTGACTATCTGTGGCCGAAGCCCACCCGGGACGGATTGAGCGACGACGTCGCCAAGATCTCGTACCTGCGCCTCTTCGAGCCGTGGGGTTGGGTGATCGGCACCGGGGTCTATATCGACGATATCGAGAAGGAGGCCCGGAAGCGTCTTGACGCCGTTCTGGTGGAACTCCGTGAGACACTATCGAAAGTGAGAATCGCCGAAACGGGCCATTTGTTCATTTTCGACGGCAACCAAAATTCGCTGGTCCATCCCTTTCTCGACAGCGTTGCGGATTCGCGCAGCCCGGAAATGCGGACCGAGATGTTGGGACAACTCATGGTGGCCGCCAAGACGCCGACCGTCCCTTTCGACTATATTTGGAGCAAGCCGGGAAATGAGAACGAACACCGGTTTCTCAAACGGGCCTATGTCACCCATTTCGAACCGCTGGACTGGTACATCGGGGCTTCGTTCTATGTGGAAGAAATGGAGTTGCCGGCCCGGCGTTTGAGAAGCCGGATCTTCCTTCTCTCCTGCCTGGTGCTTCTGGCGGCAATCGGGCTGGCCGTGTGGATCTCCAAGGGGATGATGAAGCCGCTGAGGCAATTGACGCTGGCGGCAACCCGTATTCAGCGGGAAGGTTTTCGTGCGGCGGAGATCCCCGTTTCGGGGACGGTGGAGACGGTAGACTTGGGAATGGTTTTGCGCAGGATGCTGTCGTCGATCGAGAGATCCGAGCAGCAATTGAAGAACGTGAACAGCTACATCGGCAACGTGATCGACTCAATGCCGTCGGTGCTGGTGGGCGTGGACGCATCGGGCAAGGTAACGCAGTGGAACTGCGCGGCCGAGCGAGTGACGGGGCTGGCACGCACGGAGGCCACAGGGCGGACGCTGGACCGGGCCTTACCCGCCATGGCCCCGGAGATGGAACGGGTACTTGCCGCCATGAAGAACGGAGAGACGTTCAGCGAACGGCGGCGAATTCGCCGGGAGGACGATTGCGTTCGTCTCGAAGACGTCACCGTGTATCCGCTCGTTGCCGACGGCGTCGAGGGCGCGGTGATCCGCATCGACGACGTCACGGAGCGGGTGCGGATCGAGGAAATGATGGTGCAGTCGGAGAAGATGCTTTCGGTGGGCGGACTGGCTGCCGGCATGGCCCACGAGATCAACAATCCCCTGGCCGGCATGATCCAGACGGCCGGCGTACTCTCCAGCCGGCTTGCCGACGATCTGCCGGCCAACGCGCGTGCCGCTGAGGAAGCAGGCACAAGTATGGAAGCGGTTCGCCGCTTCATGGAGGCACGCGGCGTCCCCAGGATGCTGGCGAGGATTCGGCAGTCGGGTGCCCGTGCCGCGGAACTCGTCTCCAACATGCTGAGCTTCGCCCGCAAGAGCGACCGCAGTTTCTCCAGTTATGATCTGGCGAAATTGCTCGACCACACCGTCGACCTGGCCGGCAGCGACTACGATCCGGAGAGGGAGTACGACTTCCGCCGGATCGAGATTGTCCGGCAGTACGAAGAGGGCGTCCCACAGGTGCCCTGCGAGGCAAGCAAGATCCAGCAGGTCGTGCTGAACCTGCTTCACAACGGAGCGGAGGCCATGCAGGAAGGACTTCAAGCTAGTTGCGAGAGCCGGCAGCCGCGTTTCGTGCTGAGGCTGGCCCACGAACGGGAAGCCGGTCGGGTCCGCATCGAGATCGAAGACAACGGGCCCGGCATGGATGAGGCGACGCGAAAGCGGGTGTTCGAGCCGTTCTTCACGACCAAGCGCACGGATCGTGGCAACGGGCTGGGGTTGAGTGTCTCGTACTTCATTGTCACCGAGACCCACGGCGGGGAGATGAGCGTGGAATCGTCTCCCGGCAAGGGTGCCAGGTTCGTCGTTCGCCTGCCGGTCGGGAAGGGACGGAAGGAGGCGGAGTCTTCCGCGACCGTTCCCCGCGGTCCCGTTTCGCAACCGACGCGCAATCCGGCGTCGGCGCCGGGCTGATGGAATTGAGTTCAAGGACGTCAGGGAGCCGATCATGCCGAAGAAGACATGGACGTTTCGGTCCAAGGTGCTTCTGCTGGTTGCAGCAACCGTGTTGTTCACGGCGCTGACGATCCAGTACTCCGCCCGCCACGAGACCGAAAGGGCGATGCTTACCGCGTATGAGGAGAATGCGTCGAACCTGATGAACACGGTCGTTCTGAACGTCGAGAACCAGTATCGGAGCATCCTGTTTCACAAGTCGGCCACGCTCGAAAGGAGGAAGGCCGGGTTGCGGAATATCGTGACGTTGGCCTTGGAGCGGATTGAGAAGCGGCACGAGCAGTGGAAGGCCAAGGAGCTTTCGGACGAGGAATCGCAGCGGCTGGCGCTGGAAGATGTGCGAGGCATGCGATACGACGACGGCGTCGGGTACCTCTGGATCAACGATATGGATCCCGATACCCCACGGATGATCATGCATTCGGCCTTGCGGGAACTCGAAGGCACCACCGCGGACGACGAGCGATACAGCTTGGCGATCGGCCTGAACAAAAACTCGTTGGATGTTTTCGTCGCGGTCTGCCGCGAACACGGGGAGGGGTACGTCGATTATCTGGCGGTCAAGCCGAGCGAGGGCGAACTGATCGAGAACGCTCACAAGGTCTCTTATGTGAAACGGTTCAAGCCGTGGGAATGGGTCGTGGGAACGGGAGTGTACGTCGACGACGTCGAAGCGGAAGTCCAAAGGCGACTGGACGCGGTGATTGCCGATTTGAGCCACACGCTCGCCAAGGTGAGAATAGCCGAGACGGGAAGTCTGTTCATCTTCGACGGCGACAAGAGACTGCTGGTTCATCCGACGATCGACGGTTCGCACGACCTGGAGATGCGGGCGGGAATGCTGGAGGAGCTCATGGAAGCCGCCAAGACGCCGACCGTACCTTTCGAATACGCTTGGAGCAAGCCGGGTGGCAACAACGAATACCGGTTTCGCAAGCGGGCCTACGTCACGCATTTCGAACCGCTGGACTGGTACATCGGGGCCTCGTTCTTCGCGGACGAGATGGAATTGCCGGCCCGGCGATTGACCAGCCGGATCTTTCTCCTCTCCTGCCTGGTTCTTCTGGTGTCGATCGGCTTTGCCGTATGGATCTCCAAGGTGCTCATGAAACCCCTGCAGCGTTTGACGCTCGCCGCAGCCAATATCGAGAGGGAAGGCATTCTCGCGGCGGAGATCCCGATCTCCGGATCGGTGGAGACGGTAGAGTTAGGGGCGGTCCTGCGCAAGATGCTCTCGTCCATCGAGAAGTCCGACGAGGATCTGAGGAGGGCCAATAACTACATCGGCAACATCATCGACTCCATGCCGTCGGTGCTGGTGGGCGTGGATGCCCAGGGGAAGGTGACGCAGTGGAATTCGGCAGCGGAGCGGGTAACCGGGCTTGGGCGAGCCCAGGCCCTGGGGCAACCGATCAATCAGCTTCTGCCTGTAATGGCCTCCGAAATGGACCGGGTACTCGACGCCGTCCGGAGCCGGCAGGCCTTTGCCATACACAGACGAGTTTGCCGCGAGGGGGAGCAGATCTGTTTCCAGAACGTAACCGTTTATCCGCTCACTGGCGAGAGTGCGGACGGGGCGGTAATCCGCGTTGACGATGTGACGGAACAGGTGCGGATCGAGGAAATGATGGTGCAGTCGGAGAAGATGCTGTCGGTGGGAGGAATGGCGGCGGGGATGGCGCACGAGATCAACAACCCTCTGGCCGGGATGGTGCAGACAGCGAGCGTGCTCTCCAGCCGACTGACGGACGATCTGCCCGCCAATACTCGTGCGGCAGAAGCGGCGGGAACGAACATGGAAGCGATTCGGAGATTCATGGAGTCTCGTGGAGTTCCGAGGATGTTGGCAAGGATTCGGGAGTCGGGTACCCGGGCGGCCGGCATCGTGTGGAACATGCTGAGTTTCGCCCGCAAGACCGATTCTGCATTCTCCACCTGCAACCTGGCCGAGTTGCTCGATCAGACGGTCGATCTGGCCGGCAGCGACTACGACTTGAAGAAGAAGTATGACTTCCGCCAAATCGAGATCATCCGGCAGTACGAAGAGGGAGTGCCGGAGATCCCCTGCGAGGCGAGCCGGATCCAACAGGTCGTGTTGAACCTGCTTCGGAACGGGGCAGAGGCCATGCAGGAGGGATTCAGGGAAGGCGGTGGAAAAGAGAAACCGCGTTTCGTGCTGGGGTTGGCCTATGAGCGAGAGGCGGAGCGAGTTCGCATCGAGGTCGAGGACAACGGCCCTGGCATGGACGAAACGACGCGAAGGCGCGTTTTCGAGCCGTTCTTCACCACGAAGCCCACGGATCGTGGCACCGGCCTGGGATTGAGCGTATCCTACTTCATTGTCACCGACACCCACGGCGGCGAGATGAGCGTCGAGTCGTCTCCCGGCGAGGGATCGAAATTCATCATCCGTCTGCCGGTAGGAAGAGGCATTTCATGAGCGAACAAGCTTATACGGTGTTGATCCTGGACGACGATGAGGCCGTCCGGGAGAGCTTTCGCGACTACTTCGAGGATCTCGGATGGCAGGTGTGGGTCGCGCCAACGGCCGAGGAAGCGTTCGACCTGCTCGAGCGTCAGACGCTCGATGCGGCCGTCGTCGACATACGGTTGCCGGGCATGGACGGCAACGCGTGGCTCCGCGCGGTTCGCGAAGTCCACCCCAGGCTGGCATGCGTTGTCTGCACCGGTTCGCCCGAATACCGCCAACCGACGGACATCACGGTATCGCCGCAGGTGTCGGAGCGTGTGTTTTTCAAACCTGTGCCCGACCTTGACGAACTGGCAGAAACGTTACGGAGACAGATCGAGCAACTGTCGCGACACCATCGAGACGAATTGGGGCGAAGAAAGCCCGCTCGTCCCTCGGATAGAACCGTGCAACGGGAAGGGACGTCACCATGAATGACCGGGCGGCAACAGTCCTCGTGATCGAGGACGAACCGGCGTTGCGAGAGAGCATGGCGGATTATTTGGAGGACCGGGAGTTCCGCGTCTTCACGGCGGAGAACGGCCGCATGGGGCTGGAGGTTTTCGAACGAGAGCGTCCGGACCTGGTCCTCACCGATCTGCGCATGCCGGATGTGGACGGCCTGGAAGTGCTGCGGCGCGTGGGGGAGTTGTCGCCGGAGACGGCCCTGATTGTGGTGTCGGGCACGGGGCGCATCAGCGATTCGGTCCGAGCACTGCAGCTCGGGGCCTGGGACTACATCCTCAAACCGATCGACGACATGTCGATCATCTCCCTCGCCGTGGAGAAGGCATTGGAACGAGCCAGGTTGTTGCGGGAGAACCGCGACTATCAGCAGAACCTCGAGACGCTGGTGCGGCAAAGGACGGCGGAACTCCAGCAAGCCAACGCACGCCTGGCAAGCACCGTGGCCGAACTCGAACGTTCGAGAACCGAACGCGAGGAGTTGATTGCCCGCCTGGAGGCTCAGAACGCCGAGTTGGAGCGGTTCGCCTACACGGTCTCGCACGACCTGAAGACCCCGCTGATCACCGTCAAAGGATACATCGGGGCGCTCTCCGAGGACCTGGCCAGAAGCGACATGACGCTCGTCGCGGACGATCTGGCACGGATCTCCGGCGCGGCCGACAAGATGGCCGTGTTGCTCAGAGACGTGCTGGAACTCTCCCGAATCGGTCGCGTGGTCAACCCTTCGGAGAACGTTCCGCTTCGCGAATTGGCGGAGGAGGCACTCGAGCTGTTCCTCAAACCGATTCAGAAGAACAACATCCGTGTGGAAGTCTCGCCCGATCTGCCTGTGGTTTACGGCGACCGGACCCGGCTGTTGGAGGTTCTTCAGAACCTCATCGAAAACGCGATCAAGTATATGGGTGATCCACCTCGACCGCGGATCCAGATCGGTTCGCGTCTCGACGGCCGCGATCGCGTCTTCTATGTTCGCGACAACGGAATCGGCATCGATAGCCGCTATCACGACAGAATCTTCAACCTTTTCGACCAACTCGACGGGAGCGTCGAAGGCACGGGAATCGGCCTGGCCCTCGCCAAGCGGATCGTCGATATTCACGGCGGGCGCATCTGGGTCGAGTCGGAGGGAGCGGGCCGCGGCTCGACGTTCTGCTTCACCATCCCGGCAAAGAGCGAACCCGCAGAGTCCGTGCCCCGCGATCCCGTTGCCAGTGAACCGTGATCGTGGGGCTCCTGAGAGCAGGGCCCGGGGGCCACCAAGCGCCGAGTGATCCGAGTCTGGAACAGACTCGGCTACGGGGATTCGCCTGCCAACGCCATGGCGCCGTGCAGAACGACCTCCTCGCCCAACGCCGCGGGGCGGATCTCGAAGGTCCCGCGATGGGGAGGGAAGACGAAGCGGTCGACGGCCGCTCGGACCGGGGCAAGGAACAACTCCTCGCCTACCAGCGAAACGCCGCCCCCCAGGACGACGATGTTGGGAGCCAGCAGCGTGATCATCTGGGCCAGCGCCCAGCCATAGGCCTCGCAGGCCTCCGCAAAGACCTGGCGTCCCACGGCATTGCCCGCAATGGCGGCGTCGGCGACGTGCCTGGTGGTGAGCAGCGGCGTCCGTCCGTCGCAACGAGCCAAGAGGTCTCGAGCCTCGGCCGATTCGGGGCGTTCGGCAATTCGGCTGCGGGCCGCGGCCGCGATGGCCCAACCGCTGGCCATCGATTCGAGGGTCTGATCGGGCGTGTCGCAGTGCAGCCCCGGGCGCAGGTGTCCCAGTTCGGAAGCCACGCCGCTGCCCCCGCAGAACAGGTTGCCGTCGAGGACCAACGCGCCGCCGATGCCGCTGCCCACGTTGCTGTAGAAGACGACGCGACCACCCTGGCCCGCCCCAAACCGGGCCTCGGCCAGACCGGCGGCGTCGGAGTCGTTGATCAGCACGGCGGGAAGCCCGAAAGCATCGCGGCACCACTCCGCCAAGGGGAAGTTGTCCCAACCTTCCACTTGGTGGCTGGTGATCGTCAGACCCGATGCCGCATCGATCGGGCCGCCGAAGCCGAAGCCGACGGCAGAGACCTGATGCCGGCTCAGCAACTCAGCTCCGCACTCGGCGATCTGACGCAGGACGCCTTCGGCGCCGCGAGCCGGCTCGACGTCGAGCCGCCGCAACTCCACGAGCGCCGTCCCGCATCCCGGCCCAACCGCCAACTGCAGCTTCGTTCCGCCGATTTCGATTCCCAGAAGCATAAGGCTTACTTCTTGAGTTCCTTGATCCGGATGTTGCGGAACTCGACCCGATCGCCGTGGCCCAGGAAGCCGATGAAGCCCTTCTCGTTGTGCATTCCGGGATGGTTCTTCCCGTCCGCAGTCTTCTCGATCTTGCTCAGATCGGCGTCGACGATCACGTGGCCGTTGAGGGTGACCTTGATGTGCGACCCGTCGGCCATGATTTCTTCGCTGTTCCACTCGCCGGCCGGCTTGCGAAAGCCCGTCTTGGCCGGCACAATGCCGTAGATGGAGCCGTGGTGCTGGTAGTCCTTGAGCCAGCCCTTGTACTTCTCGTGGGTATCGTCGAGGATCTGGATCTCCATTCCGCCGTAGGCCGCATCGCCGTTGCGCGGCGCACGGATGCCGATGCCGTTGTTGCCGCCGGGCGGCACGTTGAATTCGAAGCGGAAGATGAAGTTCGAGTATTCCTTCTCGCTCATCAGCTTGCCGCCGGGGGCACAGACCAGGTTGCCGTTCTCGACCACGTACCCCTTCGTGTCGCCCTGCCAGCCCGCCAGGGTCTTGCCGTCGAACAACGAAACGAATCCGTAGGCCGCTTCGTTCGAGGCCTGGCCGGAGAGTTCGGCGGTTTCGGGTTTCTGCTCGGCGGCAGTTGCATAGCAGGCAGTGAGCAGAAAGGCGGCGGATAACAGAGTGCGGAACATGGCAGCTCCTTTGGTGGTGGGAAACAGGGCGGGAGGGAACTCTGGAGTGACATTCATCGAATAAGCGACGGCAGGCTGAAGCCTGGACTCCAACAGCCCTATTGTGCTCTGGCGGACTGGCTGCCGTCAACCGGCCGGCTCTTCCTGCTTCATGCGGCGGAGTTCTCCCGTCGTTCTCATCGAGCAGAATTTGGGCCCGCACATGCTGCAATAGCGGTGCTCGCCGTCGGCCGGTTCCGTGAGCGATTCTTCGTGCATGCGGCGTGCGGTTTCGGGGTCGAGGGAGAGCCGGAACTGTTCGTCCCAATCGAACTCGAAGCGGGCCTTCGAGAGGGCATTGTCGCGGTCCTGGGCCCCTGGGCGCCGCCGGGCCACGTCGGCCGCATGGGCCGCGATTTTATAGGCGATCACGCCCTGGTGCACGTCCTCCATGTTGGGCAGCCCCAGATGCTCCTTGGGCGTGACGTAGCACAGCATGGCCGCCCCGTACCAGGCCGCCATGGCGCCGCCGATGGCGCTGGTGATGTGATCGTAACCGGGGGCGACGTCGGTGACGATCGGGCCGAGCACGTAGAACGGTGCCTCGTGGCACCACTCCATCTGGCGGCGGACGTTCATTTCGATCTGGTCCATGGGAATATGCCCGGGCCCCTCGATCATCACCTGGCATCCCAGTTCCCAGGCACGCAGGGCGAGATCACCCATCACCTTGAGTTCGGCAAACTGGGCCTCGTCGCTGGCGTCGTGGACGGAGCCGGGTCGCAACCCGTCGCCGAGGCTCCAGGTCACGTCGTAGTCGCGCATGATCTCGCAGAGCTGATCGAAATGGGTGTAGAAGGGGTTTTCTTCCCCATGCGCCGCCATCCATTTGGCGGTTAACGAACCGCCGCGGCTGACGATCCCCGTCAGGCGTTTCTCGGTAAGCGGCAGGTGCTCGCGCAGCAGGGCGCAGTGAATGGTCATGTAATCGACGCCCTGCCGGGCCTGATGCTCGACGATGTCGAGGAAGTCCTGGGGCTTCATGTCGACGATGTCGTCGAGTTGCTCGCACATCTGATAGAGCGGCACCGTGCCGACCGGCACTTCGACGGCGTCGATAATCCGCTGGCGAATCTCGTCGATCTGGTCTCCCGTGGAGAGGTCCATGACCGTGTCGGCGCCGTAGCGGAGGGCACACTTCACTTTGGCCAGTTCGCAGGACGCATCGCTGGAAAGAGGCGAGTTGCCGAGATTGGCGTTGATCTTGGTCCGGGCAGCCACACCGATCGCCATGGGATGGAGCCCCTTGGCCACATGAACGCGATTGGCCGGGATGACCATCCGTCCCCGGGCAACCTCGTCGCGAACCAGATCGGGGTCAAGCCGTTCGTCTTGGGCCACCTGCTCCATCTGGGGAGTGAGGCTTCCGGCTCGCGCCTGTTCGATCTGGGTCATTCGGGGGGCTCCGTATCAGCAGTCGGGACCCTCGAAAGTGAGGGTCCTGGCGTCCGTGGCGGGAGATTCGTTGGATGTTGCCGCAAGATCCCATCCTATCCGTGTCACTCGGGTTGTCAATTGGGGAAGCGGGTTGCCGTGCTACGCCGGTTCTGCCGGCATTGCAGAATGATCCGATTGTAGGGAGCAACGCGGTTGAAGCTTTTCCGCCGGAGGCCGGCTTCGCTTGGTGACGTTTGTGAGGATTCAAGCGGCGGCGAATGTGAAAAAATTGCGCGAACCGGTCGTTCCCGTCGCAACCGATTTTTCGTGCCGGAGCGGATCGTCCGATACAACGAGTACTCACCCTATATATCCCGGTGTGTGCATACGAGGATTCACCCGAATGATACGAGCAATGGCAACATTCCGGATTATCGGCCCCGCGCTCCTGGTTCTGGCCGGAGCGACGAGCGGAGTCGCTCAGACGGGCTTGCCGCAAGCTCCCCGCCCACAACTTGCACCGCTCCCCGCAAACAACGCATTGCCCGTACCGCTTCCGCCCGTGTCTGCGCCCGATCCTTGGGGACAGGCCGAACCGCTCGGCTCCACGACGCCCGGTGCCCCAAGCCAAAGTCAAATCGTTGAGATCAGGTCGCTGACGCTCGAAGATATCCGGCAGATTGCCCAGCAGAATAATCCGACGCTGATCCAAGCGCAGATGGCGGTTCGTGACGCCCAAGGCCAACAGATTCAGGCGGGGCTTTATCCGAATCCCGAGGTGGGGTATGCCGGTGCGGACGTCGGTATGGAAGCAACTTCCGGGCAGCAGGGAGGCTTTGTCGCCCAGGAAATCGTGACGGCCGGTAAGCTCCGTCTGGCGGCTTCGGCGGCGGGGCACGGCGCGACCGCGGCTCGCCACGCCCTGGAGGCGCAGCGCTGGCGAGTGATGAACTCCGTTCGAGCCGGATTCTACGAGGTTCTCCTGGCCCAAATGATGGTCGACGTCAATCAAGATCTGGTACGCGTCGGCAACGAGGCCGAGGAGATCACTACGCGTCTTCGAGCGGCCCAGGAGGTGAGCAAGGCCGACGTGCTTCAAGCCAGCATCGAGGCCGAGCGGGCCGAGGTGGGCTTGTTTATGGCCCGCAACCGCCATCGCATTGCCTGGTATCAGCTTGCGGCCATGGTGGGACGGCCCGAGATGCCGCCGGCCGCGCTGGTCGGCGACGTCCTTCAGGATCTGCCCGCGATCACCTGGGACGACGGATTGGCGCGTCTGTTATCCGGCAGTCCCGAACTCGCCCGGGCCCACGCGGCCGTGCAACAGGCACGTTGCGAGGTTGCCCTGCAATGCGCGGAACGCTGCTCGAACTTCGCCGTCGAAGCCGGGGTCAAATTCGACGAGGCCGCTCAACAAACACTCGCCGACGTGGGGGTGGCGGTGCCCTTGAGGATCTTCGATCGGAACCAGGGCAACATCATCTCGGCACAGGCAAAGCTCGTTGCTGCAACGCGCGAGGTCGAACGGGTTGAACTTGACCTGTTCAACCGATTCGCCGAGGCCTTCGAGAGCTATTCCAATTCCAATCGGCAAGTCGAACTGTTTCGCACCCAGGTTCTCGCAAGCGCCAAGGAATCGCTCGAGTTGGTTCGGGCCGGATACCGCGAAGGCGAATTCGACTATCTCAGCCTGCTCACGGCCCAGCGAACCTACTTCGCCGCGAATCTGGAATACTTGGACGCCCTGCGCGAGTTGTGGGAACGATCGGTGGAGTTGGACGGACTGATGCTTACCGGCGGCCTGGAAGCCGTCGAGTGAATCGTCAGGTCCTCTCCGGGGCCATTCGCGTGAACATCTCGTAGAGGATGGGCAAAACGATCTGCTCGAAGAAGATGGCCACGACGAACCCGCCGATGTAGACGACGGCCAACGGGCGGTGAAGTTCGGAGCCGGAAGACGTTCCCAGGGCAAGCGGCAGCACCCCCAGAATCAGAATCAGTTCGGTCATCAGGATCGGCCGGAACCGATTGGCGGCGCCCTGAATCACGGCCTCGTGGAGACCCAGGCCCTGCTTGCGGAGATCGTTGATCTTGCCCACCAGGACGACCCCGTTCTGGAGGGCAATTCCGAACAGGGCGATGAAGCCGATGATCGAGGAGACGTTCAGGGTCTGGCCCGTCAGGTAGAGGGCGACGATGCCGCCGGCCAGGGTGATCGGCACGTTGAGCAATAGCAGGAACGACTGCCGGAGAGAGCCCAAAGAGGCAAAAAGCACGACCAGCACGCTGAGGCCCACAATCAACATCATCCACATCAGTTGCCGCATCGTCTTCTGCTGGCTCTCGAACTGGCCTCCAAAGGCAAAGTGATACCCTTTCGGTAAATCGACGCTCTGCGAGATCCGCTTGGTCGCCTCGTCGACGAAACTCCCCACGTCGCGCCCGATCACGTTGCAGAGAATGATCTTCCGCCGCGTCAAGCTCTCGCGGAAAATGGTCTGCGGCCCCTCACCCTGCTTGATGTCGGCAAGCTCCGCAAGCGGAATCTGCCTGCCAACGGGCGTGTCGACTAGCAGATTGGAGATTTCGTCCACGCTGAGCCGGTACTTTTCCGGCAGCCGCACCAGGACCGACGTGAGTCGCTCGCCCTCCCGCACGTCGGTGGCCTCGGCGCCGTTCAGCGCCGTTTCGATCAGGTCGGCCACGTCGCCCACATGGATCCCGTGACGTGCCAACGATGAGCGATTCAGGTCGATGAGGATCAACGGAATCCCGGCGGTCTGCTCGACTTGCAGGTCGGCAACTCCAGGAATCTCCTCCATGACGTGGTGGATCTCACCGATCTTCGCGTTGAGGATATCCAGGTCCGGACCGAAGAGCTTCAGCGAGATCTGACCTTCAACGCCGGTGAGCATTTCCGAGAGCTTGTTGGCAATGGGTTGTTCGAACATGTAGACAACCCCGGCAACCTTCTCATCGAGTTCTCGGCGCATGGCTTCGGTCAACTCCACGAATCCCCGCGTTCGCTCCTCCCGGGGCTTCAATTTCATGATGAAATGGGAGTGGTTGGCCGGATGGACATGTTCCGTTTCCTCGCCCATGCCCGTCTGCCGGCAGACGCAAACAACCTCCGGGAAGGAGAGAAAGATCTCTTCGATTTTCTTGCCGATTCGTACCGATTCTTCCAGCGACGTTTCCGGCAGCATGACGGTGGAAGCAACAATCGCACCTTCATCAAGGAAGGGCACGAACTCGCTTCCCAATTCCTGGTAGGCCAGGAAACCGACCACCAGTACGGCGATACATGCCAGAATCACCAGCGCTTTCATGTGGAATGACGCCTCCAGCACACCGACGTAAGCGCGGGTCGCCAGGCGGACGAAGAACTGCTCCTTCTTTGCCAGATCCCGCTTGCCCATGCAATACGACATGAGAACCGGCTGGAGCGTGACGTTCATGACGAGCGAGCCCAACAGAGCTGCCACAAGAGCAAAGGCTGTGGGCCGAAACATCCGACCGGCGATTCCCTCCAGGGCCAACAGTGGCAGGAACACGAGCACGATGATCAGGTTGGCGGAGAACAAATAGGTGCCAACCTCCTTGGCGCCGTGGCCCGCCGCCTCGAGCGGAGTTTTCTCGCCTCCGCCTTCGAACGACTTGTAGATATTCTCGACCATGATCACCGAACCGCTGGCCATCTTGCCGATGCCGATCGCCAGACCGCCCAGGGCCATGATCGTCAGCGACACGCCGCCCAGCTTCATGAGAATCAGGGCGAAGAGGACGGAAATGGGAGTGGTCAGAGCGGCAATCAGTGACGCTCGGATGTTGCCCAGGAATAGGAGAATCACGATGAGAACGAGGGCTCCTCCTTCGAGCATGGATATTTCCACATGGCGCAACGTGCTGTGAATCAACTCGGATTGGTCGTAGTACGGTGCGATGCTCACTCCGTAGGGCAAGTCGCGTTTAATGTTGCTGAGGAAGGCCTTGACGTTATTAATGACGCGCAGCGTGTCGGCGCCGTATTGCTTCTGCACCACCACGGAGACGGCTTCCCGGCCGTTGTAGCCGGCATTGCCTCGGGGGAACTTGTGCCCCACGCGCACGTCCGCCACGTCTTCCACTCGGACGGGGATATCGCTGTGCGTGGTAATCACCGTGTTCTTGATATGCTCAATCGATTCGATCCGGCCCAGGCCCTTGATGAGGAATTCCTGAGACTTTTTGGTAACAATGCCGCCGGAGAAGCTGCGATTGCTGTCTTCGATGGCCTCGCGGACTTCGGCCACTGTGATCCCGTAGTGATGGAGCATGTCGGGCTTGAGGAAGACCTGATACTGCCGGGCGAAGCCGCCGAGATTGACAACAAAGGAGATCCCTTCCACTCCCAGCAGCCGGTAGTGAATCGTCCAATCGGCGACGCCGCGGAGTTCCATCGGGTCCACCTCATCGCCCACTACGGCAAATTCGAAGATCTCACCCATGCGCGACGAAACCGGCCCCATGCTCGGCCGGTCCGCCCCTGCCGGGAGCTGCTCGGCCAGGATTTCGAGCTTGCCGGCCACGATCTGCCGGGCCTGGTAGACGTCGACCCCCCAATCAAACTCGACGGTGACGACCGACTCGCCCGTCGTCGACTCGGAGCGGACGCGCGTGACGCCCGGACTGCCGTTCATCAGGCTTTCGAGCGGATAGGTGACGAGGCGTTCCACGTCTTCCGCCGCCATTCCGTGGTACGACGTAATGATGTTGACCAGGGGAGCGTTCAGGTCGGGATACACGTCCTTGGGCATCTGCTGGTAGACGACCATCCCGCCGATGGAAACCAGGATGGTCAACAGAAGAACGAGCAAACGGTTACGCAAGGCAAGGTCAATGATCGCTCGAATCACAATGGTGTCTCCTCTGGGGGCGGCGCTGCATTTCGCCGGCAGTGGCCATCAGCACACAGCGTTCAGTGCGTGTGACCCGCTTGAAGTGCCTCGCTGAGCAAGACCGACCGAAGTTGGTAATTACCCACGGTGGCGACCTTCTCTCCCACGTCCAGCCCTTCGAGAATCTGCCGATTAGGTCCGTCGATTGCACCCGATTTCACCTCGCGCCGCTCGAATCCGTCGCCCGTTTGAACAAAGACGATTGTCGAGATTCCGTCCTGCAGGATCGCCTCGTCGGGAACCACGAGCGTTGTGCACTCTCCATTGAGAAGGACGCTGATGTCGGCGAACATCCCCGGTTTCAGGACGCTGTCAGCATTGGCAACTTCAGCCCGGACCGTGATGGTACGAGTCTCGTCGTCCACCAGTGTGCCGATGTAACTCACTTCGCCGGGAAATACCTTCTCCGGATAGGCCGGAACCGTGATTTCCACTTTCTGGCCGATCTTGACCTTGGCAATATCCTTTTCGTAGATCTCGGCATCCACGCAAAGGACCGTTGTATCGATGATCTTGAGAATCTCGGTGGATGCATCCACGAATGCTCCCAAAACGGCCTCGTTGTTCACAATCCTGCCAGTGATTGGGGCGAAGAGAGTAATCTGAGGGCTGATCTGATGGGTCTTAGCGATTTCCTCGACCTGGTCTTCGTTGAACCCCAGGACGTGAAGCGTTTTTTCTGCCGCTTCCGTGTTCGACTGAGCGATCTTGAAGGCGGCCTCGGCTGCCACAAAGTTCTTCTGTAGTCCGATTTCCTGCTCCATCAAATGCTGTTCGCGACCGAGGTTCAGGCGGGCAAGTTCCAGATCGGCCAGCGCTTTGTAGAATTCGCTCTTGGCTTCACCAACTTCGTGACTCTCCAGCGTGACGAGTGGCTGGCCCGCCTCAACCCAGTCGCCCACCGCTACGTGCACCTTGCCCACACGTCCCGAAAAGGCGTGGCTGACAATCGCCGTCCGGCATTTAGGGGCCAATACCTTTCCCATGGCCTTCAAGAGCGACTTGCACTCCCGGCGGCTCGCTTCCGCGGTCTCCAGTTCCGCAAATTCGCTCTGAGCGTCGCTCAGACGAACGTTGTCTGCATCGGCCGTCGCGGAGAACTGACTCTCGTGGTCGTGATCGTGCCCAGATGGTTGTCCATTCCGCTGACATCCCGCAGCAACTGCTGCAACAGCGACCAACGCCAAGGCATATCGAAACATCGGATTCCTCACCAAGTCGGGCACGCGAACGAGAGAACACCGCCGAACAACGGGTGGCCAAAACCCCTATCATACTCTCCCGCCCGGAAGGCTCCAACAACACCCCCGCTGTCGGGCCAGAAGCACCGTATTCCCGATGCTGCGGCGCGGTACAGCGGCTCACCCGCTGGAGTCCATCGCAAAGCGTTGGCGGCGGGATTGAGATTTGTTCAGATGCTGGAGGAGGGCTGCTGCGTTGACGTCGTCTCGCATGGAATGGACTCTCACCTCGCGCGATGTGGCAATGTCCAATCTTCAACCCGCAGGCCGGGAATTCGCTCGAAGTCGACCGTGTTCGGTATCCGGAAAGACCACATTCAATTCAGGCTCCTTCTGCGGCCTTACCGGAGGTATTGTTCTCTGCCTGCCGGAATTCACGGCCCAGTCGCAATACCTCTTGAAACTCAGGCCATGGGGCCATAGACCCCGCGACTTGATCCAGCCAAGTACGCGGCTTGGCCAGCCTCTCCAGTTGACGTTTCACAGCCTGGAGTTCGGCTTCAAGAGCGGATAAGCGTTCTTCCATGGTTGACATGACTGCTTGCTCCTGGACATCCTCCGGCCTCCCATCGCCGCGCACGCGACTGGACGCCGCACGTCATCAAGAACCATATGTCTGCGCCGCTCAACCTACGATCTCGCACAGACAAGCCAAACAGGTGTGCTGCAGACACAGGTATCCCATCTTCGGGCGTGCGAAGGAGGCTGCCCTCACATCAAGAAGCCTCCCTCCCACCAGTCGAAGAATTAGACGGACCGAGCTACTCC
>ERZ747221.624-NODE-624-length-41170-cov-5.106734_pt1 | contig 41170 bp, 33 predicted proteins | sample MGYA00374949_ERZ747221 | MGnify/ENA primary metagenome ERZ747221 (study PRJEB28779, sample SAMN05720172) | bioreactor metagenome | isolation source: Anaerobic biogas reactor | place: USA:Washington, USA | collected 2015-08-08 ... | reverse complement strand
GAGCCGCTCGAGCGCGACCAGGAGCTCCTGGCCGGCGTTGGCGAAGCGCTTGCCGAGGGTGACGGCCTGGGCCGGGACGTTGTGGGACCGACCCGCCATCACCAGGGTCTCGTGCTCGGCGGCCCGGGCCGCGAGACGGGTGAGCACCGCGACGATCCGACGCCGGACGAGCAGCAGCGAGGCCCGGACCTGGAGCTGCTCGACGTTCTCGGTCAGGTCCCGCGACGTCATCCCGGCGTGGATGCGCTCGTGGCCGGCGAGGGCGTTGAGCTCCTCGATGCGGGCCTTGACGTCGTGGCGGGTGACGCGCTCTCGCGCCGCGATCGACTCGAGGTTGAACTCGAAGAGGAACTTGCGTGACGTCCCATAGAGGCAGGGGTGGCCGATGACATCCTTGCGGCCCACCACCTTGATGTACTCCCGCTCCCGCAGGAGGCGGATGATGGAGTCACTGCTGACCCCCCGGATGTTGTCGATCTCCCGCCGGGTGATCGGCTGGCTGTACGCCACGATGGAGAGCGTCTCAAGCGCCGCACGCGAGAGGCGGCGGTCCACCCGCCTGCCGTAGACCGACCGCAGCTGGTCGTTGAGGTCGGGTGAAGGGAGGAAGTGGTACGAGCCATGGCTCTCCACCAGATCGAGGCCGTGCATGTGGCGGCCGTAGTGCTCCTTCACCTCTGCAAGGGCGCTCTGCAGCGGCTCCTCGGTGAGGCTCGTCATCCTCAAGAGCTTCTCAAAGCTCACCGGTTCATTCTCCAGAAAGAGGATCACCTCGACCAGGCGCGCATCGGCGCTGAGCAACGTCGTCTCCTGTTGTTCCTTCTTCGGTGCCACTACTCCTCCTCCTTGTCGAGGTCGATCACCTCTTCATCTCCGGCCCACTCATACTCCTCCCCTTCGAGATCCTCGGCGAGGAACGCCTCCTCTTCCTCCTGCGTGATGGGCTCTGTGGCTGTCGGGATGTACTCCTCATCCTCATCATCCCACACATCATCAAAGTTCTCCTCCCACGCGCCGTCACGGCGCCTGATGAGGATCGGGCCGAAGTTCTCCGTTTGCGTGAGGATGATCATACCGAGCTTCGTCGCATCGAGGATCGCCATGAAGGCGCAGACGATGTGGGCCACGCTGCCAAGATCGGTGATCAACTCCTCGAGGGTGATGTAGTCACGCTCCTCGAAGAACTCGCTCATCAGCGTGATCTTCTCGTTGACCGTCACCTCCTCGTAGACGTTGAAGACCTTGGAGGGGGAGATCCGGGTGATCAGGCGGTTGAAGGTGGAGAGGAGGTCAGCGATCCCCACCTCCCCGAAGAGCTCCTCATCACCGAAGGGAAGGCGGAAGGCGCTGCTCTTTCGGTTGATGTACAGCTCCCCTCCGGTATTGGTGCCAGTGAGCAGCTCGGTGTACTTGCGGAACTTCTGGTAATCGAGCAGCCGCTCCACCAGCTCCTGGCGCGGATCCTGGTACTCCTCGTCGAACTCCAGGTCGACGGGAAGCAACATCCGGCTCTTGATGTAGATCAAGTCGGCCGCCATCTTGTAGAACTGCGTCAGGTCCCCGAGCTCGACCTCGGAGGACTCCTCCAGGTAGGCGAGGAACTGGTCGGTGATGTCACCAATGGGGATATCGTAGATGTTGAGCTCGCTCTTCTGGATCAAGAAGAGCAGAAGATCCAACGGTCCTTCGAAGATCGGGGTATGAAACGTCTTGCCATCCGCGCTCCGGGCGGGGATGCTCTCTCTGCTCTGCACTCTGCTCACCTACACCGGCAGTATAGCCGGGAGCGCCCAAGATGGCAAGAAAGGGCGTTACTCAGCCTGGACCTTCTTCTCATCGCGCGGCGGGAACATGATGGCGCGCAGCTGGGTATCGAGGGTGGAGACGATATCGGGGTTGTCCTTGAGGAAGTCCAACGTCTTCTCCCGCCCTTGGCCGATCTTCTCCCCGTTGTATGAGTACCACGACCCGCTCTTGTCGATCAGCTCGTACTTCAGGGCGGCATCGAGGACACTGGCGATGTAGCTGATGCCCTCGCCGAAGAGGAGATCGAGCTCGACCTTCTTGAAGGGGGGGCTCACCTTGTTCTTCACCACCTTGATGCGCACCCTATTGCCGTAGATGTCATCCGCTCCGCGGCTGAGCGTCTCGATCTTGCGCACGTCGATGCGCACCGATGCGTAGAACTTCAGGGCGTTTCCTCCGGTGGTCGTCTCCGGGTTGCCGAACATCACGCCGATCTTCATCCGGATCTGGTTGATGAAGATGATCGTCGTGTTGCTCTTGGCCAAGAGGCCGGTGAGCTTGCGCAGCGCCTGGCTCATCAAACGGGCCTGCAGCCCCATGTGGCTGTCGCCCATGTCCCCGTCGATCTCCGCCTGCGGGGTGAGGGCCGCGACCGAGTCGATGACGATGATGTCCATCGCTCCGCTGCGCACCAGTGATTCGGCGATCTCGAGGGCCTGTTCGCCGCTGTCCGGCTGGCTGATCCACAGCTCATCGATGTTCACCCCCAGCTTCTTGGCATAGGAGGGGTCCATCGCATGCTCGGCGTCGATGAACGCGGCGATGCCGCCGGCCTTCTGCGCCTCGGCGACCGCATGCAGGGCAAGGGTGGTCTTTCCACTGGACTCGGGGCCGTAGATCTCGACGACCCTGCCACGCGGGTAGCCGCCGATGCCTAGCGCCTCGTCGAGCAGGAGCGATCCGGAGGGGATGAAGCCGATGTCCAGGCTCTCATCGCTGTCACCGAGCCTCATCAACGATCCCTTGCCGTACTGCTTGTCGATCTGCAGCCGTGCCGCTTCCAATGCCTCCCGCTTCTGCTTCAGGTCAACGGGGGCTCCCCCTTCCTTGCTCTTGGCCATATGCTCTCCTCTTACGCCCTCTAAGGACAATCCATGCGTCTATTGCTTCAATCATGCATCCAGGACGAAGGTCACCGGTCCATCATTGGTATACCGTACATCCATATGCGCCCCGAATATTCCGGTCTCCACCGTGGGGACGAGGCCCCGCAGGTACTCGACGAACAAATCGTAGAGACGCTCGGCCTCCTCAGGGGCCGCGCTGTCATCCCAGGAGGGGCGATTGCCTTTCCGCAGGTTGGCGAGCAGCGTGAACTGGCTGACCACCAGGACAGACGCCCCCACATCACGGAGACTGCGGTTCATCTTCTGCTCATCATCGTGAAAAATCCTGAGCTTCACGATCTTCTCGGCCAGCCATTCGGCCGCCTTATCCTCATCCCCTTTGGCCACGCCGAAGTAGATGAGCAGCCCCTCTGCTATGGCGCCGACGACGCTTCCGTCCACGGTCACCGAGGCGTCCTTCACCCGCTGGATGACCACCCTCACCGACCGGCCATCCTGTGCATGTCGGCGACGAATTGGCCTCGGTCCGGGGCGTTGAAGAAGGCGCTGCCGCAGACGACGGCATCGACGCCGCGCCCGGCCACGTCGGCCACCGTATTGAGGTTCACCCCCCCATCGACGCTGATCAGATAGTGGTGACCGCGCTCTTTCCGCAGGAGGGCGAGCTCCTCGATCTTGCGCAGGGTCGCGGGGATGATGCGCTGTCCCCCAAAGCCCGGGTTGACGCTCATCACCAGCACCAAATCGACCAAATCCAAGACCTCCGCGATCGAAGAGACACCGGCGGAGGGGATCAAGGAGAGACCGACCTTCACGCCGCTGTCGGCGATCAGGGAGAGGGTGCGGTGCAGATGGAGGCTCGCCTCGCTGTGTATGGTGATCGAGTCGCATCCCGCGTCCACGAACTCCTTGATGTACCGCTCGGGCCGGTCGATCATCAGGTGGGCATCGAAGGGGAGGTCGCTGTGGGCCCTCAAATCCGAAATGAACGTGGGTCCAAAGCTGATGTTCGGGACGAACGCACCGTCCATGACGTCGAGGTGGACCCAATCGGCACCACTGGCTGCGATGGTCGCGACCTCTTCCCCCGTCCGGCTGAAATCTGCTGCGAGCATGCTCGGAGCCACAATCAACGCTTGCTGTGTCATAGTCATGTTATACCAGTATACGGGACGTTTTGCAACGACCTTCTGCGAAAAACTACTATATATGTGTTAATGGATGGCGGCCATCCCTTCCCCGTGCATTGTGCGCTTCGCCCGTACCTGTGGAGCCTGCATGCTCCCCTTCATCAATTGCGTAATCCGCTCTGAGATGGCGGTGGCCCCGCTCCAGCGCTCTATAACAGAAGCGCACCGTCATACCACGAGACATCTCCTGCCCACAGAGCACCATGTTCAAGAAAGGGGCCGCCCATCAATTGCTCGCCTCCGATTTTTATGCTATACTATGGTATACGTCAGTTCAGACCTACCGAGCAGGCTATGTCCCGGTCTGCCCGGTTTCTTTTACGTTTTGGATTTGGCAATTTCGGGAGGAAACCATGGGGTTCCAAGAGATAGAGAATGCATTGAAAAAAGAAGAGCAATGGACGCGCAACACAGCAGCCGGCTATACCCTCGCCGCCTTCGAGAAACTCGACGGATATCTGTCGACGTTGGATGAAGACGAGAAGAGCGAGGCACGAACGTTGTGCGATGCCCACCTTGCCGAACGCGAGAAGAACAGCATCACCGCCATGTACATCAGCGGTTCCATCCAGCTTGAGCGGCGGGGGGGAGACGACTACCTGCAGCTGCTCACCCTCATCGAGTTGTTCGGTGAGGCGAAGAAGCACGAGATCGTCGAGATGCTCTGCAAGAAAATCCTCGCCCGCGGTGAAAACAAGCACGCACTGCGTCTTCTGGCCTCCTCCTACGAATCCCTCGGCATGAGTGAGGAGAAGTTCGCCCTCTGGGAGCGGTTGGTGAAGGTCGACTACGAAGAGGTGGAAATCGTGCGCCTGCTCGCCCTCCACGCTCAGGAACAGAAGGACCTTGAGGCGGCCGCCTCCTTCTATAAGAAGGCGATCCATCGCCTCATCAAGAAGAGCGACATCTCCTCGGTGCGCACCGTGTTCCACGCCCTGCTCCTCCTCGATGTCGAGGAGTTCGGGTACTTCATGGGCGTCGTGGAGCAGGTGGGCCTCGAGAGCAAGAGCACGGCGGTCGCCCTGCTGCGTGAGTTGGAGATCGCCTTCAAGGATGATGTGGACACCCTCATCGCGATCCAGAAGCAGATGCTCGTCTTCGACGGTGAGGACACCGTGGCCCGCGACAATCTGGTGAAGAGCTACAAGCTCAAATACAAGGATCACTCCCGGCTCAAGAGTTGCCTCGACTCTTCACACCTGACCAGCAGCTTCAGCCGCGACATCATCTACGCCATCGAAGATTTCGAGACGAACATCGCCTTCGACAAGGGGACCTTCGTCTTTCAGAACTCGACCAACCGCATCGGCCGGATCCGGTCCATCGACGAGAACGATGTGATCGTGGACTTCGCCGGCCAGAGCACCAAGCAGGGCTCACGCCTCTCGACCGCCATGGCCTTCAAGAGCCTCCAGGCCCTTGACCGCGGCCATATCTGGGTGCTCAAGAGCGTCTTGCCACGCGAGCGCCTCACCGAGAAGGTGGCTGAGGACATCCCCTGGACCTTGATGACCCTCATGCGGAGCTTCGACGGGAAGATCAACCTCAAGGAGCTGAAGGCGGAGATCGTCCCCTCCATCCTCGCTGCGCGCCAGTGGACCAGCTGGCTCTCCAAGGCGAAGAAGGAGCTGATGACCAATCCCCTCTTCGACCTCAGTGTCAACGAGACCGATACGTATCTCTTGCGCTCGACGCCGGTGAGCTACGAGGAGAAGCAGCTCTCCGTCTTCCGCAGCGAGAAGGACATCTACGACAAGATCAAGTGCCTCAAGGATTTCATCGCCAGCAAGGGTGATGTGGAGAGCGACTTCTTCTTCGAGATGGTGCGCTACTTCAGCGATATGTTCTTCGAGGAGAACGGCGCCTACAAGCCCATCGTCGATGTCACCGATGCGACCTTCAGCGCGTACCTCCTGCTCAAGGACCTGGTGGTCCGCCAGAACATGAACTTCCTCAGCTGGCCGGAAAACCTCGCGTTCAACACGCTCTATGAGCGTGCGGAGGGGATCGGCGAGATCTTCGCCGCCATCAAGGATACGGAGATCAAGAAGAGCTTCATCGACCATGTGGTCGACGAAGTGCCCACGTGGACCAAGGTGTTGCCCGAGCTCTTCCCCTCCTACCTGACCAGCTACATCCCCGACATCTACCGCCACCACAAGAAGAACGCGGAGTTTGCAAAGGTCTATAAGGATGCCGTGGAGAACTTCAAGGATAAGAGGGCCATGCTCCTCTACTTGCTCAAGAGCGGAGATCCGAAGCTCTGGGCAAAAAGCGGCGTCACCAACGAACAGCTGCTCTTCGCCGAACTACAGCTGCTCGACTACGCCAACCGCCTCATCGAGAACCGCAAGGATGTGACGGAGAACCGCAAGATCAGCAAGGCCCTCATGGCCCTGCTCTTCGATGAGAAGAAAATCTTCACCTACATTGAAGAGGGGCAGGAGGAGCACGCCCAGAAGGTCTACAGCTTGGTGGCCAACGTCTTCGGCCTCAGCGGTGGACGGAAGATCGAGGTCAAGCACGCCATCAGCGAGCGCTTCCCCTCCTTCCGTTTCTTCGACGAGACCGCGGCGCCGGACAAGGATGGGTGGATCCCCACCGGGCTCTTCTGCAGCCAGGCATCCTTCGATGCCAAGAAGCGGGAGATCGAGCACATCCAGCACGTCGAGCTGCCCGAGGTAGCCCGTGAGATCGGGAATGCCCGTGAGATGGGAGACCTCAGGGAGAACAGCGAGTACAAGTTCGGCAAGGAGAAGCAGTCCTTGCTCAGCAACACGCTGCGCCGGCTGGCCGAGGAGCTCGACCGCGCCACGGTCATCACCAGCGACAAGGTCGATCCGAGCAGGATCGGCTTCGGTACCCGGGTGGTGCTGTACGATCATAAGAAGCATGCGGATGTCGTGTATACGATTATGGGTCCGTGGGAGTCAAACCCCGATGAGAACATCATCAACATCAGCGCTCCCTTCGGCCGCTCCCTGGTGAACCATCAGGTGAATGAACGCTTCACCTTCACCCTCAACGACATCGATCATGACTTCACCGTCAAGGAGATCAGCGTCACCGACTTCTGATCACGCCTCCTCTGTATTCCCATCCCCCTCCCCCCTTCGTTTCAGGAGACCGGCGAGGGGGATGTTCATGATGCGGTAGCTTGCGAGGACGAGCAGAGAGGCCGTGATGCCGAGGGAGGCCAGGATGGCCAGGTTCTTCAGATTCGAGCCGCTCTCATACCAATCGAATCCTCTGTGATGGTAGATGAAGAGAGCGATCGTGACGGGAAGATTGGCGACGGCGATACGCACCAGAGAGAGGAACAATTTCGTATCGAAGAGCGGGGTGTAGAGATCCCTCAGCACCACAGAGAGGATAACGAACCCCAGGATGGTCGAGATGCCGTTCGCCAATGGCAGGGAGAGGATGCCCACCCCTCCCGTGATGAGAAGCCACATCAAGGCGATGTCCAGGAGGTTCTGTGCGATGACGATCACGGTCATCGTCCGGTACCGGGAGGCACTGTAGCCGAGGCGCAGCATCATCGCATAGAAGGCCAGCGGCGTCATGAAGAGCAGGTACCCGCAGAGCACCCGGGCGGTGAGGAGGGCGCTCTCGTGGGTGAAGAGACCGGTCTGGAGGATCGTGGCCACGCTCTCCCGGCTGAGGAAGAAGAGGATGATGGTGCTGGGCACCAGCAGGGCAGCGAGGTCAGAGAGCGCATTGCCGGTGACACGGCCGATGCGCTCCTTCTCACCCAAGGCGTATGATGATGCGAGGATCGGGAGGCTCACCGCCGCGATGGCGTTGAAGAAGATGCCATAGGGGGTCTGGTAGAAGATCGTCGAGTTCGCCAGCGCCGTGACACTGCCGATGGGCAGGGCGGAGGCGAAGCGATAGGTGACCAGCTGCGTGATGACCTGGGCGAGCATCCCCAACGAGACCAAGAGCCACGCCTTGAGCACCGCAAAGAGCGGGGTCCCCCGCCCCCGCAGCGCTATGCGCATCCGATAGCCGCTCCGGCGCAGCGACAGATAGGTGAACGTGGCTTGGAGCACGCCTCCGCCGACGGTCGAGATCGCCATGCTCATCACCCCGAATCGTGGGGTGAGGGTGAGCACGCCCGTGATGACGACGACCGAGAAGAAGAGCGGGGAGAGATAGGCGGCGCTGAAGCGGTGGTGGGCCTGCAGCACCCCACTGAAGATCGCCGCCAGGCTGATGAAGAGCAGGTAGAGCATGAAGGGAGCGAGGAGCTGGCCGCCCAGGACGATCTGCTCCCGGTCGAAATCACTGAGCAGCGCGATGATGCCATCACGCCAGATATAGGAGATGAGGACGATGGGGATGAAGAGGATCACCTGGTAGGTGCACAGGAGGGCGAAGAGACGTTGGCGCGTCTCCTTCTCCCCTGTGATGGAGAGGGTGCTGAAGGCGGGGATCAGGGCGGAGTTGGCCGCCCCCTCCCCGAAGAGCTTGCGGAAGTTGTTGGGGATGTTGAAGGTGAAGTTGATGACATCGGCGGTGCTGCCGCTGCCGAAGACCTGGGCGAGGACGCGGGTGCGCACCACCCCCAGCAGCCGGCTTGCCAGGGTGGACAGCATGATGATGAGGCTGTTGCGTCCCCCTCTATCATTTCGCGTAGAATCGTCCAAGGTACTCTCTCTTGAATGTCGCATAGCGATCTTGTGCGATGGCGTGGCGGATCTCTTTGAGGAAGGTATGGAAGAAGGTCAGGTTGTGGATGGTCGCCAACATGGGGCCGAGCATCTCGCCGGCCTTGAAGAGATGGTGCAGGTAGGCGCGGCTGTAGGTGGTGCACGCCGGACAGGGGCACCCCTCCTGTACCGGTCCTTTGTCGAACTTATGGATCGCCTTCTTCATCGTGATGACCCCATCCTTTGTGAAGAGGCCGCCGTTTCTCGCCATCCGGGTGGCGAGGACACAGTCGAACATGTCGATGCCGTTCTCCACCGCCTCGAGGATGTAGTCGGGGCTGCCGATGCCCATGACGTAGCGCGGCTTCTCATCGGTGATGCGGGAGGCGGTATGGGCCAGGAAGTGGGCGAACTCCTCACTCGTCTCACCGACGGAAAGGCCGCCGATGGCGATGCCGTCGAACGCCATCTCGTTGAAGAAGGCGGCGCTCTCGCTTCTCAGATCCTCATAGAAGTTGCCCTGCACGATGCCGAAGAGCTTGCCTTTGAAATCTTCGCCCAACTGGTTGCGGTGGTCGAGGGCACGCTGAGCCCAGCGGTGGGTGAGCTCCATCGCGTCACGCGCCTTGCGATGATCGATGGAGGGAGGGGTGCAGACGTCGAGGACCATGGCGATGTCGCTGCCGATGATGTGCTGGGTATCGATCACGCTCTCCGGGGTGAAGAGGTGGCGGCTGCCGTCGATGTGGCTCTGGAAGGCCACCCCCTCCTCCTCGATCTTGCGCAGCCCCGTGAGGCTGAAGACCTGGAAGCCGCCACTGTCGGTGAGGAGGTTCCCGTTCCAGGCGGAGAAGGCGTGCAGCCCGCCGTAGGATTTGAGCACATCAAGGCCGGGGCGGAGGTAGAGGTGGTAGGTATTCCCCAAGATCAGGTCGTACCCGATGGAGGCGACATGCTCGTGGAGGATCCCCTTCACCGTCCCGGCGGTCCCCACCGGCATGAAGACCGGGGTCTCCACCACCCCATGGCCGAGCGTCAAGCGGCCGAGGCGTGCCCGGCTGGTGCTGTCCTGATGTGTCTGTACGAAGATGCTCATGATCTCCCCCTGAGGATCGCCCGTTCGGCGAACGCCACCAAGAGTAGCACAATCATCGGAATTACCATAGCCCACACAGGGTCGAGCACCCCTTGGCGGGCCATGATCAGGGTGAGCATCTGCACCACATAGTAGATCACCGCGATGCTGATGGCGGTGATGATGGAGAAGAGGAGGATGTTCTTCTTGTAGCGGTAGCTGATCACCACGGCGATGATGACGAGCAGGAGGGGGTTGAGCGCATCGAACAACCGTTTGGTGAAGTCGGTGGCCAACGGCGTGTAGCGATCGTGGTCGACGATCCGGATGACCGACAGGTACTGGATGGCTTGGCCGATCTCCATCGTCTTGATGTCGTCGCTGATGTTCTTGAAGTACGACGGTTCCAGGGAGAAGAGGTCGAGGGCGAGTTGAGCCTGTTCAACGGTCTCCACCTGCTTTCCTGCGACGTCGGGCCGCTGGATGCGCACCCCTTCGAACACCCAGTGCCGTTGCTCCTCTTCCCATCGGGCGCGGTCGCTGTCGATGCGGGCCTCAAGGGCCCCTTCCTCGTCGAGGAGGATGAAGATCACCTGGCTGAGCAACTCCTCGCGGTCGTTGTAGTGGCGGGCCCAGACGACGTACCTGCCGCTCGGGTCGCCGACGGTGATGTTGCGACTGTCGTAGGTGCTGCGCAGGCCGAAGAGATCATCCTCGAGGGTGTTGCGCTTGAGCTGGCAGGGGATCAAGAGTGCTTCGTAGATGGTGAACTGGAAGAGCGAGAAGAGGAGACCGATGCAGAGGATCGGGATCACGATGCGCCGATAGCTGAGGCCACAGCCGTAGAGGCAGATCATCTCGTTGTTCGCCTCAAGCTGTGAGAGGTGATAGGAGACGGCGAAGAGCAACGAAGGGCCGAGGGCGAAGATCATCGCCTGCGGGACAGAGAGCATCGTCAGGTGGATGATGACGAGGGCGGGGACCTCGCCGGTGATATAGGAGTCGAGGTTGGAAAAGAGGTCCACAGAGAGGAGCATCAGTGTACAGAGGGCCAGCGTGACCAGTGTGGTGTTCACGATGCTGCTGATGTTGTACCGGTCGATGACCCTCATAGGCGCCTCGTCCGGATCATGCCGATGAGGCCGAACAGCGTCATGATGATATTGGCCAACCAAATCCAGAGCTCGACGGGGAGCGAGGATTCGAAGATCTGCATCTGGGAGAAGAAGAGGATGTACCAGTAGAGCACGCTGGCCAGCATCGAGAGGCCGAAGCCGATGAGCCGTCCGTGCTTGAGGCGAAAGAAGGAGAGGGAGAAGGTCAGGAGGACCAAGAGGGTGCAGGCGGCGCTCAGCGCATACTTCTTGGAGAGCTCGGCCCGGTAATACCGGTGGTAGAAATTGACCGGGGGATAGGCGATCAAATCGGCGAGGTTCTCCTCGAGCGCCTGGCGGCGTTCAGGTGACCCACCCTCCCCCAAGGCTTGGATTTGCTCCTTCACATCCTTGATCTTCCGCTGATGGCGTTCCTGATCGCCCTGCAAGATCTCTTTGTGCTGAGCAATCATCTCCTTGAGCTCAGCGATGGAGAGCTGTGATGGCATCGCACTGGCGAGGCTTGCCACCTGACCGCTGAAGTTGAGCATCACCGTGGCCCGGTCGGCGGTGGAGAGGGTCCACCCGGAGCCCTGTTCGCTCTTGAGGATCGTGGGCTCCTCCACGTCGAGGCGATAGATGAGCGCGGAGAGATCGGCCACGGTGATCTCGGCGCTCGGGGCCGTGATGACCTGGCCGCTGCGGGTCCCCTCCTGCTCCAGCATGACCAAGTCGTAGATCCGCGACCCGTCGACGGCGCGGTTGGTGATCGTGCGGCTCCCAATGGTGTTGGTGGCGTTGGCCCGGATCTCCAGGGTGGGGAGGTCCCGCATCAACTCCGCGTAGAGTGAGCGGTACTCCCGTGCGCTGAACGGGATCAACACATCGGCGGTGAAGAAGGTCAGGGCGCTGAAGAGGAGTGAGATGGCGATGATCGGGGTGAAGACCCGAAAGAGCGAGATGCCGCTGCTGCGCAGCGCCAAGAGCTCGTTGTTCGCCCCGAAATCCCCGATGACCATGCTGCTGGCCGTCAGCGAGGCGAAGGGGAAGGTGTAGAGCAGAAACTGCGGCACCGAGAGCAGGACGAGAGAAAGGACCGAGCGGTAGTCCACCTGCTTGATCAGGATCTTCTGGGCGAGCAGGAGGATCTGGTTGATGAAGAAGATGAAGAAGAAAAAGATGAACGCCACGACGAACGAGAGCAGGTACTCCCGTGCACTGTGGCGATACACCAGCATATGACGACCTCTTGGTGCCAAAGCTAAACTCCTGTAGAACCGAACCCTCCGCCGCCTCGTCCACTCTCATCCAATGCAGGAGTGAGCGTGAAATTCGCCTGGGTACAGGCACTGATGACCAGCTGGGCGATCCGATCCCCATCTTTGACGACAAACGGCTCCCTCCCGTGGTTGATCAGGATGACACAGACCTCCCCGCGGTAGTCGCTGTCGATGGTACCGGGGCTGTTGAGGACCGTGATGCCGGCTTTCAGCGCAAGGCCGCTGCGGGGGCGAACCTGCGCTTCAAAGCCCGGCGGGAGCTGCATGGCCAGGCCAGTGGGCACCAACGCCCACGTTCCGGCCTCGATGACGAGAGCCTCATCGAGGGCGGCGCTCAGGTCCGCCCCGGCACTCCCGCGTGATGCATAGCGGGGAAGACGCGCCGTCGGCCTGAGGCTCTTGATCGTCACCTTCACCTCCCGCTCTGCCATCACCTTCCCCCTTACTTGCCGATCGCGTCGATGTAGCTGAGGTTGAGGCGGTTCTGTCGGTCGATCTCGATGAGCTTGACCGGCACCACCTGCCCTACCTTGAGCACTTCGTCGACGCTCTGTACCCGGGTCTTGCTGAGCTTGGAGATGTGGCAGAGCCCCTCCTTGCCCGGCAGGATCTCGATGAAGGCACCGAAGTCCATGATCCGCTTCACCGTGCCCTGGTAGATGCGTCCCACCTCAGGCTCCTCGATGATGCTCTTGATCAAATCCTTGGCCAACTGGGCGCTGGCGTTGTTGCGACCGTAGATCGTGATGGTCCCGTCGTCGGCGATGTTGACCTCGGCGGCGCTCTGGCTGGCGATGGCCTTGATGGTCTTGCCGCCGGTACCGATGACCGCACCGATCTTCTCCTCTTCGACCTTCATCGTGAGGATCTTGGGCGCGTACTCGCTGATCTCCGCTCGGGGAGCGGCGAGGGTCTTCTCCATGATCGAGAGGATGTGCATCCTGCCGTCCTTGGCTTGGGCGAGCGCCTTCTGCATGATCTCAGGGGTCACGCCGGCGATCTTGATGTCCATCTGGAAGGCGGTGATGCCCTTCTTCGTCCCGGCGACCTTGAAGTCCATGTCACCGAGGTGGTCCTCCTCACCGAGGATATCGCTGAGGATCACGTACTTGGAGTAGTCGGCGCCTTCGGTGATCAAACCCATGGCGATGCCCGCCACCGGCGCCTTCATGGGCACTCCGGCGTCCATCAGACTCAGCGTCCCGCCACAGACCGAAGCCATCGAGGACGATCCGTTGGATTCCATGATCTCACTGACGACACGGATCGTGTAGGGGAACTGCTCCTTGGAGGGGACCATCGCCTCGAGGGCGCGCTGGGCGAGGTGGCCGTGGCCGATCTCACGCCGTCCGGTCCCGAGCCGCCCGGTCTCACCGACCGAGTACGGGGGGAAGTTGTAGTGGAGCATGAAGGAGGAGAAGGACTTCTCACCGTCGATGGTGTCGAACATCTGTTCGTCACTGGCGGTGCCGAGGGTCGTCACGGCCATGGCCTGGGTCTCACCACGGGTGAAGAGCGCCGAGCCATGGGTACGGGGCAACAGTCCCACCTCACAGCTGATCGGACGAATCTGGTCGACTTTCCGCCCGTCGGTGCGCACTCCCTTGTCAAGGATCGACGCACGCAGGATCGTGTACTCCAAATCCTCGAAGAGTGCGGAAAACTGATTGGCGCGCTTGGGGTCTTCCGCGATCTCCGCCTCGTACTTCTCAGCCAAGGTTGCCTGCACTGCGGCGAGGGCGGCGTACCGCTCCATCTTGCCGCGGACGAAGGAGGCCTTCTCAACCAACGGCAACGCCTCGCGCTTGATGGGATCGAGCCAGGAGAGGTCGACGACCGGGGCTTTGATCTCGATCTTCTTCTTCCCTGCGAGCTTGGCCAGCTCAAGCTGGGCGTCACAGAGGGACGCGATGACCGGCTGTGCCTTGGCGATCGCCTCGAGCATGACCTCCTCGCTCATCTCCTTGGCTCCCCCTTCGACCATCGTGATGCCGTCGCGGGTTCCGGCGACGACGATGTCGAGAGAAGATTCCTCGATCTGGGCAAAGGTCGGGTTGATGACATAGGCGCCACCGACCAAGCCGACCCTGACCGCCGCGATCGGACCGGCGAAGGGGATGTCGCTGATCACCACCGCGGCGCTCGCCGCATTGATGGCGATGATGTCGGGGGTGTTGCTCATATCCGAGGAGATGACGGTGGGAACCACCTGGATCTCACGGCCGAAGGCCTTGTCGAAGAGCGGGCGCATCGGGCGGTCGATGAGGCGGCTGACGAGGATCTCCTTGTCCTTGGGTCGGGCTTCCCGCTTGAGAAAGCCGCCGGGGATCTTGCCGGCCGCATAGAATTTCTCGTTGTATTCAACGCTGAGGGGCACGTAATCGAGCTCCTCGTTGGGCTCCTTGCCTGCGCAGACGGTCGCGATGACCGCACTCCCCTCATAGGAGGCGTAGACGGCGCCGTTTGCCTGTTTGGCGATTTTCCCGGTTTCGAAGACCAGGTCTCCATCGCCGATGCGTACCGATACTTTTTTAACTTCCATGTTCTTATTCCTTTCTTTGTGTTCTTGTGCGTTCGGTGCACGAGTTGTGTTCAAAACAAGTAGCTCCCTTGGCCTGAAAAGCCAACGGAGCTACACAGACTATCAGAAGTAATACCCCCACCCCTTACTTACGCAGGCCAAGGGAGGCGATCAGGGTACGGTATGCCTCGATGTCCTTGTTGCGAAGGTACTTGAGCAGGCGCCGGCGCTGACCGACCATCTGCAACAGGCCCCGGTTTCCTGCATGGTCCTTGGGGTTCTTCTTGAAGTGCTCCTGCAGGTCGTTGATGCGTGCGGTCAACAGGGCGATCTGCGCCTCGGTGGACCCGGTGTTCTTTGCATCGCCGCCATAGGTCGCGATGATCTCTTGCTTCTGTTCCTTTGTGATCATGAGATACTACTCCTCTTGGCGATCAAGCCAAGTTCTTTGATACCGACGTTCTTCTCGAGGCTGCGTTGATCTTCCGGGGTAAAGGAGAGCTCGTCCTCAGTGAGGCAAACCACTCCAGTGATGGAAGCTCCCTCCCAATCCACGAGGCGTCCATCATACCACCCGGGAGGTGGCAGCAGCTGTGTGAAGGCTTTCGTCCGGTACAGCAGACCGTTCTCATTGATCCTGACGGGATACGCCGTCACATCCAATGCATATGGTCTACCGAGCATACTCTGGACTTTATCCAAAGCGCCCTCAAGAAGTTTTTTACGGACCAGGGTGCTGGAGATATTCAATCCTTCTTCAGTTTTGACGAAGGGTGGAACCTCTACCAAGGATCCCGGCACGAGTTGGTCAAGATGTTCCTGCAGCTGAACAGGACCGGCACTGGAAGCCGCCACACCGCAGCGGAAATCTGAACCAACAACCATCATCTTGACCGTACATACCGTCGTGACCAAGACGAGGAACTCCTCAGCTGTGAGTGTACTGAATTCGGCAGAAAAGTCAATGACAAGCAGGTAATCGACGCCACATTCCTCGAGAAACTGCTCGAATTGCAAATCGGTGGTCAACTGCTTCTCCGCCGCTTGGCTCTGCTTGGCCATTTTGGGGTTGCGGTTGAAGGTGATGACCAAGCTGTGCCACCCCTGCTGCCGCGCCACGGCGACGTTGCGTTCGATGATGGAGCGGTGTCCGAGATGGAAGCCATCGAAGACCCCGATTGAGACCACTGCCTCCTCCTGCCAAAGGAGCGGACTATCCACCAGGTAGTTGAAATCAAAGCGCCTCAACGCTCTCCTCCTTCCCGCCAGAGGGGCGGACCCAGCAGGCGATCTTCCGCCGTTCGAGATCGAGGACCGCCCTGAGGCTGCCATCCATATCGTAGGCCATCGCCCACCCGCTGCGTCCCGCCGATCGCGCCGATGGCGGATATTGGCCGTGGACCATGCGTTCAAGCTCCCCGGGAGAACAGGTCACGCGTCCCATTCCCGGTAGGCGCAAGAGGTACTCCTCGCTCCTTTCCAGGGAGGTGTCGAGTGCCTCGCCGGATGAGGCAGACTGCGCCTCCTCGAGGCGGTAGGGACCGATCGCGGTGCGGGTGAGGGACTCAAGGTGGGCGGCGCTGCCCGTTGTGCGGCCGAGATCGCGGGCCAAAGATCGGATATAGGTCCCCTTGCTGACGTGGATGTCCGCCGCAAGCAGGCCATCCTCATAGGAGAGCAGGTCGAAGCGATGGACACACACCTCTCGCGTCTTCATCTCCACCTCCTCCCCGCTGCGCACCCGGTCACTGGCTCGTTTGCCCTCGACATGCACCGCGCTATAGGCGGGAGGGGCTTGCTCAATGACGCCACAAAACTGCGGTATCGCCTCCTTGATCTTCTCAAGGGTGGGCGGCGCGGCTGTCCTGATCACCTCCCCGTCCGGGTCGAGGGTATCGGTCTCGAGGCCGAAGCGGATCTGGGCATGGTAGCGCTTGTCCAAGTTCATGAAGAGTGGATTGAGGCGGGTCAACGAGCCGGTGAGCACCACAAGAAGACCCTGGGCGAAACTGTCTAGGGTCCCTGCATGACCGACTTTCTTCCCGAGCGTCCGTTTGATCTCGCGCAGCGCGCGAAAACTGGTCATGCCGCTCTCCTTGGCAATGAGCAGGATGCTAGGCGTCGTTTCCATCGATGTTCAGCTGATCGATCAAGGCGTTGATCCGCTCCCCTTCAGCGAGGGAGGTATCGGCCTTGAAGCGCAGCTTGGGGGTGTTCCTGGTCTTCAAAAACGTACCAAGCCGCTTCTGAATGAAGGCGCTTGCCCGGCTGAGCGCCTCAACGCTCTCTGCCAGCGTCTCTTCATCCAGGGGTGATGAGATATAGACCGTCGCATAGGCGCCGTCGGGAGAGACGTCGATCCGGCTCACCGAGCAGAGCGTGCTCAGGTGCGGGTTCTTGATCTCACCGCTGACGATCAGGGTGCCGATCGCCTCGGCGATCTTGGCCTCTATGCGCTTGCTTGACCATTGGCTCATATCGTTATGTTCGCCTCCAGTTTCCGAGCGACCTTCTCGGTCTCGACGATCTCCAGGATGTCGCCGATCTTGAGGTCGTGGAAGTTCTCAAGTCCGATACCACACTCAAAGCCCTCACTGACTTCCTTGGCGTCATCCTTGAAGCGCTTGAGGCTGGATATCTTGATGAGGGAGCCGCTGATCTGCATCGAATCACGGATGACACGGACCATGCTGGTACGCTTGACCTTGCCCTGGGTGACCATACAACCGGCGATGGTGCCGATCTTCGGAACCTTGAAGGTCTCGCGCACCTCGACGGTGCCGACCTCGACCTCACGCAGCTCGGGTGCGAGCATCCCCTCCATCGCCAAGCGGATGTCATCGACCACATCGTAGATGATGTTGTACTTGCGGATCTCGATCTTCTCGTGGTCGGCCAACGCCTGGGCACGGGGAGTCGGACGCACATTGAAGCCGATGACCAGCGCATCGCTGGCACTGGCGAGCGTGATGTCGCTCTCGATGATGGCACCGGCGCTCGCGCGGATGACGTTGAGGTGAATCTCGTCGTTGCTGAGCTTCTCCAGAGCCCCCTGCAGCGCTTCCACCGAGCCCTGGACGTCACCCTTGATGATGACGTTGAACTCCTGGATGGTCCCCTCCTGGATCTTCGAATAGAGCGTATCCAGGGTGACCTTTTTCACGTTGTGGCTCTCTCCGAGGCGCTCAAGCTCCTGGCGCTTGGCACCGACTTGGCGGGCTTGCCGCTCATCTTCGGTGACCTGGAAGGGGTCGCCGGCCCCGGGGATATCGGACAGGCCGATGATCTCGACGGGAGTGGAGGGACCCGCCTCCTCGATCTTGCGCCCCTTGTCGTCGAACATCGCCCGCACGCGTCCCGGGTAGATGCCGGCGACATAGTAGTCGCCCTGACGCAGGGTGCCGCGCTCGACGAGGACCGACGCCACGATGCCCCTGCCTTGGTCGATCCGGCTCTCCAGGACCTTGCCTTCGGCGCGGACATCGGCATTCGCCTTCAATTCGAGCATCTCGCTCTGCAACAGGATGGTATCCAACAGCTCGTCGATGCCGATCTTCTTCAAGGCCGAGATCTGGCAATAGAGCGTGGTGCCGCCCCACTCCTCGGGCATCAGGCCCAGGTCGCTGAGCTGCTGCATCACCCGCTCGGGCTTCGCCTCGGGCAGGTCGATCTTGTTGATGGCGACGATGATCGGGACTCCAGCGGCCTTGGCGTGGTCGATCGCCTCCTTCGTCTGGGGCATGACCCCATCGTTTGCTGCGACGACGAGGATGACGATGTCGGTCACCTGCGCACCGCGGGCTCTCATCATCGAGAACGCCGCGTGGCCCGGGGTATCGAGGAAGACGACATCACCCTTGCCCGGCAGGCTGACCTTATAGGCGCCGATGTGCTGGGTGATGCCCCCATACTCCCCTTCCACGACCTTGGTCTGCCGGATGGCATCGAGCAACTTGGTCTTTCCGTGGTCGACGTGACCCATGACGGTGACGATCGGGGCGCGGTCGACCAGGTCTTCCACGCTGTCCGGTTCACTGCTGATCAAGGTCTCGTCGTAGAGGGAGACAAGGCGTACCTCACAGTTGTATTCACCGCAGATGATCTCGGCGGTCTCATAGTCGATCTGTTGGTTGATGGTGACCATCATCCCCATCTTGAAGAGCTTTGCGATGATGTCGGCGGCCTTGAGGTTCATCTTCTTGGCCAGGTCACTGATGGTGATGACCTCCATCATGTCGATGCTCTTGGGCACCGAAGCGAGTTTTGCGGCCGCTTGTTCCTTGCGCCGCTGGATCTGGAACTCCTTCTCCTCCTCGGCATTGCGCTTCTTGTAGGACTGGGTGCTCCGCTTGGTGAAGGTCTTCTTCGCCGGGCGGTTCACCTGGCCAAGCTCCTGGGTGCCTTGTCCAGGACGGGGCGAGCCGGGGCGAGGCTGGTAGCCACCGGGGCGCTGTTGGCCGCCGTACGGCGGGCGCTGGCCACCGGGTGCCGGTCGCCCCCCTTGATAGTTGGGGGTACGTCCCTGGTAGCCACCGGTACGCGGTTGCTGGCCTTGGTAGCCTCCGGTACGCTGGCCCTGGTAGCCTCCGGTGCGCTGTTGTCCTTGGCCACCGGAACCACCTTGGTAGGGGCGTCTCTCCTGGTAGGGAGGACGGGTACCGGGAGCCGGGCGGCCGCCGACCATGCCGGCGACGCGCGGCCCATTGGACGGGACCGGCATTGCATTTTGCGGCGAAAGGTTCTGCAGCTCGGCGTGATCCTTGACGGTGAGGCCTTGGTTGGGTACCGGCGGGAGATTCGTCGGGCGAATCACGACCGGACCGCTGTGCAAGGGTGAAGACTTCAGTCTCGGGGACACGGTCCGTTGACCGCGCGGTGAGGCCGGCTTCTCCCCTTCTGTCTTGACAGTCGGTTCGGCGGGAACCGCCGCACTCTTCTGGGGTTCGGCCTTGGGCTTCGCAACCACCACTTTCTTTTTGACCACGACAACACGTCGACGCTCAGTGGCTGGTTTCTTCTGCTCCTTGGCTTCGACCTTGGGTTCTTCCCTTGTCTCCGTAGGGCTTACCACTTGTTTGATCAGCGTTGCTTTTGGCTTCTTGTTATCTTCCGTCATTATTTCCTCTTGGATGGTTATTACTCTACCTCAAATGCAAGGCCTGTGCCACAGTTCGGGCAGACCGTCATATCTTCGGTGATGGAGCCACCGCAGTTGGGGCACACATACTCGGTCTCTCCTTCCTCTTCGCTGTCGACAATGACCACGTGCTCGTCGATCACATCCTTGATCACGGTCAGCTCCTCTTCGCTCAGATCCTCGAAGCTCGCCAGCTCTTCATCGCTGAGGCTGATGAACTCCTCGACACTGTAGATGTCGTGGAACTGCAGCTTCTTGATGAGCACCTCGTCAAGCGGCAGCTCGCTGAGGTCGAACTCCTCCTCATCGGCGTAGGCCTCCTCCTCGAATCCCTCCGTCGGTGCGCTTTCACCGTCATGATCCTCGTAGAGGTAGGAGTCGTCGGTGTGGAAGATCGACTCGGCACGGGAACGTGCCTCCTTGGCGATGTCCATCTCCTCAAACTGCTCGCTGGTCTTCACATCGATCATCCAATCGACCAGCTTGTTGGCAAGCCGCACGTTCAGACCCTGCTTGCCGATGGCAAGGGAGAGTTGGCTGTCGTCGACGATGGCCACGGCGTGGTAGATGTTCTTGTCGATGACCACCACATCCTTGACCTGTGCCGGGGAGAGGGCATTGTGGATATAATTGACCGGATTCGGGTCATACCGCAGAATATCGATCCGCTCGCCCTCGACCTCACTCATGATAGTCTGAATACGGTTTCCCTTCAAGCCGACACACGCCCCGACCGGGTCGATGTCGTCATGCCTGCTGGCAACGGCGACCTTGGTGCGGTACCCGGCCTCACGGACGATCTTGATGATGTCGATCTGGTTCTGGGCGATCTCCGGCACCTCGACCTCGAAGAGGCGGCGGATGAGTTCGGGGCTTGAGCGGGAGAGGATGACGCGCAGCCCGCGTTCGGCCTTCTCGACCAATTCCACGTAGCACTTGATCTTGTCATTCGGTCCGTAGCTCTCACGGCTGCTCTGGTTGCGCCGGGGCAGGAGGCCTTCGGTTGAGCCGATATCGACGTAGATGTCGCCATTGGGCACCTGACGGCGGAAGTAGCCGATGATGAGCTGCCCCTCTTTGGTCTTGTACTCGCTGTACAGGGTATCCTTCTGGATATCCCGAAAACTCTGATGGGCCCGCTGCTTGGCGCTCTGCACGCTGATGCGGTCGAACTCCTTGAGGTCGACACTAATGAGCAGTTCATCACCGATCTCGCCGTCCTCGTGGATCTTCACCGCATCGCTGAGGGGAATCTCGGTGATCTCGTTGTACCACTCATCGTCGTCGACGATCTTGCGGCGGCTGAAGAGCTCAACACTCTGATAATCATCACTGAACTCGATGACGGCATTCTCGTCCGTGCCGAATTTACGCTTGTATGCTGCCTTCAGGATATCTTCGATGGTGCTGATCACCAACTCCTCAGAGATGTTCTTCTCCGCCACCATACTGCGGATTGCGTCCCCTATCTCAGTTGCCATGACGCTCGTCCTCCCATCTATAGTCGAGTTTTGCCTTTTGAATGGCTGAATATACTATGTTCATGCGTTCTGTCTTTTTGTTTTTCTCCTCAACGAATACCTCGCTGAGGACCACGCTTTCCTCTTGTGCCGCTTCGATGATGCCGCTGACCCATGCGCTTCGGCCACTGTCGTAGACCCGTACCCGCCTGCCGGCAAAGAGGGTGAACTCATAGAGGTCCTTGAAGGAGCGCTCCAAGCCCGGGGTCGAGACCTCAAGGCTCAGGTCACGTTCTCCGAGGGCAAGCTGCATGCGCGGAAAGACCAGACGATAGACGTCGGCGCACTGGTCGACGGTCGTCTCCCCCTCGCGGGCGAGGATGATGATGACCACATTGACACCCTCGCGACGGTTGGCCTGGGCGATCTCAACGATGGTGAGACCGAGCTGGGCCAACAGCGGCTCGTATTCGATGTACAATGGGTTCTCTTGTAACGTTCTTTCCAACATATCTCCAATAACCCCATAAAAAAGGGATGCACCGGACGGCGATCCCCAATAAACACTAATCCTGACTACAATGTACACAGCACGCATCTCTTTGTCAACACAGCCGCAGAGGCTGCCAAAGATTGATTTCACAAAAGATATGTGGAATTATAAGCTGGAGCATATGGGAGGCAGAAGAGATGCCACAAGACGACGAGCAGGCGAACACGCCAACGAGAAAGTGGGACGAGGACGAACTATTGTCCAGCAGATTAATGACGGATATGACAGTGAATTGGTATCGGAAGCGAAACTTACCTCTTACGAGGGAGATTTATCTGGCAAGCGAGTATGGTCTCTCGATCTCGGAGGACAAGATACCGGAGGAGATCGAAGCGGATCTTCCTTGGGACTTTCAGGATCCGAACAATCGGTGCGAATGGGAGTACACGACAGAGCCGACAATTCGGGATTTGGAAGAGTACGGCCTGATCTAGACTCCTCACAGGAGGGCCTCACATCACGGCAGAGTTCCAATCCCTTTGAATCCGCTCCATGCAGGTTATGCAGGTTGTACTACTCCACACCCGCCGGTCAGCTGACTGGCGGGTGATGGATTCACTTAGTAGGCGAAGGTAAATCCTACGTAGGGAGCGATGGTAAGCACGGTGGAAGAGATATCACCGGAGAGGGTTACCCCACCGACGCTTCCACTGACGGTCCCACCCAGCGGATAGCTGATCGATGCCCCGGCATTCAAGAACATATTGGTCTTGAAGGAGTAGTTGATCTCGCCATACGCGGCGACCGAAAACTCCGTCGCTTTGAGTGTGGCACCGCTGTAAGTAATGGAAAACGAAGAGAATTCAGCCCCTACTCCCAGTTCAACGAACATGGCCTTTGATGCAGGAATTTGGTATGCGGCATACGCGCCTGCCTTCCACATGAGAGGATCGTCCTTCTGATCATACTCAACACCACCGACCGAGGCAGAGAGGGTTTTGGCTCCTGATGCCTTATACGATAGTCCGAGATTACTTTTAGGCGAGAAGAATGAAGTCCCGTGCACCTTGATCTCCAAGGCACCGCTTTCACAATGCTTATAAATGTGCGGTTCATCGAGCGCGAGAGAGTCTTACGAGCGATCGATGAGCGTTTGCAGCTCCCGGATCAACAACAACGCGTCGATCGGAGAGGAGTGTTCAACGGAGAAGGAGGAGAGCCTCTGCAGCGCTTCCTCTTGCCCTTCGTTCATCGAAGGACCATCGAAATCATCAAGGAACGCTTGGGTGAAGAGGTCGCCCTGGCGGCTGCCGAGATCGTACTCGGCGAAGTGTTGCTTCTGGAATTTCCGTGCTGTCTGCAACACCTCCCGTTTGATGCCCGCCATCCGGGCGACGTTGAGACCGTAGGAGGAGTTTGCGATTCCCTCGATGAGCCGCTTGAGGAAGCGGATCCTCCCCCCGCTCTCGCTCACCTCGAGGGTCAAGAGCTGTACGCCGCTCGTGTCGGTCTGGGCCAGCTCGTGGTAGTGGGTGGCGAAGAGGGTCTTGCTGCCCACGGCGATGAGGGCCTGCATCACCGCATAGGCGATGGCCAGCCCGTCCTGGGTGCTGGTGCCACGGCCGAGCTCGTCGACGATGACCAGCGAGCGGCGATGGGCCGTGTTGAGGATGTGGGCCGCCTCCTGCATCTCCACCAGGAAGGTCGATTCTCCCCGCGCCAGGTTGTCCGCCGACCCTACGCGGCAGTAGAGGCGGTCGACGATGCCGAGCGTCGCCTCCTTGGCCGGCACCCAGCTTCCCATCTGGGCGAGGATGACGATGAGGGCGTTTTGGCGCAGATAGGTGGATTTTCCGGCCATATTCGGGCCGGTGATGAGGCAGAAGCGTTCTCCACCGGGGTGGATGGAGAGGTCGTTCGCAACGAATTGGCCGACGCCCAGATGTTGCTCCACCACCGCATGGCGCCCCTCCTTGATGATGATCTGGTCCTCATCGGTGAAGGTCGGACAACAGTAGGAGTGCTCGATGGCGCACCACCCCATCGAAGCGAGGGCATCGAGGTCGCTGAGGAAGGAGCTGACGTGGGCGAGGAGGTGATGCGCGCTTCGCGCCCGCTCAACGAGCTCATCATAGACCTCCCGCTCCCGCTCCTCCGCCTCCCCCGCGCTCTCCAGGATTCGCTCTTCGAGGGCGATGAGCTCATCGCTGGTGTAGCGTTCGGCGTTGACCAAGGTCTGCTTGCGGTAGAACGTGGCGGGCATCTTGGAGGCCTGGGTTTTGGAGACTTCGAGGAAGTGGCCGTGGATCTTGTTGCTGGAGAGCTTGATGGTCGTGATGCCCGTCTCCTCCTTGACCGCTTCCAGGTAGTGCGCCAACAGCTCCTTGCCGCCTCTCTTCAAGGCCCGTTTCTCATCCAAACTGCCGTCATAGCCGTCGAGGATCACCCTCCCCTCCTCGAAGGGACCTTGGAGGCGATCATCGATGGCGCGGTCTATGGTCTGGGAGAGGGAGACGAGGGTCATCAACTGATCCTCTGTGATGGATGGGTCGAGCAGTGCACTGTAGCGTGCCTCCATGATGGAGAAGAACGCCTTGACCGTGATGCTGATACCCACCAGATCCTTGGGCAGGTGCCGGCCCATGCTGATGCGGCTCGAGAGGCGCTCAAGGTCGAGCGTCTCCTTGAGGTGGGTGCGGACCCGGTTCAGCTCCGCCTTGTCGCTCACGAAGAGGGAGACCCACTTCTGGCGGGCAAGGATTTGCTCCAGGTCGGTGAGCGGGCTCGCCATCCACCGCTTGAGCTTGCGCGAGCCCATGCTGGTGCGGCTCCGGTCGATGGCGGAGAAGAGGGAGAAGCGCGCCGATCCATCCACCTGGTTGGAGAAGAGCTCGAGGCTGCGCCGGCTCGCCTCGTCGATCCTCAGGTACCGGTCCTCATCGACGAGGGTGTAGCCGTCGAGGTGGGAGAGACTGGTGCGCGCCGTCTCGCCCAGGTACCAGATCAAGGCACCGCCGGCTGCAATGACCTCCTCATCGCCTGAGAGGCCGTACCCCTTGAGCGTGGTGGTCCCCATGTGGGCGGCAAGTCGTTCCCTGCCCTCCTTTCGATCAAAGTGCCAGGAGGGGAGCTTGGTGACCATGGAGGGGGAAGCATCCACGATCTCCTTGAAGCGGGTGTCGGCGAAGTACTCATCCTCGTTGACGAGGATCTCGGTGGGCCGGATCTCCTCGATGAGGGCGGCCAGTGCGAGATAGCGGCTGTCGCGCTCGATGGAGCGGAGGAAGAACTGGGCGCTGGAGAGATCACTGTAGGCGGTGGCGATCTCCTCCTTTGCCAACGAAATGGCGAGGATGAAGGAGTCGCTTCGGCTGTCCAGGTAGTCGTCCTCGACGACGGTGGCCGGCGTGATGACCTGCACCACCTCCCGCTTGGCCAATCCCTTGCCCCCTTCGCTCAGTTCGGTCTGCTCACAGATGGCGATCTTCTTGCCCTCGTCGAGCAGGCGCTTGATGTAGCTTCTCGCCGCATGGTAGGGGATCCCGCACATGGGGGTGTTGTTGCGCTTGGTCAGCGTGAGGTTGAGCAGGGCGCTCACCGTGATGGCGTCCTCCTCGAACATCTCATAGAAGTCGCCGAGGCGGAAGAAGAGGATCGAATCGGTGTGCTGCTCCTTGATCTGACGGTACTGGACCATCATCGGAGTGGGCTCGCTCCTCTGATCCATGATCAATACAGCGTCGTCGTGATGGCCAGCACGAGGCTGAGGCCACTGGTGTCACCCTTGCCCTTGAAGAAGTTGCCCCCTATCCAAGAGAAGGTATTGTCCATATAGCTTGCGGCCTTGACCAGGTAGAGGCCCAGTGGGAAGCCCGGGACCTTCAGCTTTATGCCCGCCCCGGCGCTGAAGTACCACGCCAGGTCGCCGAAGCCGACCTTCTTGAGATCAGCGCTTACCCCGGTGGCACTTGCGTAGACCTCGGCGGAGAGCACGTTCTGGGCAAGCGGCCAGCTGATGGAGAGCTGGGTGTCCCACAAGAACGACTGGTCGAAGACGACGCTCTTTATGCCGCGGCCCATGTTCATGCCGTCGATGTAGAGCATCTCATAGCGCGTAGCCCCCATCTTCGCGTCGTGCCATTTCAACTCTCCGGTGTCGGCGTTCCGATAGAACTGCGGCAGCATCGCGCTGACGGTGGTGGTCGCCCCGAACACGACGTTGGCGGGTTTCTCACTCAAGGTGTACGACCAGAGGGTCATGTAGGCGCTCGCGCTCGTCGAGGAGCGGATGTAGTTGGAGAGGCCGAAGAGGAAGCCACCGGCGTAGGTGAAGTTCTGGCTGAGGTAGTAGCCGCGACTGGTGTTCTCGATGAGGTCGCGCCCATCCCAGCTGAAGGAGAGGGAGAGGCGGTTGGAGAACTGCCACCGTTGGTGGTAGCGCCAGATCAGCCTCTCGTACGGGTCGTAGATCTTGTCATCGTAATTGGCGTAGTTCAAGCCGATGCTGAGCCCACCCCCGATGGTCAGGGAACCGGGGACGAACATGAAGGTATAGCCGGTGCTGTACCCGAGCGTGATGCTGTAGTAATCGTACTGCATCAAGTGCTGGCTCTCCGGAGAGGCTTGGCCGGCTGCCTCGTAGCTGGCAGAAGAGAGGTAGCCGAGCGGGTATGCATCCTCATCACCGTGACCGGTGTAGTAGGCGCTGCCTACCCCCCGCTGCAACGCGTTGCTCTTCTGGCTCCGCTCGAAGCTGAAGGAGAGACCGTTGGACCATCGGCGGTCGCCGAACCATCCGTCGCTGAAGGAGAGGGAGACGTTCTGGGTATCGGGGCTGAGGTTGGTGGAGATGGCCAAGTCCCGTCCAGTCCCGCCGAGGTTCTTGTCAGACCACTGCAAGAAGCCGCTGACGGGGAAGCCATCGACGTTGCCGCCGAAGGTCGCGCCGAACTGGATGTCCATCTGGTTGCCCTCGGTGACAGTGAAGATCGGGATGACCGTTCCCTCCTCCGTGCCGCTGATGATGTCGAACTGGACATCGGTGACGATGAGGGTGTTGTAGATGTTCTGGGCGCTGCGGATGAGCTTCTCCTTGCTGAAGACATCCCCGACACCGAAGACCAGCTCGCGTTCAAAGACGTACGCCTTGGTCTTGGTCAGCCCCTCGATCTGGATCTTCTCGATGATGGCCTGCTGGTTCTCCTGGACGATGAGGCGGTAGGCGATGGTATGGGTATCCGGGTCGCGGATCTCCTCGGTGTTGATCAGGTTGAAGATGTAGCCGTTGTTCCAGTAGAGGTCGGTGACCTGGGTCATCTCATTCTGTACCCGGCTCAGATCGAGGGGAGATCCCTCCTTCATCGTCACCAGGCTGGCGAACTGCTCGTCGCTGAAGACCGTGTTCCCCACCACCGAGATACCGCCGAAGAACCACGCCTCCCCTTCGTCCACGACGTAGGTCACGCTGATGCGTTCATACTTCTCGTCCTCACCACTGATATCCGCGCTCCGCACCTCGGTCACCACCGCATCGACATACCCCTTGCTCTGGTAGTAGGCGATGATCTTCTCCTTGTCGCTCTCGATGGTGACGGGGTTGTAGTAGCCGCTGTTGAAGTAGCCGACCGGCTTGGAGGTGAGCTGCTTGGCCAAGACCTCCCGGCTCACATGGTCGTTGCCTTCGAAATTGATCTCTCCGATTCTCTTCTGCCTCCCCTCATCGATGGTGAAGGAGAGGAGGGCCAGGAGGGCATCCTCGTCGACGATGCTCTCGCTCTCGATGGTCGCATCGGCATACCCCTTCTCCCGGTAGAGGGCGAGCACCCGCTCCTTGGAGAGGGCGATGACCTGTTCGTCGAGGAAGGTCCCCTCCTTGGAGAGGAGGGCCCCGTCGATGTCCTTTGTCTTGATGCCGCTGTTGCCTTCGATCGTCACGCCCGTGATGTACGGCTTCTCATAGAAGGTGAAATCGATGGCCAGCTCGTTGTCCCCCTCGCCGGTCCGATTGGCGTCGGCGAGGAAGTAGAGGAAGCTGTCCAGGTCGTAGAGCTTCGATTGCAGCTCATCGAAGAGCGCATCGGTGAACGGTTTGCCCAGATACCCGTATTGGAGGTCGAGGATCGTGCTCTCCTTGACATGGACCAGGTTGTGGTTGGTGAACTGTGCTATGCGTTTCCCATAGTACCACGGCTCGTTGTCACTCCCACTGAGCAAGGCGAGCGACATGGTGAGTAAGACGATGATGGACAGGAACAAGCGCCGCGACTCTCTTCTCATGATAATTCCCCTTCTGCACCGTTAACGAAGCACGATTCGTTTGGTTACACTAAAGCCCATGGTATCCAAAATATTTGTGAAGGACAACTCGCTCGGCTGGGTGAAGAACGAGATGGTCGCGAGCGGATTCTCCCAATCAAGCGAGAGCTCCAGGTCGATGGAGAGGTCCGGGGAGAGGAAGGATGAGCCTACCTTGGAGCGCTCCATGGCACTGAGGTGGACCAACGCCTGGAGGAAGAAGTTGGTCCCGATGTACTTGCCCATGAAGATCGAGGTGTTGTGCAGGTAGCGGGCGATCGGGGAGAGCGTGCCCATGACCCCGGTGACCGGCAGGGCATCAAAGAGGATGTTCTGCACGATGTTGCTGCGGATGGAGAACATGTCGAGGCCGAGCGAGATGCGGATGGTCTCGGTCAACTGGGCAGTCTGCGACAGCTCCAGGAGCCCGAGCCGTTCAGCGACATCGGTGGCCGCGGCGGCGAGGCTCGCCACACTGTACAGCCCGATCTCCCCGTAGGCGCCGGTGGGCAGGATCGACTGGCCGAGGATCTCCATGATCTCGTTGACCTCCTTGGTCGGGATCGACTCAAAGTATGGGTTCAAGGAGGTGAGCGTCGAATCGCGCAGCACGAGGAAGATATCGACGCGGTTGCCCACGCTGTCGAAGTCGGTGACCTTCGCCCGGAGGTTGATCCGTGGGATGACGGCACTGCTCCCGCTGATGGCGTCCGTGTGGAGGACCATCGAGCCCTCGGTGATGAAGAAGTTCTTCTGGAAGTAGTAGATCTCACCGCTTCTGAAGGCGAAAGTCCCGTCCACCTCGAACTCGTCGGTGAGGTGGTCGTAGGTGAAGCTGAACGACTGGTTCTCCGTCAATGTCGCGCTGATGATTGGGTTTGGGCTGTTGGGATAGAAGAATTTCACCCCCTTGCCGGTCTTCACATTGAAACTCGTCGATGTCACATAGGCAGGCTCATACCAGTAGGGCAACCCTTTGATGCCCATCGTCATGCTCATGTCGCTGATGGTCACGTCCCCATCGAGCCAGGTTTCGAAGCCGATGCCGAAGAGGTTGAAGGTCCCCTGCGCATAGCCTCGGATGTCCACCTCTTGCCCAGCCATCGGAATCCAGAGGAAGACCGGGTGGTCCACATCGTCGGCATGGATCTCGTAATTGAGTAGGCTGAGGCCATCGAAGTGCGCCGAAAGGTTGCCGAAGCCGTGGACGGTCTGGCCCGTCTTGGCGTTGGTGGAGAAGAAGGGGACCCGACCGGTGGTCGCCCGGTTGCCATCGATCGTCACGCTGACGCCCTTCATGTTGATCTGGTCGTCGGGCAACCAGAAGACGAACATCTCAGTGGCATTGACGAAGAGCTGGCCGTATGGCCTGATGGCATCCTTGGTGCCGCCGAGGGTGATCTCCCCTTCCCCATAGCCGCTTTTGAAGAGGAAGATCGGCTTGAGGAAAGTACGGTTGAGCATCACGAGCGGCAGGCGGATGTTGGTGGCCACCACGCCGAAATCTTTGGCGGAGAGGCTCCCATATGCGTTGATCCCGATGCCGAACTCAGGATCGGCGGAGAGGGTGAAGTGCCCGCTCTTCGTATCATAGGAGAAGGTGAGCAACTCACTCTCACCGCTGAGCGCCCCATCTTTCCACCTCAGGTGGTAGAGACCGTCGGCGATGCCGCCTTCGCCCAAGAGCAGCACATCAGTGATGGAAAGCGTTGCGGCCAGCTCCTCGCCCAAAAGAAGGCCTCCCTTCTTGACCAGGTCGAAGAGGGTCTCGGTTTGGGGCAATTGGAGAGCCGCGGTCACCTTGAGGTGGGAGCGTTGATCGATGTAGGAGAGGTGGCGCACATGCTCGGCGATGAGGGCGGCGCTGATGGCCCCCGAATCGAAGCGCAACTTCTCACCGTCTACGGTGAACTCCCCGGCGCGGAAGGCGGTATCGAAGAGCTCAAGGTGGCTCTCATCGGCGGTGAAGCGCGTTGAGAAGGAGGCGGTGTCGTTTTGGTAGGAGAGCGAGCCATCATAGCTCAAGAGCGTGGTGAAATCAGTGGCACCCACCAAGGAGAGGGAGAGGGATGCGTCGTCAGCGGTATTCATCAGGCGACCGAGCGGCAAATTTTTGATGGAGGCGGCCATCTCCAATCTCCGCTCATCACCGATGAGGGAGAGGGAGAGGAGGTCGTCGATCTGCAAAGCCACCTCGTATGGGGCCACAAACCCCGATGCCTTGAGCCGGGCGAGATCGAAACCCCGGTAGAAGAACGATCCGGTGGAACGTGTCCCTTCAACACCGATGGTGAAGGTGGGGATCAGGATCTCGGCGCTGGAGGCGCTGAACGGGGCGGTGAGGCTATAGCGTCTCCCCTTGATGGTGACGCTGTCCAGGGCAAAGTCGCTGCTGCGGGCCGACCAATCGAAGAGGTTGGCATAGCGGGCCTCGAGCGTCCCGCTGAAGCTGGTGCTGGTCCCGGGGACGAGGAAGCGGTCGGCCTGCATGACAAGCCGTTGCGGCGGGGCCAAGGAGGCGTGCAAGAGAAGCCGCTCTTCTTGGACCACGGAGAGTTCTAGGGTGTCGGTGGCCAGGTCGAAGGTGAACGGCACAGCATCGTCCAACATTGTGAGGAGTCCCTGGCCCGTCAGCGAATTGGTCGTCTGTTTGCCGACCAGCCCATCAACGGTGATGATCGGCTCGATGGCCGTCACCAGGGAGAACTCATAGCTGGAAGGAGGACGATCGACCATCGTGGCATGGGCCAAGAGCTGTCCATCATCGGTGCGGGAAAGGGAGAGCTCTCCGCGCGGCAGCCAGTGACCGACCTCGGTCTCCCCGCTGAAGGCGAGGCGGTAGCCGCTGGTGGCAAGCGTCATCGGCGAGACCGTGAGCCGGTCACCATCGAGGGTGCCGGTGAACGTGAAGCCGGCGTCCAGGTCAAAGTTTCCGACATGCGCCTCCAGCAGGGCAAGCTCGGTGGAGAGCCGTCCCTCCCGCCCTCCTGAGCCATCAGAACCGCTGAAGGCGATATTGCCCGACAGGCGCGTATCATCATGGATGTATGGCTTGAGGAAGGGGGTGTATGCGTCCATCAACTGCCGGAAGGTGCCGGCCCTGAGGTCGGTGAGCCGCCCGCTCATCATCACCGTCCGCTCCCCATCCCCCTGGTTGTAGAGGGCGGAGAGTTCCGCTTGATCGGGGATGACGACCTTCGCTTCCACCTGCGCCTCCTCTCCCCGGCCTTGGAGGGAGAGGTGGACATCCACCGGCGAGGCGAGCAGGGAGCTCTGCGCGTCGATGAAATCGACCGTGGCGGTGAGCGCCGCGCTCTCCCGGTGGAGGGTAATGTTCGCCACAAGGTCCGTCTCGATGGTACCCAACCCCTCTGTCAACACCATCTGCAGGCGTGCAGTGACGGAACCAGCGATGTCGACTCTCTTGGCGTCCACGTCCGAGAGGGAGACAATCACATTGTGTGCGGTCAATTGCTCATCCCAGGCGAGGGTGGCAAAGGTAAGCTCTCCCCGGATCGTCGAGGGAACTTCATAGATGAAACGCCCACCAAGGGTATTGGCGTTGAATGTACCCAACAGTTCTGATTGGAAGTGGAAATCCTCATCGCTCCGACTCGCCACCGCGAGGGTGTGAGTCCCGCTCTCTGAACGCGAGCCGCTTGAGGCAAGGGCGGGGGCTGCGAAAGACCAGGACTGGGAGGCGACATCGAGCGCTGAGAGCGAGACGGTGAACTCAGCCACTTCCCCCTCCTCTATGGCGGCATGCACCACCACTTGGGGAGAGGCGACGGCCAGGTCGCCCATTTCAAGGCGCAGTTCGTCAGCGGATAGGGAGAGTCCCCCCTGCTGTTGGGCTGCCATCACCAGATTCGAGGTTTGCAGAAAGAGCGATGGGCTCGACCAATCGGCCTTCTCCGCTTCCAGGGCGAGACGCCCCGTCTCGTCGATGCCGTAGCGGAGCTGTTCGACCCTCCCCTGCCCGTCATTCTGTGAAACGGAGAGGACGTCAGCGCTCCCGGCCACGGTGAGATTGGCCACTCCTCCGTCGATCATCGCGGTGAAACCGCCCCCTGAGAGGTGGGCTTCGAGGGATGGCAGGGCGAGCGCGATATCGGCATCCGCTGCCTGAATGTAGAGGCGGAGGCGTTCCAGAGGGCGGGAAGGAGCGGAGGAATCTGCAGAAAAGAGGGCCAATGCACCCTCATCGAGGGAGATAGTGAGCCCATCGACCTCGATATCAAGCTGTGTGCCACGCTTCAGGAGCGCCAAGGCGATACGCCGGGCACCACCTGAGACGCGCAGTTCATCAAAATGGGCGATCTCATCCCCTTCGATCGTCACGCTCACATCGCAGATGGTGAAAGTCCTGAGCCAGTTGCGGGCGACGGAGCCGACCGTGATTTTCATATCTCCATCACCGTCGATCCGCTCCAGCAGATAGGCTGCGAAGCTCTGGCTCGGATTCGTCATGCCGAGGTTGGCGACTCCCCACCAGACCACGACGGTGCAACTGAGCAGAACGAGGATCGCGACGACGATGTCTTTGAGCGTAGTATGAAATTTCACGTTGCCTCAGTATAGCCCAATCTCACCGCCTTGGGCACCACTTTGTCTTGTACCTTGCGGTGTATTTATCGTACAGTAGGGTCAAGGAGCGGACGATGGCAACGGTACTGGAGAATTTCATTGTGTTCGAAGGCTTGGATGGATCGGGGACAACCACCCAGATGCAACTGCTGGCTGAGAGCTGCGACCGGAGCGGAAAACGGTGCAAGGCTACCTTTGAACCCACCGACAAACCGCTGGGGCGCTTGGTTCGATCGATCCTGAAGAAGCAAATCGTCACCACACCGCTGGCCCTCGCCATGCTCTATGCCGCCGACCGGGAGGACCATCTCCACAATCCGATCTATGGCTTGGTCGGAGAGCTTGAGGCGGGCAAGATCGTCATCAGCGACCGCTACCTCTACTCCTCGCTCGCCTACCAGAGCGTGGAGTGTGACTTCAAGATCATCGCCGCCCTCAACGACTTCCCCTCCCCCCAATATGTCTTCTACATCGACACCCCCATCGAGGAGTGCATCAAACGCATCAATTTGCGGGGCGACGAGACCGAGCTCTTCGAGCGGGCCGAGTTCCTCTCGTTGGTACGGGACAACTATGAGCGGATCTTCGCCCAGCTCGATGAGGGGGTGACACTGGTGCGCCTCGACGGCATGAGGGGCAAGGAGGAGATCGCCAGAGAGGTGAAGAAGGTGCTCTTCAGCGAATGAACATCGCATCCCCATAGCTGAAGAAGCGATAGGATTGCTCCACCGCATGGCGGTACGAGCGCCCGATCGCCTCCCTCCCGGCGAAGGCGCTGACCAGAACCACCAGCGTCGATTCTGGGGTGTGGAAGTTGGTGAGCAACTGGTCGACGACCTGGAAGCGGAAGCCCGGCATGATGAAGAGGTTGGTCCGCCCCACCCCAGGCCTCAGAAGTCCAGCCTCTCTGTCCCAGGCGCTCTCCAGCGTCCGGACACTGGTCGTACCGACGGCCACCACCGGTCTGCCGCTCCGTTTCGCCTCGGTGACCAGATGGGCGCAATGCTCTGAGACCTCATACCGCTCCCAGTGCATCCGGTGCTCCTCAAGCGTCGCCGCCCTCACCGGGAGGAAGGTGCCCGGCCCGACATGGAGGGTCACCTCGGCGATCTCGATGCCGCGCCTCTTGATGGCCTCGAGGATCTCGGCTGTGAAGTGCAGGCCCGCCGTCGGGCTGGCCACCGAACCCTCGTTCTTTGCATAGATCGTCTGGTAGCGGCTCTCATCAGACAGGGTATCCTCCCGCTTGATGTACGGCGGCAGCGGCACATGGCCGAGGGTCGTGAAGAACCCTTCGTCGATCACCTCATCGAAGCGGAGGGTACGCGTCCCATCCTCATGCTCGGCGACGATGGTCGCCTCACGCCTCCAGACGCCTTCTTCGTCTTCGAAACGGTAGCGCTTGCCGACGCGCTGCTTCTTCGCCTTGGTCGTCATCACGAGCCAGCTGTGGTCCAGAAGCTCCTCGAGAAAGAGGAACTCCACCGTCCCGCCTCCTTCGCCCGTGGCATAGACGCGGGCCTTGCGGACCTTGGAGTTGTTGACGACGAGGAGCGACCCTTCGCTCAGATAGTCACTGAAATGGGCCATCATCTCATCGACGATGGCACCGCTGTTGCGATCGAGCACCAAGAGCCGCTCTTCACCACGCTTCTGCGTCGGATACTGGGCGATCAGGTGCTCGGGCAGGTCAAAAGAGAATTCCTTGATTGTCATCGAGGTTCCTTGTGCAGGGGATGTTGAGCAGCTCATAGGCGAGCTTGGTCGCCATGCGACCACGCGGGGTCCGTTTCAGAAAGCCCTTCTGGATCAAATACGGTTCGTAGAAGTCCTCGAGGCTCTCGATGGCCTCCCCCACCGAGATGGAGAGCGTCTCCGCCCCGACCGGGCCACCGTCGTAGAACTCGATGATGGTGCGCAGGATATTGCGGTCCTGCCGCTCCAAGCCCATCTCATCGATGCCGAGGCGACCGAGGCCGAAGTCGACGACCTCGACGGTGATGTGCCCATCGCCGATGATGGAGGCGAAGTCGCGCAGTCTCCTGAGCAGCCGGTTTGCGATGCGGGGCGTGCCCCGGCTGCACCGGGCCAGTTGCCTGATGGCATCCTCTTCGATCTCCACCTCCATGATGACGGCGCTGCGCTCGATGATCTGGCTCAGCTCCTCCTCGTTGTAGAACTCGATGTGTGCCGTGATGCCGAAGCGTGAGGCAAGCGGGCTGGAGACGCTGCCCGCCTTGGTCGTCGCCCCGACGAGGGTGAAGTGGGGCAAGGGGATGCGCATCGTGCGGGCTGCGGGCCCTTGTCCGATGACCCAGTCGATCTCAAAGTCCTCCATCGCGATGTAGAGCATCTCCTCGAGGGCCGGCTTGAGGCGGTGGATCTCGTCGATGAAGAAGATCGACCCCTCGGTGACGTTGGTCAGGATGCCGGCCAGGTCCTTGGGCTTGTCGAGCGCCGGGGCGCTGGTCATACGGATCTCCGCCTCCATCTCGTTGGCGATGATCGAGGCGAGGGTGGTCTTGCCGAGTCCCGGCGGGCCGATGAGGAAGGTGTGGTCGAGCGCCTCACCACGCCCCCGTGCGGCCTTGATGAAGACGGCGAGGTTCTCCTTCAGCCTGGCCTGGCCCTGGAAGTCGGCCAGCAGCTTCGGCCTGAGGATGTTCTCCTGCCGGTCGGCATCGGTCTGAAAGGAGGTGGAGACGATTGAGCTCTCCAACAGATTCTCCAACGTATGGCTATTCTCGTCCACGGTATGCTCCTATCCCAACAGCTTGATCGCCTGGCGGAACAAGAGTTCCTCGCCTTCGTGCTGGCTGATCTTGGCAATCGTCTCCTTGTGAATCTCCGTCTGCTCCTCGATGAGTTGCTCGACCCGGCGCCGGTCGTACCCCATATCCACCAGGGCGTTGGTGATGTCGCTCCACTGGGAGCGCTGAATGCTTGTACCCTTCTTGGCAAGGCTCTCCTGGTCATCGAGGACCAGCATGTTCCTGAGTGCCAGGATCATCTTCTGTCCGGTCTTCGGCCCGATGCCGGGGATTGAGGAGAGCAGTTTCACGTTGCCGCTGTCCAACGCCTCGGCGAGGTTGCGTACGCTGATGCCGCCCAGAATCTTGAGCGCCTGCTTGACGCCGATGCCGCTGACCGTCTGCAACTGCAGGAAGGCGTCGCGTTCGGCCTCCTCAAGGAATCCGATGAGGGTCATCGAGTCATCGCGGTGGATGAGGACGGTGAGCATGCGCACTTCCCGCCGTTGATCGCCGGACAAGTTGCTGAGTTTGCTCGCCGTCTGGGCGGTGATGTTGATGGCATATTCAAGGCTTCCGGCCCGGATGATGGCCTCGCCCTCCGAAACGTGGATGATGTCTCCGATGATTGCGTTGATCATGTGCCGAGTATCCTTGTCTGGGTGGAGTGGTGAACCGCCAGGCAGATGGCTGCACTGAGTGCATCGGCTGCGTGGTCGGGCTTGGGAATCGTCTCGAAGCCGAGGATCAAGCGCACCATCTCCTGCACCTGCTTCTTGTCGGCGGCCCCATAGCCGGTGACCGCCGTCTTGATGGTCACCGGGCTGAAGAGGTGCACCGCGATGTTCTGGGTGGCCAGCTGGTGGATGCAGGCTCCGATGACCTTGGCCACCGGGATGGCGCTGGAGATGTTCTTGGTGAAGAAGATGTCCTCCATGCCACAGATGTCGACCTCCTGCTCTTGGGCCACCTGGCCGACCATCGTGGCGATGCGATGGATCCGCTCGGTGTCGCTGAGGGTGGTCGCCGTCTTGATGACGCCAAAAGAAACAGGCCGGCTTTGCTGCCCATTGGAGTCAACAACGCCCCAGCCTGTTTGTGCGATCCCTGGGTCAATGCCGAGGATTCTCATGCTTCTTATTCGTCTTCCTCTTCGAAATCGTCGGGAAGCTCGAGGTTCGTCGATACTTGCTGTACATCGTCGAGCTCCTCCAAGCGGTCGACGATCTTCAGCACCTTGCGTGCCTTCTCGGTCTCGAGGAGCACCGTCTGGTCGGCGACCTTCTCCACCTCCGCGCTCATCGGCTCGAAGCCGGCAGCCTGCATCGCCTCCAAGACGGTGGCGAAGTCCGCCGGTGCGGTGATGACCTCGATGATTCCATCCTCGGCCACCACATCGTCGGCCCCGTTCTCCAGGGCGACCTCGAAGAGCTCCTCCTCGGAGTACTGCTCCCCGTCGTAGGTGATGATTCCCTTGGTCTGGAACATATAGGAGACACAGCCGGTGGCCCCGAGGGTGCCGCCGCCCTTGGTGAGCGCGGCACGCACATCACTGGCCGTCCGATTCTTGTTGTCGGTGAGCGTGTCGATGATCAGGGCCACTCCTCCGGGGGCGTACCCCTCGTAGGTGAGCTCGTAGAAGACGGCGCTGTCCATCTCGCCAGAGCCTTTTTTGATCGCCCGGTCGATGTTGTCCTTGGGCATGTTCTCCGCCCGCGCCTTGATGATGGCGGTCCTGAGACGGGCGTTGGATTCGGGATCGGAGCCGCCCATCTTCGCCGCTACACTGATTTCCTTGATGAGTTTGGTGAACTTCTGACCGCGCTTGGCGTCAGCAGCTCCCTTTTTGTGTTTGATCGTTGCCCATTTACTATGGCCAGACATGCTTGAACCCCTTGGTCTATTGTTAGAATGAATACACTGGTATGACTTGTCTTACGCTATCACAACCGCTGTACGCGGTCAAGGCTTTACGGAATTTCCATCACGAGGCGCACCAGGATTTCGTCCAACACCATCCACCCATCTTCTGTGATAGCAAAGTTTTGTGCTGAATCGATATACCAGGTTGGCTCACAGCGAGCGACCGCTTTCGAGAACATCCGATCGAAATCGAGACCGAAACGTTCAAAGAACCGCACCTTGTCTATGCCCCAGGTGGTGCGCAGAGCCATCATCAGATACTCTTCAGCCTGTTCCCATGTGTCCGTCTCTTCCTTCTCATAGCCGTCAAACGGGTTCGCCTCAGTGTAGCCGATCAAATCCTGGTTCTGCTGCCAATGGAACGACCCGATCGTCGAGGCGGCCCCGCTGCCGAGCCCGAGGTAATCGTCAAGGCTCCAATAGACGCAGTTGTGGCGGCTGTATCTCCCGTTCTTCGCGAAGTTGGAGACTTCGTAGTGTTCAAAGCCGAGTCCATGAAGGTGCGCCCACAGTGAACGCAGGAACGCCTCCTGCCCATCCTCGTCCGCCACCGTCACCGTCCCGTCCTGGACCTGGCGCGCCAGGGCGGTCCCCTCCTCCACCGTCAGGCAGTAGAGGGAGAGGTGTTCAGCCTCGCAGAGGGAGAGAACCGTCTCGATGTCTCTGATCGCTCCCGCTGCCGTCTGGTTCGGCAGGGCGACCATCAAATCGATGCTGAGGTCGATGCCTGCGTCAATCTGAGCTCGCTGACCGGCGTGGTCGGGTCCGCCCTCGCGGTAGCCCTCACCGCAGCGCCGGCACTCGGTCCCAGCCTGGGAACGGCGTCCGCCAACACCGCGTCCATTCCCACCTCGTGGCGCGCCGACCCCCGCGGCCAGGCACCCTGCGTCGAGGGCAGCAGTCGGACCTCGACCCTGTACACCCAGTCGTTCGAGAGCGGTCTCCCGGAGTCACGCTTCGTGAACCGCTTCGCCCGGTCGACCGCCTCAGGTGCCGCCGCAGGCTCCTACTCCGCCCGGGCCTCTCTCACCGGCACCGGCTCGTCCGCCTACTTCTTCCTGCCCTATGTCCTCGGCTCGGTGGGCACGCAGACCCGCCTGGCCTTCGCCTACCGGTCCAATGCCGCCCAGGCCCGCAACACTGTCGCCCTCAACTCCTTTGCGTCGTCGTTGCCCACCTCCACGTCCTGGCGCGGCGCGATGTTCGACGTCACGTCCGCCACCCGGGACGAGGGTGGCTGGCTGGGAGCCTGGTTCCAGCACAACGTCACGCCCGGCTCGTCGACGTACATGGCCGTGGACAACGTCCAGCTCTTCACCTGTCGACCGAACGCCACCGAGCGCATCGCCGGCTCGAGCCGCTACGCCACCGCAGCGCTCCTCGCCGATCGCTTCGACCCCGGCGTGCCGGTCGTGTTCGTCGCGCGCGGCGACAACTTCCCCGACGCACTCTCCGCCTCGGCCGCCGCCGCCGCCCAGTCCTCGCCCGTGCTCCTGACCCTGCCCTCGCAGCTGCCCACCGAGACGGCCGCCGCACTGGAGCACCTCCAGCCGGAGGAGATCATCGTCGTCGGGAACGAGGGCTCGGTGAGCAAGTCGGTCGCCACGTCGCTCGAGGCCTACGCTCCGGTACGCCGCCTGGGTGGGGTGAACCGCTACGAGACCTCCGCGCTCATCGCTGCCGAGTTCCCACCCGAGGTCCCCGTCGTCTTTCTTGCCACCGGTCTGAACTTCGCTGACGCGATGACGGGCGGGGCACTGGTCGGGCACCGCGGGGGGCCGCTGCTCCTCACCCCACCGGATGCACTGTCGGAGTGGGCGCGGGAGGAGCTCGCGCGCCTGCAGCCGCAGGAGATCGTGGTCCTCGGCACCCACCCCACCGTCACCGACACAGTGCTGCAGCAGGCGACGCTCTACGCCCCGACCGTGCGCCGCATCGGCGGTGCGAACCGCTACGCCACCGCCGCGCTCATCGCCTCCGAGTTCCCCACCTCCGTCCCCCACACCTACCTGGCGACCGGCACGAACTTCCCAGATGGGCTGGCGGCGGGTGCCCTCGCCGGCAGTGAAGGCGTTCCCCTGCTCATCTCAGCGCCCAGGGGAATGGCGCCCGAGACGACAGCGAGGCTGACGGCCATCACCGAAAGGCGCGGCTACCTTCTCGGCATGGAGGACGCGTTGAACAGCCTCGTCCGCGACCAGTACGGCAGGACCCTGCCATGACCCTCGTGAACGATCGGATGAGTATGCGCGGGCTCGCCATGGCCTGGAGGGGGCAGCGATGCTGCTGAACACCACACTCCTCGACGGACAGCTGCTGGCCCTGGGGACCACCTCGAGCCCGGTGGCGGACTTCGCGGCGCCCGTCCGCACCGGGGTCCTCCTCACCGACGGCATGGAGCTCGAGATCCATGCAGGCCCGACGTCGGCAGCCGACTTCTTCTTCGAGACGACGGGGTCGACACCCGGTGCACCCGTCCGCCTTCGCACCGGCCAGGACCTGCGCACCGGCGCCTACGGCGCACGTGCCGACCAGGGTCTGGCCTTCCGAATCGATGTCGGCGGAGATGCGCTGTTCGGGGTCGCCCCGCCGACGATGACGCGGGAGACTCTCGCCGCGGCTCTGTCGTCGGCCCGGCCGGATCGAGGACGCAGGGGGCTGCGGCTGCGCCCGACGGGGGCGGTCGAGTGGTCGCCACTGCGCTCCCTCGACCTTGCGGTCTCGGCCGGCGACGGCAGCGGCCACAGCGTCCTGCTCGATGTCCGCCGGGCCTTCCGGCCGGCTCCCCGTGGCAATGGTGGGCAGCGGGTCCGTGGTGGCTGGCTCTCCCGGAGCAGTCCGTCGGAGCGGGTGCACCTGGTCCTCGAGACCGACGACGTCGTGGTCTACGGCATCCCCCCGACGGAGTCCGACCTCGACCTCGCAGTCGAGGTGCTCGCGGACCTCGAGATCGTCCTCGAGGACCCGCCCCGGGACGGGGCACCAGGGGTCGATGAGTCATCGGACGTCGACGGGTCATCCCAGGGAGATGGACCTTCGCAGGGGGAAGCATCCCCGGACGTCGGTACGGTCGATGACTCCGGCGACGCTGACCCGGAGAGGGAGCTGCCGTGAGTGAGGCTCTGATCGCCGTCGCGGCGCTCTCGCTGCTCCTTGCCGGTCTCGCCCACACGAGGGCACCCGATCCCCTCCGGAAGACCCTGGCCCGGCACGCCGTCCTGCCCGGGTCCCTTCAGGCGCCGGTAGCTGCATCCCTGGTCCTCGTCGAAATCGCGCTCGGTGCAGGCCTGCTCGTCGGCCTCTCTCTCGCGCACAACCTCGTCCGGGGCCTCTCGCTCGCCGCCGCCCTCCTGTTCGCCGCCATGGCCGGATATGTCCATATCGCGGCACGACGTGCGCCGGCGACGGCTCTGCCGTGCGGCTGCGGGTTCGGCGAGGCGCCGCTCGGGCTCTGGGTGACGGTGCGGGCCGGGCTGCTCGCCGTTCTCTCCGGGCTCGGGGCCCTCACCACCGACGTTTCCGCACTGCAGCGGCGCCCGGCGCCTGAGCTGGTCATCATGCTGGCCGCTACCGTCGCGCTCACCATCGCGATCACTGCGCTGCCGGCGGCGCGGGCGACGGGGGTGGCCCGATGAGCTTCACGACCGCCGCGCTCCTGGTCAGCTGGCTGGCGATCCTCGTCCTGGCGCTCGGCCTGGCCGGTCTGATGCGCCAGATCGCCGAGATCCGCGCACAGCAGGCCCTCGGTGGCGCACGTCCGCGGACCGGATCTCTCGTAGGCCTGTCGCTCCCTACGACGGGACCGTTGAGCACGCTGCGCCCGGCAGGAGGCGGAGTC